>Ga0307373_10006389_pt1 | contig 18791 bp, 17 predicted proteins | sample OX2MG_FD_202534 | JGI IMG/M metagenome (GOLD analysis project Ga0307373, IMG submission 202534) | Soil microbial communities from Risofladan, Vaasa, Finland - OX-2 | ecosystem: Environmental > Terrestrial > Soil > Coastal area > Acid sulfate soil | place: Finland: Risofladan, Vaasa | collected...
ACGGTGGCGGCAAAGGTCACTGAGCTCCGCCGCCGCCGGCGCTAGGCGGACAGACCGAGCGCAGCGCGCACGATGCGGTCCTGCTCGCGCAGGTGCGCGGTGGGATATCCCTCGCTCGGGCTTGCGCGCCACGGGCGCCCGGCGTACACGAGCGGCACGCCTTCCGGCTTCGCCTCCTCGAGACGATGGCGGATGGCGCGGAACGGCCCCATGTTCTGCGGCTCCTCCTGCACCCACACGAGCTCGCGCAGGTTCGGGTAGCCGCGCAGCAGTTCCGCCGCCTGCTTCACCGGGAACGGATAGAGCTGCTCGAGCCGCGCGACGGCGACGCCTTCCGCCTCCCCGCGCCGCTCGTGCCCGGCGATGTCGTAGTAGACCTTGCCCGAGCAGAGGATGAGCCGCGTGGTCCGCTCGCGATCCGCGGTCGGGTCGTCGAGCAGTGGCCGGAACTCGCCGGCCGCGAGGTCGTCGAGCGTCGACGACGCCTGCTTCATGCGCAGAAGCCCCTTCGGCGTCATCACCACGAGCGGCCGCGCGGTCGCGTCGAGCGCTTGCCGGCGTAGCAGGTGGAAGGACTGCGCCGAGGTCGTGCAGTTGACGATGCGGATGTTCTCCTGGGCGGCGAGCTGGAGGAAGCGCTCGAGACGCGCGCTCGAATGCTCAGGTCCGTTGCCTTCGTAGCCGTGCGGGAGCAGCAGCGTGAGCCGCGAGGTTTCGCCCCACTTCGACAGGCCCGCGGAGATGAACTGGTCGATGATGATCTGCGCGCCGTTGACGAAATCGCCGAACTGCGCCTCCCACAGCACGAGCGCTTCCGGCGCCGCGGCCGAGTAGCCGTACTCGAAGCCGAGGCACGCGTACTCGGACAGCGGCGAGTTGTGGATCTCGAAGGACGCGACCGCCTCGTCCAGGTGCTGCATCGGCGTGAACGTCGCCCCCGTGTTCACGTCGTGCAGCACGGCGTGGCGGTGCGCGAACGTGCCGCGCTCGGTGTCCTGGCCGGTGAGCCGGACCGGGATGCCGTCCACGAGAAGGGATGCGTACGCGAGCGCCTCGGCCTGGCCCCAGTCGATCCCGCCCTGGTCGAGCGCCTCGCGGCGGCGCTCGAGCTGCTTCATCAACTTCGGATGCGGCGTGAACCAGTCGGGGACACGCAGCAGCTGCTCGTTGAGCCCGCGCAGCCGCTCGGTGGGGACGGCCGTATGCACGATCGAATCGCTCGTCGCCGGAAGGCGGTGCTCGACCGGCGCCATCTCGGGCTCGATACCGAAGGTGCGCTTCAGCTCCTCGTGCGCAGCCTTCAGCTCGACCTGCACCTCACCGACGAGCTCGTCCGCGCGCGCCTGCGGGACGACGCCTTCGGCGACGAGGCGTGCGGCATACAGCTCACGCACCGTGGGATGCCCGGCAATGGCCGCGGCGAGAAGCGGCTGGGTGTACGCCGGCTCGTCCTGCTCGTTGTGGCCGTGGCGGCGGTAGCCGACGAGGTCGACGACGACGTCGTGACCGAAGCGCCAGCGATACGCGTTCGCGAGCCGGATGGCTGAGATGGCCGCCTCGGGGTCGTCGGCGTTGACATGGACGATCGGGATGTCGAAGCCCTTGGCGAGGTCGCTCGAGTACCGCGTCGAGCGGGAATCTTCTGGGTCGGTGGTGAAGCCGACCTGGTTGTTCGAGATCAGGTGCAGCGTGCCGCCGGTTGAGTAGCCGGCGAGCCCTTGCAGGTTGAGCGTCTCCGCCACTTCGCCCTGGCCGGTGAACGCCGCGTCACCGTGGATGAGGATCGGCAGCGCGATCGTCGGGTCGTGGTAGCCGTCGCGCGTGGACCGGTCGGTCTGCTCGGCGCGTGCGCGCCCCTCGACGACGGGGTCGACCGCTTCGAGGTGGCTCGGGTTGGAGGCGAGCGTGACGGTGATCTCGCCCGCCTCGGTCTTGCGCGTCCCTTCTGCGCCGAGGTGGTACTTCACGTCGCCGGTGCCGCCCTCTTCGCTCGAGACGACGGCCTCGATCGTCCGCTCGCCCTCGAACTCCCGCAGGATGACCTCGTACGGACGGCCGACGACGTGCGCGAGCACGTTGAGGCGGCCGCGGTGCGCCATGCCGATGACGACTTCGTGCGCGCCGCCGGCGGAGGCGAGCTCGATCGCCTCGTCGAGCATCGGCACCATCACGTCGACGCCTTCGATGGAGAACTGCTTCTGCCCGAGGAATGCGCGGCGCAGGTACTGCTCCATCCCTTCGACGCGCGCGAGGCGCGCGAGCAGTGCGGTGCGCTCGGCGCCGTCGAGCGGCTGCCGGTACCGGCCCGATTCGATCGCCTGGCGCAGCCAGACGCGCTCCTCGTGGTCGGAGATGTGCTCGATCTCGTACGCCATCGTCCCGCAGTACGTCTCGCGCAGGTGCGGGAGCGCTTCGGCGAGCGTCGCTCCCGGGACGTGCAGCCGCAGAAGGGAGGCAGGAATGCGCGCTTGCAGCTCGGGTGTCAACTTCGGCACGAGCCGTTCCGGCTCGAGCGCCGGGTCGCCCGGCGGCTCGCTGCCGAGCGGGTCGAGGCGGGCGGCCAGATGGCCGTGCATGCGGAAAGCCTTCACGAGGGCCATCGCGGCGGCGACACCGCCGACGAGCTCCTCATCGACGATTGCGCTACGCGCCTGAGGTACAGGGGGCGCGGCAACCGGCGCCGGCGGCGCAACGACGACGACGGCGGCGGCGGCGGCGGCGTGGCCGTTCCCGAAGCGCTCGAGCAGCGTGGCGAGCCCCGGTTGCGCGCGCAGGAGCTCAGGCGGCGCGCTCTCGAAGAGCTCGCGCCACTCCGCCGGCACGGCGGTCGGATTGTCGAGGTACTGCTCGAGGAGCAGGGCCGCGTACCCGGTGTTCAGCCCATCCATCACCTTCGTTGTAGCAGGCGGGATGCGGCTACCAGAGCGCGCGCCCGGTGATGACGGTGATCATCATCCCGAGGAAGAAGCAGACGGCAACGGTGAGCACCGCGACGAGCGGTAGGCGCTTGCCGCGGCCGGTCATGCCGGCGCTGATGAGCGCGAGGAGCATCGCCGGGGCGAGAAGGCGGATCGGATGCCAGGCGAGCGAGATGAGGCTCGCGAAGATCGCGAGCGAGGCAAGGTACCCGGCGACGGCCTCGGTGTGGCTCCGGTCCTGCTCGGCCTCGATGCTCGTGAAGGGCTCGGTGCTCATCGACGCTCAGCGTACGCGCGCGCGGCCTGCGCGGTGCGGGGGTACGAGCGCGCCGGTCCGCCGTGCGGCCGCCGCGGGCGAGCTCTCCTCCGCCGCCCGCCACCGGGGCCGGAATCGTCCGGCTCGATCAGGGCGGTCACAGCCGCGCCCTCCCCAGGCTTCGGCTCGGCCTTGACGGCGTAATAGACGACCGAACAGAGGTAAACGATGGGGATCTTCAAGATCACCATCAGGAACACGATCTCCCAGATCGAGTCCGGCCCATGCACCGGAGGTGAGTTTACCCGGGTTAGAGGCCCTGCAACCTTGGAGAGAACAAGACCATGAGCCAAGAACAGCTCCAGTCCCTGCTCGACCACGGCGAGGAAGCCGGGTCGATCAGCCTGTCCGCGTTCAACGAGCTCGTCGCCGATCTCGAGCTCGACGCCGACGACCTCGCTGCGGTCTACGAGCAGCTCGACCAGCGCGGGATCGACCTCACCGACGACGGGCACGAGGAGACCGAGGCGCTGCACTACGCGAACGACGAGGTCGCCGCGATGACGACCGATTCGCTGCAGCTCTTCCTCAACGAGGCCGGGCGCTATCCGTTGCTGACCGCGGCGGAGGAAGTCGGGCTCGCGAAGAAGATCGAGGGCGGCGACCAACAGGCGAGGGACACGATGATCAATTCGAACTTGCGACTCGTCGTGTCGATCGCGAAGAAGTACCAGGGGCACGGGCTGTCGCTGCTCGACCTCATTCAGGAGGGGATCATCGGGCTCATCCGCGCGGTCGAGAAGTTCGACTGGCGCCGCGGCTACAAGTTCTCGACGTACGCGACATGGTGGATCCGGCAAGCGGTACAGCGCGGCGTCGCGAACAAGTCGCGCACGATCCGCATCCCGGTGCACATCGTCGAGCGCGAGCAGAAGATCGCGCGCGCGGAGCGCGAGCTGACCTTGCAGCTCGAGCGGGCACCGACCGACGAGGAGGTCGGGAAGAAGGCCGGGCTCGCACCGAAGCACGTGCGTGAGGTGCGGCACGCCGCGCGCACGGTGGCGAGCCTCGACAAGCCGCTCGGGAACGAGAGCGAGACCGCCTTCGGCGACCTCGTGGCGCAAGACGGCGGCGACCTCGAGGAGGAAGTCGTCCTCGGGCTGAGCGAGCAGACGCTGCGCCGTGCGATCGAGAAGCTGCCCGAGCGCGAGAAGCAGGTGATCAAGCTCCGCTACGGCATGAACGGCGACCCCGATCCGAAGTCACTCGAGCAGATCGGCCGCGAGATGGGCATCACCCGCGAGCGCGTGCGGCAGATCGAGCTGCAGGCGTTGCAGCGGCTCGCCGGGCAACGCGAGATCGCCGCGCTGTCGCCGGCGGCCTAGCCCATTTCGATCTCGACCGGCATGCCGATCCGGCCGAGAGCGCGCACGTGACGGTGATGCGAGCGCAGCGCTCGCCAGAGCGACGGCTGCACGGTGTAGCGGACGCCGTGCTGCGCCGCGTTGCGCCTGACGATCTCCGCGATGCGCGGATAGTGCACGTGCGCGACGCGCGGGAAGAGGTGATGCTCGATCTGGTAGTTGAGGCCGCCGAGCAGCCACGTCAGCACCGGGTTGCGCGGGCAGAAGTCGACCGTCGTCTCCACCTCGTGCACGGCCCACACGCGGGGGTTCGCCTTCAGCTCCTCCGCTGAGGTGAAGTCGGCCTCCTCGACGCAGTGCGCGAGCTGGAACGTCGTCGCCGTGATGAGGCTCGTCATCGCCGTGAACCCCACGTAGCCGAGCACCACCACCCACCACGGGTAGACAAAGAGCGGCACGACGATCGCCCAGCCGATGAAGAGGAGCTTCCCGCCGACGAGCCCCGTCAGATCCCAGCGCTTCGGCGGATGGAGGGCGCTGTGCGCGATCCGGCCGCGGATGATCGCGGCGGCGTCGGCGCCGATCTGCCACCGGATCACCATCACGCAGTAGAGCGGCCAGATGTACAGGTGCTGCAGCCGGTACCAGCGCCGCGGCTGCTGCGACGGCATCAACCGCGCGAACGGCGTCTGGTTGATGTCGTCGTCGTAGCCGTCTACGTTCGTGTACGTGTGGTGCGCGACGTTGTGCTTGACGCGCCACGCGTAGCTGCTGATGCCGAGCAGCGCGTCCGCGCTCCAGCCCATCAGGTGGTTCGCACGCCGCGTGCGGAAGTACGCACCATGGTTCGCGTCGTGCTGGATGCAGAAGCCGACGAGGATCGCACCCAGGCTCAGGCCGGCGAGCGCGAACAGGCCGAGCACGATGCCGGGGTGAAGGAAGATGAGCGAGGCCCAGGAGGCGGCAAGCACGCCGAACGCGACAACCGACTTCACGTACAGCTGGATGTTCCCGCGCAGCCGCGTCCGTCGCCCGGCGAGGTAGAGATCGACTTCGCGCCGTATGTCGCGGATGAAGTCGCCGCCGTTCTCGAACGACACCTTGGCCGGGAGAGCGCTCATGCGGCGAGCTCCTCTCTGAACACGAGCACGGCGTTGTGGCCGCCGAAGCCGAAGCTGTTGCTCAGCGCGACACGCACTGGGAGGTGCCGGGCCTCGTTCGGAACGTAGTCGAGATCACAGGCGGGATCGGGCGTCTCGTAGTTGATCGTCGGCGGCACGATGTCGTCGCGTAGCGCAAGGACGGTCGCGGCCGCCTCGACCGCGCCCGCGGCGCCGAGACAGTGCCCGGTCGCGCCCTTGATCGACGAGATCGGGATCGACCGTGCCTTCTCCTCGCCCAGCGCGAGCTTGATCGCGGCCGTCTCCGTCGCATCGCCGAGGCCGGTCGAGCTGGCGTGCGCGTTCACGTAGTCGACGTCGTCCGTCCGGAGCCCGGCGTCGGCGAGGGCAGCCGCGACCGCTCGCGCCTGCCCGACTCCCTCGGGATCGGGCTCGGTCATGTGGAACGCGTCCGAGCTCATCCCGTAGCCCGCGAGCTCGGCGTAGATCGTCGCCCCGCGTCCGCGCGCATGCTCGAGCTCCTCGAGCACGAGGACGGCTGCTCCCTCGCCCATGACGAATCCGTCGCGGTCGGCGTCGAACGGCCGGCTCGCGCGGGCAGGGTCGTCGTTCCGGCGCGACAGCGCGCGCATCGCGGCGAAGCCGGCGATCGCGATCGGCGTGATCCCCGCTTCACTCCCGCCACAGAACATCACGTCGGCCCGGCCGAGCCGGATTGCGTCGTAGCCCTCGCCGATCGCCATCGCCGATGCCGCGCACGCCGTGCACGGGGCGCCGACGGGGCCTCGGGCGCCGAGCTCCATCGACACCCAGCCCGCCGCCATGTTCGGCATGAACGCGGTCACGAGGCGCGGGTGGATGCGCGCGGAGTCCGCGCCGGCGCAACATTCGGCGAGGCTCGCGACTCCGCCCTGGGCGGTCGCAATCGACGCGCCGACACGGTCCGGCGCGGCAGCGACATCGACGCGTGCGTCGGCCTCCGCCATGCGCGCGGCCGCCACTGCGAACTGCGCGAACCGATCGGTTCGCTGCAACGTTCGCCGGTCCAACCACTGCCCGGGATCGAACTCGCGCGCCTCGCAGCCGATCCGGACGGGATGGCCGTCCGTGTCGAACGCGGTGACGGCGGCGCCGCTGCCTTCACCTGCGATCAGTCGGCTCCACGTCGTCTCGACGTCCGGACCGAGCGGGGTCACGGCCCCAAGGCCGGTCACCACGACTCGACGACGCTCTGACACTGCCACTCAAGGTAGCTTGCCTCGGGCTGGGAGGCGGGGGCGGTTACGCGGAGAGCAAGCCGGCCGCGACCTTGCCGACGCGGCGGCCGAGCTCGGTCAGCCGGTACTCCACGCGCGGCGGGCGCGTGTCGAGCACGCGCCGCTCCAGGATCCCGGCCTCCTCCAGCTCCATCAGGCGCGCCGCGAGCGTGCGCGGCGGGATCGTCTCCAGCGCCTGCTTGAACTCGTTGAAGCGGACGGCGCCCGCCTCCGACGACGCCCACAGGATGGCGAGGACCCAGCGCCGCCCGAGGAGGTCGGCCGCACGGGCGACCCCCTCGGGGAGCGGCTGACAGTTCCTACACCGCATGGAGCGGACTCTGCTTCGGCTCGAGCGCGAGGTCGAGGACCTCGCCGAGCGTCATCACCGGATGGAACCTCATCGCCTCGCGCACGTCCGCGGGGACGTCGTCGAGGTCGGCGCGGTTCCGCTCCGGGATGATCACGTCGGTCAGCCCTGCGGCGTGCGCAGCGAGCACCTTCTGCTTCAACCCGCCGATCGGCAGCACGCGTCCCTGCAGCGTGACCTCGCCGGTCATACCGACGGTGTGCTTCACGGGACGCTCCGACAGGAGCGACGCGAGCGCAGTGGCCATCGTGATGCCGGCGCTCGGGCCGTCCTTCGGGATCGCGCCCGCGGGCACGTGCACGTGGAACGACCGATCGGTGAACGCGGACTGGTCGACACCGATCTCCTCGGCGTGCGAGCGAATGAACGAGAGCGCGATGCGCGCCGACTCCTTCATCACGTCGCCGAGCTGGCCGGTGAGCAACAGGTCGTTGCCGCCTTCCATCGACGTCGCCTCGACGAAGAGCACGTCGCCGCCGGTGCCGGTGACGGCGAGGCCGGTGGCCACGCCGGGCACTGCGGTCCGCTCCGCCGCCTCCTGGAAGAACTTCTGGCGGCCGAGCGCGTCGCGCACGACGTCGACGCCGACCTCGACGGGCGGCTCGACCTCGGCGGACGCGATCTTCGTCGCGGTCTTGCGCAGGATCTTCCCGAGCTCACGCTCGAGCTGGCGGACGCCGGCCTCCCGCGTGTACTCGGAGACGACCAGCTCGATCGTCTTGTCGCCGATCGAGACCTCGTCCTCGAGCAGCCCGTTCCGCTCACGCTGGCGCGGCCACAGATAGCCGCGTGCGATCGCCGTCTTCTCGTCCACCGTGTAGCCGTCGAAGCGGATGACTTCCATCCGGTCGAGGAGCGCGGTCGGAATCGTGTCGGCGATGTTCGCCGTCGCGATGAAGAAGACGTCTGACAGATCGAGCTCGACGTCGAGGTAGTGATCGCGGAACGAGTGGTTCTGCGCGGGGTCGAGGACCTCGAGCAGCGCCGCGGACGGGTCGCCGCGCCAATCGGCGCCGACCTTGTCCACCTCGTCCAGCAGGATCACCGGGTTCATCGTCTCCGCGTCACGCAGCGCTCGCACGAGCCGGCCCGGAAGCGAGCCGATGTATGTACGGCGATGCCCGCGGATCTCGGCCTCGTCGCGGATGCCGCCGAGCGACATGCGCACGAACTCGCGGTTGAGCGCACGCGCGACCGACTCGCCGATCGAGGTCTTGCCCGTGCCGGGTGGCCCGATCAGCGTCAGGATGGCGCCGCTCTTCTTGTCGTTCGGGATGCCGCGCTCCTGCCGCAGCTTGCGCACGGCGAGGTACTCGACGATGCGGTCCTTGACGTCGTCGAGGCCGGCGTGGTCGTTGTCGAGCACCTCACGCGCATGGACGGGATCGAGACGCTCCTCGGAGCGCTTCGACCACGGCACGGACGTCAGCCACTCGAGGTACGTGCGGATCATGGACGCCTCGCCGGAGCCCTCGCCCATCGTCTCGAGGCGTCGCAGCTCGCGCTCGGCCTGTGCGCGGACGTCATCGGGCATGCCGGCTTCCTCGATCTTCGTGCGGTACTCCTCGACGACGGACCCTTCGTCCTCGCCGAGCTCCTTGCGGATCGAGTTGAGCTGCTGGCGCAGGAACCACTCGCGCTGCTGCTTCTGCGCACCGGACTCCACGTCCTCGCGGATGCGGGCGCGCACCTGCAGCTCGGCGAGCCGCTCCCGCTGCAGCTTCACAGCGAACTCGAGGCGCTCGACGACGTCGACCGTCTCGAGCAGCTCGACGCGCTGCGCGAAGGAGATGTCGGGCGCATACGCGCACGTGTCGGCGAGCGCGCCGGCCTCGGTGATGGAACGCAGGAACTGGCCGATGCGCTCGTCCGCGTCGCGCAGCTCGAGGATCTCTTCGACGATGGCGCGGTACTCGCGCTCCAGCTCGCGCGTCTTGACGGGAGCCGGATTCTCGTCCTCGATCTCCTCGACTTCGACGCGCAGGTTGCCCTGGGTGTCGGTGCGGGCGGCGCCGATGACGCCACGGTGGAGGCCGGTCAGAACGACGGCCGTGCCGGCGCCGCGCGGCAGGCGGACACGCTCGTCCACCCGGGCGACGGTGCCGACCTTCGCGTATTCCTGCCCGTGCTGGGGCACGAGCAGCACTTCGGTCTCGTCGCCGGTCTCGACCGTCAGCGTGACGGTCATGCCCGGGAAGACGACCGTGTCCTCCAACGGGACGAGAAGCAGGTCACTCACGATTCGGTCACTCTCCATTCGGTGTACTAGGTATCCGGATTGTACCGATGCTTAACGCTCTCCGTGGAGTCCGTAATCCCGGCTCAATCAGCGGCCTGGTTCCATGGGATGGTGCGCACGCTCCTCCTTGCCGCCGCGTTCCTGCCCTCCGGCTGGACGCACGTGACCACCGGGCTCGACGGCGGCACGGTCTGGACCGGCCGCATCGTGAACCAGTTCGCCGCCTGGGATCGCCGGCCGAGCGCCGTCTATCTCCCGCCGGGCTTCTCCCGCCGAAAGCGGTATCCGGTCGTCTACCTCCTGCACGGGATGCGCGGCTCGCCGTCGGAGTTCTGGGATGCCCTGGACATCGCCGACGTCGCCGATGGACTCATTTCGTCCGGGCAGGCGCGGCCGTTCATCGCCGTCATGCCGGCCGCCGGGCCGCTCGTCCATCCGGGCGGCGGCGAGTGGGCCGGCGTCTGGGAGGACTACGTCGTCGACGACGTCGTTCCGTGGGTGGACGCGAACCTGCCGACGATCCCGACGGCGCGAGACCGCGCGCTCGAGGGCCTCTCGGCCGGAGGGTTCGGCGCGATGGACATCGGCCTTCGGCACCCGGGCCTGTTCGGGACGCTCGGCTCGTGGGCGGGTTACTTCGCCCCCGTGTTCCACGACGGCCCGTTCGCGCACGCGGACAAGGAAGACCTCGACGCCCACACACCGACGCTGCTCGTGCGGCGCGAGGCTGCCGAGCTGCGCCGCGACCGAACACGCTTCTATATCTCGGTCGGGGGCAACCACGGCGCCGTCCTCACGCGGTGGTCGGTGAGCTTCGCGCAGGAGCTGCGGGGGCTCGGGCTGCCGTTCCGGCTCTGGCGCCTCCCCGCCGTGGACCGCGGGCACTTCTGGCGAGCGACGCTCCCGTCCGCGCTGCTCTACGCGGGAGCCGGATTCTCGTCCTAGGAGATTCCGGCGCCGGTCTCGAGATCGAAGAAATGGAGCAGGCGGGTGTTCACGGCCAGCTGGACGGGGCCGCCCTCACGTGCTCCGGTCCCCCTGTTCACGCGCGCGATGAACGGTGAGCCGTGGTGGTGCGTCTGCTCGTCCGCTGCCGCGAGCGCCTCCTCGCCCAGGACGTCGCGCACCTCGGCCGTCGTCACGGGGGGAGCGTCGATGGCGAAGTGGAGATACACCTCGGCGCCCATGTCCTCCCGGATGTCGACGGTGACGTCGAGGCGGGACTCCTCAGCCGCCGGCGCGTCGTCGAGATCCTCCGGGCGGATCCCGAGCGCGATTTTGCGGCCGGTATAGGCGTGCAGGGCGGGGCGGGCGGCTGCGCCCTCGCCCACGACGGCAAGCTCGTGCGGCCCGAAGCGAACGGCGAGCCCGCCCTCCTTCGCTACGAGCTCGGCCTCGACGAGATTCATGGCGGGCGAGCCGATGAACCCGGCGACGAACAGGTTCGCCGGTCGGTCGTACAGCACCTGTGGCCGGTCGACCTGCTGGAGAAGGCCGCCGCGCAAGACGCACACACGGTCGCCGAGCGTCATCGCCTCGCTCTGGTCGTGGGTGACGTAGATCGTCGTCACGCCGAGGTCGCGCTGGATGCGGGCGATCTCGGCGCGCATCTGGACGCGAAGCTTCGCGTCGAGGTTCGAGAGCGGCTCGTCCATGAGGAAGGCGACCGGCTCGCGGACGATCGCGCGGCCCATCGCCACCCGCTGACGCTGCCCGCCGGAGAGATGCCGCGGCCGCTTCTTGAGGACGTCGGAGAGGCCGAGGACCTTCGCCGCCCCGTCGACCCGGCGCTTGATCTCGCCCCGGTCGATCCCGCGCATCTTCAGGCCGAACGCCATGTTCTCGAAGACGTTCATGTGCGGGTAGAGGGCGTAGTTCTGGAAGATCATCGCCATGTCGCGGGCCCTGGGAGGCAGCCCGTTGACGACCTCGCCGGCGACGCGGACCTCGCCGGCGGTGATGTCCTCGAGCCCGGCGATCATCCGGAGGGCGCTCGTCTTCCCGCAGCCGGACGGCCCGACGAACACGACGAACTCGCCGTCGGCCACGTCCAGGTCGAGCTCGTCGACGGCCCGCGTTCCGTCGGCGTACACCTTGGTCAGCCGGTCGAGCTCGATCGTGCCCACGGCCGGGGAGACTATCGAGTTGCGATCTTGTTACGCATCCGGATAGATTCGACGCGCACATGGCAGCGGTGACGGCGCCTGGGGGGAGCCGCTTGAGACGGCTCTGGTATGTCACGGAGCGCCGCGGGTTCCTCGCGACGCTTTTGATCTCTCCTGCCATCCTGTTCATCGGCGCGCTCGTGGGCGTGCCGCTCGTCCTCGCGATCTATCTCAGCTTCACCGACGCGACGGCGGGGTCGCTGAGCGGCAAGTGGGTCGGCCTCGCCAACTTCCGCGCCGAGCTGCACAACCCCGTCTTCCGCGGCGCGCTCTGGCACACGTTCCTGTTCACCGCCATCTCGCAAGCGGTCGTGGTCGTGTGCGCAGGACTGCTCGCGCACGCCCTCATGCGCCAGTTCCGCGGCCGTTGGATTCTGCGCTTCTTCATCCTCCTGCCCTGGGCGGCGCCCATCGCACTCACGGCGGTCGGTTTCCTGTGGTTCTACGACCCGCAGGCGAGCATCTTCACCTGGCTCCTCGTGCACTCGCACCTCGTCTCGGCCGGGAGCGTCCCCACGTGGTTGGGGACACCACGCGCCGCAGCGTCGTCGATCATCAGCGTCCAAGCCTGGCGGATGATTCCGTTCGCGACGGTCATCTTCCTCGCCGGGATCTCGTCCATCCCGCAAGAGGTCGACGACGCAGCCGCGATGGACGGCGCGACCGGCCTGAAGAAGTTCTGGTACGTCTCGCTCCCGCTGCAGCTTCCGATCGCGATCGTCGCGGTGTTGTTCGGGATCGTGTTCACCGCAACCGACATGGTCGTCCCGTACATCCTCACGAACGGCGGCCCGTTCAACTCGACGCAGGTGCTCACCACGCTGGCGTTCCAGACCGGGATCAACGCCGGCAACATCGGCGAGGGCGCCGCGGTCGCGCTCTTCATGCTGCCGCTGCTCGCGTTGGTGACGATCGCAATGCTCTTCTTCGCGCGGCGGGCGGAGGTCACGTGACGAATGCGTGGCGGCAGAAGGCGTTCTCGTACGGAATCGTCATCCCCTTCGCGATCGTGCTCGCGTTCCCGTTCGTGTGGATGGGCGTCACTTCGCTCAAGAACCAGGCGCAGGTGTATGACCCGACGAAGGTGTGGAGCTTCAGCCCGACGCTCTCGAACTACGGCAACCTCCTCCACCACACCGACTACCTACGCTGGTTGCGCAACTCGAGCTTCGTCGGCCTGATGGTCGTGCTGATCACGCTCGCGGTCGCGATGCCCGCGGGCTATGCACTCGCGCGGCTCGCCGGCCGCATCGGGAGAGGGCTCGGCGTCGGGATCTTCCTCACGTATCTCGTGCCGCCAACGCTGCTCTTCCTCCCGCTGTCGCGCGTCGTCGCGCAGTACCTGCACCTCAGCGACCGCTTGTGGGCGCTGATCGTCGTCTACCCGTCGTTCACCATCCCGTTCGCGGTCTGGCTCCTGATGGGCTTCTTCAAGAGCATTCCGCAGGAGCTCGAGGACGCGGCGCTGATCGACGGCTGCTCGCGCCTCGGCTCGCTCGTGCGCATCGTCTTCCCGATCTCGATCCCCGGGATCCTCACTGTCGTCATCTTCACGTTCTCGCTCGTCATCAACGAGTTCGTGTACGCGATCACGTTCATCTCCAGCTCTACCAACCGGACGCTGACGGTCGGCGTGCCGACGGATCTCATTCGCGGCGACCTCTACAACTGGCCGGGGATCATGGCCGCGATCCTGATCCCGAGCATTCCGCTCGCCCTCGTCTACAACGCGTTCCTCAACCGTTTCATCGCCGGCTTCACGGGCGGCGCATTCCGCTAAGGCACGGAAGGAGGGTTCATGTCCGACGAAGGACGGCTCAGCAGACGGGAACTGCTGAAGAAGGCCGGTGCGGGCGCGGCCGCGGTGGGAGCCGCGGGAGCCGGGGCTCCGTTCGCGTTCGCAGGTCCGCACAAATACACGGGCCGCTGGCTGAGCGGCAACCTCAGCCTGATCACGTGGGTGCACTTCGTCCCGTCCTACGACGCGTGGTTCGACCCATGGGCACAGCAATGGGGGCAGCAGAACGACGTCCAGGTCACGGTCGAGCACATCAACAACACACTCCTCGACACGCGGGCGGCAGCAGAGGTCGCGGCGCAGTCGGGGCACGACCTGTTCTTCAACCTCCACCCCATGGCGGCGTACGAGGACCAGGTCATCAACCACGCTCCGATCGTCCAGGAAGTGGCGAAGACGCATGGTGCGTACATGCCGATCGCGCAGGCATCCACGTACAACGTCAAGACGAAGAAGTACTTCGCCGTCTCCGACAGTTACGTGCCGGACCCGGTCGTGTGGCGCTACGACCTATGGACGGGAATCGGAGCAGAACCGAACACGTGGGAGCACGTCCTGAAGGCGGCGCCCAAGCTGAAGGCGATCGGCCACCCGATCGGGATCGGGCAGTCGCAGGAGCTCGACTCGAACATGGCGCTCTACGCCTTTCTGATGTGCTTCGGCTCGTTCCTCCAGAACGAGAACAACCGACCCGATCTCAACACGAAGAAGACGATCGAGGCCGTCAACTTCATGGTCGAGATCTACAAGACCGGCGAAGATCCGGCGATCTTCGCCTGGAACCCCTCGTCGAACAACAACTACCTCTACGCTGGCACGGCGTCGATGATCCTCAACGCAATCTCCGCGACGCGGACACCGGAGTCCCTCAACCTGCCGTTCTCGAAAGATCTCTGGATCTGGCCGATACCGGCCGGGCCGAACGGCCGCCTCGGTCTCGAGCACCTGATGGGCTGCTGGAACATCTGGAAGTTCGCCCAGAACAAGGCGAACGCAGAGAAGTTCCTCGTCGATCTCCTCAAAGCCGGGAAGCAGGCGACGCTGCAGTCGCAGCTCTACAACTTCCCGACGTTCACGAACACCTTCCCCTTCAAGGACATTCGCAAGGCGGCAGCGGCCGACCCGCACCCGCCGAAGGGGAAGTACACGATCCTGACCACGATCGCCGAGAAGTACACGCACAACATCGGCTATCCGGGGACGATGAACCCGGCGATGGACGAGGTCTTCTCGACGTTCCTCATCCCGCAGATGTTCGCGCAGGTGTCACAGGGCAAGATGACCGCGGCCCAGTCGGTCGCATCCATCAAGAGCCAGGTGAACACGATCTACAAGAAGTGGGAAGCTAGAGGCGCTGTCTAGAAGGTGATGACGACTTTGCCGCCGGGGCCGGAGCGTTGCCGCTCCCAGGCCTCGGCGACACGGTCGAGCGGAAAGCGCTCGACCGGCGGGTCGATGCGGCCCGCGGTGACGTGCTCCAGCAGTTCGAGATACGCGCGGTCGTGCTCCTCCTTCGTCAGTGCGAAGTTGGAGTGGCCCATGATGATCAGCTCCTTGCCGCGCACGTCCGCTGAGCGGAGAGGCGAGACGGGACCCGCCGACTGGCCGATGTGCACGACGCGCGCGTGCCGTCGGGCGTATTGCAATGCGTCTGCGAGCGGTTCACCCCACACCGGGTCGATGCAGACCGTGAAGCCGTCGTCGCCGAATGTCTCCGGGATGCGGTCGCGCTCGTTGCGGCCGACGGCAAGAACCGTGTCCGCCCCGAGCAGTTCGGCCGCCTGCGCCGCGATGCGTCCAACTGCACCGGTCCCACCGAGGACGAGGACGCGGTCGCCAGGGACCACCTTTGCCTTCCACGCGACGGGCACCCAGGCGGCGATGCCGGCGATCCCGAGAGCCGCTGCGACGACTGCGTCCGTTCCCTCCGGGAGTGGCAGGAGCAGGCTCTCGGGCAGTACGACCCGCTCGGCGAGGAAGCCGTCACGTGCCACGCCGCGAGCCTCGCCGAAGAGATAGGCGAGCGTCCCGTCCTCGAGCCGGCCCGCGGCCTCGCAGCCCGGCGTGTAGGGAAGCGGCGGGTGCCCGCCGTAGAAGACGCCGCTGCCGACCGCGATGTCGAGTGGGTTGAGCGCGACCGCCTCGATGCGAACACCGTCGACGTCGGCGAGCTCAACGAGCTCCGGCGACTGCTTCAGCGCGTTGATATGGGCGCCGCGCACACCGCGACGATAACGCGCCCAGCCCGCACGAGGACGTCGAGAGGCATCTCCTCGGGCAGGTGCACGAACCCGCCGGCAGTCCCAGGGCGCTCCTCCTCGAGCAGCCGCATGAGCACGTAGAAGGCGTGGTTGCAGAGGAAGCCGCCCGCGTCCCGCGAGGCCTCGGCCGGGATGTCCTCGGAGCGCAGCGCCGCCACGATCTCGTCCACCGGGAGCGTCGAGCGATACGCGACCGGCCCGGCGGGGTCGATCTCGGCCGTGGAGACGAAGCCGTCGTTGTCGTCGGACTCGGAGCCGTCGAGGTTGAGGGCGAACCGCTCCACCGAGATCGCCTCGCGGTCGGCCTGACCGAAGCAGATGACGACGTCGGGATCTGCCGCGCGAACGGCGTCGCGGAGCGCGTCTGCCACCCGCGCATACGAGACTGGCAGAACGACGCCGCCGAGCGCATCCGCGACGATCTGCGACGTGTTCACGTCCGAGCCGCCGAAGGGCTCGAAGCCGGTGACGAGGACGCCGCTCACGCCACCTCGTCCTCGAGGCCGACCGCCGCGAGGGCGGCGACCAGATGCGGATGCTCCTCGACGCGCGCAACGCGACCTTCATGCGTGGTCACAACCGCCGCGTACCGGCCGACGAGGTAGAAGCGCCGCGACTGCAGCGGGCGCTCGTCGGTCTCATCCGGCTCGATGCGCGAGAAGCGCATGCTGATGACGACGCGGTCGCCGACGCCGATGCAGCGGTCGACGGTGACGTGGTATCCCTCCGCGACCCGCTCGGAGAGGATCGCGAGCACGTCGTCGCGATCGAACGCGCCTTCCGCCTCCGCGCCGACCCACTCCACCTCCGGGTCGAGCATCGCCTCGATCGCGTCGAGGTCGCCGGCGACGAACGCGCGGTAGCCCCTGAGAAGAAGATCGACTCCTTCCTGGCTCATGCCGCGAGACTAGCCAGCGGGAACTCCACCTGCGCGTGCTCGATGAGCACCGGATCGTGCGTCGCGCACACGATGGCGGTGCCGGTTGTGCGCGCGAGCTCGGCGAAGAGCGCGCCGACCGCGCGCGCGTTCGCCTCGTCGAGCCGCGCGGTGGGCTCGTCCGCGAGCAGGAGCGCCGGCCTCGCGGCGAGCGCACGTGCGATGGCGACGCGCTGCCGCTCCCCCATCGAGAGCCGCGCGACGCGCTGGTCGGCGAGCTCGCCGAGGCCGACGGCGGCGAGTGCCGGGACTGCGCCGCCGGCGTCGGCGCCGCGCAGGGCGAGGGCGAGCTCGACCGTCTCGCGCGCGGTGAGGAACGGGACGAGATCCGTTCCCTGCGGGACGAGGCCGATGCTCTTGCGCCGCAACAACGCGAGCCCGGTCTCGTCCAGGCCGGAGAGCGCGGTCCCGAGTACGCGCACATCGCCGGCGGTCGGCCGGTCGAGGCCCGCGAGCAAGTGCAGCAGCGTCGACTTGCCCGTGCCGGACGGCCCTGTGACCGCCGAGAATGCACCTCCGGCGAACGCAAGGGACAGATCGTGGAAGACCTCGGTCGCGCGCGCGCCGCGACCGTGCACCTTCGTCAGAGCCATAGCCTCGGCAACGACTGCCCCCGGCCGCGACGCCACCGGAGCGGTGCTCTTCACCGTCTCAACGGCGACGGTATGCACGAACACGCCGCCAGGCCTCGGCTCCAGGCGCGCACGCGTCGTCCTGCCGAGCAGCTCCTCCGGGATGCGGATCCAGCCGCCGCGGTTCACGACCGCGTCGTCGTCGACCGCGCTGACGCGGCCGTCGCGAATCTGCACGACGCGGTCGGCGACGGCGGCGGACTCCGGATCGTGGCTCACGATGAGCGTCGTCACACCGGCCTCGCGCACAAGCTCGCGGATGAGCGCGTAGATCTCGCCGGCGTTCGCGGCGTCGAGCTCGCCGGTGGGCTCGTCTGCGATGAAGAGCCGCGGGCCGTGCGACAGCGCGGCGCACAGCGCGACGCGCTGCTGCTGGCCGCCGGACAGCTCGCCCGGTAGCGCATTGCGCTTTCCGGCGAGACCGACGCGCTCGAGCAGCCGGTCGGCGGTGCGTCCGCTCTCGGCTCGATCGACGCCGAGCAGCGCGAGACGCAGCGCAACGAGCTGACGCGCGGTCAGCTCCGGCGCGAGCGCACGTTCGTAGTGCTGATCTGCATAGCCGAGCGTGCGCGAGCGGTAGCCGGCGAGCGCGCGGCCACGCAGCGTGCGCAGATCGTGCTCGAACACGCGCACCGTTCCGGCGGACGGGCGGTCGAGGCCGGCGAGGATGCGCAGAAGCGTGCTCTTGCCCGATCCGCTCGGCCCGAAGACAACGAGGAGCTCGCCCTCCTCGATGTCGAGAGACAGGCCCTGGAGCGCGGCGGCTGCGCCTTCCGCGGACGGATAGATGCGGAAGAGATCGGTGGCCTCGACGGCGGTCACCGCAACCTCCGCACGGCGATGCCGGCAGCAGCCGTCGAGCCGGCGACGAGGCACACGAGCGCGATTGCAACGAGCGGCCAGTCGAACACGAGCACGAGCGGCGGCAACGGTGTTCCCGCGCCCGCGGTGACGGACACGACGGCGACGACGAGCGCGCTCACCACCGCGCCTGCGGCGACCCCGCCGCCGATGCCCACCGCCGCGACCGCCTCTGCACGCAGCACCAGGTGGCGGCGCAGCTCGGCCGGCGTGACGCCCTGCGCGGAGAGATCGAAGAGCTCGCCCGTCTCGTCGCGGCGGTCGCCGACCACGCCGAGCAACACGCCGACCGCGGCGAGCACGAGGCCGACGATCGCCGCCACGAGCAGCAACGCAAGCGAGCCGCGCGCGAGCGGATCGCTGCGCAGAGCTTCTTCGGTCGCCCGTTGCGAGACGATCGCGAGCGAGGGAATGTGCGGCCGCTTGGAAGCGTCGAGCCAGATCTCGCTCGCGGTCGCCGTTCCCGGCTCGATCGTGTTCGCAGCCGTCAGCCATGTCGCCAGGTCGGCGACGACCAGGTCGCCGTCGACGGAGGGGAAGTTCCGCGCGACCGCGACAACGCGGCCCTCGATGGTCTCGTCCTCGACATGCAGCGGCAGGAGGCCGCCGGCGC
>Ga0307373_10006391_pt1 | contig 18789 bp, 14 predicted proteins | sample OX2MG_FD_202534 | JGI IMG/M metagenome (GOLD analysis project Ga0307373, IMG submission 202534) | Soil microbial communities from Risofladan, Vaasa, Finland - OX-2 | ecosystem: Environmental > Terrestrial > Soil > Coastal area > Acid sulfate soil | place: Finland: Risofladan, Vaasa | collected...
AAACGTCTATACCTGCCGCTCTCCGAAATTCGGCGCTGGATTCCGTAATACGCCTTAGGCGGCACGGCTAGGGCTGCTAACAGAGTCAGCGATTTGAAGACGCGGTGCACAAACGACGCTTCCGGATGCGAGATACGATATAACTTCCATTCCGTGCTGGCCGTTTGAAATGACCAGCCACCGCCTGTGGCAAGACGAAGCCGGTCCGCAAAAGCTCGCGTATAGGCCACCGCCTCCGTCGCCGCGTTTCTTTCAATCCCATAAGCTTCAAGGCGGCTCGCGAGACTCGTCGCCAGATCACATAACGACTGTTGCTTGCGACGTTCTCTTTCGAGGTTGAACTTCCCGACCTGAAAAGCATTCGATTCGTGGAGCCGGTAAAACGTTAGCGCATCCTGAAGAATCTGGGCGTCGGCAAGAGTCGCTGCGAGCGTGAAGAGATATTCGTCCGCCTGCACGCGAATTGCTTGGGGTATCGCGCCGATTTTGGTGAGCAGGTCGCGGCGAATGGTCATCCGGCTAGTGCCGAGAAAGGATCCGCGCCGGCGAAGCAACCGTGCGCCTTCGACGGTATCAGCCCGAAAACGGAAGCCTTCGCGGAGAATTTCGGCCTGCCGGCTGCCGTCGCGATGCACGGTGATGATTCCGTGGCCAACAATTCCGAGCGACGGGTCGGCGGCCATGGTTTCCGCCACGCGCGTCACTTTATTGCGCGCCCACCAATCGTCGCCGTCCAAAAATGCGACAATCTCGCCGCGCGCTTCGGGAATGCCGAAATTGAAGGCAGAGGCCTGGCCGCCGTTCTGCTTGCGAAGCAATCGGACGCGCGGCGCGAATTTGCGGACGATATCGGGCGTGCGGTCCGTGGAACCGTCGTCCACCACCAGTATTTCCATTTCCGACGCGCGAAAATCCTGCTCGACGACGCTGGCGAGCGCTTCCTCGATGAAGCGTTCGTGATTGTAGGTGTCGACCAGCACGGTGACGAACGGATGCGCCATTTCAGATAGCTCCGGCCGGCAATAGCAGAGACGCGATCTGCGCAAACCTCTTACCCGTAAGGCCGAACTTTTTGTGCCCGCGGATCATCGCGTACTTACGCTAGCACACTGCCAAAGCGAAACAAACTGCCCGCGCAGGCAGATTTCCGCAAGGGCCGCACGGGATGAATTGTTGACACCAGCGACGGCGCTTGCGTACCATGCACGGCAAGTTCAGTGTGTCTGTACGGGCGGCGCCCTGCCGCTGAGGAGAGAATGATGAGAAGAGTTCTACGGGCCCCCGTATTTCTAGCGGTGTGTCTCCTAGTCGGGCTTTTCAGCGCGACGACCCACAGCAACGCTCAAGATGCGAACGCGCAAGGCGCGTCAGCGGCTCCGGCGTCCGCGCAGCCTCAAGGTCGTAAGAAGCGCATCGCCGTTTTCGATTTCGATTACGCCACGGTGCAGACCAATTCGTCCGCTCTGTTTGGAACCAACGTCGATGTGGGCAAAGGAATTACCGATCTGCTGGTGAAATATCTGGTGCAGGACGGAACGTACTCCGTTATCGAGCGCCAACAGATTGACAAAATTCTCACGGAGCAGAACTTTTCCAATAGCGACCGCGCTGACCCCGCGTCGGCTGCGAAGCTGGGCAAGATACTCGGCGTGGACGCGATTATCATGGGCGCCGTCACGCAATTTGGAAACGACAACAAGAACCAAAATATCGGGGGTGGTGGCGGAAACTGGCATGGTTTTGGCATGGGCGGAATTTCGCACAAGAAATCGAAGGCGGTGGTGTCGCTCGACGCGCGGATCGTGAACATCGATACCGCGGAGATCATGGCTGTTGCGGAGGGCCACGGTGAATCGTCGCGTTCCAGTCTGGGCTTGCTCGGCGGAGGCGGCAACTGGCACGGCTTTGGCGGCGGCGCCGTCGATTTCGGCTCAAGCGATTTCCAGCAAACGATCATCGGCGAAGCGGTGAAAAACGCCGTGGAGCAGATGAGCCAGGGGCTGATTCAGGATGCACCAAAAGTTGAAGTGCGAACTGTAGTTGTCGAGGGTCTGGTGGCGGCCGTCGTCAGCGGGCAGGTGGTGCTGAACGTGGGAAAGAAAGACGGCGTGAAAGTTGGCGACCAGCTTTCGATCGAGCGCGTCACCATGGAAATCAAAGATCCAGAAACGGGGAAAGTGATTCGGCGAATGACCACCCCGGTTGGTGTTGTGCGTGTCACAGACGTGGACGATGTTTCTGCGGTGACGTCTCCCGTGTCAGGTGCGGGCTTCAAAGTTGGAGACGAAGCGAAAACCGTCACACAGTAACAGGCGAGCAGCGTCAGTCTGCGGACCACTCCATCGGCAGGCCCACATAGTTTTCGGCCAGCGATTGCGACGCGGCGCGGGAGCTGGTCACGTAATCCAGTTCGGCCAGCTGGCGGCGGCGATCGAAGGCATTCTCGCTATCGAAGCGGTGCAGCATGGAGGTCATCCACCAGGAGAAGCGCTGCACTTTCCAGACGCGGCGCAGGCAGATCGCGGAATATCTGTCGAGCAGCTCGCGCTTGCCGGAATGGTAGAACTCGGCGAGCCCGCGCGCGAGCACCTGCACATCCGTGACGGCGAGGTTTAGTCCCTTCGCGCCCGTGGGCGGCACGATGTGCGCGGCGTCTCCCGCGAGAAAGAGCCGCCCGTACTGCATCGGTTCCGCGACGAAGCTGCGCATCCCGGTAACGCCCTTTTGCACCACAGGGCCCTCCGTCAATTTCCACTTGCCGCCGGTTTTGGCCAGGCGCTTGTGCAGCTCTTGCCAAATGCGATCATCGGGCCACTCGTTGATGTCTTCTTCGGGAGAGCACTGGATATACAGCCGGCTTAGCGTGGGTGACCGCATGCTGAGAAGCGCGAAGCCGCGCTCATGATAGGTGTAGATCAGCTCCTCGTTTGACGGCGGCGCCTCGGCTAAAATGCCCAGCCAGCCGAACGGGTAGACGCGGTCGTAAATCGTAAGCGCGTTTTCGGGAATCGACGGGCGGCATATGCCGTGAAACCCGTCGCAACCGGCGATGAAGTCGCAAGAGATTTCGTGCGATTCGCCTCCGGCGCGGAAGCGGATTTTCGGCAGCCGGCTCGGATGCGGGCCAAGTCCGGCATCATCGAAATCGTGGATCGATGTGCCATCGGCCTCGTAAAAAATTCGTCCGCCGGCGGCGAGTCGCGCGTCAGCCAGATCGGCCGTAACATGGTTTTGGCCGTAGATCGTGACGCCACGTCCGCCGGCGAGTTCCTGAAAATTGATGCGATGATCGCGTCCGCCGAAGCGGAGTTCGATACCATAGTGCGTTAGCCCTTCGCGCTTGAGGTGATCACCGACGCCGGTTTCCAGCATTAGATCGGCGGTTCCCTGTTCCAGCACGCCCGCCCGCACGCGGTCTTCCACATATTTACGGCTGCGCGCCTCGACGACCACGGACTCTATGCCATGCAGATGCAGCAGATGAGACAAGAAGAGCCCAGCCGGACCAGCTCCGATAATTCCGACTTGCGTATGGAGATTCGTAGTCAAGGTCTCTTCTCGATGTGACGCGATCTGGGTTTGAAAGTAGCGAGGGCGTCAGCGCGGTAGTCTTAACCTAAATAACCGCTGCGCCCTTTGCACCTGAACAAATGCCGTCAGAACCCGCTGTGCCGCCGGACATTGTACATTCAACTTGCAAAGAAGGAAGATCAAACTAGAATGCAGGGGCGCTACGGATGGGTATGCCCGCGCCGCACGGCGAGCGGCCGCGGATCAGCAAACGAGCGGCGATTTTGCGCAGACGGACCTCCGTGTACGTGCGCGTCTCGCCCGTATTTCGTTGCCGTTCTATTCGCCCTAGGCAAAGGTAAAACCGGGAGGAATCCAACGTGCCCGAAAAAATGAAATTCTACGGATGGAATCTTGTGGCCGTGCTGTTCTGCCTCGATTTCATCAACATGGGATTTCCGTATTACGGCGGAAGCGTGATCATCAACGACTTCATGATTCACGACATCCACATGAGCGCCAGTACGCGCGGATTGGGCTTCACGCTGCTCAACATTTTCGTGGGCGTGGCCGCCGTGGTAGTGGCTATGTCGATTCTGAAGATCGGCCTGCGAGCCACGTTTGTGCTCGGCTCGGCGATCATCTGCGCGGGATCGCTGTACATGGGACTGGTGGCCAAGACGCCGATCGAGTATCTGATCATGTTTGGCGTAGTGATTGGAACGGGCATCAGTTTTGCGACCCTCGTTCCGGCATTCACGGCGGTGGCGCGCTGGTTCCGCAAATACCGAGGGCGTGCCATGGGGGTCGCGGTATCAGCTTCGGGATTCGCAGGGTTGGCAGCGCCGCTGCTCGGGAAAGTGATCCGGTCGCACGGAAACAATTGGAGAATGGGCTGGTTAATCGTGGCGGGCGCGGTGGTAGTGGCGGGTCTTTTGGCGTTTCTATTTGTGAAGGAAAGCCCCGAATCGATGGGCCAAACCGTGGACGGCATACCGCCGGAACAACAAGTGCAAGCGTCGCGCACCGACGCGTTGGCGACAAAGCACCCGTGGACTGCTTCGCAGGCGTACCGCACGCCTGCGTACTGGTTGATCGCGCTCGCGGGAATCGTTTCAACGTTCCCGTTTTTCTTGTTCGTCGCGCATTGGACCAGGCGCTTGATCGGCGTGGGATTCAAAGCGTCCGACGCGGAGTTGGCGCTGGGCTTTTTGACAGTCGGGACGCTACTGGGCCGGTGGCTGGGCGGGCTGCTGATGGACTACATGAACGCGCGCGTCGCGTTTGTGCTGGGACTGGCGGTGTATTTTGTGGGCTCGTACCTGGCGATCGCCGCGATGCCGGGCGGAAACGGCTTGTGGATGGCTTACGTGGCGGCTCTGCTGAATGGTGCCGCATACGGATGGGCATTCACCTGCGTGGGCACGATGGTCGCGCATTATTACGGTCCAGCGGCCTTCCCGAAACTGTACGGAACCATGACGCTGCTGGTTTCGCTGCTTGCCTCGCCAGCGGGCTTGGTCGGCGGATGGATCTTCGACGCGTACAAAAGCTACACGCCAGCATTCGAACTGAATGCGCTGCTAGCGGCCGTCGGAATTGTGGCGATCATGTTTGCCGGCATGCCCAAACCGGGAGCCGCCGTGGGCGCGGAAGCGGTGCAGGCCGCCGCGCGATAACTCGAAGCGCGGCACATTCGTGCGGTGGGCCAACACGGGTTACACAAGTATCGTTATGGCGAAGCTGCAATCTGTGAGGGCTATGGAGGGCGGCGGCTTGCCGCCGCTGTTTGCAAGGCAAGCGCATCGCGTCAGAAAAGCCGTCAGATAGCGCGTTTCGCCCTGCCGGAACCTATGCGAGAATTTCGGCCGCGAGTTGCTCCACGTGCTCAGCAATAGCGGGTGCCGAAGTAAGACCTGGAGATTCGATTCCGATCAGCTGCACCACGCGCGGCAATTCCGGATCCCGTTCGACGATGAAATCGGTCATCGCTTTAGCTGACGCTGCGGTCACTGCGGTTCCCGGCGGCGGAGCCAGCTTTGCGCGAATTCCGGTGTACGACGGGACCAGATCGCCCACCGTGAGGCCCGGCAGCAGCGCCTTGGCGGCTTCCGCGAAATCTTCCACGGGTTCGCGATTGCGCTCATAGTCGTTCTTGTCATCGATGTAATGCGCCGTCGGGCCCAGCAGCACATTTCCCCAAACGGTTTTTACGAGATGCACGCCCAGAGTCGTGCGAAGTTGATGCGGCACAGGATAGACAAGTCCTCGAACCCAGTCCTGCCGCGCCCGAATCAGTTCGCAATATTCACCGCGCACCGGATAGATGCGGTGCGCGGCCATTTTTGAGCCGAGCAGTGCGGCCACTTCGTCGGCGAAAAGCCCCGCGCTGTTCACCACGCAGCGCGTTTCAATATCGCCCGCAGCGCTGTGAACGCGAATTCCGTCAGCAAGCGGCTCCATTCGATCCACTTTCGCGTTGGTGACGATGTTTGCTCCGCGATCGGTCGCCACGCGCGCGTAGGCTTTCACCAGGTCTTCGCTCGAAAGGATTCCCGTGGATGGAACCAGCAGAGCGTGCGCTGCGGCGACGTGCGGCTCGTGAGCGCGGATTTCGTCGCGATCGATGATCCGCAGTTCCTCGACGCCATTCGCACAGCCGTTCTGCATCAGCGCGGCCAGTTCGTTCACCTCTTCAGCCGACGCTGCGACCACCAGCTTGCCGCAATTGCGGTGTGGCACGCCGTGCGCGGCGCAAAATTCGTACGTCAACTGATTGCCGCGGATGCAGTGCTTCGCTTTCAGAGACCCTGGCGGGTAATAAATTCCTGAGTGGATCACGCCGCTATTGCGAGTGCTAGCGCCCATGCCAATCTTCGGCAGCGCGTCGAGCACGAACACATCGCTCCAGCGCGCGGAGAGGGCGCGTGCAATCGCGCACCCTACCACGCCTCCACCAATAATCACCACAGTGGCGCGATCCATTGCTTTCTCTACGACCTCGCGGAAACAGCCTCTTGCTGGCCCCGCATCGAATTGCTGAAGCGATGATCGGCATTCATCCACAGGCTTGCGATCAGCGCCAGCAGCGCCGGAAACCATACATTCTGAAGGAAGAAAGAGCGGCCCGCTGCGTCAGCCAGCACCCATTCGAGCACGATAGCGGGCACCAAATACCCACATGCTAAGAAGCAAAGCCGGACGCGCCATGATACGTTCGATTTTCGCCACGCGAACCCGAGCAGACAGCCTACCGAGAAAAATATGATGGCATAGAAGATGTAGCTATAGCCCTTCAATTCCACCGCCTTTACGCGTCGGACGTACCTTGCCAGAGCCACCGCTGGACCGAGTTCATACGGATAACCGAAGTTGCGCCCGTCGACAAACAGCGAAAGCTTGTATCCGTCAAATGACAGCAAAAGATTACGCACTTGGTTCGGTGAGAACACCTGCGGCACGATCAACGACATGCGGGTGCGGCGCTTCGAAAACGGATTTTGAAACCAGAAGATAAGACTGGAACCGGTCTGCCGAAGTTCCATGTTGACCGTTCCGGAAGGAGATGAGAGCGATACGATCCGCGCGTCCTCTACATTTACATTCGACTCGGCAGGCTCGCAGACGACGTGCAGCGCAAACTGGCCGGTCGATTCCACGGAGTTGATCAGCGTTGGCACTGGGCCGGAGGAAATCAGCCAAGAGCTGCCGTCCAGTGTCGCTCCATCGGAGCTCGGAGAAGTTCGAGTTTGCGAAGCCCAGGCAAGGCTCGGAAGAAAATCACGAGAGTCCTGAAATGGCGCAGCGCCAGAAAATCGATAGGCCACCATCGGCGCCGCCAATGACCGAGATATGAGCGGCTCGGATGTGATCTTTCGTGCCAACTCGTCGGGTACTCCGTGGTTCCAGATATCGAGCTCCATAATGCGGCCCTTCCAAGCGGGCGGCGGCCGCAGCGACGCCGAGCCTCCGATCGCCAGGAATGAATCCGGTGTCCAGTGGGTCAGCCTGTTCTGCTTCTGAAGGGGGCCGACGAGAACACACCAGGCCCCGACATAAAGGCCTACCAACACGCCGATTCTTCCCAAACTGAGCGAGTTGTCCATGGCGCGTTCGCGCGCGCTGAACCATTCGACAAGGCCCGTGCCGGCCCATTCGTATAACAGGAACCCGACCGCGGCGCCGGCCGAGTTCGTGAACACGTCGCCCCATCCGGAATCCCGCAGCGGAATATAAATCTGCATGAATTCCACAGCGTAAGAGAGCACCGCCCCGGCGGCATACACAGTCCAGAAAGTTGCGAGTTTCGACCGGGCGCGTTCCCGCAACTTTTCCGCCAACCCGAAACCGAACGGAACAAACAGCAGAACGTTCAGGAACACGTCCAGAACGTCGTTACCCTTGCCCCAGCCGTTCAATGAAAACGGAAACAGAAAGCGCGTTGATTCCTGATGAACGAAACGGAACGGGTAGAGCGTAAGGAAAAAAATTCCGGCCAGCGAAAGCAGCAAAACGCGATTCGACCAGGAGGTCGGGGCCGGCGCGGAGTTCACGCGAAAATTAGCATAATTCATCGTCCAGGCAGCGCTGTTCGCTCGATGTTCACCCAAGTTTAGCACGGGTCCAGGTGCGCTCTGTCCTTCGAGTACAGGGGCACAAAATGGCGACAAAACACGTCAATTCGCGGCAAATCGTTGCCCTGCGAATGTTTGCGGACGGAATTAAAAACTGCCAGTACAGCCAGCCGCGTTCGAAGGTCAGGTTTTCTATAGGCCGCTCGGACAGGCGAAAGCACCTGTACTTTCTTTAGTCCTCCGACCAGTAGAGATGATTCACGGCCAATCCCTAGACTGTGCGCGCCATGAAAACGCACGCACGGAATGCCAAAGCAAAAACTGCCGTACCCAATTCAAAGACTTGCGCCCGGATCTCAGCGCGCTGCGATCTGTTCGCGCTGCTGGCATTCGTCACGGTGTTGGCGGCATCCATCGGACTTTCCAGCTGCGCTGGTTACACGACGAACGCCGCCGGCCAGTCGACAGGCAATGCTACCGCAGGTACCCTATCGGCGAGTTCGACCACCTTGAGCTACGGCAACGTCGCAGTTGGCAGCAATAGCTCCCTGAGCCTCACCGTCACGAATACCGGCTCGGCGACCGTGGACATCTCACAGGCGACGATTTCCGGTGCGGCGTTCAGCGTGATTGGTGGCAATCCATCTTCGACGATTCCAGCGGGACAGAGTGCCACCGTGCAAATCCAATTTGCTCCACAATCGGCGGGTGCAGTTTCGGGTACTTTCACCATCATCAGCAACGCCACCAATCCCACGCTCGCGATTTCGCTGGCCGCCACCGGAGTACAGCCTGCGTTTTCCCTGAATCCGTCGGCGCTGGCTTTTAACAACGTCACGGTCGGACAGTCGAGTTCGCAGAACGTGACCCTGACGAACACCGGGAACGCCAATCTGGTCGTGTCGTCAGCGACCGTATCGGGAGCGGGGTTTGCGATTAGCGGACTTGCTCTTCCGAAAACGTTGACCGCCGGACAGAACGTCACTTTTTCCGTGCGATTTACGCCGACATCCACCACGGGCGTCAGCGGCAGCGTCGTTTTCGCGGACAACGCGCCGGGAACCCCTCATAACTTGGTTTTGACGGGCAGCGCTGTAGCGGCGGACGGAACGCTCTCAGCGACTCCGGGAACAGTCAATTTCAGCAACGTGGTTGTAGGGTCAAATAGCCAGCAAACGATAACTCTGAAAAACTCCGGCGCCGGCACAGTGAGCATCAATCAGGTCAGCACGTCGGGTAGTGGATTCAGCAGCAGCGGATTCAGCGCGGGGCAAACAATCGCGGCAGGCGGACAGGCCACATTTACGGTGACCTTCACTCCCGTAGCTAGCGGAACCGCGTCCGGCACCATTACGATTACTACCAACGCCACCAATCCCACCCTTTCGATCCCGCTCAGTGGGACGGGAACTCAAGGATCGCTCTCCGCGAATCCTTCGAGCATCAATTTCGGCTCCGTGCTGGTGGGCAACAGCGGGTCAGTCAACGTGGCGCTCACGAACACTGGCACCGCGCCGGTTGCGGTGTCGGCTGCGAGCGCCTCGGGCACCGGATTTTCGATGGGCGCCTTTACGGCCGGAACCCTGAACCCGAACGCAACCACTTCGTTCACGGTCACGTTTTCGCCGAAGGCCGCAGGCAGCGCGACGGGTAGCATTTCGGTATCGACCAACGCGCCGGGTTCGCCTTTGAAAATCAATCTGAGTGGATCGGGTACAGCCACGCAATCGCAGCTGACGATCAGCCCGTCGTCGGTGGCATTCAGCAACGTCAGCGTGGGAAGCAACGTATCGCAAACTGTGACGCTGACCAACACCGGCAATGCCGCGCTGAACATCACGGCGGCGACCATCACCGGCTCAGGCTACACCATGACGCTCGCTCCCATGTCGATCAACGCGGGAGCGAATACCACCTTCTCCGTCAAGTTCGCGCCGACAGCTGAAGGCAGCGCGGCAGGAACCATCTCCATCACCAGCAACGCGCCGGGATCTCCGGCAACCATCGCGTTAAGCGGAACGGGCTTGCAAGCACTTGGCTCCGCCAGCCCGACCAGTGTGGCTTTCGGTAGCGTGGTGGTCGGCAACAGCAACTCGAGCGTAATCACTTTGAAAAACACCGGCAACGCGACGCTTACCTTTTCACAGGTGAGCACCACCGGAACCGGCCTCAGTGTTTCGGGATTGACCACTTCCAGCACCATCGCGGCCGGCGCCACGCTTAATTTCAATGCGGTGTTTACGCCGACCACGGCAACCACGTCGAGCGGATCGATCACTCTGACCACCAACGGCTCGCCGGCGCAGATCACCATTTCGCTAGCGGGCGCTGGAACGGCGACCACGCAGTTGCTAAGTGCGTCTCCTTCGACCCTCAGCTTCGGAAACGTGCAGGTGGGAAGCAACAGCTCGCAGACCACCACCATCACCAACAACGGTAACGCGAACGTCACGATTTCCGCCGTAAACGTTACCGGTTCGGGCTACACGGCCAGTGGGATTACATCCGGTTTGACCCTCGCGCCGAATCAGACCGCCACGGTCACGGTGACCTTTACCCCGACCGCGACCGGGAGCGCCTCCGGCAGTGTGAGCATAGTCAGCAACGCAACCAATTCGCCGACCGCAATCTCTCTATCGGGAGAATCGCATACCGTGATGCTGTCCTGGACGCCGAGCTCGTCGTCCGGCGTGACCGGCTATTACATCTACCGCAAGACTGGCACGGGAAGTTACGCGAAGCTAAATCCGACGTCCGCGGATTCGGGCACGCAGTTTACGGACCCGGCGGTGCAAGCCGCGACCTCGTACAGTTACGAAGTCACAGCCGTTGATTCGAGCGGGGTGGAAAGCTCACCCTCGACTGCGACGACGATCAGCGTTCCTTAAGGACTGTGCGGTCGCTGAAAGCTGATTCGAATCCAGGCGCCCCCGGACAGGGCGCCTGGACACTAGGACGGTGCAGAACTGTCCTGAAGTACAGGTGTAAACGCCTGTACCAAAACTGTCCGTCGGTACAGTAGTTCTCGCCGCACCGTCTCCCTCACAATGGCCGCGTCAAATCATATGGCGACCAACGGCGCACGGAACAAAACGGAAATCCGCACAGCACTCAGCAGCAGCGTCGAGTCCCTGAGCCGGAAAGTGCTGCTTGGGTTGGCGCTTTCCGCCTGGGTTCTTGCAGCTGGCTGTATCGGATTGACGGGGAATCCCAACGGCGCGAGCACCGGCGGATCAACCGGCTCCGGTGGAAGTTCCAGTTCGGGCGGAAGTTCCGGTTCGGGCGGCAGCTCTTCCGGCGGCTCGCAAACTTCCCAGCTCTCGCCAAGCTCCGCGCAGGTCAGCTTCGGAAACGTGACGGTAGGATCCTCAACCTCGCAGCTCGTCACGTTGACAGCAGCCGGCACTGCGGACGTCAAAATATCGAGCGTGACCGCGTCCGGTTCTGGATTCAGCGTGAGCGGCGGCTCGAATGTGACCCTTACGCCCAGTCAGTCGGTGACGATTTCGGTGGCTTTTCAACCAAGCGCCGCCGGAAGCGCCACGGGGAAGCTTACGGTGTCCAGTAACGCCTCGAATTCCTCCCTGGGGATTTCGCTTTCGGGCGACGGCGTTGCCGCCAGCACCCATCACTCCGTCGCATTGAATTGGCAGCCGAGCAGCACGCCCGTAATCGGCTATTTCGTGTTCCGAGGGTCTTCGGAAAGCAATCTCGCGCGGTTGAACGTCAACGATCTAGCCACCACCAGCTACACGGACAAAAGTGTCGTCAACGGCCAGACGTACGTGTACGCCGTGAAGTCAATTAACGCGAGCAGCGTCCTGAGCGGATATTCGAACCCAGTGACCGTGACGGTACCGGCGCAGTAATTCCGCCTCGCCCCGTCTAGCAGGCCACGATTTTGTCCCGGTGTTCCTTCACCCGCCGCGTGGCATTTCGCGAGTCGACCACCAGCTTCGCGTCGCGCACGATGGCATCGTAGTCGTACTTGGTGTGGTCGGTGGCAATCAACACGCAATCGTAGTTACCGATGTTTTGGGGCGTCAGATCCACGGAGCGCTTGTCGGAAAAATCGTAGTGACGCATTTTGAAAAGCGCCGGGAAATACGGGTCGTTATAGTCCAGCACCGCGCCCTTTTCCGCTAGCAACTCCAGGAGCTTTAGCGAAGGCGATTCGCGCAGGTCGTCGACGTCTTTTTTGTACGCCACGCCCAGCACCAAAACCTTCGAACCCTTGATGCTTTTCTCGCGCTGGTTTAGCGCAGCGGCTACGGCGTTCACCACGTGGTAGGGCATCTCCGTGTTGATTTCGCCGGCGAGCTCGATGAAGCGCGTGGCAAAATCATACTCGCGCGCTTTCCACGACAAATAATAGGGATCGACGGGAATGCAGTGCCCTCCGAGTCCCGGGCCGGGATAGAACGGCATAAAGCCGAAAGGCTTCGTGGCAGCACTGTCGATCACTTCCCAGATGTCCAGGCCCATGCGCAGGCTGAGCTGCTTGAGCTCGTTCACCAGCGCGATGTTCACGCAGCGGAAAATGTTCTCGAGCAGCTTCACCATTTCAGCGGCGCGCGTCGAGCTTACCGGCACCACTTTCGATACGATCTGCGCGTACATTCCCGCCGCGGCTCGGCCGCTCGCAGGGTTCACGCCTCCCACGACTTTGGGAATTTGCGCCAAGCCATATTGCTTATTTCCGGGATCTTCGCGCTCCGGCGAAAATGCCAGATAAAAGTCCGTCTTTACTTCCGGCGAGCCGCCTCCAGCCGAAATCGGGCACTTCAACCCGCCAGCTTCCAGGATCGGCAGCACCATTTCTTCCGTCGTGCCGGGGTAGGTGGTGCTCTCCAGCACGATCAGCTGGTTTCGCTGTAAATTGGGCGCGATAGCTTTGGCGGTTTGCTCCACGTAGGAAAGGTCGGGCTCGCGGCGTTCATCCAACGGCGTGGGCACGCAGATCAGAATGGCGTCCATATCGCGCAGGCGGGTGAAATCGGCAGTGGCGTCGAACCTCTTCGCCTGCACGTGTTCCCGAATCTTATCCGCCGGTATGTGCTGAATGTACGATTGCCCGGCGTTCAGCTTGTCGACTTTCGATTTGTCGAGGTCGAAACCGGTCACGCGCTGGCCGACGTCCGAAAACCGCAATGCGAGGGGCAGTCCTACATATCCGCACCCGATAATTCCGATCTTGATGCCTTTTCCCGCGAAAAACTCCGGATTCCGCTCAGCGCTCATTCACTTTCCTTTCCGCATCTAGTTGAGGTCGAAGTTTGAACCGTATTCGGCAGGCATTCGAAACGAGCCCGCCCGAAAAAACACGCGAAAACGATCCGCAGGGCGCAGAATCGCAATGCGCTGCGGCTGATATTGGGAGTTGCGGCGGCGCGAAACTGGCAGAGGTCATCGATTTACTCGCACGCCTGAAACGCCAGCGCCGTCTTCAGTTGGATGCGCCAATCGGGCAATTTGACGCCGAACGTCTCCTCTAACAGCTCATTCGAAAGCACGGAGTACGCCGGACGGCGCGCTGGCGTTGGATAGTCTTTGGTCTGAATCGGCAAAACTCGCCGGACGATTACCGGTTTGTCGCCGATCGCGGCTGTCAGCCACGCGGGCCGGTCGGAACAGCCGCGCACATGCTCAACAATCGCGCACGCAAAGTCAAACCAGGTGGTTTGACCGGAGGCCGTCATGTGGTAGGTCCCGCTGCGCGCTGCCAAAAACTTCTCACTTCCCTCACGCCGCCATTCGTCGCCAACGATTCTTGACGTGGCCGAAGCTATTTCGCGGCTCCACGTCGGCGCTCCGGTCTGATCGGAAACAATGCGCAATTCTTCGCGTTCCGTTGCAAGGCGTAGAATCGTGAACAGAAAATTCTTGCCGAGGGTCGCATATACCCATTCAGTGCGGAAAATCATGTAGCGCCCGCCGATCGCGCGAATAGCGTTTTCTCCGGCTAGTTTCGTGCGGCCATAGGCACTCAGCGGATTTGTGGCATCGCTTTCAAGGTATGGACTGCCTTTCGCGCCATCGAAAACGTAATCCGTGGAGTAGTGAATCAGCGCCGCGCCGATTTCTCTCGCTTCCTCAGCCATTGCCGCAGGAGCATCCGCATTGATCGACCGCGCCAGCGCCTCCTCGCCTTCGGCTTTATCGACGGCCGTGTAGGCCGCGGCATTCACAATGACGTTAGGACGGAATTCGCGAATCGCTTTGCGCACGCAATCGGGTCTGGTCAAATCCAGCTCTTCGCGGCCCAGCGCCCGCAGTTCGCCGGTATCAGCCAGAATGCGATCGAACTCGCGGCCCAGCTGGCCGTTTTTGCCGATCAGCAGGATGCGCGGTTTCATCGCCCGGAGTACTTCGGAAATAGCTCCCGCGGAATATCGGCGAGCTTGGGGTAAACCGCATCTTTTTCGGAGATTAACGGGTTCGCAACTCCCCAATCGATCTTCAGATCAGGGTCATTCCAGATGATTCCGTATTCATCGCCGGGAGCATAGAAATCGCTGCATTTGTAAAGGAATTGCACCACATCCGTCAGCGCGACAAATCCGTGGGCGAATCCGGCCGGGATATAGATTTGGTTTTGCTCGCGCGCGGACAAAAGCACGCTGGTCCACTTCCCAAATGTGGGCGAGCCGTTGCGAATGTCTACCGCGACATCGAGAACCTCGCCCTCCACCACGCGGCAGAGCTTCGCCTGCGGATGGCGCAGTTGATAGTGAAAGCCGCGCAGCGTGTTTTTAACCGACCGCGAATGATTGTCTTGCACGAACGCATCGGTGATACCCAGTTCGGCGTACTTCTCCCGGTGATACGTTTCCATGAAGAAGCCGCGCGCATCTTGGAAAATTCTCGGACGAATCTCCAGCACGCCGGCCAGCGGTGTTTCCACCCGCTGCAGAGCGCTTCCAATTAGAGACGATTTTGAGCTCATGGCGTTCGATGAGTGGCCGACGAATCGATCGACCGCAATTGGGCGTCAGTTCGCGGCCGGCTCCGGCACGCGCCCTGCGATGTCGCGGAGCGAAGATTCGCGATTTTCGTAATATTGCTCGTAATAGCTGCGATAGTTTCCGTCGCGCACCGCCGCGAGCCACGCAGTCTGGCTCTTATACCAATCGATCGTCTGGCGCAAACCGTCTTCGAGCGATATCGAAGGCTTCCAGCCCAGATGCTTCTCCATTTTGTCGCAGCGCAAAGCGTACCGGCGATCGTGTCCCGGGCGATCTTTAACATATGTAAGCAATGTCTCGGGTTTGCCCATCGACTGCAACAGGCGCTTGGCCATCGTCAAATTATCAACCACATCCAGACCGCCGATGTTGTAGACCTCGCCGATGCTCCCGCGTTCGAGAACCGCCAATATTCCGCGGCAATTGTCTTCCACGTGCAGCCAGTCCCGCTGCTGCTGTCCGTCGCCGTAGATCGGCAGCGACTTATCGTCCAGCGCGTTGGTAATCATGAGAGGCAGAAATTTTTCGGGAAACTGATAGGGCCCGTAATTATTCGAGGAGCGCGTAATCACCGCCGGGAAATTGTAGGTCCGCACAAATGATCGAACCAAAAGATCAGATGCTGCTTTCGACGATGAGTACGGGCTGCTCGGCTCGACGGGAGAATCTTCATCGGCAAACGCGCCGGGACGCATGTCGCCATACACTTCATCAGTGGAAATGTGGACGAATCGCTGCACGTTCAGCTTGCGTGCCACCTGCAGCAAGATAAAGGTCCCCTTCACGTTCGTCTCGATCGACGCGGCCGGCTCGTAGATGCTGCGATCGACGTGCGATTCGGCGGCGAAGTGCACAATCGCGTCGCAGCCGTTCATCGCTTCTTCCGCAGCGGCCGCGTCGCAGATGTCGCCCTTGACGAAGCGGTAGTGTGGATCGTTCGCCACGGAATCGAGATTGGCTAGATTCCCCGCGTAAGTCAGCTTGTCGTAATTGACGACCGAGTAGCCTCCGCCGAGCGCCAGAATGTGGCGAATGAAATTCGAGCCGATGAATCCGGCGCCTCCGGTGACCAGGATTTTCATCGAGCCACTTCAACGTGAGCAGCGGCTCCGGTTCGCGAGCGAAGGTCCAATTTATTGGCGCCCGTTTCCGCTACCAGCGCGTTGGCTCGCAGCAGGGATTCAAACGTTCCGGCGTCCGTCCACCAGCCTTCCAGCATGTTCCAGCTCAGCGTGCCGTCTTCAATGTAAAAGTTGTTGACGTCGGTTATTTCCAGCTCGCCTCGGCCGGAGGGCTTCAGCCGGTGAATTTTTTCGAATACGGTCGCATCGTAGAGATAAATTCCGACCACCGCGAAATTGGACTTCGGCGCTTTCGGCTTTTCTTGAATTCCTAACACGCTCTGGCCACGGACTTCCGCCACTCCGAACCGCTGCGCATCCTGCACTTCCTTCAGCAGAATTTTGGCGCCATTCTTCTGCTGCTTGAAGCTTTCCACTGCCTGGCAGATGTTACCCTCAATGATGTTGTCGCCCAGCACCACGCAGATTGGCTCGCCGGCGACGAAAAATTCCGCCAGTCCCAAGGCTTCGGCGATGCCGCCCTCGCCTTCTTGATAGGTGTAATTTAGGTGCTTGAGCCCAAAGTCGCGGCCGTTCCCCAGCAGGCGCAGAAAATCGCCGGCGTTTTTTCCACCAGTCACTAGAAGAATTTCCTCGATCCCCGCATTCACTAGCGTCTGGATCGGGTAGTACACCATCGGCTTGTCATAAATTGGGAGCAGGTGCTTGTTGGTCACCCGCGTAAGCGGATTCAATCGGCTGCCCGTCCCGCCTGCTAATACGACGCCTTTCATCTTGTTGTGCTCCTCTTGGCGATGGGCCGGGGTAACCGTTCTGCACGTTGGATTCTCACCGCGAATACCGGGGTTGGCAGCCCGCCCAAAGCCACCGTCTCCAAGCGCAATTACAGCGCTGCATGGGGTAACAGGCATTTTGTATTCCAATTGACTGCCGGGTGGGACTATCGTGGTTTTGTAACTATATGGTTTAAAAGCATGTTGCTGTGTCTTCATGCGGCCAAAGAGCCCTTCGGCGGGGCTCATCTTTGCGCCGATGGAAGGAAACTTCCACTTTTATACCCAACTGCTTCCACGCGGTACCAGAACTCTGCCTGCCCTGCGCCCGACGCGCGCATGGGCAGCTCCGGCGAGCCGCGGTCGCAACGGGGAGCCGTTTTATTCCACCGTGACGCGAGTGCCGCGCTGCGCCGCACCGGACAGTCGCTCAATCCTCTGGTCGATCACGGCTCGGATCGCCTTCAGAAATTCCACCCGCGAATTCATCAGGTGCTGCTTCACCTCCGGCGAGACTCCAAAGCACTTTCCAACATGATCCAAAACTTCCTGGCAAACGCACGTTCCGCTTGCGTGCTGTTCCGTGGAACGTTCAGTTGTTCCTCTTTCGTCAGCCATCACTCCTCCTTCATCTCGATTGTCAGTACCCGCTCGTGCAGTTTTGCCCGGGCTGGCAGCAGCGCCGCCATCGCGCGCGGCAGGCCAATGTGGCGCCTGAGCGTGCCGATCTCGACGATCAGATCGTCGCCCTTCTTGAACAATCCGATTTCGCCTTTGGCTGCAAACGGCAAATGCATCTGAATTTCGTAAATCCCATTGTTCTTTGAAAAAGTATAGGGCCGCTCGGTTCGCGTTACAGCCGATGGATCTTCGCCGTTATGATACAGCGCGCGGGCCAGCTCTTGCAGCCGTTGTTTGCCAAGGACCTCCTGCGCGAATAGCGGCACCCTGTGAACCGGCACGGGAGCGAAGTACTCCTCCACCTCGCGGAGCGCTTTCTGCTGCGAAATGTGCCACCCGCCGAACCACGCATCGGTCACTTCCACGGGCAGCAGCCGGTTGACGATCACCGCATCCACCGTCATGCCATGCAGCGAAAAATATACGAACGCGCGCTCCGTCTCGCGCAGCACCATCTTTTCCGGGTTCGTTACCAGGCGCACGCTCGTTGTGTTCGGGTCTTGCATCAGGTCGTCGACGCCATCGAGCTTTTCAAATAGCTCGCGGATATTGGCGAAGTAGCTGTCCGTGGGCAGCTCGAAAGGTGCCACGCGATTAGCGATCGGCCGCACCGCTTTGAGCAGATTCCGCTGAAACGGGAAGATATGCTTCATGTACCAATCCAGCGTCGAAGGCATGCTGATGAAGCGCAGCGATTCGGCCGTGGGGGCGGCATCCAGTACGATCACGTCGTACCGCTGCTCGCGGCGATACTGGTTGATGTACATCATCGCGCTGAGCTCTTCCATGCCCGGCAAAATCGCCAGCTCTTCCGCTTCCACCCCGCTCAGCCCTGTGGCGCGCAGCACCGAACTCACATACGCGGAAATTTCCTGCCAGTGCCGCTTTATTTCTTTTTGAATGTTGAGTTCGAAAATCGAAAGACGATCGTCGATTGGGAAGGGATCGGAAGTGGCTTCGTCAAATAGATGCAGTCCCAAGTCAAACGAATCGGCCAGGCTATGAGCCGGGTCGATGCTCATTACCAGCGTGCGGTAGTTGAGCTCGGCGAGCCGCACGCCTGTGGCGGCGGCCAGGCTGGTTTTCCCCACTCCGCCTTTGCCGCTGAACAATAAAATTCTCATACGCCATTATAGCAAGCGAGTCGCTACACGCTGGTCGTCGCACTTTACAAATCTGCGCCCGACCCGATCGACCAATCCAG
>Ga0307373_10006392_pt1 | contig 18787 bp, 18 predicted proteins | sample OX2MG_FD_202534 | JGI IMG/M metagenome (GOLD analysis project Ga0307373, IMG submission 202534) | Soil microbial communities from Risofladan, Vaasa, Finland - OX-2 | ecosystem: Environmental > Terrestrial > Soil > Coastal area > Acid sulfate soil | place: Finland: Risofladan, Vaasa | collected...
GTCAGACAACCGGGACCGTAACGAGAAGGAGCCCTTTACGCACGCACCGACACGAGCAAACCGGACACAGCGCCATCAGGCGCACTAAAACGCTTCACGCTGCATCACCCCACAGGAGCCGCACCCAATCTCATTGCCAGCACCACGACGAAGGCCGGACTGACTGTCCGCTGCCAGCTCGACCTGAGCGACTATCCCACAAAGATCAAGATAACCGAGCAAGAGAAGAAGTCACTACCTCTTGTCAGACATGGTTTTCACGGCGACTGGAACTATAACATTCGGCCCTCAAGGGAATAGTTTGTTTCAATCCAGCTCCTAAGGTCAATTGCTCTTTTCACTCCGTCCTGGCTGCCTGAAGCGTCTAGCGTGAGTCGCACGCTAAATGCGGCTGCCACGCCCGGCCCGCCTCTTCCGCCACGAGGGTGCCGGGCCCTAAACCCGGACTCTGCGGCGGCTGCCGTTCCGCCGCTTCGCCGCCGCGTACGCATCTGGACGATCTCGGCCATTGCGCTCCGGTCAGTGACCCCGGGATCCTGCCGCTAGCTGTGACGTCAGGTCGGCGGGGGAGCCAGGACCGTCAGCGCGGCGGGCAGCGCGCGGACGGTCAGCGCCGCCTCGGCTGGCAGCGGGCAGGCCCACGGCAGGGTCTCGCCGTCGGCGGCGACCGGCATCGCCCGGTCCATGGTCAGCGTCATGGCGGCGCCTCGGTCCAGGCCGACCTGCGCCAGTGACACGTGCGAGCCCGTCCTGATCTTGAGCAGCACCCGGATGAATGCAAGCTTCGGGCCGTCCCGCATCACCACGATGTCGAGGATCCCGTCATCGATCCGGGCTAGGGGAGCGACCATCATGCCCGCGCCGAAGTACGCGGAGTTGGCGATGACGACCGCGTAACCGGCGAATTCCCGCGGAACCGGGCCGGGAGCCGGGATGGGAGCCGGGATGGGACCGGGGCTGGCAGCGCGGGCCGGGGCATCCTCGGCAGCCGGCTCCAGCCGGAACCGGACCGGGCGCCAGGCCGCCAGCGCGTGCAGCGCCGCCACCGGGTAGACGGCGGGCCCGTGGAGCCAGCGGGCCCCGTTCGCGATCTCGCCGGCCACCGACGGCACGCCCGCATACACGCTGCCCGCGACGACGCACTCCGGCTGGCCTGGGGTCCTGACGCTGATCAGGTCAATCCGCCGGGTCTGGCCGCCGGCCAGCACGCGGACCGCGGCTCGCGGCTCGACCGGAATGCCCAGGACTCGCGCAAGGTCGTTGCCCCGGCCGGCCGGGATGATGGCGAAGGTGGCCGAGGCAGCCGCCGTGACGCCGGCCAGCGCCCCCGCCAGTCCGTCGCCGCCGACGGCGACGACGACCTTCCCGTCCCTGGCCGCCGCGGCCGCCAGTTCCCTGGCGTGCTGCAGGCTGGCGGACCTGGCGACCCCGTAGTCGAGGCCCAGTTGGTCCAGTTCGGCGACGACTTCGGGGAGCAGGCGCAATGACCGGCCGCCGCCCGCGGCCGGGTTGACTACGAGGCTGAATGGGCCAGGCACGGATACATCCTCCTCTGCCGCCCGCGCGGTCAGGTTATCGGCGGCACGGGGGGCGCGAGATCGCGCCAGGATCGCCGCCCGGCTCGATGAATGGGTCGATGGCTGCCGGAATCAAGGGCGCGTGAACGCTATGCCGGGCTCCATGGCAACGGCGTACGATCATGGTCATGCCGGGCAACAGCCCCGCGGCCGGCACCGAGCCGCAGTTTCTCCAGGTGCAGACGACCACTGACTCGCGTGCCGAGGCGATCGAACTCGGCCACGCGGCCGTCGCAGCCCGCCTGGCCGCCTGCGCGCAAGTGTCGGGCCCCATCTCCAGCATGTATTGGTGGGAAGACACCATTGAGCGGTCGGAGGAGTGGCTGATCCTGCTTAAGCTGCCGGCGGACCGCTTTGACGAGCTCGCCGATTTCCTGGCCGAGCGGCACAGCTACGACGAGCCAGAAATCGTGGCCATCCCCATCGTGGCGGGCTCGGAAGCCTATCTAAGCTGGGTAGAAGACGAAACCCGCCCGGAGTGAGCCTCGCGACTCCCGCCGGCCGGGCTTACGCTGGCGCACAGGGGGGGCCATGAGGACATCTGGAACGGGACAGCCCAGCGGCAGCCCCCCCGTCGAGCGAGCGGATCACGGGCTGTTTGGCCCAGGGTCGGCTACCTGGCGGATTATGGCCGAGCCGGTGATGTGGGTGGCCGGTCTGCGGGCCCTGTACCTGCAGGCGCTGCACCCCGCCGTGATGATGGGCACTTGGCAGCACACCTCGTTCGCGGACCCCGCCCAGGCGTGGGGCCGGTTCATCCGGACCACCGAGTTCGTCCGGGTGCGGACGTTCGGCACGAGAGCCGAGGTCGAGCAGGCCGGGCGGCGGATCCGGAAGATCCACTCCGCGCTGACGGCCGTGGACGAGCAGGGTCGCGAGTTCCGGCTGGACGAGCCGGAACTGCTGCTGTGGGTGCACTGCGGGGAGATCGCGTCCTATGCGGACATCGCCCGGCGCAGCGGCGTCCAGGTCTGCGCGGCTGAGCTGGACGCCTTCGTAGACGAGCAGCGGCGCGGCGCCGAGGTCGTCGGCCTGGATCCTGCGGCCGTGCCCGCGAGCATGGCCGACCTCGACGACTATTACGCCGGGATCAGGCCGCACCTGCACATCACCCCGGAGGCCAGGCAGGCGCTGCGCCGGTCGTTCACGCCGCAGATGCCGGCGGAACTGCGCGCCTTGCGGCTGGTGCTGCCGCCGCTGAACGCGCTGGCCTTCGCCAGCCTGCCGCGCTGGGCGCGGCGGATGTACGGCTGTCCCGGCATTCCGCTCACCGACGCCGCGACGAACGTGGCCCTGCGCGCCGCCTACGAGTCCAGCGCCCGGATGCCGCGCCAGGTGCTGTACCTCCCGGTCGCGGTGGCCGCCCGCCGCCGTCGGCGCGCCGCGGCCCGGATCGGTCAGGACGCGGCCTAGCGGGTCGGGCTGACGCCCCGGGCTGGCGGGTCGGGCGGTGCCGGGCGAGCCGGCCGGTCAACTGGTCGGGGGGACGTTCCATGACGTGATGACTGGCATGCCGTGCTCGGTGCCCAGCGCGCTGAGCGTGCCGGTGTCCAGCCGGAACAGCCGGCCGCCGTCGGCGTCCAGCCTCAGGTAGCGGGCGGTCAGGATCCGCAGCGAGTGACCGTGCGCCACGAGCACGACGTCGCCGCCAGTCAGCAGCGGCTCGGTCCTGGCCAGGACGTCGTCCTCGCGCTGCCCGACCTGCTGGACCGTCTCGCCGGGGTGCGCGGGGTGCGCGGGGTGCGCGGGGTCGCCGGGGATGACCCCGTCGCGCCACAGATACCAGCCGGGCCGCTCCTTCTGGATGTCGGCGGTTGTCCGGCCCTCGTAGCCGCCGTAGTCCCATTCCTGCAGGTCAGGATCGACCTTGAGCTGCCACGACGCGTCGGGCCGGGTCAGCCCGGCTAGCTCCGCCGTACGCTGCGCCCGTCCCGCCGGGCTGACGAACACCGCGCGGATGTCGCACCGGGCGAGGGCCGGCGCGAGCGCGGCGGCGGCCTGCTCGCCGCGAACTGTCAGCGGGACGTCGGTGCGGCCGGTATGCCGGCCGGACCGGCTCCACTCGGTCTCGCCGTGCCGGATCAGGATCAGCTGGCCCATGGCTGACCATCATCGCCCACGGGGGGGCTCGATCTGGGCCTGGGGCCTCTCATGTGGCCGGGCCCCTGCGGTGCGGGACGCGCAAACGAAACTGGTTTCGTTTTTTCGGGGGTCCGGAACTTAGAGTGAGGCCTGCTCGTTCCGGGGGACAAGCCCCCGAGCCCAGACCCTTGTTCGGGCGGCGTGCTCTGCCGCCGCTTAGAGAGTCTGCCTCGCCACCATGCGCCAGCCCCTCCCTGCCAGCGTGCCTGTCAGCGTGCCTGCCGCCACCCAGGATCCCCAGACCCGAGCCAACCGGACCGTGGTCGAGCAGATCGCCTGCTGGAGCGTCCGGCACCGCAAGGTGGCGGTCGCGGGCTGGCTGCTGTTCGTGGCGGCGGCGTTCTGCGTCGGCCAGTTGCTCAGCGGCACGAGCGCTCAGCAATACGACGCCGGTCAGGCCGGCCGTGGCGAGCAGATGCTGGATCAGCTCAAGGTGGTATCCGCGTCGGCCGAGAGCGTCCTGATCGAGGCCCGCGGCCGAGCCTACGCGCCGCGGGCCAGCGCGGCGGCCGAGGTGCGGCAGGTAACGCGGGAGGTGACCGGCGCGCTGGCCAGCCTGCCGCGGGACGCGCGGAATATCCAGGCACCCTTTTCCGGTGGCGGTGCTCGTGGTGCCGCCAGCGGTGGCGGTGCTCGTGGTGCCGCCAGCGGCAACGGCGCGCTGCTGTCGGCTAACCATCTGGCGGCGCTGGTCACCTTCGACGTGGCCGGGCCTCATGCCCAGGCAGACTCCACGGTCGTGGCCGACCTGGCGGCCGTGGCCAGGATCCAGGCCCGGCATCCCGCGATGATCATCCGCGAGGCGGGCGACGCCAGCACCGACCGCGTCGCGAACGCGATGCTCGGCCACGATTTCCGGAAGGCCGAGGACACGTCGATCCCGCTGACCCTCGTGCTGCTGCTCGGGGTGTTTGGCGCGCTGGTGGCCGCCGGGATCCCGGTGCTGCTGGCCGGGACGGCGGTGACCGCCGCGATCTCGCTGCTGGCCATCCCGGCGCAGTGGTTTCCGGTCAGTTCGGGGACGTCGGAGGTCGTGCTGGTCATCGGCATGGCGGTCGGCGTCGACTACTCGCTGTTCTACCTGCGCCGAGAACGGGAGGAGCGAGCCGCCGGGCATTCCCGGGGGGCCGCGCTGCGCATCGCGGCCAGCACCTCGGGTCGAGCCATCGTCATCTCCGGCGTGACCGTGATGATCTCGCTGGCCGGGTTGTTCCTGTCTGGCCTCGATATCTTCACCGGCATCTCCGCCGGCACGATCATGGTGGTCGGCGTGACCGTCCTCGGGTCGGTGACGTTCCTGCCCGCGCTGCTGTCCTGGCTGGGCCCGTGGGCCGATCGCGGCCACCTGCCGTGGCTCGGCCGGCGCCGGACCAGCGCCCGGTCGTCGCGGCTGTGGGCGGGCCTGGCGCAGCGCGTCGTCCGGCGCCCGGTCGCCTGGGGCGGGATCGGGGTGATCGCGCTGCTCGCGCTCGGCGCGCCCGCGCTCGGGATGCGGCTGGGTTCCCCGGCCATTGACCTGCCGTCGAACCTGCCCGTGGTCCGCACGCTCAACGAGATCCAGCAGCAGTTCCCGGGGCGGCCCGCGCCGGCCGAGGTGGTCCTGACCGGCTCCCGCCTGCAGAGCCCGGCGGTGCGGCAGGACATCGCCGCGCTGGCGGCCAGGGCGACGCCCGGCGGCGCGATCCGGGGCCCGATCACCTCGACCGTCGTAGCGGGCGGCAAGGGCATCGTGATCCAGGTGCCGTTGCCCGGCAACGGCTCGAACGGTGCCTCCTACGCCGCGCTGGCGACGCTGCGCGACCGGGTCCTGCCCGCCACCGTCGGCCGCGCGAGCGGGGTCAGCTACGCCGTCACCGGCAATACCGCGTCCCACCGGGACATGGCCGCGGCCCTGCACTCGCGGACACCGCTGGTGTTCATCGTGGTGGCCGGCCTGGCCCTGATCGTGCTGATGTGCGCCTTCCGCAGCCTCGCGATCCCGCTGGTCTCGATCGGCCTCAACCTGCTGTCGGTCGGCGCGGCCTACGGGCTGGTGACGCTGATCTTCCAGGATGGCCACCTGCAGGGCCCGCTCGGCTTTACCGCTTACGGCGCGATCATTCCGTGGGTTCCGCTGTTCTCCTTCGTCTTGCTGTTCGGACTGAGCATGGATTACCACGTCTTCATCCTCAGCCGGATCAGGGAACTGTGGTCGGGCGGGATGAGCTCCACTGATGCCGTCGTCAGCGGGATCGGCCGCAGTGCCGGGGTGGTGACCAGCGCGGCCGTGATCATGGTGGCGGTGTTCTCCATCTTCGCCACCCTGTCGGGGATCGACGTGAAGATGCTCGGCGTCGGCCTGGCGGCGGCCGTGCTGATCGATGCGACCGTGGTGCGCGGCATGATCCTGCCCGCGGCCCTCGCGGTGCTGGGCGAGCGGGCCTGGTACCTGCCGTCCTGGCTCGCCTGGCTCCCCGGCGAGCGCGCCGCCGACCGGACCGGCGAGCGCGCCGCCGGGGGGTCGGCGGGGGAGCGGGGGAGCGATCACCGCGGCCTGGGCCTGCCGGGCCGACCGCAGCCCGGCCTGGCCGGATCGGTGCTGGCCTCTCGTGCCGCGCCGGCGGCGGACACCGTCGGCAGCTAACGAGAATAGGTACATGTAACGGGGCGTGGGTGGCGCCCGGCTGGCAACCGGGCGCCACCGGTGGTTACCGCAGGCTGAGCCCCGGGCACCCGCCGCTGACCTCCGGGTTGGCCAGGACGGGGCTGGTGTTCGTGCCGCCAAACCGCGCCACGTCAGAAGACCCGTACTGGGCGTCCTTGCCGAAGGTCTGCTTGGTCACGCCGGGCAGGACGTTGCCGAAGTTCCAGACGCACGCACGGGACGGGGTGCGGACACCCTGCAGGTGCTGGGTGTTGTTGAGCGACCAGAACGGGTAGAAGTTCGAGCCCAGCGGCTTCACTACGCAGTTGGCGCCGGTGGTGGTGTTGCACAGGAACTCCGAGCCCGGTGCATCTGTCTCGAACTGAATCTTGGGATAGGTCTTCCCGGCCGCATCGAACGGGCCGATATACGCGAAGGATGTCGGGTGGTTCGCGCTCCCGTTTGGCCAGGCGGTGGGCTGATAGCCGGTGCCGTCGAAGTCCAGGTCGCCGTTCTGGAAGAAGTTGTCCTCGCAGCCGGAGACCGGGGCGTGCTCCTTCGTCGCCTTTCCGTTCATCATGACGACCCTGGTGCCCTTCTGGAAGCACTCGCCGTCGGAGAATTCGCAGAGCTGGCCGCTGCCGGCGTTATTGCTCGGGCAGGCCACCGGGCCCGTCGCTCCCTCCGTGCTGGCGTTCTGGCAGATGCCGGTATTCGCATCGCACGGGCCCTCGCCCGTGCCGCTGCTGCCCTCGGAGCCGCCCGCGCAGGTCTGGAACACGTTCGGGTCGGAGAACGCCCCGCCGAAATTGGTGATCGGCAGAGGGTTGCTCACGGAGCTGCAGGACTCGAAGTGGCCGATCTCCTGCTGCATGAGGACGCCGCCCTCGAGCGCGGCCCAGGGCACCTGGTTCTGCTGGCTGGCGGTGCTGTACTCCGCGTGGAAGGTGTGCGGCGTGCCCGCGCAGGTCTGGTAGTTGGTGTTCATGAACCCGTTGGCGGCACTGGCGACCATGAAGCCGCTCCGACCCGTGGTCAGGTCCGTGATCCTGGTGGTGAACCCACTGGCCGGGTCGCTGATGGATACCTTGAGCACGTCGCCGGGGTTCATCTCGAGCGTGTGCGCGTTCGGGGTGTCGGTCGCGAGATCGGCCAGTTGCGGGCTCGGCGGCCCGGCGGGCACGCCGTTGGTCTGCAGGTAGGCGAAGTTAACGGGCTCCTCGCAGGCCGCGTTGAGGTTCGCGAAGTTGAACTGGGCTTCCAGGCTGTCGATGGTCACGGCCGCGCACCAGCGCGTTCGGGTGCAGCTGATGTTGTCCGTGAACGGCGCAAAACCGGGCGGGTACAGCTGCAGTTCCATGAACGCTGAGCCGGCGGCGTTCGGGTCGCTGATCGATCCCGAGTTGCTGTCGCTGTCTGGCGTGCAGGGATTCTGCGGATAGGAATTCGGGTCGCACATCGGCAGCCCGAACCACGGCGCGACGCTGAGCTCGCTGTAGTCCGTCACGCTCCCGCTGGCGGTTGGCTGCCGGCGCGGGTCGACGGGCAGCTTCGTGAGGTAGGTCATCGTGTTGCCCGACCCGGCCGCGTGGGAGATGAACTTGACGCTGGGCTCGTCGTGGCCGATGTAGTGGCCGTTGTCCTTGAAGCGGTAACCGCGCAGGTACTTCTTCCCGTCGTAGGTCCAGCTGTGCAGCAGCATCGGGTCGGTGCAGTGCATCTTCCCGCCCAGGTTGAGCGGCCGGTACTTGGTGCTGTACCCGTTGCAGTCCAGGTTGTTGACCGCATGCGGCTGCACCGGGGCGGCCGCCGTGGCCGCCTGGCTCGACGCGGTCATGCCAATGCTGGCCAGCGCCATAATGGGCGCTACCACTAGTGCCCAAGCCGACCGGCGTTTCACTGATCTCCACTTATCCATGCGCGCTCACTTTCGTAACCGCCTGCGGTAGGGAGCAGGATTCCGCGACGCCATTGCGTGGCCCCCCTTTATCGGCAAGGCACAATGACCCGCTCGCGGAACGTAACAAGCAGACCGATCATGGTCAAGGCCCGAGCCTCGATTGACGTGCAAAGGTTTTGTTACGCCGCGGTCGCGCGGCTTCAGGGCACGAGGCCTGAGGGCCCCGTCGGGACGACATGGGCCAAGCCGATCACCGCGGCAGGGAGGCCACGGCCTCGACGAGGCCGGCGCCGAAGGTGATGTTGCCTGCGAGCCGCGGCACCAGATCCTGCACAATGAGCAGTTGTCGATTGTCGGCTAACGTCACTAGAAGCTGCTGCCACGGCGGCTGGCCAGAGGTGACAGGGCGGAGTCATGGATGACAGGGCGGAGTCACGGATGACAGGGCGACGGGCGGCTGAGTCGCCAGCGGGTGTGTTCACCGGGGTCGGGGTAGCCCTGCTCACCCTCCTGACCGGCGACGGCGACGTCGATACCCGGGCCACCGGGGCCCTGGCCGCCGATCTGGTCGGCCGCGGCGTACGCGCCGTGCTGGCCTGCGGCACGACGGGCGAGCCGGCCACGCTGACCGATGCCGAGCGGCGCGCGGTCATCAGCGCCGTGCGCGCGGCGGTGCCGCCGGAGATCCCGGTGCTCGCCGGGACCGGCGCCACCAGCGCGGAGCGGGCCGCGCAGCTCACCGCCGAGGCCGTCGAGGCCGGGGCGGAGGCGATCCTGGCCTGGCCGCCGCCGGGCTGCGAGGATCTGCCGGGGTACTTCGCGGCGGTCAGCGCGGCGGCCCAGGGCCGTCCCGTCCTCGCCTACCACATTCCGTGGGTATCCGCTCCGGGCGTCCCGGTCGAGGCGCTGGACAGCCTTCCGGTCGTCGGGATCAAGGACTCCTCCGGGGATCCAGACCGGCTGATCGAGGAGATCGCGTACTACCGCGGCGCGACCTACACCGGGTCGTCCGCGCTGCTGGCCATGGCCGGGCCGATGGGCGGCGCCGGGGCGATCCTGGCCGCCGCCAACGTCGAGCCAGAACTATGCTGCGCGGCCCTCGCGGGAGACGGCGCCGCCCAGCGCGAGCTCGCCGAGGTCCACCTGGCCGGCCGGGCGGGCGGCCCGCCCGCGCTCAAGCGCATCCTGGCGGAGCGGCACGGCTCCTGCGCGCTGAGCCGGGCCAGCTGACCATGGCGGTGGCGTCGAGGCGGACGAGCCGGGCCGGCGGGCAATCGGCCGGAAGGAAGCGGGCATGACCGGGCTGCTGCGCGGGATCGCCGTGCCGAACTTCGCTGACGATCCGGCCGAGCTCATCGAGCTGGGCGTGGCCGCCGAGCGGGCGGGCTTCGATGGCTTCTTCGTCTGGGATCACATCGTTTTCGCGGATAGCGGTAACGGCCCGCCCGTCGCCGATCCCTGGCTAGTACTGGCCGTCGTGGCCGCCCGGACCTCCCGGATCAAGCTGGGCACCATGATCACGCCGGTGCCCCGGCGCCGGCCCTGGCAGCTGGCCAGGCAGACGGCCACGCTCGACGTGCTCAGCGGGGGACGGCTGATTCTCGGGGTGGGCATCGGCTCGCCGGCCTACGGCGATTTCGGCATCTTCCACGAGCTGGCCGGCGACCGTGTCCGCGCCGACCTGCTCGACGAGGGCCTGGCCGTCCTGGCGGGACTGTGGACGGGAGAGCGGTTCTCTTACGCCGGCGAGCACTTCACCGTCGAGCCGGTGCGGTTCCGGCCGCGGCCGGTGCAGCAGCCGCGGATCCCGGTCTGGGTCGGCGGGGTGCTGCCCGGCACCCGGCCCGTTGACCGCGCGTCCCGGTGGGACGGGATGGTGCCGATCCGGTACGCCGACGGCAAGCTCGCGCGGGTGTCCGCGGCCGACATCGCGGAGGTTCGCGCCCGGATCGGCGCGAACCGCGGCGCGGCGGACGGAGTCGACCTGGTGGTGTGGGCGGAGATCGCCGCGGATCCCGCCGCCGTGCCGCAGATCGCCGGGCCCTACCAGGAAGCGGGTGCCACCTGGTGGCTCGAGTCGGCCCGGCCGGACGGCCCGGACGGCGGGGGCTGGTGGGACGGCGCCCGGCAGCGGGTCGCCGCCGGGGTCTGACGAGTCCGGCGGCGGACGTCTGGCGGCTGGCGGGTTACGTCCCGCTGACGCTGTACAGCCGGAGCACGATCGACTTGGTGGTCCACCTGCGCACCAGGTGCATCCGCCTGACCAGCGCGCTCTCCTTGCGGTAGAGGGCGGTGTCCGCCTTGGCCTGGCGCCTCCAGCGCACCGTCCACACGCGCTGCACCCCGGCGAACCGCCGCACCAGCATGGCCGGCGTTACCGGCTCGCCGGTCAGCGTGGCCGTGGCGACTGGCGACCTTAGCTGGCTGATGTTCCGCAGCTTGTCGAACGGCTCGGGATAGGTCAGGCCGGACACCCGGATGTCCCAGGGCATGTACAGCACCGCGTCGCCGGGCCGCTCGTACCGGGTGACCAGCGATGCCACCCTGGCGAGGTTGTCGGTGCGCGAGGACGTGTCCCGGGCGGTCCGCTGGGGCGCGATGACGGTGGCGGCCATGACCACCACCAGCAGCGCTGACGGCAGGATCGCGAGCGGCGGATAACGCCGGCCGGCCGAGGTCAGGGCGGCCAGCCGGGCCAGCCAGGCCAGGCCGCCCGCCAGGAGCAGGGCGATCGCCGGCGTGCAGTAGACGATGTATCGCTCGACGTAGATCGGGTCGAACTGGGACACCACGAGCAAGAAGATCGGCGCCAGCACGAGCCAGGGCACCGTGACCGCGGCCGGAACGCAGACCACCCGCTGGCGGCGGCTTACGTCAGCGGCGACGCCGGCGAGGACGAGCGCCGCCGCCAGCGGGATCAGGTACCTGGAGCCGGAGAAGTCGCCGATCAGGGTCACTATCGTCCCCTGGGTCGGCTTGGTCACCCAGTTGAGCTGCCCGGACTGCTGCACCGTGTAGAAAATCAGCGGGCCGGACGCCACGACCGCGGTCACCGCCGCGACGAGCCAGCGGCGGGTGGCGGCCCGCAGTTGCGCGCGGGCCTGCTCGGTGTCGGGTATCCGGGCGCGCATGATGAGCAGGCTGGCCCCGTGCGCCGCCAGCAGGAGCACCGCGGCCAGGTTGAGCAGGTTCATGACCAGGATGACCGCGCCGTAGGCCGCCCACCACCACCGGCTCGGCTCGGTCATGCCGCGGACGAGCAGGTAGGTGGCGCCGACCGCGCAGAGGGTGGCCATGCTGTAGGGCCGGGCGTCCTGGGCGTACCACGTCGTGATCGGCAGCGCCACGAACAGCAGCCCGGCCAGCAGCCCGGTCGCGGCGGCAGCCGGCGCCGCGGCCGCTATCGCCAGCCGCCGTCCCAGGGCCGCGATCAGGCCAGCCGCGAGGCTGGTGGCGACAAGCGAGGGGATCCGGATCGACGTGGGCGAGTTGCCCAGCGCGCCCATCAGCACGTGCATGACGACGTAGTAGAGGCCGTGCACGGCATCCTGGTGGCGAAGCAGCGCGAGGATCTCGCCGACCGACCGCTGGGACACCTCGCGGGTGTAGCCCTCGTCGCGCCACAGCGACGCCCGGCCCAGCTGATAGCCGCCGACCAGCAATTCCGCCAGCACCGGCACGAGGATGGTCAGCCAGCTCATGGCGAGATGCCAGCGCTGCGTGCGAGATAGATCACGCCCGGCCGCGGTATCGGCCGGGCCGACGGATCCTCGCGATGCTGGCGCGGACAGGTTCGAGGTCGCCCAGCCCGTCATGAGCCCGCTGACGAGTAGGCAGCCATCGGTGCGACGCCAGGGCAGGGCACTTTTACTCCGTTCGCCGCCCTGGAGCAGGTCTTGCCGCTGCCAGGACGCCACGCGTAAGAGGATTGGGTTACAGGTACTGGTGGTATCAGTTTCTAATTGATCAATGGTTAATAGATCTTAAAGCACTTCCCAAGTCTCTTCCTCAATTTACGGCGTCGTAGCTTGCTCGCCCGCCCGCTCGCTGGATACCGGGAGTGGCAGGACGGGAGCGGCGAGGCGGGGTCCCTAGCCGGAGCGACCGGCAGGGCCGGCCGCCCCGGCTACCCAGGGCCGGGCTCGGTCAGGTCAGGGCGCGTCAGTACGACGGCCCTGACCTGGTCCCGGAGGTCCACAGCATCCTCGCCGCGGACCATGATCGGCGGCGAGGCCCCGCTCAGGCGGGCGTAGCACAGGCGGTCTACGCCGCGCCAGACTTCCCAGCGCGGGAACTCGGCCGCATGCGGCCACCAGTCGGGACTCTGATCGACCATGGTCTTACTATAGAGCATGTAGAGCTATCTATGCTTGCAAACCTCCGTAGCTCTGAGAGCTAGCTGAGGTTTATGCAGCTAGGAGACTGTCTACGTTGATCACGTGCGAGAGATTGATCCACTCGGCCCGGACTTCGCCTACATACAGGTGGCGAATGACATCGCCGCGCGAATCGAGGTCGGCGAGATTACGCACAAGCTGCCGGCCGAGCGCGATCTGGCACAGGAGTACGGAGTCGCCTACCAGACAGTGCGGCATTCGATGAAGGTTCTGCGTGATCGCGGGCTCATCATTACCCGCCAGGGCCGCGGCACCTTCGTCGCTCCGGCGTCCCGGCGCGACAGCACCTGAATCAGGGCAGGGTCAGGATCTCGTAGCCATCGCTCGTGACCACCAGGGTGTGCTCGAACTGGGCCGTACGCTTGCGGTCGGCGGTCACCACTGTCCAGCCGTCGGGCCAGATCTCGTAGTCGATAGTGCCCAGCGTCAGCATCGGCTCGATGGTGAACGTCATCCCCGCTTCCATGGTGACGCTGACCTCCGGGTCGTCGAAGTGCGGGACCATCAGCCCGGAGTGGAAGGTGGTGCCGATTCCGTGCCCGGTGAAGTCGCGGACCACGCCGTAGCCGAACCGGCGCGCGTAGGACTCGATGACCCGGCCGACGGCGTTCAGCGGGCGGCCCGGCGCCACCGCCCGGATTCCGCGCATCATCGCCTCGCGGGTCCGCTCGACCAGCAGCCGGGACTCCTCGTCCACGTCGCCGGCCAGGAAGGTGGCGTTGGTGTCGCCGTGCACGCCGCCGATGTAGGCGGTGATGTCGACATTGATGATGTCGCCGTCGGCGATGACGGTGTCGTCGGGGATGCCGTGGCAGATGACCTCGTTGAGCGAGGTGCACAGGGACTTGGGGTAGCCGCGGTAGCCCAGGGTGCTCGGGTACGCGCCGTGGTCGCAGATGAACTCGTGACCGACCCGGTCCAGTTCGTCGGTGGTGACGCCGGGCGCGACGCGGCTGCCCACTTCCGCCAGCGCCTGGGCCGCGATCCGGCTGGCAACACGCATCCGCTCGATCGTCTCGGCGTCCTTGACCTCTGGCTCGCCGGTTCGCGGATACCGTTTCCCGACGTACTCGGGACGGATGATGCCCGCGGGGACCTGGCGCATCGGGGAAAGCCTGCCGGGCTGGAGCGTCGTGGCCATGATCTGGGAGTCTAGTAGTCATGGAAGGTGAACAGAACTGGTACTTCTGCCTCGTACACCACACCGTGGAGCCGGAGGACGGCTGCGCGGGGAAGGACCGCCTGGGCCCGTATCCGACCAGAGAAGCGGCGGCGCGCGCGCTGGAGACCGTGGCCGAACGCAACAGGGAGTGGGACGCTCAGGACCGCTGAGCGGCTGCCCCGCGCCAGGGCCGGCGGCCGCCGCGACGACGGGCCGCCGCCCGGGCGCCGCTGCCGGGTATCGTTAAGTCCGGCGGCGGAGCCAGCCGGAAGGGGCGTGCGGTGACAGGGCAGCACTCGGGGGAGGAGCTGCCGGCGACTGCCGAGGCCCGGATGGCCGAGATCCGCCGCAGCGGCACCTGGAGCTCGGCGCTGAGCGCCGATGAGTTCGCCGCGATCAAGAGCACGGGCTTTGAGCCGGCCGGGCAGGTATTCGGCGCGGCCGTCTACAACATCGGCTACACCGGCGGCTATAACTGCCCCGGAGCCTGGGCCGGCTACGGCGGGTTCCTGGCGCCCGTCCGCGGGGCCACCGCGGTGTCGGGCCGTTCCTCGGTGGGCTCGTATGGCCCGATGGTGGCCACCCTTTACGAGGCGCGCCGGAAGGCCATCGGCCGGATGGAGGCCGAGTGCCAGGAGCTAGGCGGCCACGGCGTCGTCGGCGTCCGGCTGACGATCGGCTCCTTCCCGGCGGGCGGGCTGGAGTTCAAGGCCATCGGGACGGCCGTGCGGGCCCCCGGCGAGGCGCCGCTTGGCCGGCCGTTCACCTCGGACCTGTCCGGCCAGGATTTTGCCAAGCTGGCCCTGGCCGGCTGGGTGCCGGCCGGCCTGGTGCTGGGCATCTCCATCGGGTCCCGGCACGACGACTGGCTGACCATCACCCAGACACGCTGGTCGGGCGGCAACACCGAGGTGAGCGGCTATACCGACCTGGTCAACCAGACCCGGCACGACGCGCGGAGCCAGCTGGAGCGCGACGTGACGCGGCACGGCGCGGGCGGCGTGGTCGTGCAGGAGATGACTGTGCGGGTCCGGGAGCGTGAGTGCCCCATGCAGGAGGGACGCCGGGATCACATCGTCGAGGCGACGATCATCGGGACGGCGATCACCAGGTTCGCCGAGGGCAGGCGCTCGCAGGCCGCCCCGCTGGCGATCATGTCCCTCGACCCGCAGCGCCGCCAGGCGGCGCGGGTGCGGCTAGGACCATAGGGATGGGCAGCGTGTCTGCTCAGCGGGCAACGATAGGAGCGCGATGACAGACCAGCAGCAGTCGCCCGGGATTGCCCCCTCGGCCCAGCAGGGCGGCGACATGGGAGCGCTGGGCGTCCCCCGGGATGCGATCCGCCGACTCGCGGAGCTGCGGCCGGGCCAGCCGGGCGGCATCTTTACCTCGGACTTGTCCGTTAATGAGTTCCTGCTGGTTCGGGAGGTCGGGTTCCGCCCGCTCGGGCTCGTGCTGGGCAGCTCGATCTACCACGTCGGCCTGCAGGTCGCCCGGTGGGGCAAGAGCCAGGAGCTCGACGTGCTGTCGCAGGCCATGTACCACGCGCGCGAGCTGGCGATGACCCGGATGGAGGCCGAGGCCGAGGCGCTCGGCGCCGACGGGGTGGTGGGCGTCCGCCTGGACGTCGAGATGAAGGAGTTCGGCGCCGACATCGCCGAGTTCATCGCGGTCGGCACCGCCGTCAAGGCGGAGCCGGGCGCCGGCGGCGGGGGAGTGACGAACTGGCGCAACAACAAGGGTGTCCCCTTCACCTCCGACCTTTCCGGGCAGGATTTCTGGACCCTGATCCGGGCCGGCTACGCGCCGCTCGGCATGACGATGGGCACGTGCGTCTACCACATCGCGCACCAGCGGCTCGGCAGCAAGATGGGGAACATCGGGCGCAACGTCGAGATCGAGCAGTTCACCCAGGCGCTCTACGACGCGCGGGAGCTGGCCATGGCCCGGATGCAGGCCGAGGCCGAGGAACTCAAGGCGGAGGGAATCGTCGGGGTCCAGCTACGGCAGCACAGCCACACCTGGGGATCGCACACGACTGAGTTCTTCGCGATCGGGACGGCGGTCCGGCCGCTGCGCGACGATCACGTGATCCAGACCCCGACGATGGTGCTGAGCCTCGACTCCTGACTCAGGTTGCTAGCTCAGCTGCTGACCTCGGAATGGCAGGCGGGCTCGTGGTTGCCGGGCTCGTGGTTGCTGGGCTCGTGGTTGCCGGGCTCGTGATACTTGGCGCGGTGCTGGACCGCCCGGCGCGGCCGGTTCGTGATGACGACCTGCACCGCCTGATTCGCGAGAAAGCTGCCGATCAGGCGGTCTGAGTCCACCGTCCACACCATCACGCCGATCCCGTTGCGCTGGCAGGCCCGCAGCACGCCCAGGCGGGCAATGTGGTAGTGGACCGCGACCCAGTCCGCTCCGCAGCCGCGGATGCGTGACAGCGGTGACAGTTCGCTGGCGCGCACGCGCAATCGCCGGGTCCGGGGGACCTCCCGCAGGTCACGGCCGAGCGAGAGCGCCGTCCTGACCTCGGGAAAAGACTGCTTGATGGTGACAATCGAGGCATCCTCCAGCGTGGTCGCGACGAAGTTCGCGGGGCCGAAGGTCGCCAGGGCCAGCTCGATGACCTCCGTCTCGTACCCGGTCTCCTTGAGGTCGAGGTGGCCGTTCACCCGCCCCGCCAGCAGCCGCATCACATTCTCGACCAGGGGGACCTGGTAGCCGGCGGCCTGACACAGCTCGCCGTAGCGCAGATCCGACACGGGTCGGCGGGACTGGCCGGCCCGGCCGTCGTGATAGACCACCAGGGTCCTGTCCGCGGTCCGTCGGATATCGAACTCCACGTATTCGGCGCCGGTCGCCGCCGACTGCTCATACGCCTCGTAGGTCCCTGGTCGGGCCTGCTCAGATCCGCCCTGATGCGCCGAGATGTGCGCCCAGAGCGTGCCGGGCCCCCGGCTCCTCGACATTTGGATCCTTTCGTCTGCAGGTGATCCATGATGACGCACACTGCAGCATGCCATTGCCCGCGATCCGGCCGCCGACCATCTGCCGACACGCACGTGAATTGCCTCGCCGCGGCGGCCTGACGCCGCCGCGGCGACTCCGGCGCCTCCGGCGCCCCCCGGAACCCTGGGCGCTAGTCGGATGGATCGGCCGGGGGGCCGCTCACCGCGTCGAGCAGCTGAGCCAGCCGGCTGCGCAGGGATGCCGCGCCCTGGCCAGCCTCCTGCCGCGAGGCGGCCGGGCGGTCGCTCGCGCGGTGACTGCCCCGGCGCGGCGCGCGCGGTCGGTACGGCTCGCCCGCCGCCGCGCTCACCAGGTGCTGGGCGGCGTCGAATGACAGCGGCGAGGTGCCCTCGGGTACGGCGAGCGCCTCGTGGGCGAGCGCGCCGAGCTCAGGATCGCCGCGGTCGAGCGCCAGGATGGTCGCGCCGATACGGCGGGCGTCGTCGACGCGCTCCAGCAGCTCCGCCGGCGCCGCCTGCGGGCTGACCACCAGCAGCGTCTCCTGGCGGGTCGCCGCCTCCAGCCGCTCGATGCCCACCCGCAGGTGCGGCGGCGCGCCCGCCGGGTGCGACCAGCGGATCAGGGTGGGCGCGAGCTCGGGGATCTCCGCTAATCTGCTCTCGTCGGCGAGATGCGCGGTCATGTGCCAGGGCTCGTCCTGCGGCGTCCCGACTATCAGCAGCCCCTGCGGCGTCCGCGAATAATCGCGCAGGGCCCGCGCGAAGGACCTGGTCCGGTCGAGCCAGCCGGTCGGCGCCAGCAGAACGCGCAGGGCCGCGACCTGATCGGCGTTCATGCCCCCATCGTGCCCGACCGGCTGGGGGCCCGCACGCCATTCGTGACTATTTGACTACGGCACGCCGGCGGCGACCCCCGCCGCCTGCGCCGCGCCCGCGGAAAACCATCAGTAGTCCGGCCGAGCCGACGGGTGCCCGGCACTGGGCTCACGGGGGCTCTGGCAAGATCGTGACATGCCCGCCACGCAGAACGCGCCCGCAGCCGATACCGACCTTTCCGCGCTCGTGATCGGGGTGCTGGGCGGCACCGGCGATCAGGGTCGCGGCCTGGCCCGGAGGCTGGCCCTGGCCGGCCAGAAGGTGATCATCGGGTCGCGGGACGCCGGCCGCGCCGCCGCGGCGGCCGCCACCGTGGGCACCGCGCCGCAGGTCACGGGCGCGTCGAATGAGGATGCCGCGGCCGCCGCGGACGTGGTGATCGTGGCCGTGCCCTGGGACGGGCACCGGGATCTGCTGGCCAGCCTGGCGGGGCGGCTGGCCGGGAAGATCGTGATCGACTGCGTGAACCCGCTGGGGTTCGACAATCGCGGCGCGTACCCGATTGCGGTGCCCGAGGGTAGCGCCGCGCAGCAGGCGGCGGCGGTCCTGCCCGGCAGCAGGGTCGTGGGCGCGTTCCATCACGTCTCGGCGGTGCTGCTGCTCGACCCGGACGTCGCCGAGCTGGACCTGGACATCCTCGTGCTCGGCGACGATCGGGAGGCGACCGACCTGGTGCAGGCGCTGGCCGGCCTGCTGCCGGGCGTCCGCGGGGTGTACGCGGGCCGGCTGCGCAACTGCGGCCAGGTCGAGGCACTGACGGCCAACCTGGTGTCGGTGAACCGCCGCTACAAGGCCCACGCCGGCCTGCGCATCACCGACATCTGAGCGGGATGCCGTCCGGGCCAGCCGGCGCCTGGCCGCCGACGGCTGCCGGAATCGCCTCACCCGACGCGGATCCTGCGGGTCGAACAGGGCCAGCACGACGCTGGCATCGAGGACTACCGTTCCCATTCGTCCCGCAATGCCGGCAAGTCGGTTTCGGCAGCCAGGCCGGGCGCGGAGCCGATAAGGGCCTCAAGCGGGTCATGGACCACCGTCAGGATCAGCCGCCCCCCGGCCGTCGGCCCTGACCCGGAACTCGTCGCCCGGCGCGACCTGCGCTTCGTTGAGGGCATCGACCGGAATGGTGCCTGGTGCTTGC
>Ga0307373_10006395_pt1 | contig 18776 bp, 17 predicted proteins | sample OX2MG_FD_202534 | JGI IMG/M metagenome (GOLD analysis project Ga0307373, IMG submission 202534) | Soil microbial communities from Risofladan, Vaasa, Finland - OX-2 | ecosystem: Environmental > Terrestrial > Soil > Coastal area > Acid sulfate soil | place: Finland: Risofladan, Vaasa | collected...
GGCCGAATCGGCGCTTTCTTACGCGGAGAGGCTCGGTCAGGCGGCACGCGCGGACCTGCTGCTGGTGCGTGCCGTCCCGCCTGAGGAGGCCAGTGACGTTCTCGACGAAGTCAACCCGCGCTGGCTACCGTACATGGCGGCGATGCCGTCGACCCCGCCCGGCAGCGCCACCGCCCCGCCACACGGAGTGCTCCACGAGGCCGCGGCGTACCTCGACGCGATCGGCACACGGCTCAATCAACGGGGACTGGCCTGCCAGGCGGTGGCAGCGACCGGCGACGCCGCTGACGTCCTGCTCGAAGAGGCGAAGGAGCTGGACGCCAATTTGATCGTGCTTGGCACGCACGGGCGCTCGGTCCTCGGCCGCTGGATGCACGGCAGCGTGGCCGAGGCGGTTCTCGCGCGGAGTCCGGTGCCGGTGCTGCTGGTCCGCGACGGGACCACCAGGACGGGAACGTCGGCGATGCGCCCGTTGACCTCGATTCTCGTTCCGCTGGATGGCTCGCCGATGGCCGAAGCGGCGTTACCCTGGGCAGCCGAGCTCGCACGACTGCTCTCTGCCGAGCTGCACCTCGTACGGATCGTGCCGCCGCTGGTCCTCGTTCCGGGCGACGAGCTTCAAGGGGTCGACGTCGCCGCGCCCGTTCTGGCGGAGGACCTGGACGAAGGCGCGGCGCGCGCCTATCTCGAAGACGTCGCCGAACCGTTGCGTGCGCAAGGTCTCCCCACGACTTCCATGGTCCGTACGGGCCACGTCGCGGCGGAGATCGTCAACGCCGCGGAGGAGTGCGACGCGGGGCTGATCGTGATGGCAACGCACGGGCGAACGGGACTCGCCCGCGTCTTGCTGGGGAGCGTCGCGCTGCAGGTGCTCCACCGGGAGCACCGGCCGCTGCTCGTGGTGGGACCGCACGCGGGTAGCGGCGCTATGGCTCAGCACGGCCCGCCGAGCCGGCGTGCCCAGACGGCCGAACGCAAGGCCAGCTAAAGCGGCTTTCGGAAGCGTTGAGCGCACGCACGGCCGAGGGCCCGTAGGGTGCCAGCTTGCCTGCCGCCGCCCGGACCCGGTAGTGCGTCGAAGCATCGCGGCGGCAGGCAAGCTGGCACCCTACGGGCCCAGCGCCGAACTGCTCGGTGTCAGGGGAAGTCGTTGTAACGCCTTGAGCACCCGAGCAAAAGGGTGTCTGAAAAGTGAGAGTTGGTGGAAGATTTGCACAGCAAATCTTCCACCAACTCTCACTTTTCAGACACCCTCGTGTCCAGCAGGAGGTGCAACGTCGAGAGACTGCCGTCGCCGACTGCCCGACGCGTCGGGCTTCTCATCATGCGGCGTCAGCGCGTCGCGTGGAAGTCGACTCGGCTTGATCCCGCGGCGATGGCTGATCCACCACGTCCTGTGCCGCGCTTTCGGTGACGGTCGCCCGAATCAGGATGTACATCATGAGAAAGCCGAGGCCTTCGAAGATGATGCTCCACGCGATGAGCGCCATGCCGTAATTGGTTGAAAACAACTGCTCCACGATCGCTTCCTCCACCCGATCTTCAGCGGAGATCGAGCTACCTGAATGAGGCGGCTCGGTGTGGTCGATGGCCACTCGACCGCCCTTGTCACCGTAGCTCCCGCTGCTTGAACAGGGCCTGAAAGCGAGCGCCCCCAGCCTGAAAATTCCCTGAAATTCCCATCGGAGTGCAGCAGGGGTACGACGTGAGGATCGAGAGGATCACGTCGCCATTGCTGGGGCACCACGTCGGCGTGCGCGTCGACGGCGTGGTGCGACGTGAGGATCGAGAGGATCACGTCGCCATTGACCGGCGTTGCCTCGACGTGGTCGACGGCTGTCACCGGCCCCGGGGCTGGCTCAACGTCGACGCCCGGCAGCCCCCGGTATCCCGCCATCAGAGTCTGCTGCATCCAGGTGCGTTCGGTGGTGGAACCCTACTCCGGAGGTGTCAAGATCAGGCGGGCGGCGGACGGCATTCATGCGCCGAGATCGATCGCGAAGCGGCAGCGGATCTCGCCGTGCCGATCGCAGCATTCCTGCACTCTCCCCTGGCCGAGCAGCGTCTCAATCAAGGCCTGCGTCAATGCACAGACTGGTGCATGAGCGGCGACGACCGCGACGAGAGGGCAACTATAACCCGTGAGGATGAACCGACTGCTCTGCTCCTCGACCTCGACAACCCCGCCGAGATCGTTGATCACCTCGGCGATGGTCTCGACCCGCGCACGGCCCGCGAGACCCAGGACACGCGCCGCTCGCTCTTGCCCCAGCCGCTGGCCGATCTCTCGGAGCAGGCCCGTCAGCTCGCTATCCCCGTACCGTTCCTTCACTGTCTGGAGCACCGCCGACAGAACGGCAGCGTAAGGCTTGGTCAGGAGTTGATCGGCGAGCGGCGTGAGCTTGTACATGGTCGCTGGCCGGCGCGCCGTTGGTCGGTGCCCGTGGGGCGCGACCAAACGGTCGCGCTCAAGCGTTGCGAGGTGCGTGCGAACCGCGTTGCTGGTCAGGCTCAGCTCCGTGGCGAGCTCGGGGACCGTATGGGGACTACGGCGCAGGAGAGCCAGAATCCGGAGCTTGGTCGCCCCCGGCTGACTCGGAATGGCAATGTTGCCAACGTTGTCCATGGGACCTCCTGCTTCATTCTAGCAGTCCCCGGCTGATTCGTACATTAACACAATAAACTTATTGACATTATTCCTATAAGTGTTAGGATGGGAGTGATGAGTGATCGATCCCTCAGCGCCAGTTTGGGGAAATAGGCGCCCCAGCGCGGTTTCGTACGACTCTAACTGAGAGGGAAGACTATGAGCGACCTAACAACGCGTAACTTGTCCAACCCGATTGGCCAGGCGTTCTGGATCATGCGGGTTACCTTCACGATTGCGCCGATCTTGTTTGGCCTCGACAAGTTCTTCAACATCCTGGTGGATTGGCCGAAGTATCTCGCCCCGTGGATTCCGGCCCTCCTCAACGTGAGCCCGCAAACGTTTATGCGCGGGGTGGGCGTCGTCGAGATCGTGGCTGGGATCCTGGTCGGCATCTGGCCAGAATTTTTCGCGTACGTCGTGACCCTGTGGTTGTGGGGCATCATCATCAACCTGCTGACCGGTCCCGGGTATTACGACGTTGCTCTGCGTGACTTCGGCCTTTCGCTGGGGGCACTAACCCTCGGCCGCCTGGCTTGGATCCACCATCTCGAGGCGCACCGCCAGACCGAGACCCACGCTGACCGTGGCTCCGCTGCGTCTCTCCCGGGTGAGAAGTATCCGCTCGCGAAGAGTCACTGACGCCCGTGCCGCGGTAAGCACAAAGGGGAGCCGATCGGTCCAGCCTTACCTTCACGGAGGGCTGGACCGATCGGCTCCCCGCCCGGTGCCGCGCTTTCGGTGACTGTCGCCCGCGTCACCCGGCTCGGCGAATGAGCGATCCCTCTCGCCGCCATGCCAGCGCCCGTCAGCAGTCTCGCACGCCGTCGATGTAGCCGAGGTGCGAGCCGACGATGAGATGTAAGGAGAGGCTCACCAGCCGTCCGCTCACGCGAGCGATGTTCACCTGCTCTCGGGCAAACGCCCCTTGAGGTCAGCCGGACGAACTGGGCCGGGCTCGGCGATCAGACGGCGGGCAGCATCCACCTGATCCCAGACGTTCCAGAGGAGCACCCCCCGCACCCGTCCGTCTCGCAGGTAGTACACGACGCCCTCGCGGTACGGCTCGGTCCAGTCTGCCACCAGCTCGAGGCGCGCGTCTACTTCACCCACCGCTTCATACCCCAGCTCGAACAGATCGGAGTAGAAGAAGGGAAGGTGGCGGTAGGGCTCTGCCTGGCCGGCCATCGCCCGGCCTGCCTGCCGTCCCATCACGTTCGCGTTGTCCTCGTGCTCGACCCGGATGCGGTTGCCCAACGCAGGGTTGTCAAACGCAGCGACGTCGCCGGCCGCGAAAACGTCCGGGTGGCTCGTCCGCAACAGTTCATCGACCACGATCCCGTTCTCCACGGCCAGCCCGGCCGCCCGGGCCAGCTCCACGTTGGGCAGCAAGCCGATTCCGGCCACCACGCCGTCGACGACGAGTTCGCGTGCGCGGCCGGTCTCCCGATCGCGGACCTGCACCCCAATCCGTTCTCCGCGCTCGTCGACGTCGGTCACCGCGGCCCCGGTCAGCACCTCCACGCCCTTCTGCCGGTAATACTCTACCAGGGACCGTCCGAGATCCGTCGGGAACACGCGCGCTCCGATTCCTTGCTCGGGGACGATGATCGTGGCTTCCTTCTGGTTCATCGCCAGCGCCGCGGCAATCTCCGACCCGATAAAGCCACCGCCGACGACCACGAACCGCTGGCGTTCGTCGGCCAGTGACCGCAGGTGGCGATAGTCGTCGAGCGTGCGGAAGTAGATAATCTGGTCCCCACCGAAGGGCAGGAGACGCGGAGTGCCGCCGGTGGCCAGAAGGCACTTCTGGAAGGTGTAGACTGCGCCCGTGTCGTCGGTCGCACGCCGATTCAGAGGGTCGATCATCCGAACGCTGCGCTTCAGATGAAGCTCGACCCCGAGCTCATCGGTCTTCCGCCAGACGCTGTCGAGCGGCTTCCCCTTCCAGAGAGCTTTCGACAGCGGTGGCCGGTTGTACGGAGGATCCGGCTCGTTCCCGATGATCCCGATCGGTGCCGTGGAATCCACCTCGCGGATGCCACGCACGGCGGCATCCGCGGTCATCCCGGCGCCAACAATCAAGTACGGATAGTGCGGCATCTTTGCCTCCCGTTTTTTAGCGCGATCCCCAGGGTCGGCCAGACGAAAACCGATCGGGCGGCCGATGTCGGTCGCGACCGGCGGGGCCGGACCGTCGTGGTGGTGTTCAGCGAGCGATGTGCCCGGTTGCCTCGCCCATGGTACCATGAATTTCTTGCACCGAAAGCCTCGGCCCCGGGGTTCGCCGGGTCGCTCGTGATCGACTTGATGATCGCGCGCGGACGGCGTGGCCTCACCTCCTGCCCCTCTCCATCTCCGATGGAGAGGGGCAGGAGGTGAGGCCACGCCGTCCGCCCCACGATTCTGCGTTATACTCCGGGCAGACGGCCTCCTCGTCTTTGCCCCAGAGCAAAGACTCCCAACCTTCGAAGCCGCACAATCCTCCGGTAGCGAGTGTCGTCCGCTCGCGACCAACAGGAGGAAACGATGGAGCGAACCCACGCGATCGAAGCAGAGCAGCACGAGGAGACACCAAACTTGGACGTGCGGCAGCTTCGGCCGGCCCAGCGCCACGGGCTGATCTTCGAGACGTTCGCGAACCTGCCGCCGGGCGGCGCGTTCGTCCTGGTCAACGACCACGACCCCAAGCCGCTGTACTATCAGTTCAACGCAGAGCACGCCGGCCAGTTCACCTGGGAGTATCAGGAGCAGGGGCCGGAGACCTGGCGGGTGCGCATCGGGAAGACCGCGTGAGAAGAACGCCGCGCCGTCCAGCCCGCGGGGCCGGGATCACGCGGCGGGATGCGCGTCGCGTTCCTCGCTCTCACCGCTGGCGGGGCGAGTGGATGCGCGTCGAGCCCAAGCCAGAGCGGAGGATCGCTCGCGGCTGTGCGCCAGCGCGGACCGGCTGGTGTGCTATAATCCGGGTGATTGCTGACCGGCGGTCCGGTCGCCGGTCAGCGCCTCGTCCCGGGAGGATCGTCGATGCTCCGACGCGCGCTCCCCGTGATCCTGGCCAGTGTCGCCGCGGTCATCCTCGTGGCGCTCATGTACGTCGGCTCGCGCCAGTTCCGCGATTTCGACGCCGCGTTGATCGGCTACGCGGTGGCCAGCGTCTTTGCCCTGGCGGCGGTCACCTACCGCTACGTGCTCTGGGTCACCACCCGTCCGCCCACCCGCCGCTACTTCAACGCGGGCTGGACGAACTTCCTCTCCTGGCGGAACTTCCGCCGGTACACCCTGCTGATCCCGGTTGCCTGGTGGCGGGACATCTTCGGCCAGACGTTCATCCTCAAGCGCGGCCTCCAGCGGTGGGTGATGCACATGGCGATCTTCTGGGGCGTTGTGCTCTCCTGCCTGATCACCTTCCCCCTGACCTGGGGATGGATCCACTTCACCCTCGTGCCACCGGTCGACTACCAGTTCTGGTTCTTCGGGCTGCCGATCCTGCGCTTCCCGATCCAGGCGGGGACCGGCTTCGCGCTCTTCCACGCGCTGGATTTCACCGCGGTCCTGCTCCTCGCCGGCCTGGCGATCGCGCTCTACCGGCGCGTGACCAACGTCGGCCTGCTGGCGACCCAGCGCTTCGACTTCGACCTGCTGCCGCTGATCCTGCTCGTGGCGATCGCGCTGACCGGCCTCGCGCTGACCGCCTCCTACGACTGGTGGGGCGGCAAGTTCTACTGGTTCATGTCGCTGACCCACCAGGTCGTCGTCGTCGGCTGGCTCCTCTCGCTGCCCTTCGGGAAGTTCTTCCACATCGTCGAGCGGCCCGCCAGCATCGGCATCACCCTCTACCAGACGATCAACCAGGACTTCGCGCGGCTCGGCCAACCGCCGGCGATCTGCCACTGCAAGCGGTGCGGGCAGGGGCTCCCCTCGCAGCAGTTCGTGGACGACCTGAAAGCCACGCTGGCCGACCTCCACCAGGACTACCACCTCGACGACCAGCTCGGCTCGCTCCAGGACTACTGCCCCACCTGCAAGCGCGTGCTCCGGGGCGAGGCCTACTACGAGCTCATGGGAAAGCGGTTTCTCTGATGAGTGTCAACAAGGACTTTTTCCAGCCCACCCGCGCCTTCAATTACGACTTCCAGTCGACCGGTCCGCCTTCGACCGGTTGGCCCGCAGCGGACCGAGTGCCGGGGGAGCTGGTGCCCACCCACTGCCCGTTCTGCGGCGTGCAGTGTGGCATGTACCTGAAGGTGCTCGACGGCAAGGTCATCGGCGTCGAGCCCCGGCCGTTCCCGACCAACCGTGGCTCGCTCTGCCCGAAGGGCGTCGTCGCCTACCAGCAGGCCGACCACCCCCAGCGCCTGAAGTACCCCCTGATGCGGCGGCGCGGTAGAGGAAGCCCCCTGGAGCGCGTCACCTGGGACGAGGCGCTGGGGTACGTGGTCGAACGCTGGCGGGCCATCCAGGACCAGCACGGGCCGGACGCCATCGCCGTCTACAGCGGCTCGTCGATGACCAACGAGAAGTGCTACCTCATGGGCAAGTTCGCCCGGATCGGGCTGCGCACCCGCAACGTCGACTACAACGGACGGCTCTGCATGTCCTCGGCCGCCGGCGCGTACGCCAAGGCCTTCGGCATCGACCGCTGCCCGCTGCCGATGACCGACATCCCGCTCACCGAGTGCATGCTGATCGTCGGCTCGAACACCGCCGAGTGCTTTCCGATCCTGATGAACTGGATCTGGCGGGCGCGCGACAACGGGGCAAGCCTCATCGTCGTGGACCCCCGCCAGACCGCGGTCGGGCGGACGGCCGATCTCTGGCTGCCGGTTCGCCCCGGCACCGACACCGCCTTGCTCAACGCGATGCTGCGTCAGGTGATTCACGACGGCCTCGTCGACGAGGCGTACGTTGCCAACCGAACGGTGGGCTGGGAGGCGGTGCGCGAGGCGGTCGAGCCCTACACGCCGGACGCCGCCGAGCGGATCACCGGCGTGCCGGCCGAACGGATCGTCGCGGCGGCGCGGCTGTACGGACGAGCGGAGCGCTCGCTGATCATGCACGCGCGGGGCATCGAGCACAGCACCCACGGCGTGAACAACTGCCTGGCCTGCATCAACCTGGCGCTGGCGCGCGGTCAGCTCGGCAAGCCGGGCAGCGGGGTGACCATGCTGACCGGTCAGGGCAACGGCCAGGGGGGACGCGAGGTCGGGCAGAAGGCGAGCCAGCTTCCCGGCTACCGACACATCGACGTGCCGGAGGACCGGGAGTACATCGCGAAGGTGTGGGGCGTCCCGGTCGAGGAGATTCCCTGGGGCGGCGCGGCGGCAACCGAGATGGTCGGCATGATGGCGGTGGGGGACATCAAGAGTTGCCTGGTCATCTGCTCGAACCTGATGGTCTCGCTCCCGGACAACGCGGTCGTCCAGCGCGCGATCCAGAACCTCGACCCGCTGGTCGTCATCGACTTCTTCATGTCCGAGACCGCCGAGCTGGCGGACGTGGTGCTGCCGGGCGCGATCTGGTGCGAGGACGAGGGCACGACGACGAACCTCGAAGGGCGGGTGATCAAGATCAACCAGGCGGCGAATCCCCCCGGCGAGGCCCGCCGCGACTGGGAGATCGTCGACGAGCTGGCTCGCCGACTCGGCCGCGACCAGTACTTCCCCTACCGGTCCATCCGCGAGATCTGGGACGAGTATCGGGTCGCCTCCCGGGGCGGCGTCGCGGACTACTACGGCATCACCTGGGAGAAGATCGACGCCCAGGATGGCGTCTTCTGGCCCTGCCCGACGCTGGAGTCGCCGGGGACACCCCGCCTCTTCACCGAGCGCTTCGGCCACCCCGACGGGAAGGCGCGCATGTTCCCAATTGTCTTCGAGCCGCCGGCCGAGGACCCGGGCGGCGATTACCCCTTCTACCTGACCAGCGGGCGGGTCGTCTACCAGTACCTCAGCGGGAACCAGACGCGCCGCCTTGGCTTCCTGAACAGCCAGGCCCCGGAGCCGTGGGTCGAGATTCACCCGCTCGCCGCGCGGCGGCTGGGCATCCAGAATCAAGAGATCGTGCGGGTGCGGACCCCGCGTGGGTCGATGGAGCTGAAGGCGCTGGTCACCGAGTCGATCCGACCGGACGTGCTCTTCATCCCGTTCCATTATGGCCACCGACATTCAGTCAACCAGCTGACCAATCCCGCGGTCGAGCCGGCGGTGAAGATTCCCGAGTTCAAGGTCTGCGCGGCGACGATCGAGCGGCTCGAGGTGGCGCCCCCCGCGCACCCCGCGCCGCCGCGGGAGAACCTGACCCCCGCCAACGCGCCGGCGATGTTCCCATACACCGTGGTCAGGACCAGTGTGCCGCCGTCGGAGGAAGCGGGAGGGCACTGAGGGTGCCTGCTGGCGCCGGCGGCCAGACAGTTCCCTCTCCCTCTTGGAGAGGGTTAGGGTGAGGGTCCGGCTTCCACCTTCGAGCACGGTGTCCAGACCCTCACCCCCGCCCTCTCCCAGAGGGAGAGGGAGCAGAACGCCCGCTCGGCGGCTCAGCCATGTTGCTCACCGCTCTGTTGGCTGGTGAGAGGACCAGCAAGGAGGACCTCTTGGCGATCAAGACGATTTTCACCGATCCCTCGCGCTGTATCGGCTGCCGCGCCTGCGAGGCGGCCTGTCGCGAGTGCGACTCCCACAAGGGCGAGAGCATGATCATGGTCGACTTCATCGGGCGCGCGACGAGCGTGGCGACCCAGCCGACGCTGTGCATGCACTGCGCCGACCCGATCGCGCCATGCGCCCAGGTCTGTCCGGTGATGGCGATCCTGATCACGCCGGAGGGCATCGTCCAGCAGGCGGAGCCCTCGCGCTGCATCGGCTGTCGCAACTGCGTCTACGCGTGCCCCTTTGGCGTGCCCAAGTTCGACGTCGAGGCGCGCCTGATGAAAAAGTGCAACCTCTGCTACGATCGGACCGCGCAGGGCTTGCAGCCCTGGTGTACCCAGGCCTGCCCGACCCAGGCGATCTGGTATGGCACCTACGAGGAGTTCGTCAACCAGCGCAAGGGGCACGCGGTGAATCGGACCGTCTTCGGCAACCAGGAAGTGCGGACCCGCAACTACTTCGTCCTGCCGGAGGGCGAGCCGACGCTGGATCTGGTGGCCCTCCTGGAGGAAGCGCGGGCCACGACCGGGCGTCCGGCGCGCGAGGAGGCATGGGTGCTGTGAGCCAGGCGAGGCAGCCGTTCCGCACGCCCCCCGTGCCCGAGCCACCGGAGGGCCAGATCAAGCACTGGGGCGCCGAGTTCCCCTACCACTGGGACGTCGACGACCTCGTCTCGCGCCGCGAGCTGCTCCACTTCGCGGTCTACACCTCGGGCGCGCTTTTCTCGGCGACGGCCATCCTGACGGTGCTCGGCCTGGTCGAGACGCCGCGTCCGGCTCCGACGGTGCCGATCGCGCGCGTGGGACAGGTGCCGCCCGGCCAGGCGTTCTACTTTACCTACCCGGGCCCGGAGGACCAGGCGATGCTGCTGCACCTGCCGGGCGGGCAGTTCGTCGCCTACAGCCAGAAGTGTACCCACCTCTCCTGCGCGGTGTATTATCAGCCCGAGGACGCGCGGCTCTTCTGTCCCTGCCACGAGGGCGTCTTCGATCCGACGACCGGCGATCCGATCGCGGGACCGCCGCGCCGGCGCCTCCCGCGCATCCTGTTGCGGCGGCAGGGCGATCTCCTCTACGCAGCGGGGTGGCTGGCATGAGGCCCGAGATGCCCGCGCCCACCGCCGATCGCTGGGACCGGACGGCCCGGCCGTCCACCGAGCCGCCACCGGTCGGGCAGGGACCCCTGGTCACCGCGGCGCTGGCGATCGGGCTGCTGCTGATGGCCGGCCAGCTCTGGCTGCTGACCGTCGCGCTGGACCGCTATCTCGCCGGCCAGGGCGGCGAGGTCTGGCGGCTCGCCGTCGTCTCCGGCCTGATCTTCCTGGGCGGCCTGGGCATGCTCTGGCTCCTCCACCGCCGGCCGCGCATCCACGGGACGACCGCCCAATGACCCTCGCGGACCTCCTGGCGCGAAGCGCTGCCCTCCACACCCACCTCTGCCCGCGCCAGGTCCTCGGCGTCCGCATGGGATTGCTCGCCGGCACGCTGCTCGGTCTCGAGGTCCCCCGGACCGACCGGCGGATGCTCGTCATCGTCGAGACCGATGGCTGCGCCGCCGACGGCATCTCCGTGGCGACCGGCTGCTGGGTCGGCAAGCGCACGCTGCGTGTCGAGGACGTCGGGAAGGTCGCGGCGACGTTCGTCGACACCCGGACCGAGCGGGCCCTGCGCCTCGCGCCCCGGCCGCGCGCCCGCGACCGCGCCGTGGTTGATGCACCGGAGGCGACCGACCGCTGGCACGCCCAGCTTCTGGGCTACCAGCGCATGTCCGACGACGACCTGCTGACCTGGCAGGAGGTGATCCTGACCACGCCGGTGGCGACGATCGTCAGCCAGCCGGGGCTGCGCGTGCCCTGTGACCGGTGTGGTGAGGACGTGATGAACGGGCGGGAAGTCGTCCGCGATGGCACCATCCTGTGCCGTCCCTGTGCTGGCGTGGCGTACTACCGCGTTCCGGGCCGCGATCTTCCGCCCGGACTGACGGGTCGACGGGCGACGACAGTCGTCCGCGCCGACGCACCGCGCGGGCCAGTGGCTTGATGGACCGGGATCCACGGTCGGACGGGACGCACCGGCGGAGTGCCCGCTTCGTCATCGACCGCCGGCACCCGATCGGCGGGGAAATCTCCGACATCCTGCTCGGACTCTTCCACCGCTTCCAGCTCACCGAGCTGACCCGTTACCACAGCTCGACCGTGGTGATGGCCACCTTCAGCCTGATCAACGGGTTTCTCAGCATCGCGCTGATGGCGGCTGTCGCGCTGGTCACCCGCGCCCCGTTCATCTTCCCGTCGCTTGGGCCAACGGCGTTCCTGCTCTTCTACACCCCCACCGCGCCGCCGGCCTCGCCCCGGAACACGATCGTCGGGCACCTCATCGGCGCGCTCGCGGGCTGGTTGAGCCTGCTGATCTTCGGGCTGACCGCCGCGCCGCCGGCCCTGTCGGCAGGCGTCGATTGGCCGCGGGTCGGGGCAGCCGCGCTCTCGCTCGCCGCGACCAGCTTTTTCATGGTGCTGCTGCGTGTCCCCCACCCGCCGGCCGGCGCGACCACCTTGATCGTCTCGCTGGGCCTGCTGCGCCAGCCCTGGGAGCTCGGCATCCTGATGGTCGCGGTCGTTCTCCTCACCGGCCAGGCCTTCGTCATCAATCGCCTGGCCGGGATCGACTACCCGCCCTGGGGGCCGCGCTCCGAGACGTGATCGCCATGGCCGAGACGGCGCACTCATCCGCGCGAGGTGGCCGTGCTCGAAGAGGATCAAGCGACCGCCGTGGCGCGAGCGCCACTCACCACGTTCTGCAACTGGCCGGCGAGGAAGCCGTGGATGTTGGAAACAGTCGTGTCGAGGATTCGCTGCATCGCCTCGTGGCTGTAGAAGGCGGCGTGCGGAGTTATCACCACGTTCTCGCGGCGCAGGAGCGCGTGGTGACACAGCAGCGTCCGGAGCTTGTCTTCAGTTCCCGGCGCGACCAGGAGGCGCTCCTCCTCGGCGACCAGATCCTCACCTTCGACGACGTCGAGACCGGCGCCGGCGAGGATACCATCGTCCAGAGCCCAGAGCAGCGCAGCCGTGTCGATGATCTCACCGCGCGCCGTGTTGATCACCAGGGAGCCGCGCTTCATGAGCGCGAATCGCTTTCGATTCATGAGGTGATGGGTCTGCGGCGTCGACGGGGCGTGAAGCGTCACGATATCGGAGCGTCGGAGAAGATCGTCGAGAGACGTGAAGGCGAAGCCAGGCACCTCGGCGAGCAGCGGCTGAGGCTTGACGTCGTAGGCCAGCACGTCCATTCCGAAGCCGCGAGCGATTCGAACCACGTGCATGCCAATGCTGCCGGTTCCGACCACCCCGAGCGTCTTTCCGTACAGGTCGAACCCCTCCAGCCCCTCCAGGGACACTTCGCCACGGAGAGCGCGCTGGTTTGCCTGAATGATCTTTCGGGCGAGGCATAAGATCAATCCGAACGTATACTCCGCCACCGTATTCGCCCCGTAGTGTGGCACGTTGCTCACCACGATCCCGCGCTCTCGCGCCGCCATCAGGTCGATGTGATCGTACCCGGTCGACCGCGTGGCGATGAAGCGGAGATTGGGGAGGCGATCGAGAACGGCACGGGTGAGGTGCGATCGGATGAAGACCGAGATGATCGGCACCTCAGACACCTGGGAAGCAGCCTGCTCGTCCAGGATGCCCGGGAAGAATCGCAGAGCAAGGTCGGCGAGATGGGATTGTAGATCTTCCTGCTCCCATGGCTTGACTTCGAAAAAGGCCACTTGCTGAGATGGTCGTGCCATTCGTCGCCCCTTTCAATGGACCGTGCTTTCTCTCAAGGAAGAGCTGTCGCGGCGTCGAATTGGGTATCGTTCTTGCCAGACGCGCGGGTGCTGGCCTGGACGCGCTCACCCGGATCCACCTCAACGAGGCACCGCGAGCGACGCCAGCCAATTCGGGCGTCAGCTTTCTCGCACACGCAATGTTGGGGCCATGAGGGGGACGAGTAGTGGACGCGTTCACACACCTGTTTCAGCCGATCGCCATTGGCACCTTGAACCTGCCCAATCGCCTGGTGATGGCGCCAATGGTGACGAACTACGCGACCGAAGACGGGCAGGTCACCGATCGTCTCGTGGAATATTTGGCGACTCGCGCTCGCGGCGGCGTCGGCCTGATCATCGTCGAGGCCTCGTATGTGCGGTCTGATGGGCGCGGCTTCGTCAACCAGCTTGGGATTCACCGCGACGACCTGGTGCCAGGCCTCCGGTCGCTGGTCGAGGCGGTTCACGCCGAGGGCGCTAAGATCGCCATCCAGCTCTTCCACGCCGGTCGCCAAACGACCTCCACCGTCACCGGCATCCAGCCGATTGCCCCGTCGCCGATTCCCGACCCGTCGACCAAGCAACTTCCCCGCGAGATGTCCGTTGCCGAGATCCAACAGATGGAAGCGGATTTCGTGGCGGCTGCGCGCAGAGCGCGCGACGCCGGATTCGATGCGATCGAGATTCACGGCGCCCATGGGTATCTCATCGCGCAGTTCCTGTCGCCCTTTTCAAACCGCCGGCTGGATGAGTACGGTGGAGGGATCGCGGGCCGTTCACGGTTCGCTTGCGAAATCGTGCGCCGGGTCCGGGCGGTCGTCGGCCGGGACTATCCCATGTCCTTCCGTCTGAGCGGGGAGGAGTGCGTCCCGGGCGGACTTTCGATCGATCAAACGCGGATCATCGCGGCGCTGCTCGAAGCGGAAGGTATCGACGCCGTGCATGTGTCGGTCGGGAACTACGCGACGCAGGGCGGTCTGATCACGGCGCCGATGGACGTCGACCGAGGATTCCTGGTGCCCGTGGTCGCCGCCATCAAACAGGTGGTCTCGGTGCCGGTGATCGCGGTGGATCGCCTGGACAATCCACTCCTGGCAGAGCAAGTGCTGAAGATGGGCGCGGCTGACCTGATCGCGGTCGGGCGCGGCCTGCTCACCGACCCGGAGTTGCCCAACAAGGCTCGTCGCGGTGAGTTGGACGCCATCCTGCCGTGCATCGCCTGCAATCAGGCGTGTATCGCCTTTCTGATGCGCCAGCAGCCGATAAGCTGTTTGCTCAACCCCGCCTGTGGGCGCGAGCGGGAATTCGCCATTGTGCGTGCCCAACCATCCAAGCGTGTGCTGGTCGTCGGCGGTGGCCCGGCCGGCTTGGAAGCTGCCCGGGTGCTCGCCCTGCGCGGGCACACGGTCCACCTTGCCGAGGAAGACGCCCAGTTGGGTGGTGACTTCGCCGCTGCCGCGATTCCCCCGAAGAAAGAAGAGATCGCCGACGCACTCCGCTGGATGATCCGTGAGGTTGAGCGGCTCGGAGTCAGCGTGACAGTGGGGACGCCGGCCACGCCACAAATGGTGGAACGCCTGCGACCCGACGCGGTCATCGTCGCGACGGGAACGCGGCCGATCCGTCCGAGAATCCCAGGCATCGAACGAGTGGATGTGCTCTTTGGGCGCGACGTGCTTCTCGGTCGGCAGACGGTTGGCGAGCGTGTCCTGGTGATCGGTGGCGGCGCCGTCGGCCTGGAAGTCGCGGAGTTTCTGGCGGTTCAGCAGAAGCAGGTGACGGTCGTCGAAATGAGCGACTCGTTTGGGATCGGTCTCGAGAGCGGCCATCTCTACTGGGTGAGGGAGACTCTCCGGCGCTGCGCGGCGATCTTGCTCGACCGGACGACGGTGGAAACCGTCGAAGAGGATGGCACGGTCCGGGTGTGGAGAGATGGCCGAGGCGAGGCGCTCGGCCCCTTCGACAACCTCGTCCTCGCGGTAGGTTCGAAGCCAAACGATCAGCTATACCAGGAGCTACGCACGCGTGTCCCCGAAGTCTACCTGATCGGCGATGCCGTGCAGCCTCGGAGCGCGGTCGAGGCGATTCTGGAAGCAAACACGACCGCGCGAGCGATCTAACTTCCGCTCTGTCGGCGATGGCTGACCGCTCGCATTCTCGGGCTCTGGGACACTTCGTCGACGTATCTGACGCCGCGACTTCACCGGGAACGCTCGGGCTCGCGTTGCCAACCCTTCAAGGGCTCTAACCAGAGGGCCGTGGCGACCGCGGTGATGACCGCGGTCGCCCACTCACCGGCCGAAGGGGAAGCCAGCTTGAAGATTCCCGCGAGGGCTGGGACGTAGAGCACGATCAGCAACAGGAGCAGGCTCGCGGCCAGGATCACCGGGAGAACGCGGCTGCCCTGCACGCCGGTCTTCCACAGGGGTTGCGCAGGCGAACGCTCAGTCAGCACCATGATGGTCTGACCCAAGAAGAGCGCCGCGTAGGTCGTCCCGCGTGCCTCGAGCTCGGGCGTCCCGCGAGACAGGGCAGCCAGGTAAAGGACGAGCACGCCGACCCCGAGCGATACGCCGACCGCCACCGACCGCATAAAGTCACGACCCACCAGGAGGCTGGCCCCTGGAGCGCGCGGCGGGCGACGCATCAGATCCGGAGGCGGGGGATCGTTTTCGAAGACGAGCGATGCCGTCGGATGGACGACGATCTCCGATAGGATCAGAGACGCGGGAAGAAGCAAGAGCGGAGCACCCACCAGTGGGATGACCAGCGCGACCAGCAGAAGGGGAGTCTCGAAAGCGATCAGGTAGGAGAACGCGCGTCGCAGGTTCTCGAAGATGCGCCGTCCGTCGTGGATCGCGCTCACGATCGTCGCGAAGTTGTCGTCCAGAAGAACCAGATCGGCGGCTTCGCGCGCGACCTCGGTGCCGCGCTGCCCCATCGCCACGCCGACGTCCGCCTCCCGCAGTGCCGGGGCATCGTTGATCCCGTCGCCGGTCATCGCGACGACCTGGCCTTGAGTGCGAAGCGTTTGGACCAGGCGGTACTTTTGCTCGGGACGAATCCGGGCGAAAATGTTGACCTCTTCGACGAGGCGCACCCAGGCAGCGGTATCGCACCCGTCGAGCTCATCCCCGGTGGCAATGTGATCGCTGTGAGGCAGGCCAAGGCCCTCGGCAATGGCGTGCGCAGTGACCGGGTGGTCGCCGGTGATCATGATGACCCGGATCCCGGCCCGGCAGCAGTCCGCGAGGGCTTCGGCGACACCAGGACGCGGCGGATCAGAGAAGGCCACCAGGCCGAGGAACCAGAGGTGGCACTCGTCGGCGAGACGATCGCCATGGGACGCCGGAAGGTCTCCTCCCGCCACGGCGACGACCCGCAATCCCTCGGTGGCCAGCGATCGGTTCGCCTCCACCGCCTGCTGTCGGACCTCGGGCGAGGCGTGGCTTCGCTCCAGGATACCTTCGAGGGCACCTTTCGCACAGATTTGGACACGGTCACCCGATTGCCAGACGTGGGACACGTACTTGAGGATTCGGTCGAAAGGGTAATCGCGGACCATCACCTGTCGGTGAAGCGCCGCGACGTCGACGCCGCAGTTGGTCGCATAGCGCACGATCGCCCGGTCCAAGGGGTCGAACGGATCTGGCTCCGACGCCAGCACGGCTGCTTCGAGAACCTCCCGCGTGCGTGGGTTCAGCGGCTCACTGGCTGGGAAGATCCCCTCGGGTGTCGCGATGGTCGCGACGTCCATGCGACCCATGGTCAACGTCCCGGTCTTGTCGGTGCAGATGACGGTTGTCGCCCCCAGGGTCTCCACGCTCGCCAGGTTGCGGACCATGGCGTGAGCACGGGCGAGCCGCCAGGCACCCAGGGCCAGGTAGAGCGTGTAGACGATCGAGAACTCTTCCGGCAGCGCCGCGATCGCGAGGCTGATGCCGGCCGTGACCGCCGCGATCCAGCCGTGGCCGTAGGCCAACTCGACTGCTGCCACGGCGACGCAGAATCCCGCGGCGACGAACGTCGCCTGCCACACCAAACGACTGATAAGCCGCTGCAGCGGCGTCGGTGGTTGGCGGATCCGGGCGATCAGGATCCCGATCTGGCCGTAGCGCGTCCGGCGGCCGGTGACGGTCACGCGAAGCAGTCCTCGCCCGGAGAGGATTGTCGTGCCGGCATAGACTTCACGGCGTGCCCCACTGGCCGACGAATCCTTCTCGACTGGCTGAGATTCGCCGGTGAGTGGCGACTCGTCCACGGCGATCTGTGTCCCTTCGACGAGAAGGCCGTCGGCCGCGACGACATCACCCTCCTGAAGGACAACGAGATCTCCCGGGACGATCTCCACGGTCGGAATTGTCACTCGCCGTCCATCGCGCCAGACGACGGCCGTGGGCGCGGTCAGTTGGCTGAGCCGCCCGAGCGTGCGCTCGGCTCGCACCTCCAGGACCGTGCTAACCAGGGCGATCGGCACCAGGGCGACGAGGACGATGACGGCATCTACGAAATCGCGAAGGAAGAGGTAAGCAATCCCGGCGACGACGAGGAGAACCACCATCGGATCGGTGAACGGGTGAAGCAGCCACCCGATCAAAGGGAGCCGGCGCTTCTCGGGTACGATTCGATTCGCCCCGTACTCGGAGAGGCGCCGTTGCGCCTCTCCGCTGGTCAGTCCCGATTCACTGCCGCGCATGGTAGCGCTCCCGAAACCGACGGGCCCCGCTCGTCCGCGGTCGACCAGCTTACTCGTGCAGTGGCCTGGGCCGGGTGCCGCGACGGCTGATCAGCGCGCAAATCCCCGACCGAAGATCGACTCGCGCAAGGGACGCGCCGTCAGAAAGGCATACAGGTGAGCCAGGGCGGACAGACCCAGTAGCGCGTAGGCAAGGGGCTGCGCTCGCCGGGCGACGGCGCAGTTGACGAGCAGGCCGACTCCGATCCCTCCCAGCGCGTGGGCGGTGGTGGCCAGGATAACTTTGTCACCCCAGACCCGTTGGTTCAGCTGCTCCAGCCGTTGGAACATGGCCGATTCCTCCCCACGAAAATCTCCAATGTCTTGCTGCCCGAGCAGTAGCGCGAGACAGCGGCAAGACCCATACCGACTGTCAGCCGGGACAAATGACGTCGTCTTTGGCGATCCCTCGCTCGACGGGCATCAGCGGAGCCATCGATCGCAGCCAGAATGTGCCGACATGTCACGTCAGGCACACGCATGGCCCGGTGGGCGGGCGAAGCGATAGCCGATTTCCCGCTCGGTCTCGACGTAGCGTGGACCGTCCGCCCGCTCGATCTTGGCACGCAGCCGGCTGACGACGACCTTGAGATGATCGGTCGTGGCGCCATATTCCTCTCCCCAGATTCGGTCGAGCAAGGCCTGGTATGGCATAACCCGACCAGCATTGCGCGAGCTGGTACGGCAGCTTGTACTCGACGGGTGTCAGCCGAACGGCCTCGCCCCCGACGGTGACCTGGTGACTCTGAAAGTTGATCGTAAGGTCGCCTTTCGGATGATGCCCTGAAACTCAGCCGAATGTACCGTTGGCCGCACCGAATATTTCCTGACGAACGCGCGACATTCCGAGCGCCTTCGTGCTGCTTCGACGGAGAAAGTGCGCGGTAGAGAAGATCGCCTCGAAGTGGATCCATACTCCTGGCTCAGTCCACGG
>Ga0307373_10006396_pt1 | contig 18774 bp, 27 predicted proteins | sample OX2MG_FD_202534 | JGI IMG/M metagenome (GOLD analysis project Ga0307373, IMG submission 202534) | Soil microbial communities from Risofladan, Vaasa, Finland - OX-2 | ecosystem: Environmental > Terrestrial > Soil > Coastal area > Acid sulfate soil | place: Finland: Risofladan, Vaasa | collected...
GCCGTCCCGGTTCGCGTCGCGCAGGTCCGCCTCGGTCGCGCCCCGCGCGGGCGCGTGGATTGAAACCAGATCCGGGTTTGACATGGTTTTCGGGACGGTGGTCGCGCCCCGCGCGGGCGCGTGGATTGAAACCCGACTGCCTCAAGTAGAGCGGCGAAGGTCAGAGTCGCGCCCCGCGCGGGCGCGTGGATTGAAACGCTTTCGTCTCGACAACCGAGTACGTAGTAATCAGTCGCGCCCCGCGCGGGCGCGTGGATTGAAACATTCGCGCCTTCTTCTCGCGCAGCTCCACCTCCGTGGCTGTCGCGCCCCGCGCGGGCGCGTGGATTGAAACCTCCGGCCCATCCCCGGAGACGGCACCGAACGAGTCGCGCCCCGCGCGGGCGCGTGGATTGAGGCGCGAAGGGAAACGCTAGGAAAACGTGGGTTTTCGTCGCGCCCCGGGCGCCGCGCGCTTGCCTAAAGCCCGCGTCTGCCTTTACAGTGGCCACGGAAACATGTTCTCGAAGTCATCCCTGCCGAGCCTAGCCATCTCCACAGATTCATACTTTCCCGCTTGCCGAAGGACGCCGTCGTGCGTCCGTTCGGAAAATTGCGCCAGAGCTGTCGCGTGCTAAACGGTTCCTCGAAACATCCTCGGATGATTCCGCCGGTTCTCGCCGGGGCGGGAGAGCAACTCAGGAAGCGTTCTGAAGGGACGCAATGAGCGAAATGGAACCGATCGACGAGCGGGCGGCCGAGCCCGAAGGGGCGCCCGAAGCCGCTCCGGTTTCGCCCGCTTTCCCGCCACCACCCGCGCCGGCCACGAGGCCGTTGCCGGCGGACGTCATCACGCCGTGGGGTTGGAAGGAATTGCTGCTGTTCGTTGTCGTGGCCTTCGCGGGCCTGATTCTGCTGACCAACATCATGGCGTTTGCGACGATCCTCTGGTTCAAGATCAAGCCAAGCGACATCAAGTCCTTCATCATGACCAGCGCGACGTTTCTTTCCCTGCGCACGGCGGTCTGGTACGTCTTCCTGATCGGCTATCTCTATGCCACGATCTGTCTGGGCCGGCCGTGGCCGTTTTGGCGGACGATCGGCTGGCGGGACTTCGGCAAGCACGGCATGCCCCGCGCGGCGGGGTACGCGATTTTCGCCCTGAGCGGCATGGTGCTGGCCATTGTGGTGCAACTGGGATCGCTGGCCTTCCAGACGAAGGCGAAATTGCCGATCGAGGCCCTATTCCACAACCGGCGCGGAGTTCTCATACTGATGGCGGTTGGAATTCTCCTGGCGCCGGCCGTGGAGGAGACGATTTTCCGCGGCTACCTGTACCCGGTGCTGGCCCGCGGCCTGGGGGTGGAAGGCGGTATTCTGGCCACCGGCGTGTTGTTCGGCCTGATGCACGCCCCGCAGCTCTGGGGCGGCTGGGGGCAGATCGGCCTTCTGATACTGGTCGGCATCGTGCTGACCTACGCGCGGGCGCGCACGGGGAGCGTGGTCGCGAGCTGGCTGCTGCATGTGGGCTACAATACCTTCCTCTTCGCCGGTTTTTTCATTTCAACAGGGGGGTTGCGCCACTTGCCCCCGCTCAGCTAGGCGGCGAGGCTCCCTCACTTGAGCGAAATGATGGCTCCGAACGAAACAACGAAAAAAACGGTCGGCGCGGTCGAGTCCGCTCCGGTCGAACCAATCGAATGGACCGGGGGCGGCGTCGTGATGCTGGATCAGCGGCGCTTGCCGGGCGAGGTCGTCCGGCACACCTACACCGATTATCGCGAGGTGGCGCGAGCGATCCGGGAAATGGTGATTCGCGGCGCCCCGGCAATCGGTATTGCCGCGGCGATGGGCGTGGCGCTCGGCGTGGAACGCACGGCGGCGCGCAGCGTGGAAGAGCTGAGCGCCGAAATCCCCGTCATTGTGGATGCCATCGCCAATACGCGTCCCACGGCTGGCGATCTCTTCTGGGCGCTCGGGCGGATGCGCGGGCGCTTCGACGCGCTGGCGCGGCCATCCGGCGCGGAACGCGAGCCCGAGCGGCTGGAGCGGATCCGGCGCGGAATGATTGACGAGGCCCTGGCGATCCACCGCGAGCGCCGCCAGGCCGACGAGGCGATTGGACGGCTGGGGGCGGCCTTGCTGCCGGCGAGCGGCCGCGTTCTCACGCAATGCAATGCGGGGGCACTGGCGACCGGGGGAATCGGCACGGCGCTTGGGGTGATTCGCATGGCGGTGGCGCAAGGCCACCAGATCGAAGTGTTGGTCCCGGAAACCCGCCCCTATCTCCAGGGCGCGCGCCTGACCGCCTGGGAACTACATCAGGACCATATTCCACTGATTTTGATCACCGACAACATGGTCGGCCATTTCCTGAAAACCGGAAATGTGGGCGCCGTCGTCGTCGGCGCCGACCGGATTGCGGCCAATGGCGATACGGCCAACAAGATCGGCACCTACCAGATCGCTGTTCTGGCCCGCGAGCACGGCGTCCCGTTCTACGTGGCGGCCCCGCTTTCCACGGTGGACCTGACGCTCGACTCGGGCGAGCGGATTCCGATCGAGCAGCGGTCGGCCGAGGAAGTAACGCATTTCGCCGGCGTGCGAATCGCGCCAGACGTCGCCGCGGCGCACCCCGCCTTCGACGTCACGCCGCACAAGTTCATTGCCGCCATCATCACCGAGCGAGGGGTCGCGCGCGCCCCCTACGAAGAGTCGTTGCGCCAGCTGGCCGGCAAAGCCCGCCCCTGACCCGCCGCCTCCCGAGATCCGATCGGAATCCTTACACGCTTTTGTGTGCCCTTCCGGATTGCCGATGGCACCCGCCAGGGGTTACGCGCAATCTTTGGTTGAGGAGCCCTGTTCAGGCATTGTGTTTTGGCATTTGTGGTTTAAACTGGGAACATTAGGCATGGGGCCAGCCTGATAGAGGCGCTTTCGGATGGTCAAAGTCCAGGCGGCCATATTGTGGCCAACTACAGTTTGACAGGGTAGGGGCAACTGCCTATACTGTTGGTTTTGCCGGGGTCATTGTGTCCCGGTAGTGGAAGGGAATCCCCTCGCTCCGAATAGGGGAGAGTTCGGACACGGAGCGCGGGAACGGCCGTAATGGGGCGCCAGCCCCGCAAAGCCGAACAAGCCTCAACACTCTGACCGCCGGGTTTCCTGGAAAGCGCAGTGACGCCGGTGGGGAGTTCTGTGGTTGCCCCGAGGCCGCAGAATGTCCCTTTCTGGATTGGGAAACCGGGCTCCTCGGCCGCCGCGACTGTGGCGGGCGAGTGGTCGAAACAGTCTCGAGTTCAACGGAGCAAGAAGAGGAGTTCTGTGCCGACTTTTGCGCAGTTGGTTCGCGGTGTCCGGGAAAAGGTTCCGGCAAAGACGAAGGCGCCGGCTCTTGAGGGTTGTCCGCAGAAGCGCGGGGTATGCATCCGCGTCTATACGCAAACGCCCAAGAAGCCGAACTCGGCGTTGCGGAAGGTATCGAGGGTGCGGCTGACGAACGCCATCGAGGTTACGGCCTATATCCCCGGCATCGGCCACAATTTGCAGGAGCACTCCATCGTGCTGGTGCGTGGAGGCCGTGTGAAAGATCTTCCCGGCGTCCGCTATCACATTGTTCGCGGCACGCTCGACGCCGCCGGCGTTGACGGCCGCATGCAGGGCCGTTCGAAGTACGGCGCGAAGCGGCCCAAGACCGCGGCGAAGTAAGGGAGGAATCCGGATGCCACGCAAAGGTGCGGTCAGTAAACGGCATTCGCTGCCCGATGCAACCTACGGCGACGAGCTGGTGACGAAGTTCATCGCCTGTATGATGTGGGACGGGAAAAAAGCGACCGCCGAGCGCATTTTTTATACGGCGCTCGAGCAGATCGGGCAAAAAGCGAACGAAGAGCCGCTGAAGGTTTTTCTGCGCGCGGTGGAAAACACCAAGCCGAACGTCGAGGTGAAGTCCCGGCGAGTCGGCGGCGCCAACTATCAGGTCCCCGTGGAAGTGAGCCCTTATCGCCGGCAGTCGCTGGCGATCCGGTGGCTGATTGAATATGCGCGGGGACGTTCCGGGCACTCGATGACCGAGCGCCTGTCCGGCGAGCTGCTTGACGCGGCCAACAACCGCGGCGGCGCCATCAAGAAGCGGGAAGACGTTCACCGCATGGCGGAAGCGAACAAAGCTTTCGCCCACTATCGCTGGTAGAGGAGTTTGCAGGAAAGTGCCCCGTCAATTCCCCATCGACCAGACGCGTAACATCGGCATCATGGCCCATATCGATGCCGGTAAGACGACGTCGACTGAGCGGATCCTGTATTACACCGGCCGGACCTACAAGATTGGCGAGGTCGATGAAGGCACGACCGTGATGGACTGGATGGAGCAGGAGCGCGAGCGCGGCATTACGATCACCTCGGCCGCCATCTCGACCTCCTGGAAGAGGATGGGGCAGGAGTTCTGCATCAATATCATCGACACGCCCGGACACGTCGATTTCACCGTGGAAGTGGAGCGGTCGCTGCGCGTGCTGGACGGCGCCGTGGGAATTTTTGACGCGGTGGCCGGCGTGCAGCCGCAAACCGAGACGGTGTGGCGGCAGGCGGACAAGTATCGCGTGCCGCGAATCGCGTTTGTGAACAAGATGGACCGGCTCGGAGCTGATTTCGACCACGCGGTGCATACGATGCGCGCCCGGTTGCAGGCCCATCCGGTTCCCTTGCAGTTCCCGATCGGCAAGGAAGACAGTTTCGTCGGGGTCATCGATTTCGTCGAAGAGCGGGCGATCATCTGGCTCGAGGAGACGCTCGGCGCCAAGTACGAATACGTCGAGCTCGAAAAGCTTTGGGATTCGGCGTTTCTCGCGACGCGGCCGGACATTGCGCGGGGACTCAAGGTGTCGGCCATCGACCGGGATTTTTACCTGGAACGCCGGGAAAAGATGGTGAGCTATATCGCCGAGCACGACGACGCGGTGCTGACGAAATACATCGAGCAGCACGCGCTGACGCCGGAGGATTTGCGCACTTCGCTGCGGCGCTCGACGCTGGCTCTGAAGCTGGTGCCTGTGCTGGCGGGGTCGTCGCTCAAGAACAAGGGCGTGCAGCCCCTGCTCGACGCGATTGTCGACTATCTGCCGTCGCCGGCCGATGTGCCGCCGGTCGAAGGGGAAGCGGTCGAGGGGGAAGAGCCTCTGGTGCGGCGGGCGAGCGATGAGCAGCCTTTTTCCGCCCTGGCGTTCAAGATTCAGTCCGATCCGTATGTCGGCAGCCTGACCTACGTGCGAATCTATTCGGGCGAGCTGCATGCGGGGACGGGCGTATACAATTCGACCAAAAGCGCCCGCGAACGAGTCGGCCGACTGCTGCGGATGCACGCGAACAAGCGCGAAGAGATCGATACGCTTTACGCGGGCGACATCGGGGCCGTCGTGGGGCTGAAGAGCTCGACAACCGGGGATACGCTGTGCGACGAAAGCCAGCCCATCGTCCTCGAAGCGATCGAGTTCCCGACGCCGGTGATCTCGGTCGCCATTGAGCCAAAAACCAAGGCGGACCAGGACCGCCTGGGGGTGGCGCTCAACAAGCTGGCGCAGGAGGATCCGACCTTCCGCGTGCATGTCGATCCGGACACGGGCCAAACCCTGATCAGCGGAATGGGCGAGCTCCACCTGGAGATTATTGTCGACCGGATGATGCGCGAGTTCAGCGTGGCGGCCAACGTGGGCCGTCCGCAGGTCGCCTACCGGGAAACCATCCGGCGCTCGGCCGAGAGCGAGGGCAAATACATCCGGCAGACCGGCGGGCGCGGCCAATACGGGCACGTGAAGATGGAAGTGCATCCGTTGCCGACGGCTGGCCGCGAAAATATGCACGAGATTTCGACCGATCAGCTGGAAGCCTGGGTCAAGGATATCGCCGGGGCGCGGGCGAAATGGTCGTTCGACAAGGAGAGCCGCCTGCTTTTTATCAACCGGATTATTGGCGGATCGATTCCGCAGGAGTTCATTCAGCCGATCCGCGCCGGGATCACCGAGGCGATGGAAAACGGCGTCGTGGCCGGCTACGAGATGGTGGACATTGCCGCGGTTCTGGTCGACGGCAGCTATCACGAGGTGGACAGCTCGGAGATGGCATTCAAGATCGCCGGTTCGATGGGATTCCGCAGCGGGTGTTTGAAGGCCGACCCACGGCTGCTGGAGCCGGTGATGCGGGTCGAGGTGGTGGTCCCCGAGGAATACATGGGGGACGTGATGGGCGATGTGGGCTCGCGGCGCGGGCACATCCAGGGTATGGAGAGCCGGGCGGGAAGCCAGATTATCAGTGCGCAGGTTCCGCTGGCGGAGATGTTCGGCTATGCGACCGAGTTGCGCAGCCGCACGCAGGGGCGCGGAAGCTTTAGCATGCACTTTTCCCATTATGAGGAGGTTCCGGCGTCGGTGGCCGAGGAGATCATCACTCGCACAACCGGCCGGACCACCCGGTAGTTCGGTTTTCGGTGGTAGTGAAGGGCCCGAATTGATTGTGGAATTTTGAGGAGCAGAGAGCCATGGCAAAGGCGAAATTCGAGCGGTCGAAACCCCATGTGAACGTCGGCACGATCGGGCACATCGATCATGGAAAAACCACGCTGACCAGCGCCATTACGAAGGTGCTTTCGAAATACAACAACCTCGTGCAGTACAAGCCGTTCGATTCGATCGACAACGCACCGGAAGAAAAGGCGCGAGGGATCACGATCAACGTCTCGCACGTCGAGTACGAGACGCAGAACCGCCACTACGCGCACATCGATTGTCCCGGCCATGCCGACTACATCAAGAACATGATCACCGGCGCGGCGCAGATGGACGGCGCGATCCTGGTCGTGGCGGCTACCGACGGGCCGATGCCCCAGACGCGCGAGCACATCCTGCTGGCGCGGCAGGTGGGCGTGCCCTACATCGTCGTCTACCTGAATAAGTGCGACGCGGTCGAGGACCCGGAACTGCTCGAGCTGGTCGAACTCGAAGTGCGGGAGCTTCTCAAGAGCTACGGATTCCCGGGCGACGATGTGCCGGTGATTCGCGGCTCGGCTCTTGGGGCGATCAACGGCGAGGAGAAGTGGGAAAAAACGGTGCTCGATCTGATGGCGGCCACCGACAGCTACATTCCCGATCCGCAGCGCGACGTCGACCGGCCGTTCCTGATGCCCATCGAGGACATTTTCTCGATCACCGGCCGCGGCACGGTCGTTACCGGAAGGGTGGAGCGGGGACGGGTTCACGTATCCGAAGAAGTGGAAATCGTCGGCTTCCGGGATACCCGAAAGACGGTCGTCACCGGGGTCGAGATGTTCCGCAAGCTGCTCGATGAGGGCATGGCTGGCGATAACGTGGGCTTGCTCCTGCGCGGCATTGAAAAGGAAGAGGTCGAGCGCGGGCAGGTGGTGTGCAAGCCGGGGTCGATTACCCCGCACACGAAATTCAAGGCGGAGGTTTACGTGCTGAAAAAGGAAGAGGGCGGGCGCCATACGCCGTTTTTCACCGGCTACCGGCCCCAGTTCTACCTCCGCACAACGGACGTCACCGGTAGCGTCAAGCTGCCGGCCGGCGTGGAGATGGTGATGCCGGGAGACAACATTCAGATGGAAGTCGAACTGATTCAGCCGGTGGCGATGGAGAAGGGATTGCGCTTCGCGATCCGTGAGGGCGGCCATACCGTTGGCGCCGGCGCGGTGGCCGAGGTGGTTGAGTAAGCTGATGCCCGCGGGAGATAAAATCCGTATTCGGCTCAAGGCCTACGATTACCGTGTGCTCGATCAGTCCGCTCGAGAGATTGTCGACACGGCCCGTCGCACCGGGGCGAACGTTGCCGGCCCGATTCCCCTGCCGACAACGATCAACCGATGGACAGTGTTGCGCTCGCCGCACGTGGACAAGAAATCGCGCGAACAGTTCGAGATTCGCACGCACAAACGGCTGATCGATATCCTCGAGCCGACACCCGATACGGTCGACGCCCTGATGAAACTCGATCTTCCTCCCGGTGTGGACGTCGAAATCAAGGCGTTCGGGCCGGAACATGAGGCGAAATAGGCGGCTGCGATGGCGGTAAATGGCATTCTCGGAATCAAGCTCGGCATGATGCAATTTTTCACCGATGACGGAACGGTGGTTCCGTGCACGGCGATCCAGGCCGGCCCCTGCGTGGTCGTGCAGCGGCGGACGCAGGATCGGGACGGGTACGACGCGGCGCAACTCGGGCTGGTCGAATTCGTCAAACCACAGCGGTTGACCAAGGCGCAGCGAGGCCATCTGGACAAGGCGAGCGTGCCGCCGATGCGGTTCCTGCGCGAAGTTCGCCTGGAGGAGTCGGCCGACGAGACCAAGCCGGGCGACCGGATTCTGGTCGACGCATTTCAGGCCGGCGAGCGGGTGGACGTGGTGGGCGTGAGCAAAGGCCGCGGGTTCCAGGGCGGCGTGAAGCGCTGGCACTACCGCGGCGGCGATGCGACACACGGTTCGATGTTCCATCGGGCCCCGGGCGGTATTGGCGCCAGTTCGTTTCCATCGCGGGTTTGGCCGGGGCAGCACTTTCCCGGGCATATGGGTCACGATCGCAAAACGGTGAAGAATCTGCGGGTGGCCAAGGTGGATGGCGAGGAAAATCTGTTGCTCGTGCGCGGCGCGGTCCCCGGACCGAACGGCGGATATGTGATCGTTTGCAAGGCAAAAAAAGGAAAGTAACAAGAGGATTCGATGCCGGTCGTCAACGTTGTCAATTTGGAAGGAAAGCCGGTGGGCGAGGTCGAATTGGCAGAATCGGTCTTCGCCGCCAGGGTGAATCAGCACCTGCTGCACGCGGCGGTCCGGTGGCAATTGGCCGGGCGGCGAGCCGGCACCCACAAGGTCAAGAACCGGGGAGAGGTGCGAGGCGCCGGGCGCAAGCTGTGGCGGCAGAAGGGAACCGGACGCGCGCGCATGGGTTCGGTCCGTTCGCCTCTATGGCGGCATGGCGGTACCGTGCATGGGCCGACGCCGCGCGATTACTCCTACCGGTTGCCGAAGAAGATGGTTTTGGGCGCGCTGCGGTCGGCTCTGTCGGCGAAATTGTCCGAGGGCAGCCTGACGGTTGTCGAGGCCTGGTCTCTCGATTCGCATAAGACGAAGGCGTTGCGCGAGATTCTCAACCGGTTCGAGCAAAACAGCGGCACCGCGCTGCTCGTCACCCAGGACGAGAACCATAACCTCGCGCTTGCCAGCCGCAACCTCGATGGAGTCATGCTGCTGCGGCCGGGCGAGCTGGGCGCCTACGAAATCCTGCGGCACAAGCGGCTGGTCCTGTCGAAGGACGCGGCGCTGCGGCTGAGCGCATCGCTCGGTGCGTCCGCCGGCTCGGCGAGTGAAGAGCCGGGGAGTGAGGGGCAATGATCAGCAACCCGTTTCAGATTATCCGCCGGCCGATCATCACGGAAAAGGGTCTGGCGGCGAAGGAGACGCTGCACACGGTGGTTTTTGAGGTTGCCGGCGACGCCACGAAAACTCAGATTCGGGAAGCGGTGCAGAAGGTTTTTAAGGTCAAGGTCGACGATGTGCGCACGGCCAACTTCCACGGGAAATTCCGCCGCCGGGGATCGCGCGGCGGCTACCGGTCGGACTGGAAAAAAGCCTACGTCCGGCTCGCGCCCGGCGAAAAGATGATTGAGTATGCCGAGAATCTGTAATCCCGCTCCCGCTTTCAAACGGGTGGAGGGCTGAACCATGCCCCTGAAAGAATTTAAACCGTATACAGCTTCGCGTCGGTTTCTCACGGTGCTCGACAAGAGCGAGATCACCAAGGAGCGCCCGGAGAAGGCTCTGGTCGAGCCGCTGCCGCGCTCGGGCGGGCGAAATAACCACGGCGAGATCAGTGTTTGGCATCGCGGCGGCGGTCACAAGCGGATGTACCGGCGGATCGACTTCCGGCGGGAAAAGACGGGCGTGCCGGCGCGGGTCTCCGCGGTCGAATACGATCCGAACCGCTCCGCCCTGGTCGCCCTGCTGCACTATGCCGACGGCGACAAGCGCTATATCCTTCGGCCGATCGGCCTGGAAGTGGGAATGACGGTCTTGAGCGGTCCGAGCGCGGACATCCTGCCCGGTAATTGCCTGCCGTTGCGGAACATTCCGCCCGGCACGATGGTGCACAACATCGAACTGCAGCCTGGCCACGGCGGACAAATGGTGCGTGCGGCCGGCGCCGCGGCGCAGCTATTGAGCAAGGAAGGCGATTTTGCCTTGGTGAAACTGCCCTCGGGCGAAGTGCGCCGGATGCGTTTGGAGTGCATGGCGACGGTCGGGCAGGTCGGCAATGTCGACCACGAAAACGTAACCCTCGGCAAGGCCGGCCGGTCGCGCTGGCTGGGAATTCGGCCGACGGTTCGCGGCGTCGTGATGAATCCGGTGGACCACCCGCACGGCGGCGGCGAGGGCCGTGTGAAGGGGAATCACCCGCAGACGCCCTGGGGCAAGCCGACCTTGGGCGCCAGGACGCGCCATCGCTCGAAGGATAATCGGAATATCGTGCAACGGCGCAAGCCTTAAGCGGCGGAAAGCAGGGAAGGGACGATGACGGTGGCGAGAAGGGCCGCAAAACGAGAAACTCGGCGCGCAACGCCTGTCCGGCGGGCGCGGCAGAGTCGGCCTGTTTCGCAACGGCGCAAGGCGCGGGCCACCGCTAAAGTGGCGGTGCATGCCGGGCCGCCGACCGTTCTCTACCGCGTCTGCAAGTCGGGTTGGGCGGTGGTGAGCGAGAAGGTGCCCAGCGCTCCGCACACACGCTTTGTTTGTCCATTCTGCCCGTGTTCGCACCGCGTGCCTGGCCCGGTGCGTGGTTTCAGACGGGTACGACGGCCGCAGTGGCTCAAGCTGCGCCGGGTGTTCGAGTAGGGGAGACGGTAATGGCGCGCTCAGTAAAAAAGGGACCGTTTGTCGACGATCCGTTGATGGCAAAGATTCAGTTGCTCAACGAGAGCAACGAGAAGAAGGTTGTGAAGACCTGGTCGCGGCGATCGACGATCGTGCCGGAAATGGTCGGGCACACGATCGCCGTGCACAACGGCAAGAAATTCGTTCCCGTTTACATCACCGAGCAGATGGTCGGTCATAAACTGGGCGAATTCTCTCCGACGCGCAGCTTCCGCGGCCATGCCGTGCATGCCGCGATGGAAAAGGCTGCGGCGGTATCCGGGATTCCGGCGTCCGCGGCGCCCAAACCGGCTGGCGCTCCGGCGGCCCCGGCGGGTGGACAGAGTTAGCCATGGCAACCCAGCCATCACCGGTTTCACAGGTACTCGAGGGATTTGCCGTGGCGCGCTATGTCCGCGTGTCGCCGCAGAAGGCGCGGTTGGTCATCGACTTGATCCGCGGCGCAGAAGCCGAGCGGGCGCTGACCGTGCTCGGGACGGCGCGCAAACGGGCGGCGCGCGACGTCGAAAAGGTTCTGCGCAGCGCCATCGCCAATGTGCAACGCAAGGCCGAGGATGCGGGCTCGCCGCTCGATGTCGATCGGCTCTACGTGAGCCGGTGCGTGGTCAATCCCGGCCCGGTGCTGAAGCGGTTCCGCGGCGCGCCCTTTGGCCGCGCCCACGGTTACGTGCATCGCACCAGCCACATTGTCGTGGCGGTCGCCGAGCAGGCCGGTTCGGCCACGCGGCGCGCCGCAGAGCCGACCACAACGCGTGGGCGCGTGCGCAAGGCCATTGAAACCGCCCGCAAACAGCAAAAGACCCAGGCGCAGAAAAAGAGAGCGCCGAAACGGTCGAAGAAGCAGGAGAAAGCGAAATAACTTATGGGACAAAAGACCCATCCTTACGGCTTTCGGCTTGGCTACAACAAGACGTGGCGGTCTCGTTGGTTCGCCCGTCGCGAGTATGCCGACCTGCTGCACGAAGATATCGAGTTGCGCGATCGGCTCAAGAAGCGGCTGTCGTCGGCCGGCATCAGCGCGATCGAAATCGAGCGCGCGGCGAACAAGCTGGTGATCCGGATTTTTACGGCCCGCCCGGGCATCATCATCGGGCGCAAAGGATCCGAGATCGAAAAGCTGAAGAGCGAAGTTCAACAGCGTACGCGGCGGGAAGTCCATATCGACATTCAGGAAGTTCACCGGCCGGAACTCGATTCGCAGCTCGTGGCCGAATCGATCGCCCTGCAGCTCGAGAAACGGGTGGCGTTCCGGCGGGCCATGCGCAAGGCCGTGGACTCGGCGTTGCGATTCGGCTGCAAGGGAATCAAGGTGCGCGTTGCCGGCCGGCTGAACGGAGCCGAAATCGCGCGCAAGGAATGGTACCTGCAGGGCCGCCTGCCGTTGCAGAACCTGAGCGCCGACATCGATTTCGGTTTTGCCGAGGCGCACACAACCTATGGCGTCATTGGCGTTAAATGCTGGGTCTACCGTGGCGAGAACCGGCCCGATGGTTTGCGGCTGGAAGCTCCGCACGTATAGCGAGAGGTCGAGGGAACGGCTATGTTGATGCCGAAAAAAGTGAAGTACAGGAAGCAGCAGCGTGGGCGCCGCACCGGCAAGGCGTGGCGCGGCTCGACGCTGGCCTTTGGCGATTACGGGCTGAAAGCGCTCGAAACGGCCTGGATTACCGACCGGCAGATCGAGGCGGCCCGCGTGGCGATTACGCGGTTCATGAAGCGGTCCGGCAAGCTGTGGATCCGCGTGTTCCCCGACAAGCCGTTTACCAAGAAACCGGCGGAAACCCGCATGGGAAAAGGCAAGGGAGCGGTGGAGCGCTGGGTCGCGGTGGTCAAGCCGGGACGGATCATGTTTGAAATGGCGGGTATTGATTCGCAGGTGGCGCGCGATGCGCTGAATCTAGCCGCCCGGAAAATGCCGATTCCGACCGAATTTATCAGTCGCAGCGGGAGCCTGTGATGGCTGTAAAGATGGCGAAATTCCGCGAACTGGATTCGAAAGAGCTCGGGGTGCGCCAGGGCGAGTTGGAGGAAGAGCTGTTCCGCCTGCGCTTTCAAATTGCCTCGGGCCAGATGGAAGGCTTGAAGCGGTATCGCGAAGCCCGGCGCGATCTGGCGCGGGTCAACATGCTGATCGGCGATTTGGGAAGATCGACCAAGAAGGAAAGCCATGGAAGCTGAAACAAATCAGGCATCGGCGCCGCCAGCTGTCGTCGGCCGCCGGCAATCGGTCATCGGAGTGGTTACCAGCGCGAAGATGCAAAAGACGATCATCGTGCGCGTAACCCGCACGGTCGAGCATGGGCTCTACCGGCGCGTTCTTCATAAGGCCAAGAAATATTACGCCCACGACGAAAAGCAGCAAGCGCGCCCGGGCGATCGGGTGCGGATCGTGGCGACGCGTCCGCTCTCGCGCCTGAAGCGCTGGCGACTGGTCGAAGTGATCGGGCGGGCACGCGGCTGGCAGGGGGAGTAAGAAACCATGATCCAGATGCGCACGTGGCTCACCGTCGCCGATAACTCCGGCGCGCGCCGCATCACGTGTATTTTGCCGCTCGGCGCGGGTTCGGGCCTGAAGGCCGGCCTGGGCGATGTCATTACGGCATCGGTCAAGGAAGCGGCGCCCGATAGCAGCATTAAGAAGGGGAAGGTTGTGCGGGCCGTGGTCGTGCGGATGCGAAAGGAACACCGTCGCCGCGACGGCACCTATATCCGCTTCGACGACAATGCCGCCGTGCTGATCAGCGAAGCCGGCGAGCCGGTCGGAACGCGCGTGTTCGGTCCGGTGGCGCGCGAGCTGCGGGAAAAGAAATTTGCCAAGATCATTTCGCTCGCGCCGGAGGTCTGGTAGCCGTGGCCATAAAAACAGAGTTGCGGCGCGGGGATGTGGTTCAGGTGATGACCGGCCGTGACAAGGGCAAGACCGGTAAGATCCTCGACATTCAAAGCGGGCGGGTGACGGTGGAACGCATCAGCATCATCAAGCGCCACACGCGCGCCAACCCGTCCAAGAACGTTCGCGGCGGTATCGTCGAGAAGGAGTCGTCCATCGATCTCTCCAACGTGATGATCGTTTGTCCGGGATGCGGCAAGCACGCCCGAATCGGCCGCAAGGCTCAGGCCGACGGGACGCGGGCCAGGATCTGCCGCCGCTGCGGAACGAACATGGACCAGTAAGACATGCTCAGCCGACTACATGAACGCTATCAAAAGGAAGCCGTTCCGGCGCTGATGAAGCGCTTTGGATACAAGAACCGTATGGCCGTGCCTCGTGTGACCCGGGTCACCCTGAACATGGGGATCGGAGAGGCCAGCCAGGACATCAAGCTGCTCGACGTGGCGTCCCAGGAACTGGGGCAAATCGCCGGCCAGAAGCCGGTGGTCACGCGGGCCAAGAAATCGATTGCGAATTTCAAGATTCGCAAGGGCATGCCGATCGGGGCGCGCGTAACCCTGCGCGGGGAGCGGATGTACGAATTCCTGGACCGGCTTGCCAATGTCGTGCTGCCCCGAGTGCGCGACTTCCGCGGGTTGCCTGCCAACTCCTTCGATGGACGCGGCAACTACACGATCGGGCTGCGCGATCAACTGGTGTTTCCCGAGATCGATTACACACGGGTGGACAAGGTGAAGGGTCTGAACGTTTGCCTCACCACCTCCGCCAGAACCGACGAGGAGGGTCGCGAGTTGCTTCGCCTCCTCGGACTGCCCCTGCGGGGCTAAAGGAGAAAGACGTGGCGCGAACCTGTCAGTTCGCCAAGATGCGTAAGAAGCCGAAGTACAAGATTCGCATGCGCAATCGTTGCCGCGTATGCGGACGGCCGCGCGGCTATCTTCGCAAGTTTCAGATGTGTCGTATCTGCTTCCGCTACCGGGCGCTGCGTGGCGAGGTGCCGGGCGTGATCAAGGCGAGTTGGTAGGCCTACTGCCATGATGGTCGATCCCATTAGCGATATGCTCACGCGGATCCGGAATGCGGTACGCGGGCGCCACCCGCGCGTCGATATTCCGTCTTCGCTTTTAAAAATCGAAATCGCGCGCATCTTGAAGGAAGAAGGCTACATCGCGACCTACAAGGTGGTTGAGGAAGCCAAACCGAAAAAGACGCTCCGCGTCTTCCTGAAATATGGCGCGGGCCGGCGCAACGTCATCAGCGACCTGCAACGGGTTTCGCGTCCCGGCCGCCGCGTCTACGTGGGGAAAACGGAGATCAAACCGGTCCTGGGCGGCACCGGCATCAACATCCTGAGTACGCCGCAGGGATTGATGACCGGCAGCGCCGCGCGCCGCGCCGGCCTGGGCGGCGAAGTCCTGTGCGAGGTCTGGTAACGTGTCGCGAATTGGACGTCAACCGATTGCTGTTCCGGCCAAGGTGAAAGTGGACATTGCCGATCAGGCGGTCCGCGTCGAGGGCCCCAAGGGCAAACTGCAGGTCCCGCTGCCGCGCGGTGTGCGGTTCGAGCGGCAGGGCGAGACGCTGGTGGCCGTGCGCGACAGCGATGCATATCGCGCGTTCCACGGTCTGGCGCGGGCCCTGGTCGCCAACGCGGTTCTGGGCGTCAGCCAGGGATTCAAGAAGGAATTGGATATCGTCGGCGTGGGTTATCGCGCCGAAGTCAAAGGGCGGGCGGTGATCTTCAGTCTCGGTTACTCGCATCCCGTCGAGTTCCCGATTCCGACGGCGATCGACGTGACCGTTGACCGCCAGACACATGTGACCGTCAGCGGCGTCGACAAGGCGCTGGTGGGCCAGGTGGTTGCCAAAATGCGCAGCCTGCGTCCGCCTGACCCGTACAAGCAGAAGGGCATCCAGGTCGTGGGCCAACGTCTCAAGAAGAAAGCGGGCAAGGCAGGCATCAAGGCCGGGGCCTAAAGGGAGGCAGATTCGTGGCTGTCGTACCGATTCGCAAACTTACACGGGGCGCGCACCGCCGCCAGTTGCACCGGCGGGTGCGGCGCCATGTCTGCGGCGCGCCGGAGCGCCCGCGGCTGGCGGTGTTTCGCTCCCTGCGGCAAATCTACGCGCAATTGATTGACGACCAAGCCGGGCGCACGCTCGCCTCAGCCAGTTCCCTCGATCCTGAATTTCGGAAGCAGATGAAAACAGGCGGCAACCTGGCCGCGGCGAAACTGGTTGGCAAGCTGATTGGGGAGCGCGCCCACTCGGCCGGCTACGTCAAGGTGGTATTCGATCGTGGCGGCTATCAGTATCACGGCCGGGTGAAATGCGTGGCCGACGCCGCCCGCGAAGCGGGACTCGAGTTCTGACCTATGTCAAAAAACGTTCTGAAACAAGCATTGTCGGTTCGTCGCCTAATGGAAGTGAACACGTCGAATTTGAAGGACCACGTGGTCGCGATCAATCGCGTCACCAAGGTCGTCAAGGGCGGCAAAAACCTCAGCTTTTCCGCCTTGGTCGTCGTCGGTGACCAGTCGGGTCATGCCGGCTTCGGGATGGGCAAGGCGCGGGAAGTCCCGATGGCCATCCGCAAGGCGATTGAGCAGGCGAAAAAGAACCTGGTCCAGGTGAACCGGAAGGGGTCGACGGTGCCCTATGCGGTCGTGGGCAGCTTCGGTTCCGCGCGGGTCCTGCTGAAGCCGGCGCCGGAAGGCACCGGGGTGATTGCGGGAGGGCCGGTGCGCGCCGCTATGGAAGTGGCGGGAATCGGCAACGTGTTGACGAAATCGTTTGGCACGTCGAACCCGCAAAACGTGGTCAAGGCAACTTTCGACGCCCTTTTGCAGTTGCGCGATGCCGCGGATGTAGCTGAACGGCGTGGCAAGCGCGCTCAACCGGCGTCGGCATAGGCGGCCACCAATGGCAAAGCAAATTTCATCGGAATCGGTACCCCCTGCGCAGTTAAGCATCCGCTGGGTGCGGAGCGCGATCGGTCATCCAGTGTCTGTGCGCCAGACCATCCGTGGGCTTGGCTTGCACCGCCTGCACGAGACCGTTGAACGGCCGGACACCCCCGCGATTCGCGGAATGATCAATAAAGTGCGTCACCTCGTCGAGGTAACGCCAGCCGGAGCACAACAGTGAGCGAGAACGAAACCACACCACCCAGTCTTTCCCGTCTGCGCCCGCCGGCCGGATCCCGCCACCGCAAGGTCCGTGTGGGCCGCGGCATGGGCTCGAAACTCGGCAAGACCTCGGGCAAGGGAAATAAAGGCGGCAAGTCGCGCAGCGGTTATCGGTTGCGCCGCGGGTTCGAAGGCGGCCAGATGCCCCTGCATCGGCGTCTGCCCAAGCGCGGCTTCACCAATATTTTTAGGAAAGAGTTTGCCATCGTGAACGTCGCCTCGCTCGGCCGCTTTGCCGCCGGTGAAACCGTTACGCCGGAGCGGCTGCGGGAACTGGGCATGGTGAGTGACCGCTCGTTGCCGGTGAAAATCCTCGGTGAAGGGGATTTGAAGGTGGCCATCAACATCCGCGCCAACGCATTCAGCCGGTCGGCGCAGGAGAAGATCGCTGCTGCCGGAGGAACCTGGGAACTGGTTGGATGAGGAAGTTCGTCGAAGCCATTCGGAATATCGTCCGTACGCCGGAGTTGCGTAACCGCATCCTGTTCACTCTCGGCATGCTGGCGGTCTATCGGGTCGGCTCCTATATTTACACCCCCGGCGTCAATATCCAGCTCGTCGAGCAGCTGTTCAGCGAAGCCAGCGGGTCGGTTCTCGGCCTGATCAACCTGTTCAGCGGCGGCAACCTGGCGCGCATGTCGATTTTCGCGCTCGGCATCATGCCGTACATCACGGCCGCCATTATCCTGGAAATCATGGTCGTGGTCTGGCCGTATCTCGAGCGGTTGCAGAAGGAAGGCGAGCTCGGCCGGCGGAAGATCACCCAGTACACTCGCTACCTGACGATCGTGCTCAGCGTCTTCCAGTCCTTTACCATCGCGCTGACGCTCCAGCGGCAGACCTATGCCGGGCAGGCCGTGGTTTACCACCCCGGCACTTCCTTTATCTTGCTGACGATCATCACGCTCACGGCCGGCTCGACCTTTATCATGTGGCTCGGTGAGCAGATCAGTGAGCGGGGCATCGGCAACGGCATGTCGTTGATCATCTTTGCCTCGATCGTGGTCGGATTGCCCAGTGGGGTTGGCGATCTGTGGGCCAAGGTGACCGGCAATGCCTGGGGCGCGATGACGGGGATCGTGGTTGTGCTCCTGCTCGCATTGTTCGCCGCCGTGACGGCCTTCATCGTCTTCTTCGAGAGCGGACAACGGCGCATTCCGGTCCAGTACGCCAAGCGAGTGGTGGGCCGCCGCGTGATGGGCGCCGAGATGACCTATCTGCCGCTCCGCGTGAACTCGGGCGGCGTGATTCCGCCGATTTTTGCCAGTTCTTTGCTCACGTTTCCCCAGACGATTGCCCTGTTCTTTCAGCACCGCTCGAAATTCATCGATCAGTTCGGGCAGGCGCTGTCCTGGGGTGAGCCGCTCTACACGCTGATCTACGTTATTCTGATCATCTTTTTCTCGTTTTTTTACGTTGGAATCGTATTCAATCCAACCGAGTTGGCCGACAATATGCGCAAGTACGGCGGGTTTATCCCGGGCATCCGTCCCGGCCGCCACACGTCGGAATACATCAGCCGGATCCTGACCTATTTGACGTTCGTCGCCGGCTGGTATTTGGCGTTGGTCTGTTTGTTGCCGGAGTGGATGATCGCCGGAATCCACCTGCAACATCTTCCGCTCTGGCTGGGCGGGGGATGGTTTGACATGCATGCTCCGCTATGGCTTTTGCAAGGACTGGGGATTTCGTTCTATTTCGGTGGCGTATCGCTCTTGATCGTTGTGCAAGTGGCGATGGACACCGTGCAGCAGCTCGAAGCCCAGTTAGTCATGCGGAATTA
>Ga0307373_10006398_pt1 | contig 18770 bp, 18 predicted proteins | sample OX2MG_FD_202534 | JGI IMG/M metagenome (GOLD analysis project Ga0307373, IMG submission 202534) | Soil microbial communities from Risofladan, Vaasa, Finland - OX-2 | ecosystem: Environmental > Terrestrial > Soil > Coastal area > Acid sulfate soil | place: Finland: Risofladan, Vaasa | collected...
GCGGTCGTAACCAGGTAGGGGTCGTCCCCGTGTACTAGGACCAGCGGTTCGACCACCCGGCGATTATCGGCGCTCGGCAGTTCAGGACCAGGAATCGGCCCAGTTGGGAGTTGCCTTGGAGAGGGTGGTCCCGTCAGCATTGGGGCGAAGTGCTGCTGTCCTCGCTCGCCACTCCGCTCCCGAGGCTGCCATTCGGCACCCTGGGCGCCCAGTTCGCGATCGGGGCTGTCTTCCTGATCCATATCGCCCTGGTCGGCTTTATCCTGGCCGCCACCGGGATGGCCCCGTTCCTGGAGCTGGCCGGGCGGCGGCGGGGCGGGGATCCATCTTGTCTCCGATATGCCCGCGGCCTCTCCAGGGCGATCCTTTATTTGTACAGCCTGGGGGCGACCTGGGCCGTGCTGGCGGTGTTCCTGTTGGCCGGCCTCTACGGTCGCCTGATCGGGACCCTGCTCAACGAGCTGCTGCTGCCGCTCACCATCGCCTTCGCCAGCTTCTTTGTGGGCATCCCGCTGATGCTCCTCTATGCCTACTGCTGGGATCGCTTCTCACCCCGACTGCACCTGGCCGTGGGCTTTGCGTTCGCCGCTGTGCAGTACGTCTTTCTCTTCACCATCGTGGAGCTGGACAGCTACGTGCTCACCCCCGGAACTGCGGTGAGCGCCGTCGGGGCTGCCTTCTCCCCCAGCTACCCGTGGCTGCTGCTCCACTACGCCGGAGCCAACCTCTCCTGGGCACCCTTGCTCTTGGCGGGCATCGCCGTCTGGCGGGGGAGGCGGGCCAAGTCCGCCGCCGAGATCACCTATCAGCGCTGGGCCGCTCGGATCATGTTCGCGATCGGATCCGTCTTCCTGCTGGCCCAGCCGATCACCGGGTTCCTGTTGGCTGAGACCGTCAAGACCAGCTCTTTGCCCGCCTTCGACAACCTGTTCGTCTTCAACTCGGCCTCCCTGTTCATCGGACAGGTCGCGCTGCTGGCAGTTCTGGTGGTGGGGGCAAACCTGGTCTTCTGGCGCCACAACCAGTCGAGTGCGGCCGGCGGCGGGGGGACGCTAACTGTGGTGGCGCTGCTGGGGATGGCGGCCACCGCACTGCCGGCGGCGGTGATCCCTTCCAACCTGGTGCTCCTGCGCTACCTGGCACTTTTGATCGCCTTCCTCGCAACCGCGGCCAATCTGGTCTCCTACCTGCGTTCGCTGCGCGGTGGGGCCAGCTCGGCCAAGATCACCCCCCTCGCGGGGCGGTTGATTGGGGTGGTGGGCGTTTGTGCTTTGGTCCTGAGCCTGTACATGGGCGTGATCAAGGAGAACGCCAAACTGCCCTGCGGGATTGACGCCACGACTGGTCAGAACAGCTGCCTGCTGAGCCTGCAGCAATCGGCGCAGAACTTCACCGTTCCGCGGGGCGACCAGCCTTGAACTATCAGGACTTCGAGTCCGCCTGGTACCTGGGTTTGATGGTGACGGGCTTCTTCTGCATCATGTTGGTGGGGTTCTTCGCGATCATGCGCCACGCCCGACAGCTGGCCACCGAGCAGGGGGCGGTGATCGCCTGGATGGCGGTGGCGTCCGCCGTGTTCACTTTCTTGTTCCTGGTCGGGATCTGCCTGGCTCTGCTAGTCGGGATTGTGGTTCTGGCCGGTGGCTGATAACGGCCAGAACTTAGCCAAGCAGCGGCTGTCCCGCCGCCGGTTCATGATCATGACCATTAACGGCGTCGGTGCCGGCACCGCGCTGTTGATCGGGGCGCCGATCGTGGGCTCGGTGCTCAGCCCGGTCTTCGCCAAGCGCCGGACGCCCTGGGTCCTGGTGGCGGACATCGGCCAGGTGCCGGTGGGGGTGCCGACCGCCTATGTGGTCAACCTACCGATCGATGAGGGCTGGTCGGTGCCGCCCGTCCCCCGCACCGTGTACGTGGTGAAGCTCAACCTCCTGGGCAAGGTCGAGATGCTCACCCTCTCCAACGTCTGCACCCACATGCAGTGCGACGTGCACTGGGACATCAATCTGAATATGTTTCTCTGCCCTTGTCACGGCGGCCTCTACAGCATCGACGGTACCAACATCGGGGGGCCGCCTCCTTGGCCACTGTTCCGCTATGAACACAAGCTGGTTGGCAACACCCTCTACGTCCGCAATGACCTGACAGGAGCCTAGCCCGGGTGTCGAGTCCCAGCCAGCCCGCCCGGAGCGCGCTTGTCGCCAAGCTGACACGCCCGGTGGCCCGGCCGATGGCGGCCACGTACCGCTGGGTCGACGAGCGGATGGGGATCTCCGACCTGACCCACCAGCTGCTTTACGAGGCGGTGCCGCGTCGGGGCGCCTGGGCCTACTCGCTGGGCAGCGCCACCTTGATCATCATCGTGCTCCAGATCGTCACCGGCATTTTCTTGCTCTGGACCTACGTGCCCTCGACGACCGAGGCCTGGGAGAGCCTCAACTACATCGAGCACCACGACGAATTCGGGGCCATCGTGCGGGGCATGCATCTCTGGGGTGCCTACGTGCTACTGATCATCATCGGCCTGCACATGATCCGCACCTTCGTCAGCGGCTCCTACAAGAAGCCGCGGGAGCTCAATTGGATCGTCGGGGTCTTGTTGTTCCTGATGGTGCTAGGCCTCGGCATCACCGGGGCCATGCTGCCCTGGGACCAGGCCGCCTACTGGACGGCGGTGGTGGTGACTCACGTGGTCGACTACATCCCGTTCTTCGGCAACTGGGTGCAGGAGATCCTGCGCGGCGGCCCCCAGATGGGCCCGGAGACCCTGACCCGATTCTTCGCCATCCACATCTGGTTGTTGCCAGCCTTGCTGGTGCCGCTCATCGGGCTGCATCTGATCCTGCTCCGACGCCACGGGGAGCATGGATCCTGGGTCAACTACGAGGGGGTCGAAACCGAGTCCGAAGAGGTCAGGAAGGAGCGAATGAGTTCGGCGGAGTATCCATACCCGGCGGTGCCCAGCGACCCGGGGTACGCGGTCCCAGTCGACCTCGACGACTTCTTCCCCTCCCAGGTGTTCAAGGACGCCCTGGTGAGCTTCGCCCTGGTGGTGATCATCTTCGTAATGGCGGTGGTGGTGGGGGCGCCCTTGGAGCGCGCCGCCAATCCGGCCGCGCTCAACTATGTGCCCACTCCGGAGTGGTTCTTCCTGCCCTTGGATCAGCTCCTGGTGCAGTTCCCACAGGCCTGGATGATTCCGGTCGGGGTTTTTGTGCTCCCCGGGATCGGGACGACCCTGCTGATCCTGGTACCGTTTCTGGACCGCTCCCCAGACCGCGAGCCTTGGCGGCGGCCTGAGGTGATGGTGCCGGCACTCTTCGCCGTCCTCTTTCTAGTCTTCGAGGCACTGCTTGCTGTGAACCGGCTCTTCAACCTGTGAGTTTCCCCACGCTCATCGCCGCCACCTCCCCGCACCTGGTCCGGGTGCCGATCTCCACGGGAGTAGCCACGGCGCTGGTGGCGCTGCTGATGCTGGCCCATATCCAGTTCGCAGCCTTCCAGCAGGGCGGCTACATCATCCTGGCCGTCACCGACTTCCTCGGATGGAAGCGTAAGGACGAGCGCCAGACCCGCTTCTCCAAGCACTTGGTGACGGCCTTGGGGGCCACGTTCGCCTTCGGGTCCGCGCTGGCGATCTTCTCGGTCTTGATCCTCTTCCTGGGACTTTGGAGCCAGTTCTTCGTGGAGTTAGTGCGGATCATGTTCTGGCCCCTGGTGGTGGAGGGGATCGCCTTCGTGGGGGAGATCGCCTGTCTCTACACCGTTTATTCCCAGTGGGATCGGCTGGCGAATGTGCGATCCCTGCGGGTGGGGCTGGAGCTGTTGCTCTCCATCAACGCCTCGATCCAGATGCTGGCAATTGATGTGGTCGCCTCCTACATGCTGACGCCGCGGCCGTCCAACAGTCTGGCGCTGAACCTGCTCAACCCCACCGAGATTCCCTTGGAACTGCACCGATTCGTGGGTAACATCGCCTTCGCCGGCGCCATGATCGCCTTGGTCGGCGGCCTCCGGATTCTCTTTTCCAGGAGTCCGGAAAAGCGAGCCTACGGCGATTGGATTGGTCATTACGGGCTCATCTACGCGATTGGCTTCACCATTGCTCAACCGCTCATCGGATGGGAGTACGCCAAGGAAATCCAGCTGCACGCGTACGCCTCCTGGTACAGCATGATGCTCGGCGGACTGAGCGTCGCCTTCCTCTTCCAGGTCTTCCTCCTGGGAGCGATCTTCACGGTGGGCATCTTCTACTTGTGGCGCCGAGTCAAATTGGGCGGTTCTAGATCGCCGACGCTGGCCATCTGTACGGCCCTGTCCTTCGCCTCATGGCTGCTCATATCTACCCCCTCGTCTTTGGCCTGGAGCTACGAGGACGTGGTTGGCGCCAACGCCAACGTGCCCATCTGGCAAGGGGGACTCGAGATTCCCTGGGGTCAAATGATCCCCTTCAAGCTGGTTGCTCTGATCACCTTCACCGGAGTGGCGATCGTGGCGGTGACTGCCTACCTGCGCCACGTCAACAAGGGCTCGATGCGCTGGGGAGACGCGGGGCGGGCCCAGGGAGCGGCACTCATCACGGTGGGCATTGCCGTGAGTCTGATCATGGCCCTGATGGGCTACATCCGTGAGGACAGCCGCGCTCCTTTCCTGATCACCAACAAGGTGCTGATCAATCAGCAGCAGAACTTCACGCCGCCCTCTTCGACCGGCCCGTCCATGAATGGCACCTCCAGCGTGGGAATCATCATGCCCTGGGATGCGGGACCTTGAAACTGGTGATTCGTCCGATCCGGCAAGCCGCCAAGGAGTTAGCCGCGGTCACCGAGGAGCCGGTTCCCACGTCACTGGCCACCTACTTCGACGTGCGCAGCTTGGCCTTCCCTGACCGGCCCACCCTTGACCGGCTGCCGGTCTCGGTCCGGCTGGCCGCAGTGGGAAACGAGATCAAGAGCCGATTGACTCTGATGTCAGATGTGCTGCGGCGACTCGAGGTGCTGGAGTGGGAGGTTCGGGTGGTGGGCGATGACGTGGTGGTGTCCACTCCGCTCTCCGTCGAAGCAGGGTGGCAGAAACTCAGGGAGGACGGAGTCTCCGACCACCTGCTGCCCATGCTGCAGCGGGGAAGTGACCTGCCGCCGCGACCGCGAGCCCGAACCGGGAGCGGGCCGCCGCCCGCTGCCTAACCAGGGACGAACCGGCTACTTGAACTTCGCGATCGCTCGGGCGCCCTCGGTCGAAAAGGGAGCGGAAACTAACCAGTCGCCGGCGTTGCCCTCCTCGACGACCTGCACCCTAACCGTCGTCGGGTGCGCTCCGTCGCGGTTCTGCACCTGGACCAGCGCCGAGACGTCATTGGCGGAGATGACCTTCAGGGAGAGCACCTTGTAGGTCGCCTCGCTGGCGTTCACCCCGTTGAAGAAGACGTCGTACTTCGTGTGCTGCTCGGCGTGCTGACTGAGCAGGGTGTAGGCGTAGGCGACAGAGTGAATCCTGACGTCGGCCAACCATTGATTAAGAGCATCCCTGGCGGCGGGCGCCGGGCCGACGCAGGCGGCAAGCAGAACCCCGGCCAGGGCCACGCCGGGGACGACTCCCAGGGCGGATTTCAGGCGCGGGCGGCTAGCCTTTGACAATCACCGTTCCCTGCATTCCCGGGTGGAGGGTGCAGTAGTAGTCATAGGTTCCGGGCGTCAGAAATTGCACCGCCCACCGGTATCCGGAGCCCTTGGTGGGGGAGTTGACGAGGTTCTGGTCGATCCACCACACGTTGTGCTGGTCATACTCGTCAGTCCAGACCCACTCCACCGTGGCCCCCACCGGCACGGTCATCAGGTCGGGGACGAAGGCGCCCACGGTGTTCACGTTGTGGTAGATGATGATTCGGTACTCGGGGTTCTTGGGCGGGGCGGTGATGGCTTTGATCTTGAGGTTGGAGTCAGTTTGTTTGACCTGATTGCCCGGCTGGGTAGGAATGTGAGCCCCACCGGGGGTGCCGGCATCCCCGAAGAAGCCGCAGCCCGCCAGCAAACCGCCCAAAACCAAGGTGGCGACAACGGCTCCGGCGCCGCGACGGGGAACTCGCGCAGCCGTTCCGTGCCATCGACCCGCCAGCATGGCTTCAGGATAGCCGCCCCGACCCTGGCGGGGCGGTCGGGATGAGCGGGGCCGTCGTGGTTACTTCGCGCTCCGAAGTGCCCCGCACACCACGCCAGAAGGCCCTGGCCACGGCAGCGGCACTAGCGCAGAACTACCCCGCTGCCTGCGCTCTGAACCACGCCGATCCGCTCCAACTGTTGGTCGCCACCATTCTCTCCGCCCAGACCACTGATGAGCGGGTCAACCAGGTGACTCCGGCGCTCTTCGCCCGTTACCCGAAGGCGGCGGATTATGCCGCGGCCAACCCGGAGGAGCTGGAGGAGCTAATCCACTCCACCGGGTTCTTCCGGGCCAAGGCGCGTTCACTGATGGGGATGGGACGGGCACTCTGCGACGAGTTCGGCGGCGAGGTGCCAGACACGATGGAGGGATTGACCAGATTGCCCGGAGTCGGCCGCAAGACCGCCAACGTCATCCTGGGAGTGGCCTTCGGGAAGCCCGGGTTTCCGGTGGACACCCACGTGGCCCGGCTCAGCAACCTACTGGGGTTGGTCCGGACCCAGGACCCGGTCAAGATCGAGAGTGAGATCTGCCGAATGGTGGCTCCCGAGGAGTGGACGGGACTCAGCCTGCGGTTGATCCTGCACGGCCGTCAGGTGTGCCTGGCGCGCCGCCCCCGGTGTGATGCCTGCATTCTCGAAGCGTGGTGTCCGTCCTCGTCACTGAAGTCGGGAGCAAAGCCCCAGAAGGCAGCTAGCGGTCGTGGAACTCGGGCTTCCGGTGCTCCCGCAAAGCGACCCAGCCCTCGCGGGCGTCCTCGCTAGCCAGCGCTTCGGCCTGGGCCTCGGTCTCGAAGGCCAGGACGGCCTCCAGGCTCTCCCCGGCTTCGGCCATGGCCAGGGTGCGCTTGAGGTTGCGCAGGACTGGAAGGGGAAGCGCGGCCAGGGATACCGCCCACTCCAGCGCCGCCTCCTGAAGCTTGAGCGCCGGCACCACGCGGTTGGCGAGCCCTATCTGGAGGGCTCGCTCGGCCTTGATCGGCTGCCCCAGCAGGAGCATCTCGCGCGCCGCGGCCGCCCCGACCGTCCTGGTCAGCATCCAGGTGGCACCTCCTCCGGGATGGATGCCCAGATTGACGAAGGGGGCGGCCATCCGCGCGTCCTCGGCGAGGACCCGGAGATCACAGCACAGGGCGAGATTTAGTCCGGCCCCGATCGCCGGTCCGTTGACCGCCGCAATGGTGGGGATCACGAGGTCCCGCAAGTCCAGGAAAGCGCGGTAGTAATCCCTCAGCTCCTGGCGCTTGGCAGCGGGGTTCGAGGCTCCGGCGCCTAGCGATCCTAGGTCGGCCCCAGCGCAGAAGGCAGGACCAGCGCCACTCACCACCAGGGCGCGAGCTGAGGGATCGGCGGCGACCTCAGCCAGCGCCCGGCGAAGCTCCTTGGCCATCTCCTCGCTCAGCGCATTGCGGCGCTCGGGCTGGTTGAGCGAGATCTGGCTGACCCCCGGCGCGGGACGCGAGCTGATGACAAGCTGGGCGCTAGAATCGCCCGCCTTGGGAGTCACGCTCGGGAGCATAACCGGGGGCTCCCGGGAGTCGGCCCGGGCAAAACGCCCATTGGTATACTCCGAAGCCGCTGGCGAGTTCACGGACCAGGCTGGCAGCGGGGTGCAATTTGAGCGAACGCTCGGCTGCGCGGGCGGTGGTGCTTGCCGCCGGAAGAGGGACGAGGATGCGTTCCCGGGTGCCCAAGGTCTGGCATCAGGTGGGGGGTCTTGCTCTGCTGGAGCACTCCCTGCGCGCGGCGGAGGCGGCGACCTCCGGCCGGCCGATCCTGGTCGTCTCCGAGTTGGAGGATTCGGATAGCTCCAGGCTCGAGGAGCGCGCCGAGCTGGTTCTCCAGAAGGAAGCCAAGGGGACCGCGGCGGCGCTGGCCGAGGCGCGAGCAGCGCTGGCCGGGGAGGGACAGGTACTGGTGCTGCCCGGGGACATGCCCTTGCTCAGCGCCGGCTCGCTGGTCCGGTTACTCCAAGCGCTCGAGGACTCGCAGGCGGGAGCGGCGGTGCTTACCGCCACTGTGGGCGAGGCGAGCGGCTACGGTCGGATCGTGCGTTCGCCATCGGGGAGTCTGGTCAAGATCGTCGAGGATGCGGATGAGCCCTGGCCTGGCGGGCCGTCGGAGGTGAATCTCGGGGCCTACGCCTTCACGCTGCCGGGTCTGTGGGAGGCGATGGACCGGCTCAGCGCTGATAACGCCCAGGGTGAGCTCTACTTGAGCTGGCTCCCACAGATGGTCGCCGGCGGGGCCGTCATGGTCGGGTCGACGGCACCCGACGAGTCGATCCAGGTGAACGATCGGGTCCAGCTGGCCCAGGCCGAAGAGGCTCTGCAACGAAGGACCTTGCTACGCTTGATGTTGGGGGGAGTCACGGTCATCGATCCTCGAGCGACCTGGATCGACTGTGACGTGGAGGTGGGGCAGGACACGGTGATTGGGCCGGGAACAGTGATCCGCGGGAGGAGCCGGATTGGCTCCGATTGCCAGATCGGTCCGTTCGCGGAACTGGAGGACGTCGAGACGGGGAGTGGCTGCCGCATCGGCCGGTCCCACCTCAGCGGTTGTAAGCTGGCTGACGGAGTGGATGTCGGACCCTTTAACCGCGTGCGCCCCGAATCCGAGATGGGCTCGAGGTCTCATCTGGGTACCTTCACCGAGGTGGTCCGCAGCCGGGTGGGTGAGGGCAGTCAGATCCCCCACCTCAGCTACGTGGGAGACGCCGAGGTGGGTCGCGATGTCAACTACGGGGCCGGCAGCATCACGGCCAACTGGGACGGGGAGGTGAAACATCGCACAGTGATCGCCGACGGCGCCCGGCTGGGCAGCGGCACCATCTTGGTGGCACCGGTGGAAGTCGGCGAAGCTGCCTACACAGGAGCCGGATCCGTCATCACCACCGACGTGCCCGAGGGCTCTCTCGCGGTCTCTCGGGCGCGCCAGCGCAACGTCCTGGGCTGGGTCGCGCGCCGCAGGTCGAAGGGTGCGCAAGGGACAGGGGGAGGCGAGTGAACGGCTCGGAAGGACCGCTGATGTTGCTCTGCGGCACCTCCAACCCTGACCTCGGGAGGCGGATCTCCGAGGAGGTCGGGGTGCCCCTGGCACCGATGGAGGTCACCCGGTTCGCCGATGGCGAGTTCGACGTGAAGATCGGAGAGTCCGTGCGGGGCCATGACGTTTTCCTGATCCAGTCGACCTGTCCCCCGGTAAACGACAACTACATGGAGCTCTTCGTGATTCTCGACGCTCTCCGTCGCGCCAGCGCCGCCCGGATCAACGCGGTGCTCCCGTACTACGGTTACGCCCGAAAGGAGAAGAAGACCCAGGCCCGGGATCCCATCTCCGCCAAGCTGATGGCCAACTTTCTACAGGTCGCCGGCGCGGAACGGATGATCGTTCTCGACCTTCACGCTGAGGCGATCCAGGGCTTCTTCGACATCCCCGTCGACGCGCTCACGGCCAGCAAGATCCTGGCCGCCCACGTGCGGGGCCGCCACGGTCGCCAACCGCTCGTGGTGGTCTCACCGGATGTCGGGGGGACCGCTCGGGCGCGGGCGATCGCTCGCCGACTGGACTCGCCCCTGGCCATCATCGACAAGCGGCGACCCCGAGACGATGACATCGAGATCCTCAATGTCATCGGTGAGGTGGAGGGCAGCCGGTGCGTTCTCGTGGACGACCTCATCTCCACCGCCTCCACCCTGGCTGGCGCGGCCCATGCGCTCATCAGCAAGGGCGCGACCTCGGTGGACGTGCTGGCCACTCATGGGGTGCTCAGCAACGGCGCCCTGGCCAAACTCGAAGAGGCACCAGTCGACGAGGTCGTCGTCACCGACAGCATCCCATTGGCCAAAGAGATGGCCGACAGCCCCAAGGTGACCCAGGTCTCGGTGGCTCCGCTGATCGCGGAGGCCATAGTCCGAGTCCACGAGGGACGGAGCGTATCGGCACTGTTTCGGTGATCTGATTCGCCTGCTAGACTCGGTCGGAAGATGAGCTCTGGCTCACCCGCCGAGATACCAAGCCTGCCCTTGATTTGGTCCCCTTGGGGGATGGTGGGAGAGACACCGACTGGGCACGTCTCGGTTGAGTGCCGATGACCCGAGGTAGGCCGGCGCCGCTTTCCTCATGAGTGGCTGGTTGGTCGCCGTCCTGGTCGTGGCCCTGGTGTTGGCCGGTCTCTCGGCCACCGCGGAGACTTCACTCACCGCGGTCAGCCGCATTTGGCTCAGGGCCCGGCGATCCGAGGGCGATCCGAGGGCGGCCCTGGTCGAACGGCTCCACCGCAATCCGGGGGGCTACCTGGGGACGATCTTGGTCACCAACACCCTGGCCCTGATGCTGGCATCGTCCTCCGCCACCCTGCTGGCGGAGCAACACCTGGGCGCGGGGGCCGCGCTCTGGGCGGCGGTGGCACTGGCCATCTTGGTGCTGCTCTTCTGTGAGCTGGGGCCGAAGACCTACGCCCTTCAGCACAGCGAGGCCATGAGTCGACGGGTGGCACGCCCGGTGGATCTGCTCACTCGGGCGCTGAGTCCGCTGGTGACCGTGCTCACCGCGATCTCGGCGGTCTTCTTTCGTCTCCTCCCCGGCGCGGGTGGGCGGCGCAATCCCTTCCTAACAGAGGAGGAGCTGAAGGAGTTAGTCCTCGCGAGCGAGCAGGAGGGGATCGTCGAGGAGGAGGAGCGGGAGATGATCCACGGGGTCCTCGAGATGACGGACAAGCCGGTCCGCGAGGTGATGGTGCCTCGGGTCCAGATGGTCGCCCTGCCGTCGAACTCCACCGTCGACGAGGCGATCGCCGAGATAAGAGAGCACGGTCACAGCCGCATCCCGGTCTATGAAGAAACGGTCGACAACATCACCGGCGTCATCTACGCCAAGGACCTGCTGGGCAATGCCGGCGGAAGCGGTCCCGCCCAGAGCCGGGTGGGGAGCCTCGCCAGGGCGCCCACCTTTGTCCCCGAGGCCAAGCGCTTGGGCGAGCTGCTCCAGGAGATGCAGCTGGCCAAGACCCACTTGGCGGTGGTGGTCGACGAGTACGGCGGGACGGCCGGGTTGGTGACCATCGAGGACCTGCTGGAGGAGATCGTGGGTCCGATCCGGGATGAATACGACCTGGCGGAGCAGGAGGAGGTTCAGCTGGTAGGCCCGAAAGAGGCGCTGGTCAGCGCCTCGGTCAGCCTCGACGACGTCAACGAGCTGCTGCACCTGCGCCTAGAGGGAGAGGACTTCGACTCTGTCGGTGGGTTGGTCTACGCCCACTTGGGACGGATCCCCTCGGTAGGCGACAGCATCGATGCCGGAGAGGGGATCACCATCACCGTCGAGGCCATCGACCGGCGAGCGATCCGGACGGTGCGGCTGAGTTCCGAGCGGCCGTTCACGGTGGAGTCGGACGGATCGGCTCCCGACCTGGGCGTGGGATCGGCGGAATCCACCACGTTTCCCCCCGAGTCCAGCTAGCGAGTGCCCGATCTCGTCAGCGACGAGGGGATCGTCCTCCGACGCCGGACCTTCGCCGAAGCTGACCGCATCCTGGTCATCTTCACCCGCGATCAGGGCAAGCTCAGCGTTCTGGCCCGGGGCGCCAGGCGGGCCAAGGCTCGCAACGCGGCGGGTCTGGACCTGCTCACCCGCTCCGAGCTGCTGCTGGTCCCGGGGCGAAGCATGGCGGTGCTGGCTCAGGCCCGGGCCGTGGGCCTGCCCTGGCCGGGAGCCGACATTGTCCGCACGGCCTGCGGCGGGGTGTTGGCGGAGCTGGTCGATGCGACCTTGGAGGATGGCCACCCCGACCAGGAGCTCTACCAGCTGATCTCGGCGACCCGGGAGCGGATGGCCAATCCGGGTTTTGAGGCGCGACTGGAGCTGGCCCTGAGTTCGTTCCAGATTGCCGCCATGGGTGGCTACCTTCCCGAGCTGCGGCGTTGCGCGATCTGCGGCGAGGCGCTCCAGGACCGCGACGGGGGCTTCATTCCAGCGATGGGTGGGCTGGTCCAGGGCGGCTGCTGGACCGCCCAGCTAGGGGTTTTGCCATGCTCGGCCCCGGCGCTTCGGGTCCTCCGGAGAATGGAGGCGGGAGACCTCGAGTTGCTGCGTCGGCTCCGTTGGTCGGAGTCCCTACGGGATGAGGTGGAGGCGATCCTACTCGCTCACCTGGAGCACCACCTGGACAAACCGATCAAGTCCGCCCGCATCCTCGCTGAGTTCCGCGGAGTGGGCGCTCCCCAGGTCTGAGTCGCGGGTTAGATCAAGTGTGGGTGGTGGTGGCGGCAGGGTCGGCGCCTAACAGAAGGTCGGGACGGTGATGCCACCGCTCGAAAAATCTGCGGAAGTTGAGCCGGCTGAGTCGCTCGCGCTCGTCCGGGTCGGTGTCCTCCCAGCCGCGATGCCGGTGCATCACTACCGGGAGGTCCGGGACCCGGCGCTGGCTCAGACCGATGGAGCGCAGGGTGAGCGAGTAGTGAAAATCCAGCATTCGATAGAAGCGGAACCGCTCATCCAGCAACCCCGCCTCCTGAAGACGTCCCCGGGCGAAGGCCAGGCAGTAGCCGTCGATCGCGTCGACCTCCACTTTCTCGGAGTCCTGGAACTCGCGCATATCCCGACTCACGGCACCCCATCGGCCCACGGCGCCGACTTGGGGGTCACGGAGGGCCTGCAGAATTGGGGTGTAGCAGTCGCCGGTCATCTCCACCCCGGTGTCGAGGATCAGAACCACAGCACCCCGGGCGGCCCGCATGGTGACGTTGCGGGCAGCTCCTTCACCTAGCTGATGGTCGGCATGGAACGGGTGGATCGAGGGATCCTGGCGGGCGAGTTCGTCGAGCACTGCCCCCACCTCCGGGGAGTCGTTGTCGAGGGCCAGGATCTCCACCGAGTGGCCATCCCGATGCTTCTGGAGGCTGGCGATGCATCTCGCCAGATCCTCCGGGTAGCCGCTGCTCACGATGCTCACCGACACTTCGACCAGGTCCGCTTCGGCGCGCTGGTCCAGGACCTCCTGGGGGGACGAGATCAGTCCGTGCCGACGGTCGAGCGCGGATGTGGCTCGGTAGCTGGTGCTGGTGGATTGGTCCTCCGGCACCACCCCCAAGCCAATTAGCGATCGGCGAGCCGCGTCGGCCCTGTCAAAGTTGTGCTGGCGACGGGCCTCGTCGCGGACCGTGGCCAGTTCGCGCCAGGTGCCAGACTCGGCTGCGGTAACCGCGAGCCGATCCAGGGCCAGGCCGAGCCAGCGGTCCGCGCCGAGTACCCCGGCTCGCCGAGTGGCCCCGGAGAGATCTCTCGTCCGCGCGAACTGCCAGGTCAGGGCCAGCGCTCGGGGCAGGTCGAGGTTGTCTTCCATCGACGTCTGGACCGAGTCGAGGAGCGGTTGGACTCGCGCTTCATCGAGAGCTCCCCCGTCCGGCTCCGCCAAGTGGCGCAGCCGCTGCAGACCGCGTTGCGACGCGGCCAGCGAGGCGAGCGTGAAGTTGAGCCGGGTGCCGTAGCGCACGGTCGCGCACAGGTACCGGAAGGCAAGCGGGTCAAAGCTTCGCTCCAGGAGGTCCTGAAGCGTATATACGTTCCCCTGGGACTTGGCCATCTTCACGCCGTCCGCGAGCAGGTGCTGTCCGTGGACCCAATGGCGCACGAACTTCTTGCCGGTGGCTCCCTCGCTCTGGGCGAGTTCGTCCTCGTGATGAGGAAAGATGTTGTCAACTCCGCCGGTGTGGAGGTCGATCTCCTCGCCCAGGTAGGCCATCGACATGGCCGAGCACTCGATGTGCCAGCCGGGGTAGCCCCGCCCAAAGGGACTGTCCCAAACCATCAGCTGGCGCCCAGCCTCGGCTTGGCGCCAAAGCGTGAAGTCGGCGGCGTGGCGCTTGGCCGGATCGGGCTCGGCTCCAGCGGCGCGTTGCAGCTGCTCCAGCGAGTTGCCAGAGAGGGATCCATAGGGCTCCTGGGCGGCCGTGTCGAAGTAAACCGTCCCGTCCGTTTCATAGGCGAGGCGCCGCTCGAGCAAGCGCTCCACCAAGGCAATCATCTGGGGCACGTGATCCGTGGCTCGGGGGAAGACGTCGGCCGGCTCAATCCCCAGCAGCCCTTCGGCCACGTGAAACTCGTCCTCAAACTCGGCAGCGATCTCCCGCGGCGTGCGCCCTGCCGCCAAGGCGGCGGCGATCACCTTGTCGCCCCCACGCTCGGCCATCTCCTGGCGCATGTGGCCGACATCGGTGATGTTCTTGACGTGGAAGACGTCCCAACCCTGGCTGCGGGCGATCCGCTTCACCCAGTCGGCCAGGAGGTAGGTGCGGAGATTGCCGATGTGGACCGAGCGATACACAGTCGGACCGCAGCTGTACATACGCAGCCGGGGCGGCTCGCGCGGTTCCACCTCTCGGACCTGTCGGGTCAGGGTGTCGTGGAGCCGGAGCACCGCTCGATGCTAGCAGTGGACCTGAGAATTCACCGGGCGCCTAGGGCATGCGGTGAGAATGGAATCCCTAGATGCAGCCTCGCGGCTCGACGGGAGGTCTCCGATGAACATGCTGACTATCCGCCGCACGCTGATGCTGCTGGGCGGGAATGAGTGGCGCCACGGCTCGGAAGCGGCCGACACTTGGTGGCTCGGCCGGGCGGCCCAGCCGCGGGTCACGATCGTCACCTCGGCCGCCCAGGACATACCCGACACCCAGGTGAGCTGGGCCGCCAGTTACTTTCGAGAGCTGGGAGGGACGGTCGACGGGTGCCAGATCCAGACCCGCGAGAACGCCGCTGAGCCTCACCTGCTAGAGCAGCTGGCTGGTGCGGCTTCCATCTACCTATGCGGTGGAGACCCCGCGGCGGCCCGGCGGGCTCTGGCCGGGACCCCGGCGGCGGAGGCGCTGCGAGCGGCCTACCGCCAGGGGGTTCCCGTCGCCGGGTCCAGCGCGGGCGCCATGGTGTTGTCCAGGGCCTGCCTGCTCCCAGGTCAGGACTTCGATCTGGGTGAGGGTATTGGGCTGTTTGGAGCGATCGTTGTACCGCACTGGAGCGGAGCTGGACGGCGGTGGACCAAGATGGCGGCGCAGCTGGGTCGGGAGCGCGAGGTGCTTGCCATCGATGAGTCCACCGGTGTCTGCTGGGACGGTTGCGACTGGGCGGTCCGCGGTCCGGGTCGGGCGGTGGTGCTGAACGCGTCGGGAGAGCTCGAGGTGGGGGAGGGCAGACCAGCGCCGCCAGTAGAATGACGCCCACTGGTTGAGCTCTGGTCCCTTCGGCGCGCCCTGCCGGGACCGCTGGAGGTATTGATGACGGAATCTACTGCCACTCCGCTGGAGACGTTGGTCTCACTCTGCAAGCGGCGAGGTTTCGTCTTCCAGAGCAGCGAGATCTATGGCGGCATCAATGCCGTCTACGACTTCGGGCCGTTGGGCGTGCGGCTCCGCCGGCGGATCCGGGAAGCCTGGTGGCGCGAGATTGTCGACCTCCGCGACGACGTGGAGGGATTGGAGACAGCGATCCTGATGAACCCCACCGTCTGGGAGGCGTCAGGTCACCTCACCAATTTCAGTGATCCCCTGGTGGACTGTCTGGGCAAATGTCACCAGCGGTGGCGCGCCGACCAGCTCGAGGACACCACCTGCCCGAACTGCGGAGGCCCGCTCAGTCAACCCCGCCAGTTCAATCTCATGTTCAAGACCTTCGTAGGCCCGGTCGAGGACGAGAGCGGAGTTGTCTACCTCCGACCCGAGACCGCACAGGGGATCTTCGTCAACTTCAAGAATGTGGTGAACAGCTCGCGGCAGCGGATCCCCTTCGGGATCGCCCAGATCGGGCGCAGTTTCCGCAACGAAATATCAACCGGCAACTTCATCTTTCGACTTCGCGAACTGGAAATGATGGAGTTGGAGTGGTTCTGTCAGCCAGGTCAGGATGTGGAGTGGTTTGAGTACTGGTGCGCGCAGCGGCTGCGCTGGCACCAGTCATTGGGACTGAAGCCCGACCACCTCCGACTGCGTCCCCACGGTGAGCAGGAAAAGGCCCACTATGCGCTGGCCTCCAGCGACATCGAGTACTCCTGGCCCTGGGGCTGGGGCGAGCTGGAAGGGATCGCCCGGCGTGGTGACTTCGACCTGAAGCGGCACCAGGAGGTGAGTGGCCGAGATCTCCAGTACACCGATCCCAGCACCAACGAACGGTACCTCCCGTACGTGGTCGAGCCCTCGCTGGGAGTGGACCGCACCTTCCTAGCTCTGCTGTTCGACGCCTACGCCGAGGAGGAGGTACGGGGAGAGACCCGGGTGGTCTTGCATCTGAAGCCGGATATGGCCCCGTTCCAGGTTGCCGTGCTGCCGTTGCAGCGGAAGCCCGAACTGGTGGAACTGGCACGGGGGGTCGAGCAGGAGCTGCGCCAACAGTTCTCGACCGATTACGACGAAACGCAATCGCTGGGGCGACGCTATCGCCGCCAGGACGAGATCGGGACACCGTTGGCCGTCACGGTCGACTTCGACAGTCTGGAGGACCACTCGGTGACGATCCGTGACCGGGACACGATGGAACAGGTGCGGGTCGCCGTGGACCAGCTAGCCCAGGCCTGCGCTGACAAGCTGATCGCGGGGCGATAACGCCCTTCTCCGCCAGCGGAATACAGCGTTAGCGAGTGGGTGTACCGAACCGTATCCCTATCCCCGATCAGCTGCCAGAGGGTCGGGATCCTGCGCTACCCCTGAAGCGCTATAGGCCCCCATCCCGGGTGCTGAGCACGCAGAACTCGTTCCCCTCGGGGTCAGCCAGCACCGGCCAGGACACGTCCGGTCCCTGACCGATGTCGACTCGATGCGCGCCCAGCTCGAGCAGCCGCGCCACCTCAGCGTCGCGGTCGTCGGGAGCCAAGTCGATGTGCAGTCGGTTCTTGATCGTCTTGGGCTCGGGAACGGGAACAAAAACCACAGCCGGATAGATGTCGTCATCGCGAGCGACCACTACTTCATTCGGCTCTTCGGACACGATCTGGAAGTCCAGCACCTGCGCCCAGAAACGCGCCAGCGCCGAGGGGTCGGCGGAGTCGATCGCAACTGTGTAAAAGCGAGAACTTATGACGGGGATCGTAGCGGCGCCTTCGAGGCCGTGGCGAGGCCTGTTAGATAGCAGGCGCGCTCAAGTCACGATCGGTCGTTGGGCGCCGACCGTCCCGATCCCCCCCGGGTACCGGTGGCTGGCATGAGGACGGCTGCTTCGGCACGATCTCGGCAGCCGCATGTGCGACGACTCTGGCAGTCGGGCTCGGTCACCGAGATGTCGCCTACTCCCGGTGCAGAGGTGGCCAAAATCGCGTTATGGCGCTTCATTCCCGGGAGCGTGTGGCGCTGCGGCCAGCTTTGCTCCGCTATCCTCACCTGGTCGCGGCGCTTTCAGCAGTGGTGGTCGTCGCGACGGCGACGATTCTCTCGACCAACTAGGCCCACCGAGTAACCAGCTTCTGGGCCAGAGCCTGGCCCAACAGTTACAGGGTCGAGCAGTCTTGCCGGCCTCCGCCGAGGCGCAACCGGGACCGCCCGGGGGAATCCGACTGGCGGCGCTTGCTCTTCTCGACGGTAGAGACCGCATCGATCTAACCAGCTACTGGCGAATTCCGGTACCGGTGGGTAGGGTGACTATCTTTCTACGCGCCCATAGGCCCGCAAGGCCTGGTGTCGGATGGCGGTGGCTCGTCGGATCAGAGTGGACCGCTGATGGTTGAGTTCCAGGAGGCGCACGTTCCTCCTTTTGCCAGCCTCGTATTGCTGGAGTACCGCTATGGTCGTGCCCCATAGAGTGGTGTAAATAGCGAGGCCGGATTCGTGCTCGAGATGGGCACGAAAAAGGCCACCGTGCAACCGACCCCTTGAAAAGACCAGGAGACACGATGACCCCCACCAGCATGCCACTCGACGCCCTGCTTGACTACGTCTCGAACTCGGATCAGGACAGCTTGCGGGAGATTCTGGAGCACACTCTGCAGGCCCTGATCGAGGCGGAGGCGGCCCAGGTGGTGGGGGCCCAGCCGCACGAGCGAACCGAGAGCCGGGTGGGGCACCGCAACGGGCACCGTCCCCGGACAGTGGATACCAGAGTTGGGCGGCTGGAGCTGGAGATCCCCAAGCTGCGCCAGGGGAGCTTCCTGCCGAGTTTGCTGGAACCCAGGCGGCGGATTGAGCGAGCCCTCTGGGCGGTGATCCAGGAGGCATACGTCCACGGGGTGTCTACCCGCAAGGTGGACGACCTGGTGCAGGCGATGGGCGGCTGCCATGTGTCCAAGAGCGAAGTGAGCCGGATCTGCAGTGAGCTGGATGCCGAGCTGGCGCTGTTTCGGGAGCGGCCGCTGGACGACGCCGCCTACCCCTACGTCTGGTTCGACGCCACCTACGAGAAAGTGCGCCAGGGTGGGCGGATTGTGAGCCAGGCGGTGGTGGTGGCAATGGCGATCCGGGAGAGTGGTGAGAAATGCGTTCTGGGGGTGGCGGTGGGAGCCAGCGAGACCGAGGCCTTCTGGCTGGAGTTCTGCCGCTCTCTGGTGGCGCGAGGGCTGCGCGGGGTGCTGTTGGTGATCTCCGACGCCCATGAGGGGCTGCGGAGCGCGCTGGCCCAGTGCTTCGCCGGCGCCAG
>Ga0307373_10006399_pt1 | contig 18770 bp, 10 predicted proteins | sample OX2MG_FD_202534 | JGI IMG/M metagenome (GOLD analysis project Ga0307373, IMG submission 202534) | Soil microbial communities from Risofladan, Vaasa, Finland - OX-2 | ecosystem: Environmental > Terrestrial > Soil > Coastal area > Acid sulfate soil | place: Finland: Risofladan, Vaasa | collected...
CGACCCGAGATTGCGTATGATTCGAACTTTCAGCAGGTCACGAAGGCCATCCACCAGCCATTTGATCTTGTTGCAACGATCAAGGTGAAACGGAATTCGACGGAACCGGTCCCCTTCTATCTCTACATCACCTATCAGACCTGCAACGAGTCGCAGTGCTTGCCGCCCGCGACATTTAAAGTCCCGATGGACGTGCTCGACCAGAAGCCGCTCATGCTCAAAATTGCCCACGGCGTTCCGGACACAACGAACACGCCGCTGGCAACACAGGATACCTTCAAAAATTCCGCGCTTCATAAGGATTCGACTGTCGGTCTGGGCCAATCGGCGGGCGGGGCGCCGAGCCAGCCACCTTCGGGCGGCACACCCGCAGCCCCAGTGGTAAGCGCGAATGTTTCCACGATAGCGGATGCTTCGATTTGGCAATTTATTCTTGCAGCTGCCGGCTTTGGGTTGCTGGCGCTGCTTACGCCGTGCGTGTTTCCGATGGTGCCGATCACCGTCAGCTTTTTCACGAAGCGCAATGCCGGCTCGAAAAAAGAAGCTGCGAAAGACGCCTTCCTTTATGCGGGCGGCATCGTCGTAACGTTTGTCCTTCTGGGCTTTATGCTCTCGCTCATCGCCGGGCCGGCGGGCATTAACGAATTCGCGGCGAACCCATGGGCCAATCTCGTGATCGCGGCGATCTTCATTGCCTTTGCGCTCAATCTTTTTGGACTTTTTGAGATTGGAGTTCCCTCCTCCGTTCTTTCGAAGCTGAATGCCACGGCGCAGCATTCGAAAAACCGGATGTTCTCCGTCGTGCTCATGGGTTTCGTTTTTTCGCTCACGAGTTTCACCTGCACCGTCCCCTTTGTCGGCACGCTCATGGTCGCGTTTTCGCGCGGCACATGGTTCGTACCGCTCATCGGCATGGTCGTGTTCGCTACTATTTTCGCCTCGCCGTTTTTCTTCCTTGCGCTCTTTCCGAATTTGATGAAGTCCCTTCCCCGCTCCGGGACGTGGATGAACAACGTGAAAGTGGTGATGGGATTTTTGGAAGTTGCGGCGGCACTGAAGTTTTTCTCGAATGTCGATCTCATCTGGTCCTGGCATTTCTTCTCGCGCGATCTCGTGCTGGCCGCGTGGATTGCAATAGCGATTATCACAACCGTTTATCTCTTAGGCCGCTTTCAGCTTTCGCACGATACGCCGATCGATCACATCGGCGGCATCCGTGTTTTGATGGCGGTCACGTTTCTGGCGGTGGGAATCTATTTATATACGGGCCTGAATGGCCACCCGCTGGGCCAGCTCGATGGTTTCCTGCCACCGGTGGATAGTGGCGAGTTAGCGCAGACGGCGTCGCTCGTAAATTCTCCTCCCTCCGGAACGCCGGTCACCCAAATTGTGGAGCAATGGATTCCATCATATTCCACCGCGCTGGCCGAAGCGAAGAAAACCGGGAAGAATGTCTTTATCGACTTCACTGGCTATACCTGCACGAATTGCCGCTCGATGGAAGCCACGATTTTCAAGCGGCAGGACGTGAAGCAGATCTTCCAGAAGTTCGTCCTTGCCCGGCTTTACACGGATAACGGCACGCCTCTCAACGATTCGAACCGCGATATGGAAGAGAACCGCTTCAACACGATTGCGCTCCCCTTTTATGTGATCGTCTCGCCAAACGATAAGCCGCTCGCGACCTTCCCCGGCTTCACCCGCGACGTTCAATCGTTCAAGGATTTCCTGACGCTCCAGAAACAATCGGGCGGGCCATCAGTGGCAATGCTGGGACAATAAGAGCCTCTTTAAAACTGAATTCCTTCCGGGACAAAGCGGCTCTGCTTTGCGTTGCAATGACCTTCAAGAGATGCCAACCCCCGCCCCAAATACCGCGATAGCACCATCGGACCGCTTCACCGCGCGGCTTCGAACTGCACAGGCTCGCCCGATTTTGACGGATGGCTCGATGCTGGCCACGCTGCATGCCGAGGGGCTGACCGATCCGCTTATCGAGCGGTATAATCTCACGCAGCCGATTGCCGTCGAGCACGCGCATCGCAGCTTCGCGGAATCGGGCGCGGAGTTGCTGATGACGAACACGGAGCATGCAAACCCGCTCACGCTCGCGCGCCATCACATTGCGGAGAAGACGTATGAGATTAACCGCAAAGGCGTGTGGCTTGCGCGCGCCGTTGCAAGCGATTTCGATGCGCTCGTCGCCGCCACGGTCGGTCCGGTCGGGAAATTTCTCACGCCGATCGGTCCGCTGAAGCACGAAGAGGTACGCAGAGCTTTTCGCGAACAGATCCTCGCACTTGCCGATGGCGGCCCGGATGCATTCATTCTCAAAAGCTTCATCGATCTTACAGAGCTTGAAATCGCGATCGAGGAGGCACAATCGGTCGCACCAGAGCTTCCGATTATCGCTCAGAAGACATTCCCGGAAGACGGCGCACTGCTTGCGACAGATTTCGCGCGAAGAGTTGCCGAACGGCTAATCGCTCATCACGTCGCAGTCATTGGTACGAATGGCACGGTTGGGCCAAACCGGATGCTCTCCATTATCGAAGCATTCGCGGTGCCCGGCATTCCTATTAGCGCGCAGCCGGATATTGGTATTCCCACGCTTGTCGATGGCCACGCGATTTATCATGCCACGCCGGAGTATCTTGGCGAAAGCGCGAAGCGGCTCGTCGAAGCGGGCGTTTCGATTATCGGCGCCTGCGGCGGCGCGCGGCCGGAACATATTCGCGCCATCCGCGATGCTATTCAGGGCACGAGCGCGGGCGAAATTAAAATTCAGAACATTACCGTTAAACCCGAACAGCGGAATGGCAAAGCCAGCGAAGAACGATTCTCCCAATTCAAAAGAAATCTCGGCAGGAAATTTCTCTCGACGGTCGAACTCGATGTCCCGCGCGGTTTGGATATGTCGAGCGTCACGGAAGGCGCGGACTTTCTTGCGAAAGCGGGCATCGATGCGGTGAATATTTCCGATGGCGCGCGAGCGCGGTTGCGCATGAGTTCGCTAACATTGGGCCATATCGTGCAATCCCAGTGCGGCATCGAGGCGATCACGCATTTGGCCTGCCGCGACCGAAATATGGTCGGGCTTCAATCGGAATTGCTTGGCGCGGATGCGATGGGCGTTCGGAATATCCTATGCGTGACTGGCGACCCGGCGCAGATCGGCGATTACCCCTACGCCACGAGCGTCTATGATATTGATTCGATCGGCCTCATTCGCGCCGTAAAGTCGATGAACGATGGCTGCGATCTCATGGGCAATCCTATTTCCGGCGGCGAAATTAATTGCACGCATTTCCTGATCGCGTGCGGCGCAAATCCGCTCGCGGACGATATGGAGCGCGAGGCTTTGCGCTTGGAACGCAAGATCGCCGAGGGCTGTGAGGTCATCTTTACGCAGCCGCTTTTTGAAATGAAGGCATTAGAGAAATTCCTCGATATTATTCGTCCATTCCAAGGCGCCGCGAAGCTCATGCTCGGTATTCTTCCGCTTCGCAGCAAACGCCACGCGGAATTCCTACATTACGAAGTGCCGGGCATGTCGATTCCAGATTGGATCCACGAACGAATTTCGAAACGGGCAACCGTCGAAGCGCAAAGCGCGGAAGGCGTCGCGGTATGCGTCGAATTTTTGAGAGATGCGAAATCGCTCATCGATGGAGTCTATCTTATGCCGCCGTTCCGGCGGTATCAGATGGCCGTTGACATTTTGGAGAAGATCGGATGAGCGCGCCACGCGTTGGAATTGTTCTGGTGAACTGGAATAGTTACGAGGATACGGCGGCCTGCCTCCACTCGCTGGCCGCGATTACGTATCCGAATGTCGAGATTATCGTGGTGGATAATGCGTCGCGCGATGAATCGGCCACGAAGCTCCAGGCGGAATTCCCCGGGATAACATTTCTTCGTTCGAAGGAAAACGCCGGGTTCACCGGCGGAAATAATCTTGGAATCAAATATGCGTTGGATGCCGATTGCGATCATGTACTCCTGCTCAATAACGACACGTTCGTGCTTCCCAATTTTCTGGAGCCGCTCGTTGCTCGCATGGCATCGGATTCTAAAATCGCCGCGGTGAGTGGAAAGATTTATTATGCGCCCGAAACCCGTGGCGGCGAGGACCGCATTATCTGGTACGCCGGCTGTTATCGCAAATGGCACATGGGTTATCACCATTATGGAGTCGAAGAAAAAGATACGGGCCAGTTCGATGTGCCGCGTGAGATCCCCTACGCATCGGGATGTCTTATGCTCCTACGCGGGAGCGCCTTACGAAAAATCGGCGTTTTATCACCCGAATATTTTATTTATTGGGAAGAAGCCGATTGGTGCCACCGTGCGCTGGACGCCGGATACATTTGCATGTACGAGCCGAAGAGCGTCATTTACCATAATTTTCGGAGCGCCGCACTCGGCTATGAAACGCCGTTTCACATGTATATGCAATATCGTAACGCGCTCATTTATGCGAAGGAACATTATCGCGGTCTTGACTCGCTCCGGTTTTGGATGTTCTATCCGATTTACATGTTCTACCGATTTCTGTTAGATATTCGGGCAAAGAACTCGCGCGCCGCAAAAGCAATTGTTTGGGGCGTGTTCGATTATTTTCGTGGATTCCGAGGAAAGCAGGGCTTGAAAGAGCGGGGCTTTCTAAAATCGTAATCACCGTATCCGTAATTTATTTCATCATTCATCATTGCCTACTTCACTCGTCACCGGCGCGGCCGGATTTATTGGTTCACATCTCGTCGATGCGCTCATCGAGCGCGGCCACACGGTCGTCGCGCTGGATGATCTTTCCGGCGGATTTCGCGATAACGTCAATCCTAAAGCGGAATTTATCGAGGCAAGCTGCACGGATCACGAGCGACTCTCGCGATTATTCAATGAGCATTCGTTCGATTACGTCTTCCATCTTGCCGCGTATGCCGCCGAAGGGCTTTCGCATTTTATCAAACGATTCAATTATACGAACAATGTGATCGGCTCCGTCAATCTCATTAACGAATCGGTGAATCACAACATCAAGCGATTTATTTTTACGAGTTCCATCGCGGTCTATGGCAAAAACCAGCTTCCGATGCGCGAGGACTTGACGCCCGCGCCCGAAGATTCCTACGGCATTGGGAAGTATGCCGTTGAACTCGATCTAAAAGCATCGCATGAAATGTTCGGGCTGGATTACGTCATTTTTCGTCCGCACAATGTCTATGGCAAGCGCCAAAACACGGGCGATAAATACCGCAATGTCATCGGCATTTTTATGAACCAAACGCTTGCCGGTGAGCCATTCACCATCTTCGGGAACGGCGAGCAAAAGCGGGCATTCTCCTATATCGGTGACATTGCCCCCATCCTCGCCGAGAGCGCCACGCACTACGGCGCGCGCAATGAAATCTTCAACGTTGGCGCCGATACGGTTTATACCGTCAATACGCTCGCGACCGAAGTGATGAAGGCAATGGGCAGCAACGCGGAGATCAAACACTTACCGGCGCGCAACGAAGTAGTCGATGCGTGGAGCGATCACTCAAAAGTCCAGCGCGTTTTTGGCAAATGCGCCGAGACGCCTCTTTCGGAAGGCCTTCGCCGCATGGCCGAATGGGTCAGAAAGACCGGCCCGCGAAAGTCGAAGCCGTTCGAGGGAATCGAGATCGAGAAGAATTTGCCGAGAAGCTGGAAATCGTGAACTTAGGTGTATTTGGCGAATAAAATTCAAATTCCTGCAAGCTTCTCGAGATGCTTCCACAACCCAAATTTCAGCGCTCGATTCCCATGCACCGGAACGGAAATTCTTACAGGTGATTTCTCTTTACCATAAATAAAATGGCTGCCTTCGACACGGCGAAGCGTCCAGCCATTTTGTTCGAGCGTCTTGCAGAACTCCTTGCCGTTTGGCGGGTTCATACCGCAATCTGGATGACGTGGGAATGGTTTGTCTGCGGTTCAGCAACATCGACCGCGAGGCAGCCTTCCACAGCTTCATAAAGGTTCTCCAATAATTCCTCGAAGGTTTCGCCTTGCGTGGCGCATCCGGGAATGCCCGGAACTTCCGCCCAATATCCGCCCTCTTCCGCATCGTGAACGACGACTTTTAACTTCATGCTATTATTACACGCGACGTTCGGTGTGTAGTTCCAAAAGTAGGCAAATCACTGCCCGGCCCCGTGGCAATTCTTATATTTCTTCCCACTCCCGCAAGGGCAGGGATCGTTACGGCCAACTTTGGGGCCGACGCGCACGGTCTGCGGCACCGGGCGTGGCGGCGGAACTTCGTTAAATTCACCATTACCCTGGAAGCTGGAACCGGCCGCGGCTTTCGTGGCAACGCCCTGGCTCCGGCGGGCCGGCGCGTTCGGCATCAACCGCCGCCCGCCCGGCTGTGCGGGAACCATCTGGCCCGTGCGCTGATCCTGCGTCATCGGATATAACTTGAATGCAAGTTCCAGCACGCCATCACGGATAAGCACGAGGAGTTCCTGGAACATCCGGTAACCTTCCTGCTTGTATTCGACGAGCGGATCCTTTTGCCCATACGCGCGGAGTCCGATGCCCTCCTTGAGTTCGTCCATCTCGCGCAAATGATCGCGCCATTTTTCGTCGATCACGCGAAGCGAGGCGAAGCGTTCGAGCTGCGCCATGTTTTCGGAGCCAACCTGTTCCTCCTTGCGGGCATAAAATGATTTTGCTTCCTCAATGAGCTTTTCCGCCACTCCGTCTTCGCCGATCTGTGCGAATTCCTCGCGCGTCATCTGCGCATCGACCATGAAGCGCGTACGGCACTCATCCTGCAGCTTCTCCATCTCGCCGAGATGATAATGGACGGCAGTTAGCTCTTTTACAGCTTCTTCGAGATATTCGAAAATCTCATCCTTCAGGCGTTCGCCATAAAGTGCTTCGCGGCGACGCTCGTAAATAACTTCGCGCTGTGAGTTCATCACATCGTCATAATCGAGGAGGCGCTTGCGGGTGGCGAAATTATTTTCTTCCACTTTTTTCTGCGCACGCTCTACAGACTTCGTAATCATCGAGTGCTTGATGACCTCGCCTTCCTGCAAACCTAATTTCTGCATGATTCCGGCAATACGGTCCGAACCGAAAAGCCTCATTAAATCGTCTTCGAGCGAAAGGTAGAACTGCGTCGAACCGGGATCGCCCTGTCGTCCCGAACGGCCACGCAACTGGCGGTCAATGCGGCGCGCTTCGTGGCGCTCGGTTCCCAAAATGTGCAAGCCGCCAGATTCGCGAACGCCGGGGCCGAGTTTAATATCCGTGCCGCGGCCCGCCATGTTCGTGGCAATCGTTACGCCGCCGGCAAGACCGGCATGAGAAACAATCTCCGCCTCGCGGGCATGTTGCTTCGCATTCAGCACATTATGCGGGACGGCCGCGCGTTTGAGCAATTTCGAGATCGTCTCGGAAACTTCCACGCTTGTCGTGCCGACGAGCACCGGCCTTCCCAGCTTTCGCAGTTCCTGAATCTCTTCGATCACAGCGTTGAGCTTCTCGCGCTTTGTGCGATAAACCATGTCATCACGATCTTCGCGAGTAACGGGCACGTTCGTTGGAATGACGACGACATCGAGCTTGTAGATCGAGAAGAATTCGCCTGCTTCCGTCTCGGCGGTTCCCGTCATACCCGCGAGCTTCTTATAGAGGCGGAAATAATTTTGCAGCGTGATCGTCGCGAGGGTTTGCGTGTCGCGCTCGACCAACACGCTCTCTTTCGCCTCGATCGCCTGGTGCAATCCTTCGGAATATCTACGGCCCGCGAGAATACGGCCCGTAAATTCATCGACAATGAGGACTTTACCTTCCTGCACCACGTAATCCACGTCCTTCTCATAGAGCGTGTAGGCGCGCAACAATTGGGAAATTGTATGCAAGCGGTCGGATCGGTCGGCATAGAGCAAATGAATCGCGTCTTTTTTCTGACGGACTTCTTCGTCGGAAAGACCTTCGAGCTGCGAAAGTTCGGTCGCAATGTCGGGAAGGATGAAGAGATCTTTATCGCCGCCGGCGGCGAGGAAATCGCGGCCTTTATCGGTGAGATCGATGTTGAAATTCTTCTCTTCGACGGTGAAATAAAGCGGGTCATCGACCAGGTGCATGTTCCGCGATTGATCGCGCATGAACTCCATCTCGGTTGACTGCATCAGCTTCAGCATATCGCCATCGGCCAGCAGTTTCAGAAGGCGGTTGTGCTTCGGCATCCCATGATGGACGCGGACGAGCTGCTCGCCAGCCTGCTTCCGTTTTGCTTCATCGCCCGATTTGAAAAGCTCCTCCGCCTCGGACATAAAGCCGGCGGCCAGCGCCTTTTGCGCATTCACCAGGCGCTCCACAATCGGCTTCAGCTCATCGAACTTATGCTCCGCGCTTTCGACCGGCCCAGAGATAATAAGCGGCGTCCGTGCTTCGTCGATCAGCACCGAATCCACTTCATCGACAACCGCATAATAATGCGGACGCTGCACCATTTCTTCGGCATTCTGCACCATGTTATCGCGCAGGTAATCGAAGCCGAACTCGTTATTGGTGCCGTAGGTGATGTCGGCATTATAGGCGGGCTTTCGCTCCCACGGCTGCATCGTTTGCAGGATCACGCCGACCGTCATGCCGAGGTATTCATATATCTGCCCCATCCATTGCGCGTCGCGCTGGGCAAGATAATCGTTGACCGTCACGAGATGCACGCCGCGCCCCGCGAGCGCATTCAGGTAAATCGGCAGCGTGGCGACAAGCGTTTTTCCCTCGCCTGTGGCCATCTCGGCAATTTTTCCTTGATGCAAAACAACGCCGCCGATAAGCTGCACGTCGAACGGAACCATATCCCATTTGACCTGCTGACCGGCGAGCGTAAATGTTTTCCCCACCAAACGGCGGCATGCCTCTTTCACGACGGCGAAGGCTTCGGGCAACAGCTCGTCGAGCACTTCCTTCGTCACCTCATCGAGTTCCTTCGCAATTTCGCCTAAGCGATCGATGATTTGCTCGCGCTCCAAGTGCGGCACATCCTCTTTGAGCCGCTCGCGAAGCTCGTTCGCTTCGTCCTCGATTTCGCCGGTAACGGACTTTATGCGCGCGCGAAATTCCGCAGTCTTGCCGCGAAGCTCCTCTTCGGAAAGATCGTGGAGCGTCTCGTAAATCCCGTTGATCTCATCGACCACCGGCTCGAGCAGCTCGACATCCTTCGTCCGCTTGGACCCAAACAGTTTTTCAAAAAACTCTAACATGTATTCTCGTTTTCTCGGCGCAAATGCCGATTTTGATATAATTTCGCTGATTTTAAATTTTATCCGCGCAAACACGCATTTGTGCTTCATGAAGGCACCATTTTCTTGAAAATGGGTGCTCATTCGTTGCAACAGCGAGTTCCGCAAAATTTACTTTTTTGCGAAAGAAAAAGGGACTTAGAAAAGCCCCCGTTCCGCCGAACCCACCTCAAACGCTAAAACGGGCGTAATGCTTCCGTTCTTTTTCAGGGGTGTGGACCGAAATAATATTTCGGTCCCTCTGAATAAACCGTAAAGGGCGAAATACCATTTCACCCTACACAAGTAGGAGTGCCTTCGATTTCTTATCTCGAAAGGATCACCAAGCTCTCCAGCAAACACGGGCGAGAAGCTTCCGGGGCTGGGAAAGCTCTCAATTACGGCTCGATTATGATGGGCTGTGATTCGACATGCCCGTCCATGTTGAGAACACACTCATACATACCGGGGGGCAATTCAGCGGACCTCTGCCAAGTGAAGGAATGCTCCCCGGCACAGTGGCGAAAGATCCTTTTTATCCGATTTCGAAATTTATGATGAGCGCGCCGCAGACCCAGGAAATGCCGTTGTCGAGGTGTGGGTTGGGATTCGAACTCCGTAGAGATATTTATAAAACTGCCTCTCTCCTTTTCCGCACGAGTGCCTTCTGTACTGCGACAGGCGATAACGAATAGAGATATTCTTTCGCAATCTTGAGTGCGTCCCGGCGCAGGCAGATTTTGTCCGGCGTAACGCCCACGCCTTCCCAATTACTCTTCGTGATGGGGCTAATCGTTTCCGCGATGGGAATGGAAAGCACGAACGTCCCGTCAATTATTTGCCGCTTCGAAGGATGCGCGCCGCCACGCGTTTGCTCTCCGATCACGATGGCTCGTTTCATCTGTTGGAGCGTGTAGGCAAATTCTTCGGCGGCAGAAAATGTTTTTTTGCTGACGAGCACGCAGGCCGGTTTATCCGCCAACGGGCGGAACGGCCCGTTCACTTCGTGCGGCAGTTTTTCCCACGTCCAGCTTTGGCGGGGCGCCATATCGAGGCGGTAACGATAGACCGCGAGCAAGTGCGGCTTCGGAGGCAAAAGATACGTCGTCGCGAGCGCGACGGAAGAGCCATCGCCACCCTCGTTTCCGCGCACATCGAGAATAATAGCGGAGGCGCGTGCCGCCATCAGAAATGCATGATCCATTTCGCGGATCATGTCCTCCCCTTTCGCGGAATTCGTCGATGGAAACCTATTTATTTGGATAATCGCAACGCCTCCCTGAATAAACTTCGTCTCCGCGACCGGAGGAAGTTCCCACCATTGATCCCCCTTCACGCGCACGTTGAGCGTGAGGTGAACGTCGTGCGTAACCGCCGCCATATCGCGCGAAATCAGCGCGGCGAATTGGTGATCCGTCTTTGCCGTGGCATATTCGCTGGTATTTCGCTGCATCCGCTCGACCAATTCGCGTGCTTTATCGGCGAAGACATATTGTTCGCTAATTAACTCGATAACGCGATTGAGAACGGTTTCACGAAGCATTATTTTATGCCTCGACCTCTGTATGTTGAACGGGCGCGTGCTCGAATCGTTGTTGCAGCGCGCGGAGTTCCTCACGGGTCGAACTCGGATGGCGGAGCAGACCCTCGGCGTAATGGACGATCTTCGGAACCGTAAAATCGTAAGCTTCCAAAATTTTCTCATACGGCGAAGAGACTCCGAAGTGATCAACGGAAAGTGACGCCCCACCCTGCCCCACCCATTTCTCCCATCCGAAGGAAGTTCCCAATTCGATAGAAAGCCGGCACGTCACCTCCGGAGGCAGAACCATATTGCGGTAATGTTCCGGCTGCGCTTCGAAAAATTCCCAGCAGGGCATGGAGACGACGCGCGTTAGTATCCCTTTCTTTTCTAATTCGATTTGCGCACCCAATGCAAGATGCACTTCGGAACCGGTGGCAATGAGAATAACGTCGGGCGAACCCATCGCCTCCGAAATAACATAAGCGCCTTTGGCAAGCCCGCGCGCGGAACAATATTTTTCCTGATCGATGATAGGAATTTTCTGCCGCGTCAGCACTATTCCCGCCGGCCCCTTCATCTTCATAATGCATCGCCATGCTTCGACCGTTTCATTCGCATCGGCGGGACGAATAATCGTGAAGTTCGGCATGGCTCGAAGCGAAGCAAGCTGTTCGATCGGCTCGTGCGTCGGGCCGTCCTCGCCTAAGGCAACGCTATCGTGGGTATAAACGAAAACGGAGGGGATGTTCATCAGCGCGCTCAGCCGAACGGCTGGGCGCATGTAATCCGAAAAGCAAAAGAAGGTCGAGCCGCTCGGATAAATGCAGCCATGCGCAGCCATGCCATTGATGATGGCGGCCATTGCGTGCTCGCGGATTCCGAAGTTTATCGTCCGGCCTTTATACGTTCCATGTTTGAGCGGACTTGGCTCGAAATCATCCCATTTTTCAAGCTTGGTGAACGTCGATTCGTTGAGATCGGCGGAGCCGCTCATGAGCGTGGGAACGTTCTGCGCAATAATGTTCATCACCTTCCCGCCCGTGGTGCGGGTGGCGACGGGACCTTCGGCGGGTTTATAGACGGGAAGATCGTCGTCCCAGCCATCGGGAAAAATTCGCTCGATGGCGTGCGTGAGCGTCTTCGCGTCTTTTTGGTAGGCTTTCTGGTAATCCGAAAATAATTCGTTCCACTCTGAATGCGTTTTCGTTCCTCGCTCCCCTGCTTCCTGAAAAATCTTCGCGGCTTCGGGCGGAACGAGAAACGTGGGTTCCAGCGGCCAGCCCAAATACTGCTTTGTCAGAATCACTTCGTCTTTCCCAAGCGGATTCCCATGCGCTTTGTTGGTATCCTGCTTGTTCGGACTGCCATAGCCAATGTGCGTGTGACAAACAATGAGCGACGGTTTATCCAGCACCGATTTCGCAACATGAATTGCGTGATCGACCGATTCGAGATCGTTCGGTTCCGGAACATCAATGACGTGCCAGTGATACGCTTCGTATCGTTTCGCCACATCTTCGGTGAACGTGATATTGGTCGAGCCGTCGATCGTAATGTCATTCGAGTCGTAAAATGCAATCAGCTTTCCAAGCTGAAGATGTCCCGCGAGCGACGCCGCCTCGCTTGTAATCCCCTCCTCCATGCACCCATCGCCCATGAAGACGTAAGTATGATGATCGATTACATTAGCGCTCCCCCGCCTTTCCAAGGCGGGGGCCGGGGGGTGGTTAAAGGTTGAGGCGAGAAATTGCTCGGCGATCGCCATGCCCACCGCATTCGCAAACCCCTGTCCGAGCGGACCGGTTGTCACTTCGATGCCGGGCGTATCGCCGCGCTCGGGATGTCCGGGAGTCTTGGAACCAAACTGGCGGAATTGCTTCAAGTCATCGAGCGTGAGATCGTAGCCTGTGAGATGCAAGAGCGCATAGTGCAGCATCGAAGCATGGCCGTTCGAAAGCATGAAGCGGTCGCGGTTGAACCAGTGCGGGTCGCGCGGATCGAAGCGGAGATGGCGCGTCCAGAGCACGTAGGCCACCGGCGCCAAGCCCATCGGCGCGCCGGGATGCCCGCTCTTCGCCTTCTCCACCGCATCGACGGCTAAGAAGCGAATCGTGTTGACGCAAAGCTGATCGAGATCGTCTGAATTCCCCCTCCCATGTAGCGAAGCGGAATAGGGCGAGGCCTGGGGGTGGCTATCTTCTGAGAATTTTTGCTGTACCATAATACAAAATTACGACATTATGGCGTGCCGGGAATAAGATATAGACAGAACTCATCCTTGAACGGGCTGTGGGATGGACCTCCCTTCTTGCGTGATTGCTATAGACCGTTTGGTGCCACAACGCATCGTGGGTGATGCTTGCACATCAATGTATTCCAAAATCCGAAAGTTTACGAACCCAAACACCGTTTCCAAACCCAATCATAAGGTTGCCGCCCGAGACGTGAATGCCGGAAAAATGCACATCGCCCAAAGAGAAATTAAGCTGGGTCGAAGCAGTGTCGCCATGGAACGCGGTGGTGGCGGATTCCGTCTGGGCAACCGGCAACCCCTGGTTGGCCTGGGACCACGCGTTGCCATCATCGTTGGAAACAAAGATGCCTTTGTCCCAGGATTCGACGAATAATTGTTGGTTACTCGCGATGAGCTGCGGCACAAACGCGCTCAATTCGAGCGGGGTGGAGTTCATTCGAACCCAGTTTTGCCCGGTGTTCGTTGTGCGATAAATGTCGTAGCTTGCGTTCGTGCTGTCGTGAGCCAGGAGCGCGAAGACCGCATTCCCAGAGGTTGCAAATGCCGAAGTTTGCGGCCACCCGCTGCCCCAGCCTCCCATGTTTACCTTGGGCAATCCGGTATCGGAGCGCGACCAGGATGCGCCGTTATTCGTCGAGACGAAAATCCCACCCATCATGCCCGCGCTGGCGAAAATATTAGTTCCCGATGCGATCAGGGAAGTGACCGGATAGGTGAACATGCCGCCCACCGACATTCCGACTGTATCCGGTTCCCACTGCGCGCCGGGCGCTGTTTGCCGGGATACGCCCACCGCAGTACCAATAAGGACCGTGCCCCCGGCCGAAATCATCGTCATCGGCATCCCGTTCGGGATCGGCCAGCCAAGCGTATCTGGAGTCCAGGTGTGCCCTAAGTTTGCAGAATATTCCAGCCATTTCACGACACTGAACGTGCCAGGATTCGTGTCAGCAAGGCCAAGGAGAATAGGTGCAGACGGATCTCCCAGCGCAATCAATGGCAACCCTCCGTCCGGCGCAAAATCCCGCCAAGTGAGCCCATCGTCGGTGGAAGCGAAGAGGGAATCGCCGGTCGCTCCCGGCTGGTCCGAGGGGCAGCTTGCATTGGCAAGAAGGTACTTTCCATAGCTCAGGAAGCCGTTCACCTGATCGGCGCCCAGCGAGTTATTAAAACCTGCGGCCTGCCTCCATTGTCCGGAAGCCTCGCGATGGAGAGCAAGCAATGCGAAGAGACATCCCACGAAGCAGCACGAGCGCAACGGTTGTGACAATAGCATACGAAGTAGCTCCTATGAATGGTGAATCCAAAAACAGGATTGCTCCACGAAATCGGCCGGCAGTATCCATTCACATGGAAATGGAATTTGCCGGCCGCTCGTAGTTGTGGTGGACTTGGGGGCTAATACTTCCCGACCAGCACCTTGATCACGCCGGTCCCGTGCCCGGAGAAATTTTCGAGTGCTTTGCCGAGCGCTTGGCCGATCTGCAGTTTCTTCAAATCGGCTTTCATCGCGCAGCCGGGCGTGGAGGAAGTGACCAGCAGATCGCCCGCCGTGATCGCGCCGCCTTCTGTGGTAACTTTTGTCGGGAGGACGCCGATGACGCCCATCGGCACCCGCGCCGATTCGTCCGCGTCAATATCCATGTCCGTCAGCGTGACGCCCGGCTTGGTGGCATAGACGCCCACAACTAAGCGCGAGTATGGCGTGATGCATTTCTCGACCTGCCGGTCGCCCGTTGTGGAGATTACAAGCACATCGCCCGGCGAGTAGCTCGAGCGCGCTCCGGCGACATCGAATTCCTCCGCGACGTCTGCGCCGCTACTTTGTGTGCCGCCATCGAAAAAGCCTTTGCCGGTGCGATCGATCCGGGCCACGTTTGTTGATCCCGATCGAAAGATCGCACAGTTATTCGCCGTGGTCGAGGACGCGGCGGAACCATCAATCTCGGCAATAAGAGCATTGCCACCGGCACTGGAGGAACTTGCTTCCGCAAGAACTCCGGTCCCTCCGCCTGTAGCTAACCCAAAGACGCCCCGCCCAGAAACGACCTCCCCAAACACCCCCCAGCCAGAACCAGCATGCGATCCCCATACGCCGATACCATCGCTGCCTGTTCCATCGTTTATTCCCCGAACCCCGGTAGAGTTGCCTGCGGGGAAAGAAGAAGTTATCTCCCCTTGAATGCAAAAGACAGAAGGATTTATCGAACTGCTTTGAGCGAGAATGGTCGGGGTCGTATTTGTCGTGGAAGTCGAAAGCGCCTTAATAGCGTAGCCCGTTCCGCCCGTTTGGGCAACCAGAGCATTGCCGGCACCACCGGTTATGGCCTCGACACCTACCCCGGAGGTCGAATTTCCATACACGCCAACGCCACCGCCGGCATTCGATCCATAGACGCCGATGCCCGCGGCGCCCGTTTCGTCGCATTTTCCCCATACGCCAGTAGAGTTATTGGCGCCGGCGGCCGTCGCCTCACCCACGATAGCAGCGGGAGCACCGGTACCGGCGCAGGTAGCGTATAAGGCGCCTCCGGTGCCAAGCGTGCTAACCTGGAGAGCATTCGCGGTGGATGCGGCATTATCGATATGGAAATACCCCGCCTCGCCGGTTCCCATGCACCTCGCTTCGAGCAGATTGCCGGTGGTCGTCACAGCCGTATTTTCGAAAAGGCCGGCCTGCGCAGTCGTGGCGCCACTACCAAGGATGGCATGAATCGCGGTGCCAGTCGAGCTTGCATAAGCCTCCACGCCGATTCCGGTTGAAGCGCTTCCGGCGATTCCAAATCCGCCTAGGGTAGTGCCGCAGACTGCCGCGTTTGGGTTAACACCGGAGCCACCATCGCTCGTAACACCGAGCACGCCAATTCCAGTGGCGTTTGTTGTATTGCCTACAACAGCGGGAGTTCCTGACCCCGAGCTTGCCGTTCCCGCCAACGCCGAACCTGCTCCCGTGTTTGTTAAGGAAAAGAGATTAGATCCCGAGGAAAGCGATTGCGAGTACGGTAGGGTAAAGGCGGCCGGAGTTACCCACGCTGCCCCACCTGAACCATTGGCCGTCAGTATCTGGCCATTCGTTGCGGAACCCGATCCGACGACGGCATTCGTTACCGCGCCGGTTACGATCTTCGCGGTCGTTACCGAGTTGTTCGCGAGTTTGGCGGTGGTGACCGCATTGTCGGCCAGCCCGATCGTAGCCGTCGGCCCGTTCGGGGAAGTGATATTAATCGTCCCGTCGGTATTCTGGATGCCCTGAATTCCCGTTCCGCCGCCGCCGGAGGAACTAATGGTGATCGTTTGACCCGACTGGTTAATCGTCGTGCCACCCCCGCCGGATAGGGTTACCGCGCCGCTCAAGGTATTGAGTGTAGTGACGCCGCCCGCCGATGCCCCACTCCCGGCGACTCGTGCAGAGTCGGCAAACCGGCTGCTCCAGGCCGTCGGGGCACTGCCCAATTGGCTGCGTGTCGTAATCTCCGTGCCGTCGATCGCGACGTCCAGGAAGTATTGGCTGTTCCACATCAACATGGGAAGCGGGGTTACCGAGCCGATCAGCACGTTGAAGAGGCCGCTCGTGAAAGCGACGCTCTGATTTTCCGTGTAAATGGCCGTGCCGCCCGTTGCGGAGGGATAGATCGAGATCGTCACGTTATGCGTGCCGGAAAGCGGCGTGCTGTTTTGCGTCACCACGCCCTGATAGGAAATGACTTGCTGGGCGCGGGAATTAGACACGCCCAGCGCCGATAACAAATACAGGCCGAGCGCCCATACCGTTACGATGGAAATGCTTTTGAGTGTTTTCATGTGTATAATTATTCAAAAAATAGATAGCGCTGCAGAATTCGTGATGGAATCAAAATTCCCTTAATATTTTCCAACCAACACGTTAATCACACCGGTACCGTGGCCTGCAAATGGTTCCAGTGCTTTGCCGAGAATATTTCCAAAGTGCAGTTTTTTGGGATTTCCCTTCATCGCATGTCCCGGAATAGAACTGGTCACGAGCAGATCGCCGACAGCGATTGGCCCATTCTCGCCACAGACTTTTGTCGGGAGGACGCCGATGACGCCCATCGGAACACGCATGGATTCGTCCGCGTCAATGCCCAAATCGGAGAGTATAACTCCCGGCTTCGTGGCATAGACGCCTGCGACCAATCGCGAATATGGTGTATGGCACTTTTCGACGTTGCGAGTGCCGTTAGGGGAAATCACCAACACATCGCCCGGCGAGTAGCTCGAGCGCGCTCCGGCGACATCGAATTCTTCCGCGACGTCTGCGCCGCTACTTTGTGTGCCGCCATCGAAAAAGCCTTTACCGGTGTTATCTATGCGGGCTTTGTTGCCGCCGGCCTCGAAGATAGCGATGTTATTCGAAGAAGTGCTCGAAGTACCCGAACCGCTGTAATATACGACAAGCCCGTTGTTTCCGCTGATCGCGTAAACCCCAGTTCCAGAAGATGACTGGCCATAAACCCCCGTCCCGGCGCCCGAAGTAACCCCATAGATTGCGGTCCCGGAAACGGAAGTTCCATATACACCCCAGCCACCACCAGCCTGCGATCCCCAAACGCCAATGCCACTGCCGCCAGTGCCATCGTTGCTTCCACGGACAGCGGCCGAATAGGCTCCCGGAGTGGGGGAAGTTATCTCACCCTGGATAGCAATAGCACCATAGGCTGTGGAGCTGCTCTGGCCCAATATCGTAGGCGTCGTGTTCGTCGTCGAGGTAGAAGTTGCTTTAATGGCACTCCCTGTACCGGGAGTGCTCACTTCGACCGCATTTGCAGTAGAAGCAGAATTACTGAGTTGGAACACGCCCGCTCGGCCGGTTGCAGAGGCGGAACTCACACTTCCAGTCACAGCCACTCCAGCACCACCAACAACACCCGCCACCCCATTGCCGCTTGTTTCCGCTTGACCGTACACTGCGGTACCGGTATTTGTAATTCCGGAAACTCCGAACCAATCCGCACTCCCCCCGCATACACCGCTGTTGTCGAAGGTCCCCGTTCCAGAGCTTGCCATTCCGACCACACCAACTCCGGTGGCGTTCGTGGTCTTACCGAAAATACCTGCTATACCCGGCGCCGCCGCTTGTCCAACGATCGCCGCGTTAGTCGTTGTCGTGGAAGTTGATACGGCGTCGATGACATTTCCAGTCCCGGCCGTTGTTGCATAAAGCGCAGTTGCAGTTGAAGAAGCATTACTGATATCAAAATATCCCGCCGAGCCCGTATTTGACGCCGCATACACCCCATAGTCACTCGAGGACTGGAAGTATCCACCATACCCGCTCGTGGAACCGCCAAAAACGCCGTTTCCAATCACGGACGTACCAGCTACACCATCTCCCCCAGTAGTGGTTTGCCCGAGAACAGCAGTCCCATTGGCACCAGTAATGATACCTTCTACTGCGGCCGACGTGGTGGACCCCGTTGTTCCGGTTATAGCGGAACCGGCCCCTGGGTTCGTAAGGGAGAAGAGGCTAGATCCCGAGGAAAGCGATTGCGAGTATGGTAGGGTAAAGGCAGCCGGAGTTACCCACGCCGCCCCGCCCGAGCCATTGGCCGCCAGCACCTGACCGTTCGTGGCTGCACCCGATCCGACGACGGCATTCGTTACCGCGCCGGTTACGATCTTCGCGGTCGTTACCGAGTTGTTCGCGAGTTTGGCGGTGGTGACCGCATTGTCGGCCAGCCCGATCGTAGCCGTCGGCCCGTTC
>Ga0307373_10006401_pt1 | contig 18768 bp, 13 predicted proteins | sample OX2MG_FD_202534 | JGI IMG/M metagenome (GOLD analysis project Ga0307373, IMG submission 202534) | Soil microbial communities from Risofladan, Vaasa, Finland - OX-2 | ecosystem: Environmental > Terrestrial > Soil > Coastal area > Acid sulfate soil | place: Finland: Risofladan, Vaasa | collected...
CGGCCCCGGCTCCGGCAGGGCCCGCCCGGCCGGCCCGGCCAGGGAACGATGCGCCCAGCCCCGGGGTGCGGCTGGGCCTGCGGGCCAACCTGGCCCAGTTTTCCCTGCTGGTGGCGGTGAACGCGCTGGTCGGCGGCACCCTGGGGCAGGAGCGCACCGTCGTCCCGCTGCTGGCGGAGCAGACCTTCCACCTCGCCGCGCTCAGCAGCGCGCTCACCTTCATCCTGGCGTTCGGCGCGGTCAAGGCGGTCACCAACTTCTTCGCCGGGACCTTGTCGGACCGGGCCGGCCGCAAGCCGGTGCTGGTCGCCGGGTGGCTTGCGGCGCTGCCGATCCCGGCGCTGCTGATCTGGGCGCCGAACTGGTGGTGGGTGGTGGCCGCGAACGTGCTGCTGGGCGTCAACCAGGGCCTGACCTGGTCCACCACCGTCATCATGAAGATCGACCTGGCCGGCCCGGCCCGCCGCGGGCTGGCGATGGGCCTGAACGAGGCCGCAGGCTACGGCGCGGTCGCGGTCACCGCGCTGGCCACCGGGTACCTTGCCGCCGCCTACGGGCTGCGCCCGGCCCCGTTCCTGCTCGGCGCCGCCTGCATCGCCCTCGGCCTCGGCCTGTCGGCCGCCGCCGTCCGGGAAACCCGCGGCCACGCCCGCCACGAGGCCGCCGGGCACGCCGCCGCCGCGGATCACCTGGGCGGGCACCTGACCACCCGCCAGGTCGCCTCGCTGACCAGCTTCCGGGAACGGGCACTGTCCGCCGCCTGCCAGGCCGGGATGGTGAACAACCTCAACGACGGCGTCGCCTGGGGCGTGTTCCCCATCCTGTTCGCCCGCCACGGCCTGACCGTCAGCCAGATCGGCGTCCTCGCCGCCCTTTACCCGGCGGTCTGGGGTGCCGGTCAACTCGGGACCGGCGCGCTGTCGGACCGGTTCGGCCGTAAATGGCTCATCGCCGCCGGGATGGGAGTGCAGGCCGCCGCGATCGCGCTGACCGCGGCCGGCACCACGTTCGCGGCATGGGCGGTGGCCGCCGTGCTGCTCGGCGCCGGCACCGCCATGGTCTACCCCACCCTGCTCGCCGCCATCGGCGACGTCGCCCACCCCGCCTGGCGCGCCCGGTCCGTGGGTGTCTACCGGCTCTGGCGCGACGGCGGGTTCGCCGTCGGCGCCCTGCTGGCCGGCCTGGTCGCCGACGCGTTCGGGATCCTCGCCGCCATCTGGGTGGTCGCCGCGCTCACCGCCGCCTCCGGGCTGGTCGTCGCGGTGCGCATGTACGAAACCCGGCCCGCCCACCCGGCCGCTTCACCCGCCGTCCGGGTGTGACACCACCAGCACGCGCGTGCTGGCCGGGTCCGGACCTTGCCGGTGTCACCTGCCCAGCGCTGTGGAGCAGGTCACTCCGGCCGCAGCCCGTCAGCGCACGTCGAGCTCGGTGTGCATGCCCATGGCGTAGTGGCCCGGCAGGTTGCAGATCAGCTCGTAGCGGCCCGGGCGCAGGGTCAGGGTGAGCCAGCTGACCGCGCCCGGGGCGATCCCGTCGCCGTGCCCGGCCCCGCAGGTGGCTGATGCCTCACCGAGGCTGCCCGTCTCGCTGACGGTCCCATCCGGGCCGCCGGGGCGGCTGCCGGGCTGCTGGCCTGCCGTCAGCGGCAGGACGACAAGCTCGTGGGTCAGCGCGCCGGTGTTGGTGACCCGCAGCGACACGGTCCCGCCCGCCACGCTCGCCCGGCCGGCCAGGACCCGCATCATGCCCCCATCGCCCTGCGTGCCCCCGCCCATCATCCCGACCATCATGTCGGTGAGCGTCACGTCCACGACCTCGCCGGGCAGAGCGGGCGCCGTGCAGGTGGCACGGGACGCGGCCCACGGCGCGTACCACGGGCCCGGGCCCGCGGCCACGGCAGCGGCCAGCGCGGCACCGGCAAGCCCGACAGCCGCCGCCGTGACGGCAAACCGCATGCCAGGACGCCACCCGGAAGCAGCCGGCCGCCGGCTTGCGTGCAGCACACCACGGCGGCTGGTGTACTCATCGATGCCGATCTCGCCTCGGGCAAGCCGTTCGCCGAGCAGGCGCAGTGCCGCATCGTACGGCCCGCCCCGCTGTCGCCGTGCCCCCCTTCCCGCCATCATGACAAAGCTCACCCCCAAGAACCGCAGGTCCATTTTCGGCAGTAGCAGTTCAGTGCGGTCAGGGCCCTTGGTCACTCGCCGGAGACCCGTGAGACCTCGCCAGGTGGCCGCGGCGCAGCGCCGCCCGCCCAGCGGAAACCCATCCACGCCGGTGTACTGGGTGCCTGCATGCGCCTCGCGGGTGCTGGCGGCTTGTTACGGCTGGGCCTTCCGGAGGTATCGCAGGTGCTCGGTGTCGCCCAGAAGTTCCAGGCGGCGCCGCAAGACCGGATTGTGGGCGGACTGGCTTGCATGGCAGGCGATGGCCTTGAGCTGAGTGGCACGGTCCACCGCGAGCGAGAAGTTGATCTCCCCCGGGACCCGGCCCACGAATGTGGTCCCGAACTCGGCGTTGAGGGTCTCCGCAACGTTGCGGATGATGGTCCAGGCGAGCACGGTCAGGTCTGCGTGCCCGGCTGCTGCCAGCGCCGCTGCGGTGGCCTGGCGGTGGTCGGGGTGGCCGGTGATGCCGCCTTCGTCGAAGACCAGGAGCGCGTCAGGGCCGGCCAGCTGTGCCTGCTGGCGCACGTGCCTGGCGAGCTGGGCGAGCGGGACATCGGCGAGCCGGCCGTCGGGGTAGTCCAGGAGTTCGGTGCCGGTTGCGCCGAGCACGTCCGCGGCTGCAGCAAGCTCATCGGCCCGGGCGCGCCCGAGGTCCGCGGTGGTCATGCCGAGGGCGGACGCCTCGCCGTGGGTGAAGCACAAGACACTGCTCGCGCTTCCAGCATCGGCCATGGCGGCAAGGACAGCGCCGAGGCCGAAGGACTCGTCGTCAGGATGCGCGCACACGGCCAGCATCCGTGCCAGGCGCGCCAGGACGAGTTCGCGGGCCTGGGGGTCGATGCGCTCGACGGCCTGGCTGCGGTGAAAGCCGATGCCCCGCTTGGCGAGTATGCCCGCGAGAGCTTCGCCGAGCACTGGCCCGGCGGTGGGCATCGGGAACGGTTCGGGTGTGTAGATGTCGATGGTGGTGTGGTCGCGCACCTGGCGGCGTAGCAGCGCTTCGGTGAGGAACGCGGCCTCGTACGGGGCGGCGGGGCACTTGTAGGGCAGGCTGGAGATGGCCACCGCGACCCGCCCGCCCTCGAAGCGCCGCAACGCGTCGGCGGCAGCGGTGGCTCCGTCGAGGGTGTAGAGGTTGTGCGCGGCCTCGGGGAAGCCGGGCAGCGCGCCGGGGGCGAGCTCGGCGCCGAGCGCGATCACCAGCCGGTCGAAGCCGATTTCGGTCTCGGAGGTTTTCACCCGCCGGTGGGTGAGGTCGATCTCGCGGGCCTGCGCCTGGAGGATCTCGATCCCGGCCCGGCGCAGCCGGGCGCGCTGGGCGCTGACCTGGCCGGGGCGGCGTGTCCCGGTCATGACCCACAGGAACGATGGCGCGAACTGGTAGATGGGGCTGTGATCGACAGCTACCACCCGGTCGGCCGGGTCGAGCAGGCGCCGCAGGCGCCGGGCCGCGACCAGGCCCCCGGGTGATGCCGCGGGCGTCCAGGCAGGTGCCGCAGCAGCCGACCTCGGCGCCGTGGCGGGCGGCCGATTCGATCATCTATGTCGTCTGTTCCGCTCCGGCGGCGACGGGCAGGCCGGCCAGCCGCCACTCGGGCAGGCCGTCAGCGAGCCGGCGAGCCCGGTAACCCTTGGCCCGCAGCCGCTCGACCGCCTGGGGGGCGAGCACGCAGTACGGTCCCCGGCAGTAGGCGACGATCTCAGCGCGCTTGGGCAGCCGGGCCAGGGCGGCGTCGAGCTGGTCGAGGGGAACCGAGAGGGCGCCGGGGATGTGGCCGGCGGCGACCGGAAACCCTGGCGGCGCAGGCTCTGGGCGATATTGATCCGGGGTCGGGCGGGCTTGCGCCGGTCATCAACCCGTCGGCTGCCTATGAGCAGCTGCCGGACGGCTCCTACCACCAGGGCCGGGTTTACCCGCGGGCTGGCAATCCGGCCTGCGAGGTCGCCGAGCGGCTGCTGGCAGCCCTGGAGGGGGTGGCTGCGCCTGTGTTCTGTTCGCCTCCGGGATGGCCGCCGCCACCGCGGTGTTCCAGGCCCTGCTGCCGGGCGATCACGTCGTGGCAGGCAGGATCTTGTACTGGGGGGTGCGTAAGTGGCTGGCCCTCCAGCACGCAGGGCGGGCGCCAGCGCATCCGGCTGTTCCCGGCGAGGAATGCCGCGTAGGTGCGCAGGATGGACACGAACCGGCCGAAGAACACCGCCTTGCTGCCGTGGCGATCGAACAGGTAGCGGGCGATCTTCAGCTTCCGCTCATCCAGCCGGACCTTGGGCCCGTAGGCGCGGGCGAGACGGTGGCCGCACTTGCCTACTGCCTGGTGGCCGGCCTGGGCAGCGTCCTCTACCTCGGCGCGATCAGGTAACCCGGCTGGACTGGCTCACCTGGGCCGAGCGGTCGGCGGACAACTGCATGAGGACCGAGGCCTGGGACAGCACGGCCTGCGGATTGTCTGACGTCAGGAGGGCGCCCATGGAGGACATGGTGCCGTTCTCGTACGCGGTGGACGCGATCGCGGCGATCTGGCCCCGCATCGAGGAGAACCTGGCCTGATCCATCGTCAGCTGACGGGTGACCGCGCGGAGGCGCTGCCTGGCACTGGATACTTCCTGCGCTGCCTGGTCGTACTGCTGCACCGCCTGGTCCATCTGCGAGGTCAGATGGTTGACCATCTTCTGGACCTGGGTGACCGTCGGCTGCGGCGCCGCCCCGGCCACCCCGGTGAAGGTGGCCAGTGCCGCGGCGGCGAGCACGCTGGCGGCGAGGGCTGCGCCCGGGCGCAGCGAGGACGGCTTGCTACCTGGACGCATGCGCACGTGCGTGACCCGCTCCTTCTCCCACTCGCCTACCAGGTGAGCTGACGGGTTCGGGCCGTAGAAGCTGCCCTACGGCCAGGCCCCGCGTGGGGTCCGGCCGATTCACCCCTGGACGTCCTCTCGGGCGGAACCCGGGACGAACCTCCGGTGGGTCCCCGGCTCTCCGACTGGCCCGGCGGGCCTGCACGAAGACTCGGCGTGGCCGCTCGCCGTCACCATCATGGCGACTGCGGAGCGAAGCGGCCGGGCCTGACAATACAGGTCAATATCGGCCGAAGGGGCTACATCACCGATGATGCTTAGGTGACGATCGCTGAGAGCGGCGCTGCCTTCGGAAATCCGCCCCGGAACGGCCCCGGGGCATATGGTCACCGGGAAACTCGGCGCGGCAACCCTGGTGAGGCCCGCATCGGCAGAGAGATGACATGAATGCGCAGTTTCGGTGACCTGGAAGCCGCCATCATGGACCGGATCTGGTCCGCGGGGCGGCCGGTGCTGGTGCGTGAGGTGCAGAAGACGCTGACCCCTGAGCGCGCCTACAACACGGTGCTGACCGTTGTGGAGAACCTTTACCGCAAGGGGTGGCTGGCCCGGGAGAAGGACGGCCGGGCATACCGGTACCGTGCCGTGGTCAGCCGGGAGGATTACACCGCCGGCCTGATGGGTGAGGTGCTGGCCGCCAGTACCGACCCGGCCGCCGCGCTGCGCCGGTTCGCTGAACGGATCGGCCCGGACGAGGCGGAGCAGCTTCGCGCAGCCCTGGAACAGGCCCGGCAGGCCGGGGAGCGCCGGTGATAGCGGCGATATCCCTGCTCGCCTACGCCGGGCTGCTGCTCACTGCGGGGGCAGCGATGCTGGCCCGGGCCCGGTGGGCGGAGCGGGCGCCCCGGCTCGCGATCGCCGCCTGGCTCGCGCTGAACGGATCCGCGGCCGGCTCAGTGGCCCTGGGCGGGGTGGCGCTCGTGGTGCCGACCGCGCGGGTGAGCTGCCACCTGGCCCACCTGCTGGCCACGTGCGTTCTGACCGTCCGGGCGCGGTACGCCCATCCAGGCGGCGCGGCGCTGACCGTCGCCGGAGCCCTGCTGGCCCTCGCCGTGGCCGGCCGGGTGATGTGGTGCACGGCCCGCGCACTGGCCCATGCGCGGCGGGCGGGCCTGCGGCATTGTCGGCGGCTCCGGGTGGTTGGCCGGGCGGACCCGCGGCTCGGTGCCGTGATAGTGGACTACGGCGAGCCAGCCGCCTACTGCCTGCCCGGCGCCCGCCGGCCGATCGTGCTCACCACCGCGGTCATCGAGGCTCTCGACGAGGCACAGCTCGCGGCGGTCCTCGCCCACGAGCGGGCGCATCAGCAGGGCCGTCATCACCTGCTGGTGCTGATCGCCGGAGCGCTCGCCGCAGCCTTCCCGCACGTCGCAGCATTCCGGCACGGACAGGAGCAGATCACCCGGCTCGTCGAACTGCACGCGGATGACGTGGCCGCCAGGGCGTTGCCTCGGCTGACGGTGGCCGAGGCGCTGTTGGCCCTTAGCGCACCCGTGGCCAGCGGACCCGTGCCTGGCACACGCGTTCCCGGCACGCGGGGCGTGGCCGCGCCGCTGGTCCTTGGTGCTGGCGGATCCGCCACCGAGACCAGGATCAGGCGCCTCCTGGGCGCGCCCGCACCGCTCGGCCGCGCCCGCGCGATCGCGGTCATGGCCGCCCTCGCCGTGCTGACTGCCTTCCCCTTCCTGGTACTGACCGGCCCCGCCCTGACCCTCATCGGCGCGCACTACTGCCCGCCGACCGAAGCAGTCATCCTCGGGTGAGACGGCGGCCAAGACACGCCCTGCCTGGCGATCTGCTTCAAGGAAGAGAGGGCGGGGCAGCGCCATCCCCAAGGACAACCAGCCAGGAAGACCTCCGTCAGTGACGATGCGCCCGCCGGCCAGGGCAGGTGCCCCCAAGAGCTGACGGGTACCGCTGGCCTCCCGCTGTCCGGGCCTATAACTAAGCACCTTAGGTGGATAGGTGAATCAGGGGCACGAGTGCCCACGGCCCAGCAGGCAGGCTGCAGGACCGTGAGCCGATCGCCGAGGCAGGCTCCCTGACATGCCGCCAAACACTTTGGCCTTGGGGGAACCGTGCCCGATGTCCATGAACGGACGCACCGGAGCGTCCGGTCGATCCTGCGGCCTGCCGTCAAGCCGATTGTGGTAGCAGGGATGCGCGCCGCGTTCCGGGTGGTCGATCCGGTCACCGTGGGCTGGCAGGCGGCCCGTCTGGCCAGCCAGCCGGAGCAGGCGGCGGCGGAGATAGCCCGGCGGGTCAGCTCTCTGGTCCCGCCGACCCCTGCGGATGTCGTCGGCAACTACGCACGCGGCTACGTGCTGTTCGGCCGTGACGCTGGCCCGGGGGAGCCGGATGGTTTCGAGTGGTGCAGCTATGCTCTGGGGCCATTGAGGGTTATTCACATGATCATCTACTTCAAGTTGATCAAGGCTTGGCCAGCGGTGATGCGACGCGGACGGCCCGATGATCATGGTCGTGAATAAGCCTCATTATCACCCGGGAGACGGCGAAGGTGCCAAAGCGGCTCCGCCCGGTTCTCCGGCGCAGCGAGCTCGAAGTGCGGTACAACACCGATTTCGACCAGATCATCAAGGAATGCCAGGCGCTGCACGGGGGCGGCTGGCTCACCCCGGAGCTGATCGAGGTATACCGCGAGGTGAACCGCCTGGGCTTCGGCGGGACCGTGGCCACCTACCGCGACGGGCAGCTGGCGGGCGGGTTCTGGGGCGTCGCGGTCGGTGGGGTGCTTTCCATCATGAGCATGTTCCACAACGAGGATCACGCTGGGGCGCTCGCGCTGGCCGCGGCGGCCGAGTCCCTGTCCGGTGACGGGCCATGGTCGGTTATCGACTCCGTGGAGCTGAACGCGAACTTTGCCCGGTATGGCTTCACCGAAATCCCCATCCAGAAATTCGTGGAGCACGTGCTGGAAGGCCTCAGGTAAGGCCGCGCGAACGCGGTCACGCCATGCACTGGACCAGAAGGCCTACCCAGCGCAGGCCCGCGACCTCAACTTCCCGGCGGGCGCGCTATGCGGGCTGATGGCCAACGCAACCCTGGACCTGGGGCGTGAGGACGCCGCCGACGACCTGGCCAGGGCCGCCTGGACGTACGGGACGATCATTGACCATGGCCCGCTCATCGGATGGGCGAGGGGCACCCAGGCCCTGGCCGCGATCTGGGATCACCGCTATGCCGACGCCGCGCACTACGCTGAAGACGGCTTGACCCACCTCCCGGCAGCCATGGGCGCAGCACGGCTGCACGCGATCCGGGCCCGGGCCCTGGCCGGGCACCGCGACTTCTCCCAGGCCCGGGCCGCTCTCAAAGCCGCCGAGCGAGGGCGCGGGCGACGTGGGGCGCGTCGGGCCGGTCGAGGCAGACGGTGATCGCGATGGCGGACAGCCGGTAGTGCCTTGGCCATTCACGAGGTCGTGGTGGATGTCAGCGGTCTCGGCTAGGCCCTATGGTGTCGTTACTCAGGAGTGGGGTGGCACCCCGCCGTACCGGAAGTTCGCTTGTGGCCTACTCGCTCCAGTCTCCAACCGCAATCGCGTCTGCCCTGGTCATCCTGCTGTGCCGGACTTGCAGGGCGGCGGCCAGGGAACCTCGCAGCGCATGCCCGGCCGCTCCTGTCGGTAGGCTTCTGCCGTGACCGAGAACCAAGCAGCCGAGCCCGGGGTTTACGACGTCGAAGAACCCGTAGAACTCGACGAGGCGGAGCGACAGGACCTGTTGGAGGCGGAACCGTCGCCGCAACAGGTTACGTATTCGGGTCAGGACTTCGATGTGGAGGGCCTCGTTCGGCGGTTGATCAAGAGCGATATCCTCGTCCCGACATTCGGTCACGACGACGATCGCATATCCTCTGCTGGTTTCCAGCGCGGATTTGTTTGGACCCGCCCACAGATGGATAGGTTCATCGAATCGCTGTTGCTTGGCTATCCGATACCAGGCATCTTCCTCGTTCGACAAGCTGATCGACGTTACCTGGTTCTTGATGGCCAGCAGCGCCTGCGCACGCTTCAACATTTTTACGAAGGAACATTTGCTGGGCGAGAATTCTCTCTTAGTAATGTGGGCGATCGTCTCAAGGGCCTAACATATAGGACTCTGCCAGAAGACCAAAGGCGACTACTAGATAACACGTTCTTCCAGGCAACTGTTGTTGACACGGATGGCTCGCGCGAGTCCCTCGAAGTAGTGTACCAAATCTTCGAACGCTTGAATGCAGGTGGGACGCAACTTACGCCTCACGAGATACGAGTCGCTTTGTATGCCGGACCATTTATTGACTTCTTGGAGAGGCTGAACAGAGGTATTAGCTGGCGTACCGTCTACGGCAAGCCATCACCCCGACTGAGGGATCAAGAGCTTATACTGCGGGTGCTAGCGCTCTATGCGGTGGCGCCGACATATAAGCGGCCGCTTAAAGCGTTCCTCAACAACTTCGCGGCTGAGCATCGCTATCTTCAACGCCTCAACTATGAGGTGCTTGGTGCATCCTTTGAGCGGGCGAGCGACTTGATCGCCGCCACCGCGGGACGCCAAGCGGTGCGGCATCAGAGCCGTCAGGTTAATGCTGCACTCGCCGAAGCCCTCTTTGTCGGTCTCATGCGACGACTAGATTTTCAGCGGGAAATTAACGAGCAAGAGGTTGCGGCGGCGATACAAGATATCCAGGATGACCCAAATCTTGAGGTTGCGATCAGCCGATCCACCGCCGACGAAGAGTACGTTCGAACTCGTCTCGAAATATCGACTGCTCGGTTTGCGAGAATATGAGTAATGGTCACTTTTGTAACGTGGCCGTCGCTGACGATCCAGAACCTTGATCGTGGGTTAAGTCGTGTTGCGGCGCTCGTTGAACGCCCGGCGCCAGATGAGCCTGACCAGGTGACGCAGGCTCTAGCTCGGTTCCTGGTCGTTCGGACATGCGGTCATCTAGAAAAGACGGTCCAGGAGTGCCTGCGTGCCTATGTAGAGAACAAATCATTCGGGCGCGTTAAGCTCTTCTCGCATTCTTGGCTCTCCAGAATAAATAATCCTGAGCCTGAACGCTTGATCGAACTCGTTGGCCGATTCGATGCCACATTGCAAGCCGACCTGCGTGGGCTGTTTGAAGACAACGACTTTGAATTGAAACGAGAGATATCGTTGTTGATTGAGAAGCGGAATTCGATAGCGCATGGCGAGAGCGAGGGCATCGGATCACGAAAGGCCCTGGACCTGCTAAAGTATTCAAAATCTCTGGCTGACTGGTTTATCTTGAATTTCGATCCGCGATAACGAACAGTTGCTGTCGACTGTTATCGACGAGAGCGGAGGCGGACGGACTTCCATCAGCAGTGATCGTCGCCGACGATGGTGAGGCGAGTGGGCTCGGCCAGCACCAGGGAGGCCGAGTCGAGGTCTGCCAGGCGGGCAGCGAGGGTGGCCGTCGCTAGGCGTTCGGGAAGGGCCTCGTTGAACTTCAGCCCCTTCAGCGCCCGCTGATCCATGTCGGGCAGGCAGAGCCGCTCTGGAGCGTCGGCCGTTCCTGCCTTCCACATCTCAAGAGTCAGGTCAGTGCGCATGCGGATGCTGGCGTCGTCGAAGCGCTGGACACTGTCCGTCAGGTGGGACAAGGTCGCGGCGAGGGTGGCGTTCGCCCGGTAACCCGCCCAGGTCCACCAGCGGACGTCCTCGCCGGAGCGGGTGATGACGGTACCGCCTGGGTGCACAGCAGGCACATGTTCGTCGCGGACTTCAGCCAGCACCCGCTTGGCCCGTTGGGTTAGGGCCACCGGCGGGTCTGCCCCGAGCAGCACCTCTCGCACTGCGCGCGCCAGCGCGAAGCTCGCCCCGGACACCCCCGGCGTGAGCCAGCGCGCCTTGCCTCCGCCCTCCGCGGGTTCGACGTAGCAGCGGCGTCGTTTCCAGTCGGTCCAGGTCACCCGCCAGCTGCGCCCGCCGAGCAGGAGCAGCCGCGGCCCGTCGGTCTTCTCGGTGAGCAGCATCGGGTCGGTCCGGCCGATCTCCTGCCGCCCGGACAGCACGGTGAACTGGGGCGGGGCGGTGAACGCTGCGGTCATGCCCATGAAGTGCCGGTGCCCGAACCGCTGCTCGGCGGCCGGGCCGATGAACAGCAGCTCGCCGTCGGCGTCGATGAACCCCTGCTCGACCAGGTGCCGCAGGATGGGCTCGGCGCTGCGGTCGAACGGCACCAGGCCGTTCCACGCCTGCACCCACAGGCGGCTGCCGATCCGGTGCTCCTGCAAGCACAGGGCAAGCAGCTGCTGGGCGACGATATGCCGCGGTTCCGGCGGCGGCACCACCGGCTCGACGTAACCCTGGCCCCACAGGTGCAGCAGGCCCGCCGCCCACATCAGCGGGCCCGGGTTCAGGGCGAGGAACAGGCAGTTGCGGCTGGTCCCGGGCCGCCGCCCGGTCCGCCCGATGCGCTGCAGGAACGCGGCCACACTCGGCGGTGCATTGACCTGGATGACCCGGTCCAGGTCGCCTACGTCGATGCCCAGCTCCAGCGTGGAGGTTGCCACGATCACGCAGTCCCGGGCCTCGGCGAATGCCTGTTCCGCGCGGTGCCGCTCGTCGATCGGCAGGGACGCGTGGGACAGGAACGTGGTGACGCCGCGTTCCCGCAGCGCGGCGCCGATCTCCTCGACCAGCTGCCGGGAATCGCAGAACACCAGCCGTTTCTCGCCCCGGTGCAGCGACGCGATCACCGTCGCGGCGTTGCTCACCGACCCCACATAGTCCAGCTCGATGTCCCCGGGCGGGGGTGCCGCCCCGGCCCGGGTATCCCGGCCGCTGGTGCCCGCCGCAGGCAGTGCGCCAGCAGCGGTCCAGGCCTCAGGCGAGACCACAATTCCCGAACGCTCCGTCCGGCCTGATCCCTGCAGCCACCGCAGCATGTCCGCGGGATTGCCCACGGTCGCCGACAGGCCGATCCGCTGGATGGGCCGTCCGGTGACTCTGGTCAGCCGCTCCAGGACCGCGAGCAGGTGCCAGCCGCGGTCGTCGCCGGCGAAGGCATGCACCTCATCGACCACGATGGCGCGCAGGTCGGTGAACAGCCGCCCGTGCTCGACCTTCAGGCTGATCAGCATCGCTTCCAGCGACTCCGGCGTGGTCAGCAGGACATCCGGGGATTCCCGCAGGATCCGCTGCCGCGCCGAGGCGGTGACGTCACCGTGCCAGATCGCAGCCCGGCGCCCGAGCCAGCCGGTGTAGGTCTCCAGCCGGGGGAGGAGGTTGTTCAGCAGTGCCTTCAGCGGGCAGACGTAGAGGACGGACAGCCCGGACCAGCGCTGCTGCTCCATCGCGGTCAGCAGCGGGAACACCGCGGCCTCGGTCTTGCCGCCCGCCGTGGGGGCCAGCAGCAGGGCATCGGTGCCGTCCAGTACCGGCCCGGCGGCCTCGTCCTGCAACGCGCGCAGCGACTGCCAGCCCAGGCTGTTGACGATGTGATGCACCAGCGCGGGATGCAGCCGGTCCAGCCCGGGACTCATCGCCGCCCGCCGTCTCCGCGCACCGGCCACACTCTCATCACGGCAGGTCGAGGTCGATGTCGTCAGCCCGGGACACCGGCGACACCGACCGGGCGGCCGCGTTGCGTTCCACCTCGGACAGCTCGCCCGCGGCCAGTGTCAGCGCATAGTGGCGGCGCGGGTCGAAGTCGGCGAACTGGTCGACCCGGTCCAGCACGTCAGCGACGAGCTTTTTCAGGAACACCCGGGGCGCGACGCCGACCTTCCCGCCCAGCGACCCGGTCACCGCGTCCGCGAGTTCACCGACATAGCCGTCGTCAACGGCCTTCAGCACATGGTCCGGCTCAGTGGCCCCGCCCGCATACAGGTCGCGCACCTTCGCGCCCAGGGTCAGCAGGGCGTCCCGGTCGAAGCCGGGCAGCCGCAGCTGCACGGCCCGCGGATTGTCGAAACGGGGATCGGTGGAGAAGTCGGTGGCCAGCCGCTGCGCCAGCGGCGGCAGCCGAGGCACCCCGCTCGGGCCGTCGTAGAACGCGGGCGTGCCGGTGATGACGAGGAACAGCCCGGGATACCGGCCAGCGTCGATCTCATCGAGTAGCTGCCGCAGGGCGTTGAATGCCTTGTCCCGGACGTCGCCGCGGACCCGCTGCAGGGTCTCCACCTCATCGAGCACGAGCAGCAGGCCGGGATGGCCCGCGTCGCGGAGCACTTCCAGCAGGCCCTGCAGGAAGCCCATCGCGCCGAAGTGGTCCAGTTCGCCCCGGATCCCGGCGCTCCGCTTGGCCGCCGCCGCGACGTGCGGCTGGCCGCCGAGCCAGGCGGCGAGTGCGTCGGCTGCGGCGCCGTCACCAGAGGCCACCGCCGCGCGGTACGCGCGCAGCGCCTGGGCGAACGCCGGGGTGCGTACGGAGACGGCGGCCAGCCGCTGCTCCAGGAGCCGCTCCACGGCCTCGTCCACTGCGGCCTGCCCGCGCCCGGCCAGCCCAGGATCGGTGGCGGTGGCGTCGGATTCCAGGGTGAACAGCCAGGAATCCAGCACCGGCCGCAGCGCGCTGGGCGGGAACGCCGCTGTCCGCAGCGCCTCGCCTATCCGGCGGTATACGGTCTCCAGCTTGTGCAGCGGTGTCTCGGTTTCGGAGATCTGCACCTCCGCGGCGGCGAACCCGCGGCGCAGGGCGCGTTCAGCGAGGTAACGGGTGACGAACGTCTTGCCCGCGCCGTACTCGCCGCGCACCGCCTTGAACGCCGAGCCGCCGCCGGCCACCGCGTCGAGGTCGGCGTCCAGGGCGGGCGTGAAGCGTTCCAGGCCCACCGCCAGCAGGTCCAGCCCGTTGGCCGGGACGGTCCCCCGGCGCAGCGCGTCGATCACCTCACGGCGGCGCCTCGGCGAGACGTGCTCGTTCACGGCCGGATCCCGAACTGCTCCCGGAGCAGCGACTCGTCGAGGATGACGGTCGCGCCGTCGGCGTCCACCCGCAGCACCGGGTAGCCTTCCACGTTCAGCAGCCGCTGGGCGTGGAGCATGGCCCCGCGCAGCAGGACCGGCGAGACACCCAGGGCGGTGGCCGCCAGCGCCGGGACCAGCCGCCGGCTGGGGGCGTCCAGCAGCGCGCCGAGCAGCCCGCGGACCTGATCGTCGCTGACCGACACCCGGCCGGCGATCTTCTTCTGCGCGGCATAGGCAGCGGACTTCAGCACCGCGGCCGGGACCGGGCTAGCCGACCGGGCCGTGCCTGCTGGCGCCGTGCCTGGCCTCGGGGCCGGGGCCGCCGCGGTGTCCGGCTCGTCGAACAGGGTGGGGACTGCTTCCGGCGCGGCTTTCCGCACGCCAGCGGCAGGCCCCGGCCGTGGCGCCCGTTCAGCAGCAGGGGGCGCCAGCGCGGCAGTAAGGGCGGGTGCGACGGGGTCGATCCACCAGGCTGGCTCCTGCGGCGGGGCCAGGGCCAGGTCGACGTCATCGGGGACTGCGCCGGGCACCAGGACGGCGACCGGGACCACGGCCTCGGCCGGGGCGCCGCCGCCGTGGTAGCCGGCTTTCAGCGGCCCGTACCGCAGGTGCTCGTCCACGGCGAGCACCGCACGGCCCTCGTGCAGCAGCACGCGGCGGCCGGTGACCAGCACCTCCCCGTCACCCGCAGGCTCGATGGCCGCCCGGGAGCGGCCGCTGGAAATCGTCGCGCAGGAGCGCTGGACGCCCTGCCGACGTTCCACGACGTGCCCGTGGTCGGCGGTCAGCACGACCACCCGCCCGGCATGCCGGGCCCGGTCCAGCAAGGGGACGAGGTGCCTGACCGCGTTCGCGCCCCACGCGGTGCCGCCTGGATCAGAACGGTCGAGTGCGTCGTCAATCGTGTTCAGCACGCAGGTGACCAGGGGATAGCCGGTCACGTCCGCGATAGCCGCGGCCACGTCATCGGCGACCGCGTAGCCGGGCCGGGAGGAATCCAGCGGCTTCTTGTGGAACAGGACGGCCCCCGGCAGGCCATGCGCGCCGGTCAGCGACGCATACCCGCGTTGCTCCACGTCCTGCCCGCCGGCCCTGAGCTCGCCGCAGAGCAGGGAGGTGCGGCTGACCTCGGTGAGGGTGGGCAGCACGGCAAGCGCCGCCGCCCGGCGGGTCTGCCCGGGCAGCAGCGCCTCGGCCCAGCCATCCCCACTCCGGGCCAGCACGCTGGCGATCACTTCGGTGCCCACCGCGGCGCTCATCCCGTCCAGCACGAGCAGCAGCACCGGGGTGCTACGGGCCAGCGGCAGCACCACACCGGGCAGGAGATCTTCCAGGTGCTGCACTCCGTCCGGGCTGCCGGGCCCGCTACCGGTGTCGCTGCTGGTGTGCGCGGCAAGCGCGGCGGCGAATGCCAGGTCGTGGGCGGCCCGCCGGGCCCGCACCCCGGCCAGCACGGCGGCGAGCCCGGCGCCGAGGTCAGGGTCGCTCGTGCCGGGCGCGGCGTCGTTGACGGCCGAGTCGGCCCAGGCGTCGCTGCCGGAGTGCCTGCCGAGCAGCGGCGGCAGGGATGTCCCGCTGGCCGCGGAGTCCGCCGCCAGCCAGCGCGCCAGCCGTACCGCGGCGTGGAAAGCCGCAGTGCGCGGGTCGGTGCCGGCGAGCCGGTGCGCGGCCACGCCAACCCACGCCTGCTCCACCTCAGCCAGGGCAGCAGCGGAGACCTGCGGCGCATCTGGGCTGGCTTGCTGCCGGGCCGCCGCGCCCGGCAGGGCGGCCCGCAGGGCAGCGGCCAGCGAGGCGAGCCGCCGGGTCAGCCCGGCCGGCAGCAGGTCCGAGCCGTCGGCCAGGCTGATCGCGTGTGTCCCGGCGAGCAGGTCGTCGGCGCGGCCAAGCAGGGCCATGCCGCTGCCGTGCTGCGCGGGATCGCTGAGCATCCCAGCGACAACCGCCGACGATTCCCGCGCCCAGGACCGCAGCGTGCCGCCGGGCGGGGTGGCGCCGCCCAGCCGGGGTTCCAGGCGGATCAGCGCCTCGCGGGCCAGTTGCGCCGGGTTCGCTGCCCCGCGCCCGTTCGTACTCCGTGCCCTGCCGGGAGCCGCGCCATCCCGGGCGTCGGCGAGCAGGCCGGCGATCAGCCCGAGCGGGACGGCGTCCCGGCCTTCCCCGGCGCGCAGCAGCGGGAGCAGCGGCCGGCCGGCCGACCCGGCGCGCTCGGCCGCCCAGTCCAGGACGGCGCTGGTGAGGGCATCCCCGGCCAGCACCCGGAGATCCGCGACCCGGGTGAGCACCGCTGGGTCGGCTGTCCAGGCCAGCACGCTGGCCGCGTCGACGACCGGATCGGTCAGGCCCAGGTGCGACGCGGCCACGGCGCCGAGGGCATGGTCGCGGGTCAGCACCCCGCCGGGAGCGGGCGGCCAGCCAGCCGGCGGTGCTGCCGTGAGCAGCCCGATAGCGATCTCCCGGTCCTCGGCGGTGGCGGTCAGCGCGGGCTCGACCCCGGTGGCGGCGAAACGGAGCCGGACCGCGTCCCATGGGTCAGGCGTGCGCAGCCGGTTCCAGATGAGATGGCTCAGCACCCCGGTGCCGAGATCATCGTCCGTGCGGTCGGTCAGCACGACCAGCCACTGGCCGCGGGCCCGTTCCAGCAGGGCCTCGCGGACGGCGAGCGCCGACACGCACGGCACGACCCGCACGGGCACGCTCTCGTGGGTGAACGCCGGCGGACCCGGCCACTCCGGGCGGGCCCGCACGCCGAGCACGCCGCTGGCATAGTTCTTGCGGCGTGCCTGGTCCAGCAGCGCCCGCAAGACCGGGAGCGTGGCGCGGGCCGCCGTCCCGGTCACTCCTGCACTCGCCATTCCACGATCACCTGCTCGTCGCGGTGCGCATCCAGGAACGCGGCCAGCGGTCCGAGTACCTCGCTGGCCGGAGCACCCTTGGCCCGGGTCGCCTGGCCGGCCAGGCCAGGCAGCGATCTTGGCGGCACCTGGATGGGCACGTCATCCGGGCGGCGTGCCTGCGGGGGCTGCACCGGCTCGGCGGGCTGGCCAGCGGACAGCCACTCGAAGATCGCGTCGTCGGTTGCCGAGAGGGCCGGTCCCAGCCGGGTCGCGAACTCGTCCGCCGCCACCGCCGCACGCAGCGTCTCGAGCGTGCTGGCGGCGGCCCGGCCACGCTCGTCAGCCTGGTGTTCCGCGGCACGCAGCGGGGCGAGCCTGTCCCAGCGGAACCCATCGACCGCCGAGGTGACGGCTTGCGCCCGGCTCAGCGAATTCGCGACCGCGGTGTCCGTGGCGGGCAGCACGGCCCGGGCCAGGGTCTCGATCAGATGCACCCGGCTGCTGGCCCGGCGCATGGCCTCCACCAGCCCGGCCCCGGCGCGGGTGGTCGCCAGCCGGCCGGGGCGGTCGGCAGGCAGGCCGAGGTGCTGGTAGGCCTGTTCCACCCGGAGCACCAGGACCGCAGCGGCGTCAGCCACGGTGTCCAGGTGGCCGCGGAGGCTTTCGGTGAAGTCAGCGACGCCAGCCGCGGTCAGGTACGGGTTGGCCCGGATCCCGAACAGGACCTCGGCGCGCGATGTGGCGGCCTGCCAGTCGGCCGGGACCGGCAGCGGCTCGGGCTTCAGCTGCATGTCGGGGCGGGCCGCACCCGGCCGCGGGGCCGGGATGGACGCCCCGTGCTGGTACCAGGCCCGCTGCCGCAGCGCCGCCCAGGCCGCCGTGATCAGGTCGGCGACCTCGTCACGCAGGCCCAGTTCAGGGCGCATCGCGTCGATCCAGCCGCGGATCTGGCCCACGCCGACCGGGTCCTGGGGCTGCACGCCGTCCCGGGCCGCCGCCCGCTCGAACTCCGCGCCCCACGGGCCGAACCTGTCGTCGCCGAACAGGAAGTGCGTCTCGCCGGCCATGCCGACACCCAGCGCATTGGCGACCCGCCGGACGGCGGGGATGTCGCCGTCCAGCCGCACCCGCCCGTCCCGGTCCGCGACGGCCCGCTCCACGTGCGCGTACACCGCGGCCAGGTCCCGGACGCTGACCTCGACGTCGCCCGGCTCGAACCGCGGATGCCCCGGGAACGTGGCGGTGAACGCCTGATCGACCAGGTTGCCGAACGCCGCTGCCAGGTCGGCGCCAACCGGCCGGGCCGGGGAGAAACTGGGGTCGAGACTGACCAGCACCCGGTCCTGGGCGGCGTCCTCGGCCAGCGTGCCGGGGGAGGGCGCGGCGGCGCCGTAGCATTCCTGCACCGCGCGGCGCAGCGCCTCGCGCAGCCCGGTGCGCTGGCTCTCCAGGATCGCCCTGGCCTGCGCCCGGTCCACCTCGGAGAGGTGATCGGCGTTCGTGGTCCACCGCTCACCCGAGCCACCGAGCAGCCAGTCCAGGATCACCAGGCGCCGCACGTCGCGCATCCGGTCCTCGGACAGGAACCAGGGCAGCCACACGATGGTCCGCGCCTTCAGGCCGCCTTCGGTGAGCCGGTCGATCCGGGCGAGATCCTCCGCCGCCGAATGCCCGGGATCGTCGAAGGGATAGTCGATGACCAGCCGCCACGTCCCGGGGCGCGCCCGGAAGTGGTCCTCGGTCAGCCAGCCGGCGTCCCGCACGTTTCCGAACACCAGGTCCACCGACCGCCGCGAGCCCCGCCAGATCACCGGATGCGAGTAGACGCCGAACACGTCCGGGTCCCGCGCGGTGATCCCGAGCGTGTCCCGCACCAGCTCCTTGATCAGCTCCCGGCGCCGGCCGTCGTTGTCCTCGCCCCTGGCGTTCTCCACCACGGTCTCGTAGTCCACGTCGGCGACCCG
>Ga0307373_10006404_pt1 | contig 18762 bp, 16 predicted proteins | sample OX2MG_FD_202534 | JGI IMG/M metagenome (GOLD analysis project Ga0307373, IMG submission 202534) | Soil microbial communities from Risofladan, Vaasa, Finland - OX-2 | ecosystem: Environmental > Terrestrial > Soil > Coastal area > Acid sulfate soil | place: Finland: Risofladan, Vaasa | collected...
GCCCTGGTCCTGAATCTCCAGGTAGAAATTGCCTTTGCCGAAGATGTCCCGCAGGTCGTAGGCCGACTGGCGCGCCGCCTCATAGCGGCCGGCGGAAAGCGCCACAGCAACCTCTCCACGCAAGCAGGCGGAGAGGCCGATTAAACCCTCGGAATGGCGAGCCAGCAGATCTTTGTCGATGCGGGGTTTGTAATAGTAACCTTCGGTGTAAGCGGCGGAGACCAGCTTGACGAGGTTGCTGTAACCGCGTTCGTTTTCGCAGAGGAGAACAAAGTGGTTGGGCCGGTCGGCGTCCGGAGAACGGTCGAAGCGGCTGGTCCCCGCCACATAGACTTCGCAGCCGATAATGGGCTTGAGCCCGCGCTTGAGCGCCGCCTCGTAAAACTTCACGGCGGCAAACAGATTGCCGTGGTCGGTGACGGCCACCGCCGGCATCTTCAGTTCAGCGGCCCGGTCCATGACCCTGGAAATCCCGCAAGCGCCGTCGAGCAGACTATAGTCCGTATGCAAATGCAGATGAATGAAATTTTCGGAAGCCATTGAAGCTATTCTACCAAAAAAACCGCCGCGGCGGGCGGGGGGATGAACTGGAGGCAGATTCCGTTATCGATAGGCCGGTTCCCCAAAAAACAAATCGGGAACCTCAAGCGCGGAGATGTCCGCTCTGAGTTGATCGAAGCTGGGGAAATCGCTCCTTGCCGGCAAGGGCGATTTCACAGCAATAGGACCGTTACTTCCGCCGAGGATTCGGTTTGGCGGCAGGGTGAGTTGGCGGCGCTGCCGGGGGCGGCGGTCCAAAAGGAGCAGTAAGCGCCTGGCTTACGTCGGGCGGCATTTTATCCGCATTGGCCAGCAACAAGCTGACATTCCAGATTTGCTCGTCGGTCAGTGAAGCTTGGAAGCCGGGCATGCCGGTGAGGCGAATCCCATGCTTCACCTTCCAGTAAGTCACGCCGGTGGGATCGTCCGTGACCATATGGTCGGGTTCGAACAGTTGCGGCGGCGGCGGAAACTCTCCCTTCGCAATCCCTGACATCGGCTTTCCCGGCAGGCCGTGGCACCCTCCGCAATGGTGCCGGTAGACTTCCACCCCGGCGAGCAATTCCCCATCGCTTGCCTTGGTGGTCCGCGTTTTCGGCGCTTCGCGGCTCAGCGTGGCGTGCAAGGCGGTGTTGGCAAAAAACTCTTCAAACGGCATCGGCGGCGCCGAGGTTGCCACGGGCGCACGCCCGGAACGAACATACAAATAGAACCCGGCCGGGACCAGAAGAAATCCAATGATGACGCCTACGATAAATTTTCCCATCGACTATTTCACCCCCTGCAAGAATAACGATTCCGAGCATAGCATGTTTTGTTTCCAACCTTTTGGCGAACTCTCAGAAGAGTCCGCAGCTTGTCGGACTCCCCTGCGGGCTTGAAACCGCTAAAGAAACCTGCCATTGGAAAATCTTTTCCATTGTCGCGGCCTGCCCATGCTGCCGGGAAAGTCCTTCAGTCCTCTTGTTGCTACTTCCGCTTCCCTTTGGGCGCTGGAGGAGCGGCTTGCGCGGCCGGCGCCTTCCGCTTGGGCGGTCCCGCCTTGGACGGTATCGCTGCAGGCGGGGGTGTTAGCGCTGGCGGAGTGGCTTTCACCGGCGTTCCCTTCCGCTTGAGTGGCCCCGCCTTGGGAGGTTTAGCCGCAGGCGGGGGCGGCGGCGGTGCTTTGATTCCTGACAAGGAGCGAAGTTCCTTTTCAAGCTGCTGGTGTGTTTTGATCTTTCCGTCCAGTTGGTCAAAGAAAACGCGCTCCAGAATTTTGTCGAAGTTCGGACCAGGCTTCATTCCGATCGCCAGGAGGTCCTGGCGAGGCAGGCGCGCTCGCACTTGAGGCGCCTTGACCAGAAAGTTCTTGACCCGGGTCTGAACTTTCGCCTGGGGATAATACGCCAGCAGGAAGAGCAGCAGGGGTTCGGGCTGGGTTGACAATAATTTGTATGCCTGGCTGGGCAGGGCGCATTTGGCGCTTGCCAGAAGGCGCGCGACTTTCTTCGCTTCCCTCTCCAGGTTCAGCACCAGCTTGATGCTTTGGGAATCGACGAGGATTTTATGGGCCAGGCTTTTCTTTTGTGCTGAGCCCAGGTTGCTCACGAGACAGTGGAAATTGAGCAGATAGGGATCGGCACCGGGAACCTTATGCGAGACGGTGCGGACCTTCCGAAACTGCTCATAAGGTATTTTGCCAAGATGCCGTTCAAGGCCGTTTAAGATTCCCCGCTCGGCGTACAATTTGAGCACCCGGTCAGGGCTGTCTTCCCGGAGAACGGCTTCCAATTCCCGCGCCTGGTTGTCGGGGGAAAGACCGGCCCAGGCGCGTTCCTCGATCGCGGCCGCAAGCCAGCGCGCAGTCTTTTCTTCCGGCTTGAATCCCAAACGCAGGCCCAGGCGGAACAACCTGTAGATGCGGACGGGATCCTCCGAGAAACTGCGCGGGTGGAGGACGCGGATTTCCGCCCGCTCGATGTCGCCGACACCATTCTTCGGATCCAGGAGCAGGCCGCGGGAATTGGGATGAAGGGAGATTGCCATGGCGTTGAGCGCAAAATCCCGCCTCTTCAAGTCGTCAAAAATCATGGAGGGCGTGGCCACCGGGTGCCCGGGGGCGGAAAAGGTTTCGGTGCGGCATTGGGCGATTTCCGCGCGAACCCCGTTGCCAAACCACAGCTTCGCCGCCCAGAGACGTTTGTCGACCGAGGCCCGGAGAACCTCGATGGCGCCTTGATCAGCACCCTGCGCCGCTTTCCCAGGCTTTTTGCGCCGGGAATCATCGATGTGCAGCGGATGGAAAAGTTTCTGAAGGTCCCCTTCCACGGCGAAGTCCAGGTTGTGGATGGTGGCCTGTCCAAAAGTCATGTCGCGCACTGCCCCACCCACAAGGTACAAGTTCAGTTCCTTGTCGTGAGCAACTCGGCTGAGCTTGTTCAACACCTGGAATTGCGCCGGGGAAAGCCGAGTTTCCATCAAGAAGTTGTAGTCGCTCATAGTTTCCTGTATGCCAGCCTAGGTTGAGTCTCTTCCGCGGTTTCAGGCTCGCGGGTGATGAGACTGATAAACTTGCCGCAATCGTTCCTTAAGGACGTGCGTATAAATCTGAGTGGTTGAAATATCGCTGTGTCCAAGCATGGTCTGAATGGACCGCAGATCGGCCCCTCTCTCCAGCAAATGGGTCGCAAAAGAGTGCCGGATCATGTGAGGAGTCAGTGAAGTGTGAATTCCTGCCCGCCGGCCGTAGGCTCCCAGGATCTTCCAGAAGCCCACGCGGGATAGCGCTCCACCTCGGACGTTCAGGAACATGAAAGGAACCCCGGGATTCTTCATAAAGCTGCCGCGTCCGTTCCGGACATAGGCTTCCACGGCCCGCAAGGCCGACTTCCCCACCGGGATCAGCCGCTCCTTCCTTCCTTTGCCGATGCAACGGACAATGCCCAGGTTGGGCTCGAAATCCTCCCATCGCACGGAGAGAAGTTCTGAAACACGCATGCCCGTCGCATAAAGCAGTTCCAGCATCGCCCGGTCGCGAAGCCCGCCGGGAGTCGCCGGATCGGGCTGTGCGAGCAGGCTATCGACCTCCCCAGCGCTAAGGTACTTGGGAAGTGAGTGATCGAGTCTCGGGGTTTCCACTTCGTGCGCGGGGTCTCGCGGGAGTTTCCCTTCCTTGACCAGGAATTTTAAAAAATGCCGGAGAGCCGCCAAATGTCTTGCCACCGAACGCGCGCTCAAGCCCTGCCGATATAAGGACTCGAGAAACTTGCGGATATTCTCGTGCTGCACTTTGCCCAGCTCCAGGCCGGAATCTCGTAGGTAAAACGCGAACTTCTGCAGATCCTGCCGATAACTCGTAATGCTATTGGGGGCTAAACCCTTCTCAACCCGGGCATAATCCAGGAATTCGGCAATCTCAGATGAAACGTTAGCTGGCGGATCCAGCATGGTCGGTGCTGTCTCCTTAGGCAGTTTCGGTCATAAAATACAGCCCTATTGCCACTGCAATCAAATAATTAGGGCTTCCAGCGATACATGACCCAGCAGAAGACCCCATCCGTTGGCGCGAAAGCCACAAAATCCCAACCCTGCTCCCTGCAACCTTAGGCCCGGAATACTGTGACGAGCTATCCAAAAGCAATATTATATTTATATTCAGCAAGATAGGAGCATTTCTCAAATGCCTAGCAACCTCGAGCCTGGACGTCTGAAAGGCTCAAATCGAAACGCATCTTAGCACATGCGGTTTCACAAGACCAAGCTGGTTTTTAAGTGCCTCGCAGGGCAGCAGCTAGCGATGGGGCTTTCGAAACGCGGAGTTCACAGCCTGGTTTTAACCCGCAAGACGTAAGTTCTAAAGCGATTATGCTGCTTGGACGTTGTCAAATGACAAAAGGAACATTGGAATTAATTAAGTTACCTTGGGCAATTCCAGCCTTTGGTGGATGGCGTAAAGAACCAGCTCCAGGCGGTCTGAGACTCCGACCTTATCGTAAATGGACCTGAGGTGGTTCTTGACGGTTTGTTCAACGATATCCAGATGGCTGGCAATTTCACGGTTTCGCCACCCTTGAGTCAGGCAGCTTACAATCGTCCTCTCGCGGCGGGTCAGTGTATCCACCGGGCGCGGCTGGCGGTCTTTGTCGCTGACGATCCCAACGCCGACTTCCGTCAGGGGACTGTGCGGCAGGACCGTTTCCCCTCGGAGAACCCTGTGAACACTCTTGACGAACGCTTCCGGTTGATCCGCCTTGCAGATCAGCCCCGAGACTCCTGCTTCGACGAGTTCCTTCTTCATCTGTTCGGAAAACAGGGAGGCGATGGCGATGATTTTGCACTCAGGCGCCTGGTGGCGGATTTGTGCGAGGAGGCTGCGATTTCCGTCGGAGGCGATTTCCTGTTGGACGATTATTAAATCCGGCTGGAAGGTCTTGAGCATCGCCATGACTTGCGGAACATTCTCCGCTTGTGCGACCACCCGCAGGTCGTCCTCAGCACTCAAAAGCCTCTTGAGTCCCAAGCGAAAAATCCCCTCGCGGTCCGCGACCAGGATGTTGATCTTCTTCTTGGATTTCAGCCGGCTTTTCGCTTGCATGATCGAAGTTCGAGGTTTCGACCCAGGCGCCCAAGTTTGTGGTTAGCCAAAACGCCTGTCCGGATACGGGAGGACGATAAGATGGAGGGAGTGCTTTAGCCCTCCTACGGTGTTGAATCCCTTGAGGCCGAATCCGGCAAATCCGGCCACCCTACGCGGGCTGCGGAGCGGAAAACAACTGGTAGTCATCGATGACCACGCCGACTCCGGCAAACGCAGCCTGTGCCTGTTGCCGGACAACACGGCCCTCGCAGCGCAAATGCGTAGGAACTTTGGTGATCTCAGCAGGAAACGAAACGGTCAATTGCACCCGCGTATCGTGGCGAATACGCAAGGGCGTCTGGATGAACAGCCCGTTGCCGCTGATGTTGCTGGTTTTGGCTTGTGCGCGGTGCTCAATTCCAGCGGGACTTTTCCAGCGCAAGCTGACTGGAAGTTCGATCGGAATTCGCGTTCCGGCGCGAATGCCCCTCTGTTCTATGCCCATATGATCCACTCAAATTGAACTGTTCGCAGCTTATCTCGTTTGCACCAAAACAACAAGCACCCGGTCCTTCCTCCGAGTGTGTTCCGGCGGGAGAAACGGAACCGGGTTACGGAAACTGCCTCACAGGTATTGTTGGTCAAAGTCTCCCGCAAGGCAAGAGAACGGGAGTACTAGTACTCCCGTACGGGACGTTGCCTATCGTTGCCTCCCCTGATAACCTTGCACCTTGGGATCGGCAGCAAGGCATGCGCCTGGCGGTCAAGAGCTGCCCGTATCCCGCTACCCCGGAAGGAGTTCGACTCATGAGACTTGGCGACATTGCGGCGAAGCTGGGTGCAAAGCTGGAGGGCCCCGCAGATCTGGAGATTACGGCGGTTGCCCCCATCGAAATGGCCGGGCCCACTTCTTTGACCTTCCTTTCCAACCCTAAATATCGGCGGAAACTCAAAACAACTCAAGCGGCGGCGATCATTCTTTCACCCCAGGAACCTGACCCGGGACGCCCAGCGCTGCGTTCTGAGAATCCCTATTTGGCTTTTGCGCAGGCCTTGGAGCTTTTCTCCCCGCCGCTACGCCCGGCGCCGGGTATTCATTCCACCGCCGTCATCGCCCCGGACGCCAGGATCGGCCGGAACCCTTCCATCGGTCCCTACGCCGTCATTGAAGAGGGCGTGGAAATCGGCGACGACTGCGTCATCAAAGGGCACGTCATGATTTATCCGGGGGCGAAAATCGGGAACGGCTTCTTCGCTCATTCGCACGCCGTCGTCCGGGAAAACGTCGCCATCGGAAATAACGTGATCTTGCAGAACGGAGCTGTGATCGGAGGCGACGGTTTCGGCTTCGCCCGCCAGGCAGATGGCTCCTATTACAAGATCGTGCAAGCCGGAACCGTGGTGATTGAAGACGGCGTCGAGGTGCAAGCGAACGCCTGCATTGACCGCGCCACGGTGGGTGAAACACGGCTGCGACGGGGCGTGAAGGTTGATAATCTGGTCCAAGTGGGGCACGCCTGCGATATCGGCGCCAATACCCTGCTCTGCGGGCAGTCAGGACTGGCGGGAAGCTGCAAAGTGGGAGAGAGCGTTGTGCTGGCGGGACAGGTGGGTGTGGCTGGGCACCTCACCATCGGGGACAACGTGATTGCCACGGCGCAAACTGGAATCCCCTCGGACGTGGAATCCAATAAAATCATTTCCGGTTATCCGGGGATCGATAACGCCCGGTGGCTCAAGTGTTCCGCCGCCTACGCTCGACTCCCGGAAATCTACGCGGCGGTGCGGCGGCATTTCAGCCGCTCCGATTCGCAAGCTACAAGTGACTAGGGCGGCCAGATCTCAGGCAGGATGGGGTTCGAGCGGCTTCTCATCGGCCGCGAGCCCTGCGAGGATGGCGCCGCGCACCTGGGCGGCGACCTTGGCGCGGTCTGCCGCGGTGTAACCGGCGGTGGGAATGGGGTCATGAATTGTAATCCTCACGGTTCCCGGGTGTACGGTGAATTCTCCCTTGCGCGTGATCTTGCTGCCTCCTGAAACGGAGATCGGCATGATCGGCACGCCCGCCTTGATGGCCATCACGAAGGTACCCTTTTTGAAGGCTTGAAGTCTTCCGTCCCTGCTGCGAGTGCCCTCGGGAAACACCAGGAAGGAGTTTCCCTTTTTGAGCGACTCCACGGCCTGATCTACGGCGCCAAAAGCCCGCTCGCGGCTCTTGCGGTCCACGGGAATAAATCCCATCATCCGCATGCCGCGTCCCAATACCGGAATGCGAAAGACTTCCTTCTTGGCCAGGATTAGGACGGGAGGAAGATTCGCGACCAGAGCAGGGGGATCACAGTTGCTCTGGTGATTACTCATGAACACCACGGCACGCCCCGCCGGAATTTTCTCCCGGCCTTCAACCACTACTTTGATGCCCGCCAGCCGCAAGGCTATTCTTGCGCCCAATAGACTGGCTCCATAGATGGAGTTTGCATTCCCGGTGATCGCGGAGAGCAGGAGTATAGACAGGCCGGCAATCAAAATGTAGAGACTGACGGCCGTATAGACAAACAAGGTCCGCAACATCAGTTTTGCGCTGCCTGGCTCGTGGTGGTCTTCCCTTCCAGCCATCCCTCCCGCACCCGGCGTTGTTCCGCTGTGGGGTGATTGTTCTCCTCAACGCCGTAGACGGGGCCAAGCCTGGAACCAACCCGGTATTCGATCTTAAGAATACGGTCGGCGCGGCGCACGTTGAATTTGACCCGCTGCCCGGGGCTCAGTTCACGAGCGGCCTGGTCGGGCAGCCACGTCAGTTCAATGCCGTTCATTTTGAGGAGAAAGTCTCCCGGCTCGAGCCCGGCTTCCTGAGCGGAACTCTGCGGTTCAACCGACTCCACAACCACCGGACCGGTAAAGCTTTTGAGCGACTGGAAGCCCAGGTCCGCCATTTTGGCCATCTTGGTGGTGAGGTGCAAGCCCGCGTAACCGAGATAAGTGTCATAGTCAAGATCGCGGGTCCCGTCCACGTAATCCCGGAAAAAGGCCTTGCAATCGGAACCAGGCGCAAGGTCGGTGAGAAGGTATTGAAGGTCCGCGTCGTCGAAATAACGTCCCCGCTTGGCAAAATCCTGGTTCAGGCGGCGCATGAGGCTGTCCAGGCTGTGGCGGTTGCCGCTCGCGTACCGGATGGCCAGGTCGAGCAAATAACCCAGCAACTCTCCCTTGTTGTAATAAGAAATGCTTCGTTCCGGCCGGGAGTAATCGGGATACTTTTCCAGCCATGCTTCGCGGCCGGCTTCTTCAGCGCTCTGGAAATGCCTTGCCGGGCGAGCTTTGAGTTGGGCGATCTGGGAGGCGAGGTGGTGGTAAAATTCTCCGCGGCGAATCAGCCCGGCGCGGAGCAAGACCAGTTCGCCGTAGGTGCTAGTCACTCCCTCGGAAAACCAGAGATCGCTCGTATCGTTTCCGTGGATGTAATCAATCGGCTCGAGACCCCGTGGCCGGATGCGCTTGACGTTCCAGAGGTGAAAGAACTCATGGGCGGACGTGGCCTCCAAGGGGTAGAGCCCTGCGCGCATTTCATCTGCTGGAATGCTAATGGCCGTGCCATCACGGTGTTCCATCCCCCCGCTTCCGCTGCCTGACTCCGGAAAATAATAAAAAAAAGTGTAGCGGCGGAAAGGAACGTCCTGCATGAGGGCTGTTTCCGTGGCGGTAATTTTCTTGAGCGCTGCCAGCAGATGTTTTGACGAATAGAGATCAGGTGCGGCATCGACGACCACGCGAAACGTCGCGCCATTCTGAACGTAGTCAAATTCTTGAAACGTCCCGGCCTCGGCGGGACTATCCGCCAGACGGTCGTAATTCGCGGCTTGGTATTCGCCGGGCGCGGTCCCGTCATCGAGAGCTGTGACCAGCTTCCAGCCTTCGGGGAGCAGAAATTCGACCTGGACGCCGCGGGCGCGATCATGCGGCAGATAGAAAAGCAGCAGCGCGAAATTCATAAAAGCGCGGCGGCTGTTAAGGACGCTGGAAAAGATATTGTCCTGGTTGGCATAGACCGCATAGTGGAGTTCAAAATCCGAGCAGGCCTCGGAACTCTGCCACGTTTCCATGTTCAGGCGCGCTAGCGGCGCTGGTTTGCCGTTACACCGTGCTTCAACCTGCTGGACTTCGCGGACAAAATCTCGGATTTGATACAGGTTGTTCCATGCCGGAAACTGCAATTCAGTGCCTGCCTTTGCCTCCGGGACGATCATCGTGACTCCGACCAGATGAGAGGCGGGTTCCCGCAGATCAAGCACGTATTGAACCGGCAAGTTGCCGGCCGAAACGTTCGCGGCCCCGGCAAGCCCCAGCAAGAGAGCCAGAAAAACACCATGCGCGATTCGCCGCGGCTGAATTTTCAACCAAGAAGTTATGAGTCCACTCCTCATTCGCTAATTTGCCCACTCCATTTCGGCTTCAATATATCATCGGCCTGCGATGAACCTCCGCGATTTGCCTGACCTGCGCTGTGGCCAACATGGGCTGATGTTCTGCTCTTCCCTACCCTTGCCGCAAGCTGCCGCTCTTGCGGAATCGCCACCAGTAGAACACGGCTCCGCAGACAATCGTGACGAGCCCCAAGAATGACTCCCTGGGGCGGAGCTGAATCGTCGAGATCAGCATGCCGGCGCTCGCCAGGAGAAAAACGCCCGGCACCGCGGGATACCAGCAATCGACGGCGCGCAGTTTCCGCCACCCAGGCCTCTTTCTTAAATGGAAGATACCGGCAGTGGCCACGGCAGCAAACAGCACCAGCATGAAGCCGATATAATAAATGAGAGCTTCAAACGTCCCGGTGACAATCATCACCACCGAGGCGATGGTCTGAAAAAGAATCGCCGCCACCGGGGTTCGCCAGCGCGGATGCACACGGCCGGCAGAGGAGAAAAAGCACCCATCCTGCGCCATCGCGTAGTAAACCCGCGGCCCGACAATCACCATGGCGCTGATGCACGAAAGCAATGCCCCCGCCATCATCCCGCTGAAAATCGCTCCGCCCCGGCCTTGGAACAGCGTTTTGGCAGCCTCCGAGCCCACCGGCAAAATGCCTTTCAATCTCTCGAGCGGCAGCGCGTAGATAAATGCGACGTTCGAGGCCAGATAGAGCACCGCGACGACAATTGTCCCGCTGACCATCACTAAAGGCAGAGTGCGCTCGGGGGATCGAATTTCCTCCGCCACGTAGGTTGCCGCATTCCAGCCACTGTAAGCAAACATCACGAACGTCAGGGAAACGGCGAATTGCAGGGCGAGGTTGTGCGAGGACGCGCGCGTGGTGGCTTCGGCAAAATGCTGCCAGTGGCCGTTCCCGATGGAGAAAGCGAGGGTCAGAAAACCCGCCAGCACCGCCAGTTTGAGGAGCGTCAGCAGGTTTTGCACGTTAGCCGCGACCTTGATGCCGAGGATGTTGACCAAAGCAAACACGGCAATGACCGCTACCGCCAGAAGCTGCCCATTCCCCAGGTGCAGCCAGCCGAGGCCGGCGAATTGCCGCTCGCGGGCGGCGGCAGGAGCGAGCGAGGGGAAGAAGAAGCTCAGGTAGGCCGAGAACGCCAAGGCCCCGGCCGCGATGGGCGCTGAGAATCCTGCGAAGAACGAAACCCAGCCGCTCAAGAATCCCCAGCCGGGTCCCCAGGCTTCGCGCAAATAAACATATTCACCGCCGGAACGGGGGAAATTAACTCCCATCTCAGCGTAGACCAGGCATCCTGCCATGGCTACGATACCTCCCAGAACCCAGACTCCAAGCACCAGCCAGACGTGGCCCAGATCGGCGGCAAGGAATCCGGTGGTCGTAAAGATTCCGGTGCCGATCATGTTGGACACCACTAGGGCGGTGGCGCTTACCACGGTTAACTCGCGTCGCAGGGGAGAAGGCATCAGATTTCTCGCTTCCCTAAAAAAGGGCTCCCGCCCATCATACCGGGTCAAACCCTGGAAGTGTTAAGAGAACAGATGCCCCGCCAGATAAACGGAAGGCACGACGCAAGACCGTGTATCACGTATTGCGCGGTTCCGTTTGCCTCATGCTGCTTCCAAAAATCAGGACGCTGGCTCCCTTGACCCTCGCATGGGGTACAATGGTTTCAGGAGCATCGGATGCGAGCCAAGTGCCTTTTCCCGAAGGCGGTGTGGTTCGGTGGGGGATTCCCCTCACTGTTGCTCCTTGCCATTTTTCAGGGCTGGCTTCCTCGCGCTGCGACCCAGGCTACTCCTTCCACCCGGACACCGATTCAAGATTCCTCCCTCGCGCGCAAGGCGAGAGAGAGGATGGTGGAGGAGCAAATTGCCAAGCGCGGTGTTCGGGACCGCCGGGTGCTCGAAGCTCTGCGGAAGGTGCCGCGCCACCTGTTTGTGCCGCCGGAAATGCAACCACATGCCTACCTGGATACGCCGCTCGCGATTGGCCACGGCCAGACCATCTCGCAGCCCTATATCGTGGGCTTCATGTCGGAAGCGCTCGAACTGCGGCCGCAAGAGCGTGTTCTGGAGATCGGTACGGGGTCGGGCTATCAGGCCGCCGTTCTCGCCCTGCTGGCCCGGGAAGTCTATAGCATGGAGATTGTCGAACCCCTCGGCAAGAGCGCTTCGGAGCGATTGCAGCGGCTCGGCTATGAGAACGTCCAAGTTCGGATCGGCGATGGCTACCAGGGCTGGCCGGAGGCAGCGCCGTTTGACGCCATCATCGTTACCGCCGCTCCCGGGCATATTCCTCAGCCTCTCCTCGACCAGCTCGCGCCCGGAGGGCGGCTGGTGATTCCTGTCGGAAAGAACGTTCAAATGTTAGTTCGAGTGCGGCGAACCGCCATGGGATTTCAGCAGGAAAAGCTGCTGCCCGTTCTCTTCGTTCCCATGACGGGAGAAGCAGAGAATTAGAAACTAACGCCGCAGGCTTCCGCGCGAGTCCCCGAACAGGCTGTGGGAAAACTACTCGCGCGACCTCATCCTGACAGATGGCGTTTTCAGTAACCGGCTAAGGTTGAGCGTAATAGACCCCGCGCGCGATGATTTCAGCGGGGCCGGTCAACAGCACCTCGCCATCCGCAGGCCAGGAAACCTCCAGAGTGCCGGCCAGTGTGCGGACTTTGACGGTTCGTCGCGTCAGGCCGTTTAAAATGCTGGCGACTACAGCGCCGCAGGAGCCCGTTCCTGAAGACATAGTTTCTCCCACCCCGCGCTCCCAGTAGCGCACCTCGATTTCGCTCTTGGAAATCACCCGCACGAACTCCACGTTGGTGCGGTTTGGGAAAAGAGGGCTATGCTCGATTTCCCTGCCCAGGGCCAGCCACGGCGTGGTGGACAAGTCCTGAACAATTATCGAGCAGTGAGGATTTCCCATGGAGGTGATGGTCGCGGCCACAATGCCCTGCTGGGTGCGCAGCGGATAAGCCACGACAGGAGCAGGATGTCTTCCGGCCAGGAAAGGAATCCGCTCCGGCTCCAGAATGGGTTTGCCCATGTTGACCCGGAAGTTCCAGATCCCCTTGCGCGGCGAGGGCTTGGAGGAAACCCGTTCCAGGGTTTTCACTCCGGCGCTGGTTTCGATCCGGAGCACGCGCCGGGCGCGCTTTCCATCCATCAGCGCCGCGCCCACGCAGCGGATGCCGTTCCCGGACATCTCCGCCTCGCTGCCGTCGACGTTAAAGAATCGAACCCGTGCCTGATTCATCTCGCTGCGCGGTTGCAAGAGAACTAGAAATCCGTCAGCCCCCACTCCGGTGTGACGGTCGGTAATCGCGCGGGCCAACTTTCCCAGGTCACGGGGCAACTGGCGGCCGTCGGCAACAATGAAGTCGTTACCTAGGCCGTGAAACTTTGCAAAAGTAATTGCCGTCTTTTCGGACATAGTCAAAATCCAGCCCTGCCAAGTCAGGTAGTTTCGCGTCAACTCCCCCGGCGGTCAAGCAAAATCTATCCGGGCTTGCGCCTGTAAATCGTAATGCTCTGCTGTTCCGGAAAATCTTTCCGGTAAACGGGCTGGAAATCGCCGAAGGAATCCGGGTAGGCGCGCATGAGCGTGTCGACGGCATCGCCATCCCCGCGAACGATCCACTCCGTCGATTTTGGAAGTCCGCGTGGAAGCTGCAGCCAGTACTTCCGGTTGGTGTCGCCGAGAAACTTTCGGAGCGGAATTCCCAGGGTGGACGCGACGCAGGGCCATTCTCCGGATTGCATCAGCAGGGTTTGGCCGTCGTAGTTGCGCGCGAAGAACTGTATGAGCGCCCGGTCATCGGGCGACTTGCAAGGCGTATTCAGAATGGCTTCTTTGGCCACGGGCAGGTTGTGTGCTCCCCTGCTCATCGTGGCGGCTCCCTGGGCGACTAAGATCAGCAGGCATCCGGCCAGCAGACCCATCCAGACCTTCCGCGGCAGGGTGGATGAGATGAGGAAGGAAGCCAGTAGAGCGATCGCCGGCAGCATTTCCAGCCCGTAGCGCAGGTTGTAGTAGGTATAGGGCACGAGCGTGGGAACGTAAATCGCCACGCCGGCGTGGGCCATGGCCTGCACGTAGAACGGAAGCGGAACAATGAGAAGCAGAGCGGCAGCGCGCCGCGAGCGCAAGTGACGGTCCACCGCCCACGCCACCAAGCCAAGTGCAGCCAGTTCCAGCGACCAGGGGCCGACCACCAGCTTTAAGTCCGCCAGGTAGTAGCGCGCGGAAAGCAGAAAGCTTCCGTCGGTGGGATAGCGGAACGCGGTGGTGGCAACCTGGTGGGCATAAACGGCCTGGGCGGAGTATGGCCCGTTATAGAATTCCAGCGGATTGCCGAAACGGTAAGCGCAGTGCAAGAACCACAGCAACGGTCCCGCAGCCGCCAAGACTGAAAACAGCAGCGCGCGGCGAAAGCGGACCGGCCAGGAATCTTTCCGGGCCAGCAGGACAAACAATGCCGCAAAGGGCAGCACGTACCACTCATCGTAGCGCGTCAGGGTGCCAAGAAAAGCAGCCATGCCCGCTCCCACCACCCAGCGCGTTTGGCCGCTCATCTGAAAACGAAACAAGGCATAGACCGCGAGAATACTCCACAGGATGGCGAGCGGTTCGGTCATGGGGGTGCTCGCCAGGTAAAGCATGTTCGGGCATAGCAAGACGCCGGCTAGCGCCACCAGTCCGGCGGCGAGACTGCCGTTCATTTCGAGCCCCAGCCGGAACAGCAGCCAGGCGGCGCCGCACAAGGCGGCGATGGAAACCATACTTCCCGCCAGGCCCGTGCGCCACAGGTGATTGTTGATCGCGAGCGGCGCGGCCAGCAGATGGAACAAGGGGAGCCAGACACTGCCGCTTGCCCCCAAGCCGGGGGTCAGGGAATCGAAGATCCGCCGCGCGCCCTCCATGTGGGCGAGGGCGTCGCCGTAAAGGTCCGTCAAACCTTGGGTGTAGAAGAAGGCAAGACTTCCGAGCGCGACGGCCACGATGGCGCTCCAGACGGCCAGCGCGGTGCGGAGAGGAAGAAGCGTCTTAGGGTGAGGCGAGGAAGTAACGGCGTGCGGCCGGTCAGACATTAAGTTGGGTTAAACGCGTAAAGTCGCGCATGCGCGCTTCGATGACCTCCGGGGTAATCTCCAGCAGGCGCTTGAGGCCGAATTCTTCCACGGCGAAACTGGCCATGACGGAGCCGTAGGCCACCGCCCGCCGCAGATTGGCTTCGGAAAAATCACCGCTCTTGGCAAGATACCCCATGAACCCGCCCGCAAAGGAGTCCCCGGCGCCCGTGGGATCTTTAAAATTCTCCAGCATGAAAGCTGGCGTGGAGAAAATCGATCCGTTGTTGAAAAGGGCCACGCCGTATTCTCCGCGTTTGATGACCACGATGCGGGGGCCCATCTTCTGAATTTCCGTCGCCGCTTGCCGAAGGTTCTGGCGGCCGGATAGCATGCGCGCCTCGCCTTCATTCACCACGATGGCATCGACGGCGCCGAGAGTTTCTTTCAATGCGCCGAGGCTGCCTTCGATCCAGTAGTTCATCGAGTCGCAAGCGACCAGGCGCGCCTGAGGAAGCTGGCGGCGGACGTGGAGTTGCAGCCGGGGATCGATGTTCCCCAGAAACACAAATTCACTCGCCACGTGCGAGGGCGGAATCTTGGGGCTGAATTTCTCAAAGACGTTGAGATGGACGCCCAGGGTCCGGGCCTCATTCATGTCGCCCACGTATTCGCCCTGCCAGCGGAAGGTCTTTCCCGGAGCGTGCTCCAGGCCGCTGGTTTCAATCGAGCGCAGCCGGAAGACCTCCAGGTGTTCCTCGCCGAAGTCGTCGCCGACCACAGCAACCACCTTCACCGGCCCAAACCAGCTTGCCGCAACCGAAAAAAAGGTTGCTGAGCCACCCAGAATCCCTTCGACTTCCCCGTGAGGGGTGCGAATCGAATCAAATGCTACCGAGCCAACGACCAAGAGCGACATGCGAACCCGCCTTTACCTCGTTTAGGAATTTGTGAGAACGCTTACAAGTTTACTTGAGATATTTCCCAATCAGCAAGTTTAACCTCTTTTTGGCCTGGGGCGGAATTTTGCGCCGGTCGGTCAGAATGGCGTGCGCCAGCGCCGATGGGCACTTGCAATGCCTTACCTTCGGCAGATAGTTGAGCGTGGCGCGCAAAATGGTCTGGGCGTTTTCAACGTTGCGATTGAGGTACTCGATGATCTGGCTGACGGTGACCGCCTCATGCTCGGGGTGCCAGCAGTCGTAGTCCGTGACCATGGCGAGGGTGGCGTAACAAATTTCCGCTTCGCGTGCGAGCTTGGCCTCCTGAAGATTGGTCATGCCGATCACGTCCATCCCCCAGGCGCGATATGCGTTCGATTCCGCCTTGGTCGAGAAAGCGGGGCCTTCCATGCAAACGTACGTTCCGCCCTGGTGGACGTTTATGCCGGCCTCCGCCGATGCCTTGGCCAGGGCCTCGACCACTGTGGGGCACATGGGGTCGGAGAACCCGATGTGGACGACCACGCCGCGATCGAAAAAGGTGGAAATCCGCCCCCGCGTGCGGTCGAAGAACTGCGAGGGCAGCACCATATCCATAGGCCGGAAATCTTCCCGCAGCGACCCCACGGCGCTGACGGAAAGAATCCGCTCCACTCCCAGCTTCTTCATGGCATAGATGTTGGCGCGGAAATTAATTTCCGAGGGGCTGATCACATGCCCGCGGCCGTGCCGGGCCAGAAAGGCCACGCGCCGGCCTTCCATGAGGCCGAGACGAAAAGCGTCCGAAGGTTTGCCGAAAGGGGTTGCGACGCGAACCTCCCGGACTCGCGTGAGTCCCGCCATTTCATAAAGTCCGCTGCCACCGATGATGCCAATTTCTGCTTGAGCCACTTCTCATCCTCCATTCGCTGCGATTGATTTCAGGCTTCCGCCAATGGCTTGAATTCCAGCTTGCCGTTCTGATCCTTCAACCTTCCCCAGGCGAACTCCGGATCGTGCGGGAAGACCACCAGCGCTTGCTCCTCGGCGAGGCGAGGCAAGAGGCGCTTCCGTGAGGCCAGGGTATCCATCGGGTAAAGGTCAAACGCCATGATCCAGGGATAAGGCACATGTACGCGGGTGGGCACCAAATCCGAGATGAAGCATGCGCGCTCTCCCTTGGATTCCACCCAGACACATTGCAAATCCTTCGTATGGCCTGGCGCGGGCTCCACCCGAATGCCTGGCACGATTTCGCAGGGACCTTCCACAAGGTCTGTCTGCGCTTCCGCGGGAGCAAAGAAATCTTCCAAGTAACTCGAACGATCCCGGTCGCTCGGATGCCGGGCATGTTCCCACTCGCCCCGCTGCACAACGTAGCGCGCCCTTGGAAAGGTGGGAACGATGCGCGAGCCTTCGCGCCGCGTGTTCCATCCGCAATGATCGAAATGGAGATGGGTGTTGATGACCACGTCGATGTCCTGCGGGCTGAGGCCGTGCCGCGCCAACTCCCCCGGAAGGTCGGTGGTGTGGTCGATCGAGTAGATGTCGGCGTGCTTGGCATCGAACTTGTCTCCGATGCCGGTCTCAATCAAAACATTCTGGCGTCCCGTCCGCACCAGCAGGCAGGTGAGGCCCAGCCGCACGCGGTTGCGCGCGTCGCCAGGCATTTTCTTCTCCCACAGAACCTTCGGCACCACCCCAAACATCTGCCCGCCGTCGAGCGCGAAGCGTCCGTCCGACAGCGCATATATTTCAAACTCGCCCAGCTTCATTCTTTTTCTGTTTCCTGCCCCGGATGTAGCTGTCCAGCGCCGGCTGCCTCCAGCAATTCGATCAGAATTCCTGCCGTGCTCGAAGGGTGAAGAAACGCCACCGATTCCTGGCCGGCTCCTGGGCGGGGTTGGCGGTCAACCAAGCGGATGCCGCGACTCTCGAGATGGTCGAGCGCTCCCTGCAAGTCTTCCACCTCCAAAGTCAAATGGTGAATGCCCGGCCCGCGCTTGCCGATGAAGCGGGCCACCGGCGAATCCGGCGCAGTCGATTCCAGTAGCTCGATGCGGCTTTCTCCCACCTGGAAAACCGCCACGCGAACTTTCTGGTCTTCCACGCTCCCTTGCGAGGCAGGCGAACTGCCCAGCAGGAGTTCGAACACCGGCACGGCTTTTTCCAGCGATTCTACAGCAATCCCCACATGGTGAATTCGCATTCCTTCATCCTATCCGAATCGAGTCGAGATACCTGGCGATATTTCTTCTTGTGGACCACGAGTCACAATTATCGAGGACTGCATAACGGAGTGACGGATTCTCCCGTTAGGGCATGACTTCAGTCATGCCGCGAAAGCCCTCACCTACCACTTCGTGGTTCCTCCTCTCCCACAGGGAGAGGGGATGGGGGTGAGGGACCACACTTACGGCACGGCTGAAGAGTCTGTGTGATAACTGAAGTTGTAGCGGCGGTCGGAGCCTGTCCTGAGGCACGAAGGGACCGCCGGGCTAGATTTTTCAATACTTTCGCCGATCATAGATCGCCGCTACAGCGCGAAAAAGCTAGTTGTCACACAGACTCTTCAGCCGTGCCCTGACGCGTGTCGCTTGCACCATCATACGCAGCCCTCATTGCAGCGGCTCACCTGCGGCCCGGTTTCACTCCGGACGCTTCCATCATTTCCTCCACGATCGAATGCGGATCGCGGAGTCGTGCCAGAATCTCTTCAACGTATGCGTCGATGCTTGCCGCGTCGAACTGCTCTCGGGCCACCTTTTCAAACAAACTTTGGCGGAGCAACTCGAGCAGGCGGAAGCGCAGGCGAACCCGGCGGCGTTCGAGTCCGCAGGGACTCTCCTGAAGGAAGCTCCGGAAAGTTTCGAGCGCCTCACGCATTTCAGAAACGCCTTCACCCGCGGTTGCGATGGTCTTCAAAATCGGCGGCTGCCAGGCGGCGGGCTTCAGGGCAACGGAAAGCATCATGTTGATCTGCTGCTCGACGCGTTCCGCGCCGGGCTGGTCGGCTTTGTTAATCACAAAAAGATCCGCGATCTCCATGACGCCCGCTTTGAAGGTTTGAATGTCATCCCCCATGCCGGGCACCACCAGAACCACGGTGGCATCCGCCAGCCGTGCCACGTCCACTTCATCCTGTCCCACTCCCACGGTTTCCACGAACACCACGTCACAGCCCGCCGCGTCCAGGACCATCGCCACGTCCCGAGTGGCCGGCGCCAA
>Ga0307373_10006405_pt1 | contig 18761 bp, 13 predicted proteins | sample OX2MG_FD_202534 | JGI IMG/M metagenome (GOLD analysis project Ga0307373, IMG submission 202534) | Soil microbial communities from Risofladan, Vaasa, Finland - OX-2 | ecosystem: Environmental > Terrestrial > Soil > Coastal area > Acid sulfate soil | place: Finland: Risofladan, Vaasa | collected...
GTCATCAGGCCTTCAGATGCGACCGAAGCTGTTTGGGCATGGCAGATGGCGATGCTAAATGCCAAAGGCCCTACAGCACTAATTCTAAGCAGGCAAAAATTGCCCGTCATTGACCGCAGCGTCTATGCCAAATCTGAGGAGCTTAGACACGGAGGATACATTCTCTGGGAGTCAGATAGTGGGAAGACGCCCGACATTATCCTGATCGCGTCTGGTTCCGAGGTTCACGTCGCGCTCGATGCTGGAAAGAAACTTGCCCAAGAAGGGCACGCGGCCCGTGTTGTCTCCATGCCCAGCTGGGAGCTCTTCGACACGCAATCAGAGGACTATAGAGAAACTATTCTGCCCCCGGAAGTTAGGGCGCGTGTCGCAGTCGAAGCTGGAATCAAGCTCGGTTGGGAACACTATGTCGGGCTTGATGGCGCAGTCGTGGGCATGGATGGATTCGGCGAAAGTGCGCCGGCGGAAGTGCTTTTTGCGAAATTCGGATTCACACCAGAGCATATTGTACAAGTGGCAAAGGACGTAATGAACAGAAAGAAGAACGCAGAGAAAATGAGTTGAAGGCAAGAATTGGCGCAAATACAAGATTTTACAAAATTAGGTCAGTCCATCTGGTACGACTATCTTAGACGATCCTTCATCACCTCTGGAGAACTCAAAGCGTTGATTGATGAAGGTCTTCGGGGTGTCACCTCGAATCCGACCATCTTTGAAAAAGCCATATCGGGCAGCACGGACTATGATGCAGATCTGAGACGGCTGTCAACCGAGAAGAAGTCAGTGAAAGAAATATATGAAGCGTTGATACTCGAAGACATAGCACACACCGCCGACCTGTTACGCCCAACATATGATGCTCTGGATGGAGCAGACGGTTTCGTCAGCATCGAGGTAGATCCCAAGCTTGCGAATGACGCGAGAGGAATGATAGACGAGGGAAGGAGGTTCTTCAAGGCACTGAACCGCCCTAACGTTATGATCAAGATACCGGCAACTGACGCTGGCTTCGGTGCGATCAAGGCTTTGATAAGCGAAGGGATTAACGTCAATGTCACGCTGATCTTTTCCCAGTCACAATATGCGAAAGCGGCTGAGGCCTACATATCTGGTCTTGAAAAACTCTGCGAGACTCGGAAAGACTTGAGCCGGATCTCATCGGTGGCTTCGTTTTTTGTTAGCCGGGTCGATACCGAGGTGGATAAGGCGCTCGATAAGAAGGGCGAAAAGAGGCTTCAAGGGAAGATCGGAATCGCAAATTCCAAGATTGCCTATGCAAAATTCAAGGAAATATTCAGCGGAGTGAGATGGGAGCGCTTAGAGTCAAAAGGCGCGAGAGTCCAGCGCGTCCTTTGGGCCAGTACTAGCACGAAGAACCCATTGTACCCGGACACAATGTATGTCGATAACCTGATCGGTCCTGATACAATCAACACTGTTCCACCTGCGACTTTGAAAGCAGTGCTGAATCATGGCAACGTCTCTAACACACTTGAAAGCGGAGTCGATGAGGCGAGGGAAGAAATGAATCTCCTGTCTAAGGTGGGAGTAGATTTTGGCAAGATTACGGAACAACTTGAGGACGAAGGAGTTTCAAAGTTTACAAAATCCATTGACACGTTGTACGAGAAGATCGCCCAGAAACGCGAACGATTCGCCGCGGAACCTTATCTGCGACCGCCCAGTCTTGGCCCCTATCAAGAGCAAATTGATTCAGCCCTAAACGGCCTGTCTGCGGACAACATCGTGCGCCGCATCTGGAACCACGACTACACTGTTTGGAGTTCAGAGCCTACTGAGATCACGAACCGGCTTGGATGGCTTGAAATCTCCGAGGCTATGGAAGAAAATATTCATCGACTCGAAGATCTCGTTAATTCCGTCAGAGCTTCCGGTTACACGCATGCGCTTCTACTGGGGATGGGCGGGTCCAGCCTTGCTCCAGAAACATTTGCAAGGACATTTGGAGTGGGAGAAAGTTTCCTCCAACTGTCAGTACTCGACAGCACTGATCCAAGCACGATCTTGGCATTCGCCAACGCCCTGGATCTTGAGAAGACACTATTCATCGTATCCTCAAAGTCAGGCAAGACGGTTGAGACAATTTCCTTATTCAAGTACTTCTACAACAAGGCGGCGAAGGCCTTTGGGAAAGAGAAAGCTGGTCAGCATTTCATTACGATAACTGACGCGGGAGACGAGCTCGAAAGAATTGCAGACGCTTATCACTTTCGAGCCAAATTTCTGAACGACCCAAATCTCGGCGGCAGATATTCTGCACTTTCGTACTTCGGGCTCGTGCCGGCAGCTCTGTTAGGCGTGGACATCCTTCGGCTCTTGGACAACGCTATGACGGTGGCGTCAGCATGCGAATCATGCGTTCATATAAAGGATAATCCAGGAGCCTTGCTTGGGGCAAGTATAGGACAACTTGCGTTGTCGGGCCGGGACAAACTGACTCTCATCGCTTCGCCGTCCGTTGAGAGCCTCTGCGATTGGATTGAGCAACTCATTGCCGAAAGCACCGGCAAGGACGGAAAAGGTATACTCCCAATCGTGCGCGAGCCGCTCGGCCCTCCTGAAGCTTACGGTGACGATCGTCTGTTCGTTTATCTGAAAGAGGGGAAAGACACAAAGTACGACAAAGCACTTTCCGAACTCGAAGCAGCAGGGCATCCTCTTGTTCGACTGGCCATCAGTGATCCATATGAAATTGGCAAGCAATTCTTCCTTTGGGAATTCGCGACCGCTGTTGCCGGCCACATCATGGGAATCAATCCGTTCGACCAACCTAATGTCGAATCAGCAAAACAACTTGCAAAGGAGATAGTGTCTTCGTACGTTGCAAAGGGATCATTTCCCCCCGAAGCTCCTTCTCTAACTGCGGAAGGCATGAGCGTGTACGGAAATACCTCTGCCGATAATCCTGCTCAAGCTGTTCTATCATTCATTGAGAAGGGAAAGCAGAAAGGGTCATACGTGGCACTACAGCCGTACCTTCAACAGACACCTGAAACCGGAAATGCCCTTGAGGCGATCCGTATTTCCCTAAGGGACCGATTCAAGATTGCTACGACGTTGGGCTACGGCCCGCGTTATCTCCACTCGACAGGTCAAGCTCAAAAGGGCGACGCCGGGCTGGGACTCTTCATTCAGTTCACTTGCGACGATCAGCATGACGTTCCGGTCCCAGACGATGTTGTGTCATCCAAATCTTCGGTGGGCTTTGGAGTGTTGAAGACGGCTGCGGCGATGGGCGATCGTATGGCCCTTCTCGAGAAGGGAAGACGTGTCATTCGGTTGCACTTAGGCAAGGATGTTGGTAGAGGCCTCCTCTATTTGGAGAAGGCGCTTTTGTGGAAGGAAGTAAAAACAGGAGAAGGAGACGACCATCTTACAGTAAAGTATACTGAGAAAGGAACTAGAGAAAAAGGAAGTGGGAGAGAATAATGGAATTGGACATAAGTGGGTTAGAGCGTATGGGTGGAAACATTGCCCGTCGGCTCGCTCGCAATGTGCAAATGATCATCATCCATGACCGCACCAAGGAGAAGCTCACGGGCGCACAACCGGACTTGCCGACGGTATCGTTGTCACGCCCTAACTGATGAGTTCGAAGATTAGGTCCAGAAAAATTCGGGTCAGAAATCATGAGCAAGGAAACCCGTGTCAGCCACCCGATTTACGGCCTTCTACCCACGGGCGTTAAGGGGTTCGATTCCCTAGCGGAGCTTGCACTGGACATGCGGTGGTCGTGGAACCATGCCACTGACGGAGTATGGCGCACGCTTGATCCTATACTTTGGGAGCTCACTCAAAACCCTTGGGTTGTTCTGCAGACGGTCTCGCGGGACCAACTCGAGAATGTGCTGGCCGATCCAGCTTTCCGCAAAAACATTGATGACCTTCTGCAAGCGAAGCGTCAGGCGTCAGAGAAACCCGCATGGTTTCAGAAAGAGCACCCACAGGCTCACTTGACCTGCGTGGCGTATTTCAGCATGGAATTCATGTTGAGCGAAGCTCTGCCCATCTACTCGGGCGGGCTAGGCAACGTCGCAGGCGATCAGCTCAAGGCCGCCAGCGATCTGGGCGTGCCGGTGGTTGGAGTGGGTTTGCTCTACCAACAAGGCTATTTTCGTCAAGTGATTGACAAGGACGGAGCGCAGCAAGCTCTTTTTCCGTACAACGATCCTGGACAGTTGCCGATCGTGCCGGTGCGCCGCCCTAACGGGGAATGGTTGCGGTTGGAGATCGACTTACCTGGTTACTCGGTCTGGCTGCGCGCCTGGCAGGTCCAAGCCGGTCGAGTCAAGCTCTACCTGCTTGATAGCAATGACCCGGCGAACACCCCTGCTAATCGAGCGATCACCAGCGAACTATACGGAGGCGGACCGGAGTTGCGCCTGAAGCAAGAAATGCTTCTCGGAATTGGCGGCTGGCGGTTGCTACGCGCCTTGGGCATCAAACCAGAAGTCTGTCACCTGAATGAAGGACACGCAGCTTTCGCTACGTTGGAGCGCGCCCGAAATTTCATGGAAGAAACCGGACAGCCCTTCAAAGTCGCGCTTGCCGCCACGCGGGCGGGAAACGTCTTCACTACGCACACGGCTGTAGCCGCTGGCTTTGATCGTTTCAATCCAGCTCTCGTTGAACAATATCTTGGAGGGTATGCAGAGAAGACTCTCCACGTGACACTTAGCGATTTGCTGGCCCTAGGCCGCCAGAATCCGAACGACTCGTCGGAGACTTTCAACATGGCCTATCTGGCAATCCGAGGAAGTGGTTCTGTAAATGGTGTGAGCCGCTTGCATGGAAAAGTCAGCAGACAACTCTTTGAACCACTTTTCGCCCGCTGGCCAGCGGACGAAGTGCCAGTCGGACACGTGACCAACGGAGTTCACATGCCGAGCTGGGACTCGGTCGCCGCTGACGATCTCTGGACGGAAGCCTGTGGAAAGAACCGTTGGTTGGGGCCACCGGAAGACTTGGAAAAGGGCATTCGTCGCCTCTCCGACTCCAGACTCTGGCAATGTCGCAACGACGCCAGCAAGTCTCTTGTCGAATACGCTCGCGCGCGTTTGTTCAGACAGCTGGCCGCCTCTGGCGCGTCGCCCGATGCTGTGGAGGAGGCAAAACATCTATTCGATCCGAATGCTTTGACACTGGGCTTTGCACGGCGCTTCGCGACCTACAAGAGACCGAACCTGCTTCTGCACGACCCAGAGCGACTGCTTCGTTTATTGGGTAATCCCGAGCGTCCAGTACAACTCATCATCGCTGGGAAGGCGCATCCGGCGGACCAAGCGGGGCAGGATTTAATCCAGGAATGGGTGCATTTCATCCGGCGGCCCGAGACACGCTCACATGTGATATTCCTAAGTGACTATGACATGCGTTTGAGCGAGCAATTGGTGCAGGGCGTGGATGTTTGGATCAACACGCCGCGCCGGCCGTGGGAGGCGTGTGGAACGAGCGGTATGAAAGTGCTTGTCAACGGAGGCATCAATCTGTCGGAATTGGATGGCTGGTGGGCGGAAGCATACACTCCTGAAGTGGGGTGGGCAATAGGGGACAGATTGGAGCACGGCGACGATCCGGCCTGGGACGCGGCCGAGGGAGTAACGCTTTACGAGCGGCTTGAGCGGGAGGTCGTCCCGGAGTTTTATACACGCGACAAAAACGGCATTCCCACTGAATGGGTTACGCGGATGCGCGAAAGCATGGCGCTATTGACCTCGCGCTTTTCCGCCCACCGCGCAGTGCGCGAATACACGGAGCAACACTACCTGCCAGCTGCTACCGCCTATAATTTACGCAGCGACAATAAAGGGGCAATCGGCAGGCAAATGGTCGATTGGCAGCGCAACCTAGAACAGAAATGGGCCGCTCTACACTTCGGCGAAGTGAAGTTTGAGACTCGTGACGGGCAGCACGCATTTGAGGTTCAGGTCTTCCTCAATGACCTCGACCCCCAGGCAGTGCGGATAGAGCTATACGCCGACGGCGTCAAGGATGGGCCTCCAGTACGGCAGGAGATGAAGCGCGTTCGCCAGCTAGCCAACTCATTTGGGGGCTACGTTTACAGTGCGACTGTGTCTGCGGCCCGCCCGGCAGCGGACTATACATCGCGCATTATACCGCACTGCGACGGTGTTGCGGTGCCTCTAGAAGTCGATCCCATTGTCTGGCAGCGTTGAATCGACCTCGAACTGGAGAAGAACATAACACTTGATAGAGTCAAAAAAATCGAAAAAAGGAACGCGGCATCCAAAAGACAAGATAGTGGACGCAATCACAAATCCGAATGCGTCCGAACGCCCCCTACGCGATTATGTGACAGACGTATTGGAGCAGACTGATGTTCGAGTCGGCGCGCCGTTGCCATTGGGAACGTATGCGCTTGGCGAAGGCGTGAACTTTGCGTTGTTCAGCCGACACGCGAGCCGGGTTCGGCTGGAGTTATTTGATAATTCCGAAGATGCTACGGCAGCCAGAGTTATTGACATGGATCCCGAGTGCAACCGTACTGGTGATGTGTGGCACGTCTGGGTGAAGGGAATCAATCCCGGTCAGCTGTATGCCTATCGAGTGGACGGGCCATATCAACCCAAGGACGGACATCGTTTCAATTTCAACAGACTTCTCCTCGATCCATTCGCGACTGCGATTTCACGACTGCCCCCGTGGGACTTTGCGTTGGCTCGTGGATACAACTCCTCGGCACCTGAGCAAGACTTGGTTATCTCGAAGCTCGACAATTCTAGGTCGATGCCGAAATGCGTCTTTGTCAACGAGCCCTTCGAGTGGAATGGAGACCGGCCACCCAAGCATCTGTGGTCGAAGACGGTCATCTACGAAATGCATGTTCGCGGCTATACCATTCATCAAAAGTCGGGCGTGGACCATCCCGGAACCTATCGGGGCCTGATGGAAAAAATTCCCTATCTGGAAACCCTGGGAGTGACCGCCGTGGAACTGATGCCCGTGCAGGAGTTCAATGAAAATTCTATCACTCGCAGGAACCCCCAAACAAGTAAACCGCTCAGGAATTACTGGGGATACGATCCCGTGGCCTTCTTTGCACCCAAAGCTTCCTACAGCAGTTCAGGAGGCGTAGGTCAGCAGAAGCTGGAGTTCAAGGAAATGGTCCGGGCCTTTCACAACGCTGGGATCGAAGTGATTCTGGACGTGGTCTTCAATCACACTGCGGAGGGAGACCAGCTCGGTCCGACATTCTGTTTCCGTGGGATAGATAACGCAATCTTCTACACGTTGGCGGACGACAAACGCTACTACAAGGACTACACGGGCACAGGGAACACCATCAATGCCAACAATCCCGTGGTGCGGGACCACATCCTATCCGCGCTACGTTATTGGGTGGCCGAGATGCATGTCGATGGATTTCGTTTTGATCTGGCCGCAGTGCTCGGTCGTGGCCCTTCTGGCAACTTACTTTCGAATCCACCTCTTCTCAAACTGATCGCCGAAGACCCGATCCTAAGGGACGCGAAGATCGTCGCCGAAGCGTGGGATGCAGCCGGAGCATACGAGGTTGGAAGCTTCTCCGAACCCCGCTGGGGGTCGTGGAACGACAGGTTCCGAGATGATGTACGGCGTTTCTGGCGCGGCGATGATGGAATGCTCGGTTTTTTTGCGAGTCGCATCTGCGGCAGTGCCGACATTTATTCCAAGTCCGGCAAAGGCCCAAAGAGCAGCATCAATTTCGTCACCTGCCATGATGGCTTCACTCTAAACGATCTTGTGAGCTATCTCTACAAGCACAATGAAGCAAACGGAGAAAACAACCGCGACGGGACCGACGTCAACTTCAGCCAGAACTACGGCGCTGAAGGCGAGACGAAAGATGTCGGGATCGAGACCCTGCGGAAACGCCAGATAAAGAACATGCTTCTGACCCTGCTGATCTCGCGCGGCGTGCCGATGATGCTCGGCGGCGACGAATTTCGCCGCACGCAAGGCGGCAACAACAATGCCTACTGCCAGGACAATGAAACAAGTTGGGTAGACTGGACCAATCTTGAACAGCATCAGGAAATTTTCCGCTTTGCCCGCGGCATGATCGCCTTTCGCCGTGTGCATCCAGTTCTGAGTAAGGAACAATTCTATGATGCCTCCGAGATCAGCTGGTTCAGCCCGCAACAGGGATCGCCTAACTGGACCGACCCGAAAGAAAAAAACCTCGCCTGCCTGATCCAGGAAAACGGACAAGATGCGCTTTACCTAATGTTCAACGCTGGGACGAATGGAACCGACTTTGGTTTGCCGCCGTTGCCGGTAGGTTACCACTGGCATCTCGCGGTAGACACATCACGCTCGGCGCCGCAAGACTTGTCTGACACTGGTGAGGAAGCGCTTGTGGCTAATTCAGAGACTTATCGTTTAGAAGCCCGCTCCAGCGCCATACTTCTGGGACAGAAACAGGAATCTGTCTCGGGAGGGAGTTCCGTATGAGTCAACGAGCCTCCGGGATACTTCTCCATCTCACCTCCCTTTCTAATCCCTATCCCATCGGCGATCTGGGGCCGGCGGCAACTGCCTTTGCGGATTTTATGGCCGACAGTGGACAGCGTTGGTGGCAGATGCTTCCCATCGGCCCAACAGAGAAAGAAAATTCCCCCTTTATGCCGCTGTCTGGATTTGCGGGTAATCCATTGCTGGTGAGTCCTGATCGGTTGGTGGAGCAGGGGCTCCTTGGCCGCCAGGATATCGAGCTTCCTTTCTCGGATAGGAAAAGAGGGGTGAACTATCCCGCAGCGGCACGTTTGAAGATGCGAGGGTTAAGAAAAGCATTCGAACGTTTCGAGAAAACCAGCGACGGTGGCAGGCAAAGTGAGTTCGACGCATTTGCACTCGCGGAATCTTTCTGGCTAGAGGATTTTTCGTTGTTCTCGGCAATCCAGGAAAAAGAGGGCACTTCGGATTGGACCAGATGGAACCAAGAGCTGCGGACGCGCCAACCAGACGCCCTAATTCTCGCGCAGAAAAAACTTGCCAATGAAATACGTTACCATCAGTTTGTCCAGTGGCAGTTCTCAGCACAGTGGAAAGAGCTTAGGGAGTATTGCAGATCCAAAGGAATTTCGCTGATCGGCGATGTTCCCCTGTTCGTGGCGCACCATAGCGCTGATGTCTGGGCTCATTCCGAGCTTTTCAAACTGAATGCAGAAGGAAACCCCACGGTGGTTGCTGGAGTACCTCCAGATTATTTCTCCAAGACAGGGCAGGTGTGGGGTGTCCCAGTGTATCGCTGGGAGGCGCTTCAAAAAGAGAATTACAGCTGGTGGATCGAACGTCTGCGGACGGCTTTTGGACGGTTCGATGTTAATCGGCTGGATCATTTCATCGGCTTTGTCCGAACATATGAAGTGTCTGCACAAGCCACGACAGCTGTGAACGGGCATTACCAACCTGGCGGTGGTGCTTCATTTTTCGAAGCCGCTCGCCGAGCGCTCGAGTTCCTGCCTTTGGTCGCCGATGATCTCGGTGCCAGAACAGCCGAAGTCACGGCGTTACTGGATCGACTTCAGATTCCCGGCACACGGGTACTCCAATTCGAATTCAGTTCAAGTCTCAAAGCAACTTCGGGACGGCCAGAACTGCATCCAGCAAAATCGGTGGTCTATACCGGAACCCATGATAACGACACAACGGAAGGTTGGTATCGGAAGTTGCCAAGCGCGCAACAGAAAACCTTGCAAAATCAACTGGGAGCAAACAGCGCGGGGGTTGTCTGGGCAATGATCGGAGAGGCGCTGGCATCAGAGGCCGATTTAGCCATAGTTCCTGCGCAAGACCTCCTGGATCTCGGGTCGAATGCGAGAATGAATTTTCCCGGAATTGCGAAAGGAAACTGGCGATGGCGCCTGGAGGATGGCGCGCTGACCCAGGATCTCGCGCAAAGGTTGCGTAGCATAACTTCAAGGTACCAGCGCCTAAATGATGAGCAACCTCCAGCTCCACGGTCTCAGGAAGATGACCCGACGCCACAGATCGCGAAGCGTGCCTATGAACTGTATGAACGACGAGGCCGCCAGGACGGACAAAACGTTCAGGACTGGCTCCAGGCGGAACGGGAAATAAAGATGGAAGGGAAACGATGACAATTACGACGCTGTTTCTGGATGTCGGCGGTGTCCTGCTCACCAACGGGTGGGATCATCATGCACGGAGACGGGCAGCGAAGAACTTCAAGCTGGATTGGACTGAGATGGAGGATCGGCATCGCCTGACCTTCGAAACCCATGAAGAGGGGAAGATTACGTTCGAAGAATATTTGGATCAAGTGGTCTTCTACAAAAAGCGAGCATTCACCAGGGCTCAATTTCGGCTCTTCATGTTCGCACAATCGAAGCCTCACCCCAACATGATCGAGTTAGTCTCTCAGCTTAAGGTCCGGCACGGATTGAAGATCGCCGTGGTCAACAACGAAGCGCGCGAGTTGAATGAATACCGGATTCGCGAATTCAAGCTGCGGGAGTTTGTGGATTCTTTCATTTCCTCCTGCTCCGTTCATGTCCGCAAACCCGACGCAGACATTTTTCGGCTTGCGCTGGACATCACCCAGGCGCCAGCCAAACAAGTACTGTACATTGACAACACATTGATGTTTGTCCAGATCGCGGAAGACATGGGGATTCGAAGCATTCTTCACACCGATTACGAGTCCACGTGTGCGAAACTGGCTTCGTTCGGATTACAGAACGAAGGAGCGATTCTATGAAACCCGCTAACCCTTGCATCCTGACGATCAACGGCGGCTCGTCGAGCATCAAGTTCGCGATGTTCGAGGTTGGTGACTCGTTCCGACGGATTCTTGAGGGCGGAATTGATCGGATTGGGCTGCCCGAAGCCACCCTGCGAGTGAAAGGCGTTAACCACGCGGAAAACTTTTCCCAGATAGTCGCGGCGCCGGATCACATTGTAGCGGTAGGCGTTCTAATGGATTGGATCGAGAAACGAATCGGGCGCTATGCGTTGATCGCAGTTGGTCATCGTGTGGTACATGGAGGTCCGAAGTATTACAAACCGCAGCGAATCACTACTGAAATGGTTGAGGATCTGCACCAACTCGGTCCATTTGACCCTGAGCATCTACCAGAGGAGATCCAGTTGACCGAAGCGTTCCATCGCCGATTTCCTGACCTGCCACAAGTGGCGTGTTTCGACACGGCATTTCACCACGACCTGCCGCGTGTAGCCCAGTTGTTGCCGATACCACGGCGCTACGAGGCGCAGGGTGTGCGGCGGTACGGGTTCCACGGAATTTCGTATGCGTTTCTACTTGAAGAACTCGCGCGCCTAGGCGACCCTGCAGCAACAACTGGCCGGGTCATCCTTGGCCACCTCGGCAGTGGCGCGAGTCTCGCAGCGGTGCGTGACGGCAAATCAGTGGACACAAGTATGAGTTTCACGCCGACAGCCGGGGTACCGATGAGCACCCGCTCAGGCGATCTCGATCCCGGACTGGTTTGGTATCTGGCGCGTACTGAAAAAATGAGCGCGACGCAATTCAACGAGATGGTCAATTTCCAGTCCGGACTGTTTGGTATATCGGAGACAAGTTCCGACATGCGTGACTTGCTCGATCATGAAACGCACGACGTGAGGGCGGCTGAAGCTGTCGCCCTGTTCTGTTACCAGGTCAAGAAATGGATTGGCGCATACGCGGCAGTGTTAGGCGGACTGGACACGCTGGTGTTCGCTGGTGGCGTCGGGGAGAACGCGTCTGCAGTCCGCGCCCGGATTTGCGAAGGTCTGGAATTTCTTGGAATCGAACTCGATGAAAAGCGAAACGCAGCAAATGAGGGCGTGATTTCCGCCACGGCCAGCTCTGTTTCTGTCCGCGTCATTCACACAGACGAGGAATGGATGATAGCCAAGACGGTTTGCTCAGTTCTTGGCCTTATGAGTAAGGAGAAATGAACCATGAAAACCAACACACTCACTCCGGAACTGCTTCACAAGATTGATGCCTACTGGCGCGCCGCCAACTATCTGTCGGTTGGCCAGATTTATCTCTACGACAATCCACTGCTGAAGGAGCCTCTGGAACTGTCGCATGTGAAGTCGCTGGTGGTCGGACACTGGGGCACGGTGCCGGGCCAGAACTTTATCTACGTGCACCTGAACCGGGTCATCAAAAAGTATAACCTGGATATGTTTTACATCTCCGGTCCTGGTCACGGGGGCGCTGCGCTGGTGAGCAATGTTTACCTCGAAGGCACCTACAGCGAGGTTTATCCGAACATCAGCCAGGATGAAGCCGGAATGAAGGCGCTGTTCAAGCAATTCTCGTTTCCCGGCGGGATTTCCAGCCATGTTGCGCCGACGACGCCGGGGTCGATTCACGAAGGTGGCGAGCTGGGGTATTCGCTCAGCCATGCCTTCGGGGCCGCGTTCGACAATCCCGATCTGATCATCGCCTGCATCATCGGTGACGGTGAAGCGGAAACTGGCCCCCTGGCGACCTCATGGCAGTCCAACAAGTTTCTCGACCCAATTACCGACGGAGCCGTGTTGCCGATCCTGCACCTCAATGGCTACAAGATCAGCAATCCGACCGTTCTCGCTCGCGTCGAGCAAGAGGAATTGGAGCAATTTCTACGAGGCTGCGGCTGGATTCCCTACTTTGTGGTGGGCGATGAGCCGGAAAAGATGCATGAACTCATGGCCACCGCGATGGAAAAGGCCATCGAGGGCATCCAGCAAATCCAAAGCAATGCACGGAGTAAGAACGACGTCACTCGGCCTCGCTGGCCAATGATCGTCCTAAAGTCACCGAAGGGGTGGACGGGACCGAAATTCGTCGATGGTCTGCAAATCGAGGGCACCTTCCGGTCTCATCAGGTGCCGCTCCTCGTGGATGCCGAGCATCCCGATCATGTCAAGCTGCTTGAAAGCTGGATGAAAAGCTACAAGGCCGAGGAGTTGTTCGATGAAAATGGCCGGCTCATGCCGGAATTGGCCGAGCTGGCACCGAAGGGCGATCGGCGTATGGGCGCTAATCCGCACACCAACGGCGGCATTCTACTGCGCGACCTGCGAATGCCGGATTTCCATGACCACGCGGTGAACGTGCCATCGCCAGGCGCGGTTGACGGGCAAGATACGCTCGTGCTAGGCAAGTTCCTGCGTGACGTAGCCAAACTGAATCAGGATCAGCGAAATTTCCGTCTTTTCGGTCCCGATGAGACTCTCTCGAATCTTTTAGGCGCGGTCTTTGAAGTCACCAACCGTCAGTGGGACGCTCGGGAAGTAAAAAATGATGAGTTCCTCGCGCCAGCAGGTCGCGTGCTGGACTCGATGCTCAGCGAGCACCAGTGCGAGGGTTGGTTGGAAGGATATCTTCTGACTGGGCGGCACGGCGTGTTCAACTGCTATGAAGCATTCATTCACATTGTCGACTCGATGTTCAACCAGCACGCAAAGTGGCTCAAGGTAACGCGGGAACTGCCTTGGCGCCGGAGTATTTCATCGCTGAACTATCTGCTCGCCTCCCACGTCTGGCAGCAGGATCACAACGGCTTCACGCACCAAGATCCCGGTTTCCTCGATCATGTTATCAACAAGAAAGCTAGCATCGTGCGTGTTTACCTTCCACCTGATGCCAACTGTCTGCTGTCGGTCATTGATCACTGTCTGCGCAGCCGGGACTACGTGAACGTAGTGGTTGCAGGCAAACACGCCCTCCCACAATGGTTGTCTATGGATGCCGCGATCGCGCATTGCACGGAAGGAATTGGAATCTGGCAATGGGCTAGCAACGACCAGGGCTCTGAGCCGGACGTGGTGATGGCCTGCTGCGGCGACACGCCCACACTGGAGATTCTGGCCGCCGTTTCCATCCTTCGACAGCATCTGCCTGATCTGAAAATCCGGGTGATCAATGTTGTAGATCTAATGAAGCTGCAGTCTGCGAGCGAGCACCCACACGGACTGAACGAAACGGATTACGATTCGCTTTTCACCAAAGATAAGCACATCGTCTTTGCCTTCCATGGATACCCATGGCTAATCCACCGGCTGACCTACCGCCGGACCAACCTAAACCTCCACGTCCGTGGCTATAAGGAAGAAGGCACCATCACGACGGCCTTTGACATAAGAGTGCAGAATGACTTGGACCGGTTCCACCTCGTGCAAGACGTGATCGATCGCCTGCCGAATTTGGGATCCAATGGCGCCTATCTGAAGCAGCAGATGCAGGACAAGCTCATAGAACACAAAAATTACATTAATAAACACGGTATAGATCTGCCGGAAATCCGGAACTGGAAATGGAGCAACCCCAAATGAATGTACAAGCGCTTACAGACACCGCGAGGAGTATGGTCGCCGACGACAAAGGCCTGCTGGCCATGGATGAAAGTAATCCAACCTGCAACAAACGATTTGCCGAGTGGGGGATTCCCCAGACCGAGGAGGCCCGGCGCGCTTATCGAGAGTTGATTGTGACCACGCCAGATCTCGGTGAGTCCATCAGCGGCGCGATCCTCTACGACGAGACGATCCGCCAAAAGAAGAAGGATGGAACTCCATTTGTTAAAGCCATCACTGATGTGGGAATCATTCCTGGCATTAAAGTTGATACCGGTGCAAAGGACATGGCAGGTCATCCTGGAGAGAAAATAACCGAAGGTCTGGATGGATTGCGCGGCCGACTGGTTGAATATTCTCAAATGGGTGCGCGTTTTGCAAAGTGGCGCGCGGTGATTGCTGTGGGCGATGGCATTCCCAGCCGGGGTTGCATCGAGGCCAACGCGAACGCGCTGGCTCGCTATGCCGCGTTGTGCCAGGAAGCTGGACTCGTCCCAGTCGTCGAACCGGAAGTGCTCATGGACGGTGATCATACCTTAGAGCGGTGCCGTGAGGTAACGGAGGAAGTCCTGCGAACAGTTTTCAATCAACTTTACTCACAACGCGTGAAGCTGGAGGGCTTGATACTAAAGCCAAACATGGTGCTTCCGGGACTGTCCTGCGCCAAGCAAGAAACGGTGGATGAGGTAGCTGACGCTACTGTGAGGTGTCTCTTGCGAGCGGTCCCCGCTGCCGTTTCAGGGATTGCTTTCTTGTCTGGCGGCCAAACCCCTGAATTGGCGTCGGCGCGCCTGAATGCCATGAATGTCAGATTCAAATCTCGATTGCCTTGGGCGCTGGCGTTTTCTTTTGCTCGCGCTATTCAGCAACCGGTTTTGGAGATTTGGCAGGGCAAGGAGTCCCATGTGCTGGCTGCACAACAAGCTCTCCATCATCGAGCCGGATGCAACCAAGCTGCTCGCCGCGGCGAATACAACGCTGCAATGGAGACAGCTGGCGGTCCGGAACAACACATTTCAGAACAAGCATTGCATTGATAAACGCGGTCAGGACTTACGGTGCCTGGCATTCGTACAAAGGTCTGGCTGCTCGACTGCTACCCATCGATGTCTGGCGAAGGAGGTATGACGTTTTGGATCAAAGCCGAGAATAGCGAAAACATCAGGCTCAAAGGATTCCATTTGGCGCGCAAAGATCTACGCTTCCGGTCCCGCCTGCGACAGCGCCGAGTTTCTGTTTTCCAAATTGAAAGATTCGGGATTCGTGTCGGCAGTCAACGTCGTCAAGAAGGGGCCGATAATATCTGATTGGAAAAGAAGCAACGCCCTAGAAATTGAACTACGCCAGGACGAAGAAGGTTGCAGACCTACTCGAATCTTTTTTCGAACCCTCTCACTGCCAATGAAACAAGTAACTTGTTAGGAATCCGATTACCTGCCGTATATCCACACAGGAAAGATGCTCGTCGGTTCATGCTCGGCGTCTTCTGTTCAAGAAAAACTTTTACTAATGTTACTTCCTGTATTCAATTTGGGATGTTGCGTAATGTACTCCGAGCTTTCTGAAATTGACATAAAGATGTTGAAATTGCTTCTGGATTCCGGGGGAAAGATACTCACACATGAATTATCCCAGCAACTTGGAATCCCATTGGGCACCGTCCAGAGGAGAAGAAAAAGATTGGAAAGTGAGTATCTCATCAAGACTTACTCCTTAGATCCGATGAAATTCGGATACAGACGAATCGATCTACTCATCTACACCGATGGTGGGGAGGCGATGAATATCGGCAAAGAACTATTGAAGCGGGAAGAGGTAACCTCGGCTTTTAGAACTACAGGAGAACACACGATAGATTTGCGAGTTGAAGTCTTCGTCAAAGACAACGGCATTTTGCTCGATCTCATGGAACAAGTAAAGTGTATGAAGGGAGTCAGGGACGTAGTCTGGACTGAAGTGGTCGCAACTATAGGAAGAAAGCGTCCTCGGACCCGCGTTGGAATTTAGATTCGTTTAAAGTTCTCTCGCGCAAGTCAGTCAAGTAATGTCTGATAGAAATCAAGAGATCACAATCGCACAGGAGCAGAGCGTGGTCCACAAGATGAGCTTCATGAAGGAAACTAAGGGTACACTAATACTGACGAATAAGAAGCTAGAATTCGTGGGTGCAAATCAAGAGATAGATTTTCGACAATCAGCCGGGTATACGCAGGGAAGAGCAAAAGAAGTTCGAAAATTCGACCCGCACTTTCGTCTTCCCATTTCTTTACTCAAAGGCCTAGAAGCATCAGGTTTCCTTCGACCTAAACAGAGATCCCAACGCGCAGTAGGGAGTTTCTCATAACACCCAGTCAGGAGGAAGAACCCCTTCATATATGATCAGTGCCGGTTCGAAGGACTCTTCGACCATAACCTCAACCGCATGAAAAAACAAACGTGAAAATAAGTATTTGAACTCATGTTCATGCCTTTCATAATGTAACCTCTTCGTGCTATGATATCGGTGCTCCGCTGGTGTCCCGACGGAGATCAGCTTTTTCTTGGATTCCAGTGCTCACACTAATCAAATCCTTGTCTGTAGAGTATTCTAACCACTCTCGGACGACTCTTATAAGACTCCGCCTGGATTCTTCCCCTTTGATCCCCAGCTTCCGGAGTTCAGATATTCTGAGGGCCAGATTATTCGCCTGAAATACGTCTCTAATCCATCTTTCGAAATCCCCTTGATAGAGATGGAATTCTATAGATTTGAGCTCCACTGTATCGAGCTTACTGACCATGTCAGAAATGTTGTCGGCGTTGATTCCGGTGTACTTGCCGAAATCCGAGTAAAAATAGAATGGTTTGTAAGTTGGAAGAGTCACCACTCCATCCACAGTTATTTTTGGACCTACCACAATACCTGGCCATATCCGGCTACCTTTGCCAACACGCACGCCTTCGTTGAGAAAGCACCCTGGCCCCACGACTGAATCTTCCACTACGATGTTGTCGGCGAGGACAGCGTGCTCTCCTATTATGCTGTTACGTATCGTGCAAGAGTGCCCAATTGCTACATCCTCAAAGATTACTGCATTTTCGATCTTGCAATTCTCTCCCATCTTTGAATTCGTCTTAGCAACGACAACTGGTCCGATCACAGAACGTTTTCCAATCGCGATTCCATTTTCCAACAGAACCGGTGACACTATAGTGACGGACTCATCAATACTAACATTCTTTCTCGATAGGACTCCCACTTCATTCGTATTTCCCTGATGCCCAGGGAGTTCTAGCACCTCTCTGGTGCCTTCAAGATAACCTCTGAGGCTACCTATGTCTGACCAGAATCCATCTCCAAAGAATCCAAAAATCCGTTTTCCGTCCTTCAAGATCTGCGGGAAAATGTTCTTTGCAAAATCACTTTCTCCTGTAGGTATGTAATCGAGGATTTCTGGCTCCAAGCAGTATATTCCTGTGCTGATCACGTTGCTGCACTCTTCACCCTTACGAGGTTTTTCTTGGAATCTAGTAATCCTTCCTTCCGAGTCGCATTTGACGACTCCGTAATTCCACGAGTCCTCAACTTCCCTGAGAACCATTGTCGCGTCGGACTTCGATCGCCGATGAAAGCGAAGTGCTTCCCTCACATCTATATTTGTGAAAGAATCTCCCTGCATAACGATGAAAGTATCGTTGAGCTTATTACCAGCAAGTTTGACGCTCCCAGACGTTCCCAAGAAAAAACCTTCTGGCCCTACGACATATTCGATTCTGACACCGTAACGTGAGCCGTCGCCAAGGAAATGTATGACCTGATCTTTCAGATAGTTTACGGTTATGATGATATTGACAAACCCTGTCTCAGACAGCAGTCGTAAGAGATTTTCAATTACGGTATCTTTACCTAGCCACATCATTGATTTAGGGCGTGTCAGAGTTAGAGGTCGAAGTCTTACTCCTTCGCCCCCAGCTAAGATAACAACCCTCACGTTGTCGAAATTGTTGCTAGATTGCAATGTTACTTACCTGACTGAGATTTGTGCTGCCGCAATGTCGAAAAATTGTATCCGAAGAGCGACCTGAGCAGAATGCGCGTCCTTTGACTCCCTCCGCACATCCGTTCTCCCATCGAATTGGAAAGATGGATTGCCGTCACGCTGATTCACCTTTGGTTTGAGACTCAATGATCGCAGCCCTGACGATGGCCAGAAACTGGTCGGCATCCAGGCTGGCGCCGCCAATTAGGGCGCCATCCACGCCGTCTTGGCTGAGCAGCGAAGCGGCGTTCTCCGGCTTGACGCTGCCGCCGTACTGTATGGTAAGCATTTGGGCTGATTTCTCGTCGAAAATCTGACCGAAGCGTCGCCGAATTAGGGCGTGTGCTTCCCGAGCCTGCTGAGAGGTGGCTTGGTGTCCGAGACTGCCGATTGCCCAGACCG
>Ga0307373_10006407_pt1 | contig 18755 bp, 17 predicted proteins | sample OX2MG_FD_202534 | JGI IMG/M metagenome (GOLD analysis project Ga0307373, IMG submission 202534) | Soil microbial communities from Risofladan, Vaasa, Finland - OX-2 | ecosystem: Environmental > Terrestrial > Soil > Coastal area > Acid sulfate soil | place: Finland: Risofladan, Vaasa | collected...
CCGGGTCGCCCGACTGGGCGATGGTCGCCGCCGTGGTGGTAAGGGCGGCGATGGGGGCCAGGGCCCGCTCGGCAAAGCGCCACGCCGCGGCGGAGACTAAGGCCAGGCATAATACGCTCCCTGCCGCCAGGAGCGCCAGCATGGTGTTCAGGGTGTCACTGATATAGCCGATGTCATGGCCCACCAGGATGAAGGAAACCGGCCCGCCAGGCGGGCGCCGGAGCACGAAGACCCGGAACGGCTCCCCCGCCACCTGGCGATCATAATAGGATTCCGCCGGGAGAGCCGCCAGACCGTCTAGCCGTCCTCGGGAGCAGGCGCCGCGGCACGCAAGCGGCGGCATCCCTTCCCCCACGGTTCCCGCCAGGACGGCCCCGCTTGCATCGGTGAGGGCGATGACCACCCCTGGAGAGGAAAATACTCTCACTACCCGATCGAGGGCGGCGCGGCTGGGCGGGGCGGCGTCACTAGCATGTAACAGGGTATCGGCTCGGTGGGCTCGCCCCGCGATCACCTGATCCCCGGCATCACGCAGGGTATGGCCGGCGGCCAGCCAGAGCAGGGTGGAAAAGCCCAACAATCCGACAGCCAGAATGGAGCCGCACCACAGGGCTAGGCGCAGGCGGATCGGCACCGGTCCCCCTTCCACTCTGGAGGCGTTGGGGCCTCCCTACTCTTCACGAAGCACGTACCCAGTACCGCGTACCGTGTGGATTAGCCGAGGCAAGCCGGCTTGCTCCAGCTTGATCCGCAGGTACCGGATATAGACCTCCAACACGTTGGATTCGCCCAGATAGTCCAGGCCCCATACCCGGTCCATCAGTTGCTCACGGGTAAGCACTTGACCGGGATGGCGCAGCAACAGACGAAGCAGCTTATATTCCGTGGTGCTCAAGGGAGTAGCACGACCGCCGCGACGCACGCATCGAGCTCCGGTGTCGAGCACCAAATCGGCGAACTCCATGATCCCAGGCGGGTCAGGCTCGTCGTCGTCCGGCTCAACGGCACGCCGGAGCAGGGCGCGGACCCGCGCCAACAACTCCTCCACCGCGAACGGCTTGACCAGATAGTCGTCGGCGCCCGCGTCCAACCCCAGTACGCGATCGGGGATGTCGTCTCGGGCGGTAAGCATCAGGATGGGCACGTCTCCCAGCAGCCGCAGTCGGCGGCAGACCGCCAGGCCGTCCATCCCGGGAAGCATTACATCGAGAATGACCAGATCGGGCGGATGCTCGGCCGCCGCGGCCAGACCTTGGGGGCCATCCCGGGCCTCACGCACCGCGTGGCCGGCGAACCGGAGCGCGCGCTGCAACAGGCTGGTGATCCGTGGATCATCATCAATCACCAAGATTTCGGTAGACATGACTGGCTCCTCGGAGCACGACCACGCGCCCCGCATTGGTGATCGTACCAAGGCAACCTGAAAGGAGAATGAGAGCTATGGCGGCGAGGAGGGCATTCGCGGGCAAATCAGCCAGAACGGGCAGGTTGGACACTCGTCGTCCGGGCTGGGAATGAATCGGTTCGCGGCGATCCCCGCCAGGCCCCGATCGCACTCCTCCAGGCGTCGGGCCAGGGTGCTGGGCCTAGCTTCCTCCTCATCGATCGTTCCATGCAGCAGGTACTGCCTCCGCACCCGCCCCTGGCCGTGAAGGGCGCGAATCGCCTCCTGATAGAGAGCGGCCCGCCAGTCGCGCCGATGCCGGTCGGTAGGTCGGCCGGTGTGGAGGCGCACGGCAACCGGCATGCCGTCGGGTCCCGTTTCGACCTGATCGAGGGTTACTCGCACGATGCCGTGCGGCCGGACGAGCGACACCACGACGTGGGAGCACCGGTCCCTAGCGCCCTGTTCCGCCCCAAACATACGCGACACAGCGACTCCGGCGCGCCGGCGGAACGACGCTTCCTGGGGATGGGGAGCGTGGGGAGCGGCCCATTCCTGTTCCAATATCGCCTCGGCGGTCCGTGCGTCTCGAATGGCTTCCGAGTCGATGCGGGCCAGGGCTCGTCGATGCGTGTGGTGGAAATGAACGAACCCAGTGCCCGGAGAGCCTTGCAGCCCCAGTACCTCACCATAGTAATAGCGGCGGGGACAGGCGAGGTAGGTTTCCAGGGCGTAATGGTCGATCTCCGGCAGGTCGACGGCGGCAGGCTGAGCTTCCAGCGCCGACCCTTCCTCCTCACCCGCCGGCACGCGTGCGGCCGGCGTACTTCCTCGCCAGCCGGCGCGCTCAGGGGGTTCGCATTCGAAGGCATCCTGCGTCAGATCAAGGAGAGGATTGACCCCGATCACCTTTCCTTCATAGCGTTCGGCGCGGCTGAGGATCAGCCGGTCACGGGCTCGGCTGATCGCGACAAAGAAGAGGCAGCGCGCGTCGGCGGCGCGCGCGGCTTCATCGGAGATGTCCAGGACCCCGGCCGTCGGCGCCATTCCGGTTTGGCCGCGGCCGGGGAAGCGGCCCTTCGCCAGGTTGGGCACGAAAACCACCGGCCATTCCAGCCCCTTGGCGGAATGTACGGTCAGGACCCGCACTCCCTCGCCGGTTTCAAAGGGTATATCACCTCCGATCCGCTCGCCCGCCGCCAGCAGCAACCTGACCTGGGCCGCCAGGTTTGTCTCCCTGCAGCTCTTTGGCGTCCGATCATAGGCGCGAGCCGTAGCCAGGAGGGTTGATAGTCCTTCCAAGGCCGCCCGCGCGCCCGCGCGGATCAGAGGACGCGCGGCGCCATACGGCTCGCCAAAGAGGTAGGCAGCCAGCAAAGCCCAGGACTGCTCATGCCCTTCCTCCGCGTCGCGGGTGACACTCCATGCCTGCAGGAAGCCGCCTAACCGGCGGCAACGCTCCTGATCCTCGCTCGCGATGTCCAAGGGCGGAGCGCGCAGGATCGCCACCGGATGCTCGTTGCGTACCCTGGCAAGCCGCGCCACCGATAAGGCAGCATCCCACGAGATGAGTCCATCACCAGAGCCGGCGATCTGGTCGGTCAGACGCAGTAGGGCATCGCCCTCCCCGGCGGCCACGGCCAGAAGGGCCAGCCCTTGCCGCGCCGCGCCTTCGCAGTCCGGCGCTCACGCTGGTGGCCTGCGCGTTGGTCGCGCAGAGCACGGCATGGTCGCGGGCGCGGATCCCCTGGGCCATGCTCGTATGGATGGAGGCAGCGATTCCATCCAATTCAGCTTCCCCGTCTCTTGCCGTGGCCAGGATGATTGGCGCCGCCGGGCCGCCGGGCTCGCCGCGCGCGGCCTCCCAGTGCGCGGCCTCCCCGTCGGATTCCATGGCCGACGCGACTCCGGCGCAGAGGCGGGCAAGGGGGCCGCCGGATCGATAATTGACCGTGAGGGCGACCATGCCCCCCGCCTGGTCATCCAGCAGGGGAAGTTCCTCTGGGTTTGCCCCCCGCCACCTGTAGATCGATTGTCGCGAGTCACCTACCATCCAGAGGCCGGTGGAAGGAGCCAGAAGGGCGAGGAGGGTAGCGCCCGCGCGATTGAGATCTTGACATTCATCCACCAGCACCTGGGCATAGAGGCCCCGCGCCTCATCGCGAATCGAAGGCCACCGAGAGCAAGGAGGAAGCGCATCATGAGCCCAGAGGCCGTCCTCAGTCGTATGCTACCAGCCGTGGAGCGGCTGCTCAAGGGGGTGGTAGAGCAGGCACTGGCCTTCGAGCGGCCGCCGACGCTCTATGAGTTGGAAGCGTTGACCCAAACGGTGCTGCCGCGGATGGGGCAGGTGGTGCTGCAAGCACTGACGACGGCGCAGGGGAGTGGGCTGGTGGGACCGGCCCGTCCCTGTGGGTGTGGGGGGGAGCAGGCGTATCATGACCAGGCGCGGTGGCTGGTGGCGCAGACCAGTTCGTCGCGCGTACGGGTACCTGGAGATCTAGGGGATTGCCCTGGCCGGATCTTCGGCACGCACGGTCTCGATGACATCAGACAGAGTATCGGCAAAGCGCGCCGGCACCAGCACGGTGAGGCGGTCGCCACGTTGAAGCATGGTCAGGCCATTGGGAGTAAAAGCGTCGGCGCCCCGGCGAATTGCTACCACGAGCGTCGATGGGGGCCAGGCTACATCCTTCAAGCGGCGTCTCACCGGGGCATGGTCTTGGGTGAGTTCAAGATCGACGATGCGGTAATCGCGGAGACGGCCAAGCAGCGACGCCTCTCCATCGGCGCTCCCAGTCGTGCCCGCACCCGGCTCACTCGCGGCGGTTGCCCGCTTCACCGGGATTCCTTGCCGCTCCGCCGCCCCCAGGCTCTGCTCCAAGCGCGCGTTATAGGCCCGCAGGACATCGTGGTGCGTGAGCCAGCCGGCGATCCCTTGATTATCCTTGGTCAGGACGGGGAGCCCGTGGCGCTCATCCCGTACCAGTAAGCCGAGGGCGCGCTCCAGACTCTGGGTAGGAGAAAGCGTGGGGATACTCCGCGCCAGGTCCCCAGCCACCGTATCCAACGCGTTGTCGCGGACGGCCTTCTCGACTTCCTGCGAGCTCACCGTGCCGCGATAGGCGCCGTGTTCATCCATGACGGGGAGCGCCTCGGCATTGTCCAGAGTGAAGCGCTCGATCAGTTCGTTGAGTGGCAGCCCCTGTGGTACGCCAAGGGGAATAGGCCCCATGGCGTCGGCCACCGTGAGCACCTCCATCAGATTCGCCGAGCGACCGCGCATGATGTCAATCCCTCGCCGCCGCAACTTCAAGGTATAAATGCTGTCGCGGCTCAACTGCTTGCTCGCGGCGGTGGCCAGCACGATCGCTGCCATCAGCGGCAAAATAATGGAGTAGTCGCCGGTCAACTCAAAAAGGATAATCACGGCGGTGATCGGCGCGCGGGCCGCTCCGGCAAAGACAGCCCCCATGCCAACCAAACCGTAGGCCCCAGCAGGCCCGGTAAGCGAGGGCAAGGCGCCATGGATCATGTCACCATACGCCGTGCCGAGCATGGCGCCGATGAAGAGGGAGGGCGCGAAGACGCCGCCCGAGCCGCCGATCGCGATGGTCAGACTGGTCGCGATCATCTTGGCGGCCATCAGGAGAAGCAGGAACCACACTACATAGTCGCCCCGGATACCCTGTTCCAGCACCGGGTAGCCCACGCCGTACATCTGGGGCAGCACCAAGAGGAGAAGGCCGAGAAGGAGGCCCCCCACCGCGGGCCGGGCCCACTCGGGGCCATGCCACACCCGGTCGGCCACATCCTCGACCGCATAGAGCACACGGGTAAAGCCGATGCCCACGCCCGCCGCCAGGAGACCCAGCAAGGCATAGAGCAGATACTCCCAATAGGAGACGAGATGAAAGTCGGGCAGGGTCAGGAACGCCTGGGCGCCGAAGGCGGCTCGGCCGATCACGGCGGCGGTGATCGAGGAGAGGACCACGGCCCCGAAGGACTCCGTCTCGAAGTCGCGCAGGATGAGTTCAAGCGCGAAGAAGACGCCCGCGATCGGTGCGTTGAAGGTGGCGGAAATACCGCCCGCGGCGCCGCAGGCCACGAGGAGACGCAGACGCGACTCGGGGAGGCGGGCCAGCTGGCCCAGCGCCGAGCCCAGGGCCGAGCCAATCTGCACGATCGGCCCTTCGCGTCCGACGGAGCCGCCACTACCAATGCACAGGGCGGAGGCCAGCGACTTGACGACGGCGACGGCGGGACTGATACGCCCTCCGCGCTCGGCCACGGCCAGCATGACCTCGGGTACCCCGTGTCCACGCGCCTCGCGCGCGAATCGATCAATGAGCGGCCCGTAGATGAGGCCGCCAATCACCGGGACTGCAACCACGAAGGCGATCCCCAGCCACGGCGTATGGGGGTTGACGGCACCGGAGAAAAAGGGATGGGTGCTGTTCCCGGTAGCGCTGTAGTCGTCATGGCCCGCGAAAAACCGCGTGAACCAGAGGATCAGGTAACGGAATACGATGGCGCCCAGCCCGGCACCCGCGCCAATCACCAGAGCGAGGATCATCAACCCAGACGGGCTGCCGCGTACCCAATCGTAGATCTTGGTGGTACCGGAGAGGGGCAGGTGCAGCGTTCCGCGTGGGGAATCGAGGGGTGCGCTCATGGCGTCGGCTCCCCCGTGAGCAGGACATCAAGCGCGCGCCGGATGTTGACCCACTGGAAGGCGGCGGGGTCAAGCCCGGCGTGGAGCAGTAGCCCATCACACAGGGCCAGCAGGATTGAGGCACCGGCATTGGCAGGCACATCCACGACGTCCCCGGCCATGATGCCCTCCTCGATCCAGCCCCGCAGGCGGGCGCGGCGCCGCTCGATCGTGGCCGAGAAACGCGCGCGCACCACTTTCTCGGTCAGGATGTCGGCCCAGAGATCGGCCCGTACCTGGCTCCGTCCCGGATCGTCGGCCAGGGTCAACATGGCCTGGGTAAACTGGCGCAGCCGCTCGATGCCGCTGAGCGGCACGGCGGCCAGTTCATCCATGACCCGCTCGAGCGTGGCGGCGCTTTCATCCAGCAGTTCAAGTAAGAGATCCTGTTTGCTGGCGAAGTAACCGTAGAAGGTGCCCTTGCTGACCCCGGCGGCGGCGCACACCTCGTCGATAGTCAGGTCGCCAAAGCGTTTAGTCGCCGCGCAGCGCCAGGCGGCGTCAATAAGCACATGGCGGCGCTCCCAACGGACCTCAGGCGCGATCCGTGGCATGGCGATGACCTCTCCCGGTGCCGGCGTCCCACTCTTGGTGTGGCAAATAAAACTGACCGGCCAGTTTGGATCCTATCACGGCGGCCGCGGGCGCGGCAAGGCTTTCCGGTTTTCGGCTATCCTGTTCTCTCGGCCGCGCGCGGCCGACCCGGGTGCGCGGATCGACGCCAGGCTGCGGTAGCATCGCGATTGCGGCGGACTGGCTTGCTCTGCGCGCCCTGGCCGGGGATGTGCCTTCGCCCGAGCGCGCTTATCGCGGTGACGGAGAACAAAGTGAACCGGGGGATGGGCGGCGGCGTCTTCCCCAAGCGCACCGCTTTATGCCACGCCCGCGGGCGTGACCGGTGTATCGATCTGTGGGATCCACGTCCCTCGGGCATGGGAGGCCCGGGACGCGGTGCCGGAAAGCGCCGGAAGCTGGGCACGACACTTCCAGCGGGCGGCTTTCGTCGCTATGAACCCGCAACAGGCACCCCCACCTTCGCGTACGGTGCGTTGCAGTGGCACACCTGGGGCAGTCGCTTCTTGGAGTGGACGGCGCTGGATATGTCTGTCTGGACACGCGGCAAGGCGCCGAAACGATGCCGAAGGCATAGGATAAAAGCAACGCTCCGATAGGAACCGTTAAGCGGTCGCGGGCGCATGGACGCGGCCTGAAAATGTTTACAATTGGCTCCGCACCGTGCCGTGAAGCAACACCCCAGTTTCTGATGGGCACGCCGCGGTGATCCCGACCAGGCACGGGTCGGCGTCACATGCAACGCTCATTCTGACCGACTATTTTCAGACCGTGGGCGCATGGAGCGCGTTCTCGACAACCAGAGGCCAGAAATGAAGATGGCACGTCAGTCGGGGAGATCCTGCGGGACCACGTGACGCGGGAAATGGAGTCGCTTGACTGCGTGCTATAGATAGTCAGATAAAGCATGAGAATCTGGCAGCATCGGCGCCTCTCGCATGAGCACGCGATGTCTCTCAAACCGTATCTGAATGTCTATACCACCTGCGCCGCTTGCGCCCGGACGAGCTTCCCGCGAAGCATACGCGGGGCACACCGCATGTAACAGGGCCCCTCCCGCGTCCAGACGGATATTGCCAAGCGCGTGCCCACGGGTTGGTCCGGGAAAAGGCTCAGTCCTGCCGCTGGGAGCGGGCGAAGCGGGCCAGCTCCATCTCCTCCAGGCGTTCCATCATGCCGGCGAACATGGGGATCGCGGCGCAAACCAGGACGGCATCGCCGCCAACCATCATAATAGTGCCGGCAAACGACTGATCGATCAGGACCGACATGTCCCACATCCGCGGCAGCGCCGCGTAAAAGGGATAGAGCGCGGTGCCGGAGAAGATAAACACCATCCCCAGAAGGGTGCCGGGCACCATGGCCGCCAGAATGTAGAGCACACGCCACCCATACGCCACCCGCGGGCGACCAGGATAGGGCTGGACGATCACCCACCAGAACATGATCCCGGTGACCAGGAAGCAGAGGTGCTCCAGGTGATGCACCCCGTCATTACCCAGCGCGGCATCGTAACAGACCGGTAGGTGCCAGGCCAGCAGGTTTCCGATAAACGCCGACCAGGCGAAATAGGGAGCCGTCAGTAGGCGGGTCAGCCGGCGAAACCAAGACCGGCGGGCATGGCCGCGAGCCAGCCACCGCACCAGGGGGCGGGGGGCACCGACCACCAGCACGGGGATCGGCTTGCCGAGCAGCAGCAGCGGCGGCGCGATCAGCAGCAAGAGCAGATGCTGCACCATATGGGCGGTGAGCAGCCGATTACTTAGCGCGTCGATTGGCGACTCCAGCGCCAGGACAATGGCCAACAGCCCCAGGGCAAAAAATAGCACATGACGCGGCCCGACCGAACGATGGAGCCGGCCGCGCCTACTCAGCTCCCGCAGGCCGGCCACGTAGATCAGCGCGACCATCACCAGGCTTAGGACCACGTTGGGGTCGAAGGACCAGGCGGTTAGAACGGTCACGAACGAGGGATGAACTGGCATGGCGGCATCTTTCCCGGGACGGCGCGCGGCCGCGCCGCTATAGTGGGGCCCAGACCCAGTGTAGCGCAATCGGGCACAGGTGATCCCGAGCGGACAGTCATAGGGCCAGCCTGAAGAATGTGCTGGCAGTGGCGGATCGAAGCTCGTTTGCGCGCCCAGTTCTTCTCGGAGAAGACCGCGCCCCTTGCCTGGATCCAGGGAACCTAACCTGGATCAACTCGCGGGCGCGCCGGCCAGGGCGTAGCTGCGGGTCAGGTTTTGGTTGTAGATCGCTTGCTCGGCCAGGAACGGCAGCCCGCTGAGCGAGCGCATCTCCCCCCCGTGGACATCACCTGGGAGAGAAGTCACCGAGCGGAGCACATCGACCGTTACCCGCGCATTGGCCGGCACGTTAAAGCTGGCCCGCACAAGCTGGCCGCTGGAGGCGTGATAGGTGATCAGGATGTCGTTGGCGCGTGGGTTGGGATTGTACAGCAGGTCGAACTCCGCCTGGCCGGGACGGGTGTCGCCACTGGCGAAGATCCAGCCGATGGCCGGAGTGGGCCGCCCGAACACGTCCGTGCCGCCCGCCGAGTTACCGTTGGGAGCTCCGAAGTAGAGGGCACGCTCGGCGACGATGGGCAAGGTGCTATGGAGCACGGAGGCAATGGATGGCGACGAACGCGCCGCCGACCGTGATGATCGTCGCGGCGGTGGTGACCAGCGCCGTGGGGATCAGTTTCTGCATGGTCTCTCTCCGTAATTCTCTCATCCTAGCGCGCGAAGCGCTCACTCTGGATGTGTGTGCGCGGCAGGCCGGCGTACCGCAAGTCGCGTTCAAAGGGCGCGCATCATCGCGGGCGGCCCGCAGAGCTAGACATCCCGGTTGCCGATATCCGGCCCGATGTGGCGCAGGTACGCGGGCGACAGCAGAGGGCATGGTCCCCCACCACGAAGCACAGCCTGAAACCGTGCGGGCGCGAGAGCCGTTCCAGTTCCGCGCAGGAGATCAGCTCCTCCTCGCGTAGCTCGCGGTAGATGAAGATCAGGTCGCCGGCCATCTGCTCCATTCCGGCGAGCGTCCTGCGGTCGCGCCGACTCTCACCAGCGGTCTTGTATCTCCTCTAGGCGTTCAGCTAAAGATCTGGGATCCCGGATGACTGGAGATCCTTGAGGAGGCCACGGGCGTCTCCAAAACCGAACCTGCACAGCCTATTACTGTCAGTATCGGTGGAAAAGATGATAATCTGATGATGGTTTTGATGACCGTACCATGACACGCGGGGGCCCTCACGGGCTGCCCGGATCGCCCCTCGTCGCAGCCTCGGTCATTGTGCTGCCCAAGCGGCCAGGTGCCGAGGCGACGCCGCAGAGCGCGGGGGCGCGGGGGCGCGAATCTTCCGAGATGGTTGCATCAAGTTTGGGAGCATAGGGTGGCAAACGGGACACGGAGAGTCGCAGGAACAGGGCGGTTCTTGTCGGCTGACTGCCTACGCTGGCTTGAGCATTGCCCGCAACTCCACCAACCGGGTGAGGAACTGCTCCCGCTGGACCCCCAAGGGGAACCACCTCGTGCATCCGGCTGCGGTGCCGGAAGTAGTCGTGCCATTCATCGTGGGCTGAGCAGACGTGCGCTGCCAAGTGGAAGTTGCCGAAGCCGCACGTCGAGTGACCGCGTAGCAGCCGGACGCATATGTATGCGCCCTGAGGCGCAAGGCGGGGGTCCGTGCTAGCTAAGGCGGCTGGCTGGAAAGCCTTGCCGATGGCGCCTGCCAGCGCGATCGATGCGCCGTTATCACTCATGTTGATCAAGATACTATACACCTCGTCAGCGACAGGCAGGCACATCAGCAACCAGGACTGTTGTACCGGCTACTTTGTTCGGCCGCCTTAAGCGTGCCCTAATCCAGAGGATGCAGATATGACGTCAACGAGCGGATCGAGTCGTTCATGTGCTGCGAATCGGGTCCTGATTTCCGGTCGGTCGGACAAAGTAGCCGGCACCGCCGCTCGCTTCTCGCCCGCTACGCTCCTTGCTCGGCCCTTTCGAGGAGTTCCTTGATCTCGGGATGGCCGCCGTGCTCCGCCCAGCCGGCGGCGGTTGTGTCGGAATGGTGGATGGTTGAGCGCACCTTCCTGCTCTTGCTGCACGGATCGGCGCCGTGCGCCAGGAGGTAGTCCACCAGGGGTCGGTGGCCTTGCATAGCGGCGTAATGCAGTCCCGTGCCGGCATAGTCGAAGCCGGGCGGGATGGCGTTGATCCGGACGCCATGCCGCAGCAACCGATCCGCCGCCGCGATCCGGCCGCTCATACAAGCATAGACGAAGGCATTGTCGATGACATCCTGCGGGTCCTGGCTCCATCCTTCGGCCGGCTCACCGAACGGCCAGGCGAGCGTGCCGGCCTCGGGCTTGAGGCTGTTGTCGGGATGGAAGAAGCCATCAATGAGGTCTGCCCGGCCGATCCCGGCCGCAATCCGGAGGTTATGGATGGTGGCGCCTCGTTCGAGCAAAAGGATGACGATCCGGTGCTTTCCGAAAGCCAGCGCATCCTCTATCGGCGACCACGTCCCGTTGCCGTTGATGGCGGCGTCGGCATCCAGGAGTAACAGGACAGCTTCCAGGTTGTCCATGCTGGAGGCAGCGATGAGCGGCTCGTCCACCTCCGCGCCGGCATCGATCAGCAGCTGCGCCATCTCGATGCTGTTGGGCACTTCGTACCCATCGAGCACCACGCACTGGAGCAGGGTGGGATGGCTCTTCAACGAGCGGGCCGTCGCAAGGGAGGGATCCGCGCGGAGCAGCGTCCGGAATCGCGCCAGATCGCCCGCCTTGATGGCAGCGACGGCGGGATAAAACTTGGGATCCATCAGCATTCCTTTCGTGGATCGTTGGGTCGGTGAGGTGCTGAGGCTCTTGAGTGCTAGGATGCCTCCAGCATAAAGCGTAGCACGTGCTACGTCGAGAACGATATGGTCGGAATTGAGCGAATAATTGTAGAACAAAGATACTATTATCGTCTGGAGAGGCGCCGATATCGTGCATGGTGGCTAATAGCGATCAACGACGTGCATGCAGGACTCCCAGGCGCTTGGATCGCGCCCGCGGTTAGTCCCTCTGTCTCGCCTTGGGGGGCGAGGCGGACTTTCCGGCTGGAGGTGATATGGATGGGCACGATACGATGTTATAAGGATCGCGGAGCCATGCGGCGGCAGCGAGATGTTTTAGGAGTCTCATTGGGAGCCCGAGCGATGCGGGAGATTCTTACCGCCGTGGAAGACCCGTCGGTCAAAGCATGGCAGCAGTTCCGTAGCTCTCTCAACGGTGTACGTGTGCTTCAGGGCTCAATCCTGGAGGTATCCTGCGACGTGGTGTTCAGCCCGGCCAACAGCCTCGACTTCATGGACGGATGGATTGATGCGCTATACCTCGATCAGTTCGGCCCAGAAATCCCGCTATGCGTACGGCGAGCCATTTACGACTACCGACACGACGAGGTAGTGGTCGGTGAGGCGGAGATCGTGAAGACGGGTCACCGCGCCATCCCCTACCTCAAGGCGGCACCAACCATGAGTGTACCGATGATCCTGCGAGAAACGGTGAATACGTACCTGGCACCACGGGCTGCTCTGCTCCTGGTGCTGCATGGCGTATTTCGTGATAGCATGCACCGGAGGCAACCGGTCGCCGAGGACGTCGAGACCGTTGCCTTTCGTGGCCTTGGCATCGGGGTGGGCCGGCTGAGTGCCACCAGCCGTGCGCGGCAGATGCGCGCTGCACTGGATAACGTGTTCCTCGGCACGTACACCATGCCGCGGAGTTGGGATGAGGCACATGAGCGCCACCAGGTGCTCTACACTGACCGGCTTTGCCGGTTGCATTACGAGGCATAGGTGGGTTGCCTACCATGAATGACGAAGTACTCACGACGCACGAGCGGGAAGAGCATGCACGAGCCCTGAAGGCAGGAGGCAACCTGGCTGCCCCGGTACGAATCACACCCGTTCACTCGGCTCCGCGAGAGGATCCAGCGCAAACGGTCGCGACGCTCAGAGCCATCGGGACTCATGACGTCGTCTACAGGCGATGGCTACGGGTCACGGACCCGGCTCCATGACTACGTTCACGCACGGGGCGCTAGGAGCTGGCCACGGCCGAGAACGTCGCAATCCATCGTGGCAATCATGCATTCTTCGCCCGTGTGCATGACGCGGACCGCAACCCGGCCGGCACAGAAATCACCCCCTCGTTCGCCACATTTCGCTGTACTTCGAGCTCGATGCCAAGGAATCCCAGCCCATCGCAAATCCGGGCGCGGACCGTGGGCGCATGCTCTCCGATGCCGCCAGCGAACACCAGCGTATCCAGTCCGCCCAACGCCGCCGCGAAGGCGCCGATCCATTTCTTGACCTGGTAGCAAAACAGCGCGACCGCTTCAGCCGCCCGCACGTCCTGCGTTTCACGGTCGAGCAGGTCCCGCATGTCGGAACTGGTCTCCGACATGCCGAGCAGCCCGGACTGGAAATTGACCATCTCATTGAATCGTTGTGCATCGAGACCCTCGGTGCGCGCCAGATACCACAGCAGGCCGGGGTCAAGATCGCCTGAGCGGGTGCTCATCGGCACCCCGGCCGCTGGGGTGAGACTCATGCTTGTATCCATGGATTTGCCGTCACGCACCGCCGCAAGGATCACCCGGCCGTGTGCCGTTTCCGATCCGGCCAAGCGGGCCAGTTCTTCTATGAGAAACGCATACGACAACCCATGAAACCCGTACCGCCGCACCCCTGGGCTTCGTAGCGGCGCGGGATCGGCAACAACCGGGCCACGCGCGGCAGGTCACGGTGAAAAGCCGTGTCGAAACACGCCACTTGGGGCAGGTCAGGAAACCGGCGATGAAACGCCTCGGTCAACAGGATCTCCTCGGGCAGATGCTCAGGATCGAAGGGACAGATCCGGTGCAGCTCCGCGACCATTTCCGCGGTGATGCGCTGCGGCGTACTATACGTCGGCCCGCCATGCACCACGCGATGCCCCACCGCGGTCAAGGCGTCATCCTCGCTGCGTTCCTCGATCCAGTCCATCAGAGCGCCCACCGCCACCATGTGATCTGGCGCCGTCACTGAGCGCGAAAAGCTGTCCGCTGGGTTCACGCTTGTCACCCGGAAGGTGGCCTCCGGCAGTCCAATCCGCTCAATCTCGCCCTCCAGCATCCGTTGGAGCGAGTCACCAGCCTCGAACAGCGCGAACCTGATGCTCGACGAGCCGCCATTGATCGTCAGGATGCGTGGGTTAGCTGGTTTCAAGGGGGACTCCTTCGCCATTCTGCAATCCGAAGGAAGCTAGGGTCGCGCATGTGGACCGGTAATCCGTGTGGAGAATGCCTCGAATACCCAAACCTTCCGCGACCTGAACGAACATCGGGGTGTTTTCGATGTAGACTACCTGCCCGGCTGGCGCCTGGGCGATGTCCAGCGCCAGCCGAAAGATGTCCCCGTCGGGCTTGCGGATGTGAACGAAGCAGGAGGAAATAAAAGCATCCACAACCTCGCTCAGCTTGAACTCTCGAATACGATACTCATTCAGCTCGCGCGCTTCGTTGCTGACCACGACGATCTTCAGTCCATGCCGGACTTTGAGCTGCGCGACCAACTCAATCATCTCGGGGTACGGTTTCGATTACGCGAACATGAAGCTCCGAAATTGATCCCGGGTGGACATTCGCTCTTGGTAGAAGACCACTCGCCCTAAATACTCTTCCAGCGTGAGCTTCCCTCCTCGTAGGTGTCGAACGTCAGGTGATGCCGATCCTCCATCTCGGCCAACTCTAGCGTGAAGTGCGTCGCCGCCCGTCTGCGGGCATGATGATCCCACCCGTCGGTGAGCAGGACACCGCCAATATCCACAAAAAGGCACGTGATTCCAGTCTCGTTCTTCATGTGGGGGAGTCACCTTTCCTGATCGTTCGCTCCGCCTGGAGCCAGTCCTGAACCGCGTGGCCATCGTGATGACCTTCTTGCTCATAGAGCGCATAGGCTCCCGTGGCTATTTGCGGGGTCACATCGACCGGTGTCGTGGCTACTTGCGGGGTCACAGCGGCCGGTGTCTCGGCGATCCGCTGGGTCACAGCGGCCTGCTTCTTGGTCGCTGCCGGATCGAGAATGCGATAGGCGAGCAGTTTCACGCGATCCGTGGCGAGGGCCCAGACCAACGCATAGCCCCACACAAGCAAGGCCCAACCCCAGCCGATCGGAGTCATAATGAAGACCCCGTACACCGCCATCAGGGTGGCCAGCATTTGCGTGCCGAGCACGGCCATCCATAAAATGCGCGCCGGACGTATGGACCAGAAAGGGCCGCGGGTGCGGGTCAGGAAAATCGTCAGGTGGCCGGCCACCGAGAGCATCAGATACATCATCGTCTGCAAATGCGGATGGTCGAGATGAAAGACCCGATCGCCGAGATAAAACAGGATAAAGGCGGCTACGGGACCGACCACGCCCAGCACCGTGGCGATCCCCAGGACCAGGCGCATGTTCCATGCCTCGGGCTGATTTCGGTAGTGCACATTGTCATAGGCAATGGACAGGATGGCGCCATCGTTGAGCAATGCCAGCAGCACGATCATCACGGCCGTCAACGGAAAGAAGTTAAAAATCAGGATCGCCAGGGTCATGAACAACAGCACGCGGAGCGTCTCGGCGATCCGGTAGATCGCGTAGCTGTTCATCCGCTGGAAGATTTTCCGGCTCTCCTTGATCGCGTCGATAATCACCGAGAGGCCCGGCGTCATCAGCACGATCGCCGCCGCGGCGCGCGCCGCGTCCGTGGCGCCCGATACGGCAATCCCGCAGTCCGCTTTCTTCAGAGCGGGGGCGTCATTCACCCCGTCACCCGTCATGCCCACGATGTGACCGCGTTTTTGCAGAACCTCGATAATGTGGTACTTGTGTTCGGGGAAGACCTGGGCGAATCCGTCGGCCTGCTCGATGGATTCGGCCGTCGCCGTCGTCGCTTCCTGCTTGACGTCGCCCAGACCGGCGGCATCAAGAATGTTGGCCCCCATCCCCAAGGTCTTGGCGGTTTCTCGAGCGATGGCCAGGGCATCTCCGGTCACCATCTTGACCTTCACACCCATCGTGCCCGCCGTGGCGATCGTGGCCTTGGCATCGTCGCGCGGTGGATCGAAGAGGGGCAAGACGCCGAGAAAGCGCCATTCGCCTTCGCCGTCGGCCCGCGCCACGCCCAGGGACCGAAAACCGCGGGCCGCGAATGCGTTGACGGCCTGCTCGACGGCGGGCTTGACCTGCGCCGCGTCGGCCGACAGGGCCAGAATCACCTGCGGGGCGCCCTTGGTCACCTTGAAGGTTGTGCCGTCCTCCGCTTTGACGCTTGCCTCGGTGCGTTTATGTACCGGGTCGAACGGCTGGAAATGGAGCACCTGATAGCCGTGTAATGCCTGATCGTCTTTCAGGCCGCCCAGCACGGCCAGGTCTATGGTGTCGTTATTGTCAGCCCGTGAGGCCAGGGCGCCGTTGAGGATGACCTGGTCGGCGGTGACATTGTCCACGCTGAACGGATCGCCCAGGGTCAGCTTGTTCTGGGTCAGGGTGCCGGTCTTGTCCGTGCACAGCACATCCACCCCGGCCAGTTCCTCAATGGCCACCAGTTTGCTGACCACCGCCTTTTTCTTGGCGAGCAGACGCGCCCCGACCGCCATGGTCACCGAGAGCACGGTGGGCATGGCCACGGGTATCGCCGCCACGGTGAGCACCAGGGCGAACTGCAAGGTGGTGAGGATCGGGTCGCCGCGGACGAGCGAGATAGTGATTATGACCGCGACCAAGGCCACGGCGAGGGCGATCAGGTAATTGCCGATCTTCAGCACTGCCTTTTGGAAGTGACTGACGGTGTGCGCGTCCTGCACCAGTTCCGTCGTCTTGCCGAAGTAGGTGTCGGTTCCCGTGGCATAGACCAGGGCGCCGATTTCCCCCTGGCGGATGATCGATCCGGAATACACGGCCCCGCCGGCGGCGACCGTGGCGGGCAGCGATTCTCCGGTCAGGGCGGACTGATCCACCTGCACCGAGTCGCCCGTCAGCAACCGCGCATCGGCCGGCACAATGTCGCCCAGACGGACCCGAATCACGTCACCGGGCACCAGGTCACGAGCCGCCGAGCTGACCCACTTCCCGTCACGCTGGACCAGGGCCTTGATCGCCAGCTTGGCCTTGAGGGCGTCGATCGCGTTGCCCGCCTGGCGTTCTTCCCAGAAGCCGACCACGGAGTTGGCCAGCAGCAACAGCAGGATGATGAAGAAGTCGGGCCAATGCTGGACCGCGCCCGACAACACGACCGCCGCTTCGATCATCCAGGGGATGGGACCCCAGAAATAGCCGAGAAATTTGAGGAGTGGATTGGTCTTCTTTTCCACAATCTCGTTCGGCCCGTATTTAGCCAGCCGCTGCACCGCCTCGGCCTGACTGAGGCCGTCCGCCGACGTCTCCAGTCGTTTCTCCACTTCCGCCATGGGCAGGGATTTCAGATCGTCCTTAGCATCGGGCTTGGCGGCATCCTTGGCATCGGGCTTCGCATCATCCTTGGCATCGGGCTTCGCCACGGCAGCCTTGGGCTGTCCATCATCCTTCGATTCAGACTTGGGCTGTCCATCATCCTTTGATTGAGGCTGTGGCTCGGGTTTCACTTCGGCGGCCTTGGGCGGATCGGTCGTTGTTTTCACGATAGGTATCCTTTCTGGGTTTGTTTCCCCTACCGAGCCTCGGTTTGGAGGGGTCCGGGCAGATTGGCGGACAGGCGTCGTGGCCTGCTCGATTACGGCCCTGCGATACCGCGATCGAGAGCGTTACACCGTGGCGTTCGGCGCATCGGCCACTCCTTCCTGGGGCAGGCGCTCCGGCAGGTCAAGGCGCGCCACGCCGATCCGGTTGTCTGCCATCCCGTAGTAGACGTCGAAGCGGTCCGCCATGCCCAGATCGTCGCGCCGATCGATGCCGCTGGGAAAGACGACGTTGGCGATGGTACCGTCTCGTTCTTGCGGCAACTCCGGTGTCAATACCGGCTCGGCCGAACGATAGCGGATCACCCGCGGATGTTCTTTGGAGAGCACCATCACGCCGGCCGAGTAGCACAGCCGGCGAGCGTCGTCGCCGGGCTTCGCCATATTCCGCACGCCGTGGTACACGATCAGCCAGCCGTGCCTGGTGAGGATAGGCGGCGTGCCGCCGCCGATTTTGAGCCGCTCCCAGGGCGCCACCGGCGTCGCCAGCCGGTGATGCGCATTGAACAGGCCAAGCCGTGGGGAATCGACGCTCGCCGTGGGCATCGGGCAGTAGGAGATCCAGATGCTTTCCCGATCAAGATTCACTTTGCGGCGCGCGGTGTGGAAGGCCGTCTCCTCCGGTCGCGTGCCGGGAAAGAGCGGCCGATGGAGCAGGCCCATCTGCATTTTGCCGGCGTGGTTGGGCACTGCGATCGGGAAAAGGCTTGAATCTTTGTCGTCCACATGAACAAAATCGATGCCCAGGAACGGCGCGAAGCGGGCGAGCCCCAGGCGTTCCCAGTGAAACAAATCCTTGGAGACGGCCAGGGCGATCCGTGGGCCGACCGGCGAGAATGCCGCGTAGGTCATCAGATAGCGTTGCAGCGGCTCGACGAAGGTGATCCGCGGATCCTCGCAGCCCCCGCCGCCGTCGGGTCGCTGCTCGTAGTCGGTTTCCGGCTCAAGCGCGATGCCGAGCCGCTCGACGCCGCAGGGGTCGCCGGCCTCGTTGAACCGCACGCGGGCAATGCCGATCCGCGAGTAATTGCCCCGCGCGACCAGGCGCGGGAAGAGGTAGAGTTCCCCATCGGGACCGCGCACGGCGGCCGGATTGAGCACGCCTTCCACCTCCAGCGGATTGCTGGGTTCCGGTTCCATGATCATACCCAAACGCCGCAGGCTGAATCCGCTCATCCCATCCTCACTATTTCGGATCAGGCTTTCCGTTCGTCGGCCAGGCAGGCGATGATGGTTTGGACCACCCGTTTCGTCTCATGGGGCCCTTGAACCGGGATGGAATCGACCCCTGCCTCCTGAGCCGGGTAATCGTTGCCCCCAGGA
>Ga0307373_10006409_pt1 | contig 18754 bp, 19 predicted proteins | sample OX2MG_FD_202534 | JGI IMG/M metagenome (GOLD analysis project Ga0307373, IMG submission 202534) | Soil microbial communities from Risofladan, Vaasa, Finland - OX-2 | ecosystem: Environmental > Terrestrial > Soil > Coastal area > Acid sulfate soil | place: Finland: Risofladan, Vaasa | collected...
GGAACCCGTCAGCGCCTGACCCGGAGACGCTCTGGGCGCGTATAATTGCACGTGCAACCACATTTCCGAGGCGTGACCCGCTCCTCTAGGAGGCTCCGATGCCGGCCATATCCGTTCCCGATCCGCTCGCTCTACCGCGCCTTCCCCAACTCGACCCAGATTCGACCCAGGACCGAAAGGTGAATTCGATCACCGACGCCCCGAGCGCTCTGGAGGGAGACGGCTTCCCGGTTCGCCGGGCGTTCGCCGGGGTGGGAAAGGCGGAACTCGACCCATTCGTGCACATGGATCAGATGGGCGAGGTCGACTATGCGCCTGGTGAGCCGAAGGGGACTCCCTGGCACCCCCACCGGGGATTCGAGACGGTGACCTACATGATCGACGGGACCTTCCAACATCAGGACTCCAACGGAGGGGGCGGGCTAATCACGAACGGGGACACGCAGTGGATGACCGCAGGGGCGGGAATCCTCCACATCGAGACTCCCCCCGAGCGGCTGGTGATGTCGGGTGGACTCTTCCACGGCATCCAGCTCTGGGTCAACCTGCCAGCGGCCAAGAAATGGTCCCCACCTCGCTACCAGGACATCCGGGCGGGCAAGGTGACCCTGCTCTCCTCCCCCGACGGTGGCGCCCTGGTTCGGGTCATCGCCGGCGATGTGGCGGGTCATTCGGGGCCGGGGATCACCCACACGCCGATCGCACTCGCCCATGTGACCCTGAGTCCCGGAGCCCGGCTCGCGCTGCCCTGGCGGTCCGATTTCAACGCTCTCGTGTACGGGCTCTCCGGGGTCGGCACCGCCGGCTCTCCAGGCTACCGATTCCGGATGGGCCAACTGGTGGTCTTCGGGGCCGGGGACGCCATCACGGTCACTGCCGACCTGGAGCAGGACAGTCACACCCCCAACCTCGACGTGCTCATTCTCGGCGGCCAACCGATTCGGGAGCCGGTCGCCCAGTACGGGCCTTTCGTCATGAACAGCGCCGAGGAGCTGAAGCAGGCGTTCGAGGACTACCGGGCCGGCAAGCTCGGAGTCATCCCCGCAGGACAGATCGATGCCCCCGCCAGGGGGTGACGACCCGGCTGAGCGCGAAACTCGGCCCAGCCACTTCCTGATCTCTCTCTGAGGCGCCCCGTACGCCTGGGCTTGCCCGGCGCGGAGAGCGAGTCCGCCGCCGTCAGCCGGGCAGGAAGCTGAGCCTAACGATGCGCCGGGGGTTCTCCTGATTTGTATCGATCAGGGCCAAGCTCTGCCAGGTACCGAGTTGGGGCTGGCCCTGGAGCACCGGCACCAGCACCGAGCTCCCCAGCAGGGCGGGAAGCAGGTGGTCGGCTCCGTGGCCCCGGCTGCCGTGCTGGTGGCGATAGGGGGCGTCCCGGGAGAGGGATCTGGCCAGCCAGCTCAAAAGATCGGCCTCGCTGCCAGCACCCAGTTCCATCAGCACCAGACCCGCTGTGGCATGAGGCACGAACGCCTGCACCAGCCCATCTCCCTTTCCGGTGCAGAAGTCGCGAAGCTCCGGGGTGAGGTCCAAAATTTCCGTTCCGGAGGTGTCGAGGCGCAGCTCTTCCGAGATCACGGCTCTGTGTTCGACCAGCCAGGGCCCCCTGGTGTAGATGGGGCCAGGCTGAGGGCGCCCGCCAGGGCCAGCCCGGCCAGGGTCTTGGCGTCTCGAAGCTGGCCGCGGAAAGCCAGATCAGCCACCTCGCCCCTCGAGAAGGAGCGGGCCTCAACTTCCTCGTCTGGATCAGGGTGGGCCTCGCCGGGCTTGGTCAATCCGGTGGCGCGGAAGTACCAGAGCAACTCAGTGCTATAGCCGGGGGCCAGGAACGTCGCGCCCACCCCGAGCCAGGTCTCGGCGGCGTAACCGGTCTCCTCCGAGAGTTCCCGCCGAGCGGTCTCGAGTGGTGACTCACCCGGCTCTCTTCCCCCGGCGGGAATCTCCCACAAGAGCTCCCGGGCGGGATGGCGGTACTGGCGCACCAGCAGCACCGAGCCGTCGTCGTCGACGGCGATCACACCAACCCCTCCGGGATGGTGCACCACCTCGCGCTCGGCCTCCGACCCGGACTGTAGTCGGACCCGATCGACCGTGATGCGGATGAGTCGACCCGCGAACCGCTCCCGGCTCAGGATCAGCGCTTCGGGAAGCAGATTGGAACGACTCATCTCTGCTTGAGGATAGGCCACGCGGGCGGTGGGTATCATGGCCGCCATGTCGCTGGGCGGCTCCTACCACAACCCCTATGAAGTGACCGCACTCCAGATCGCGGCTGCCCGGGCCCAGATCATCTTTCGGTCCCGGCACCGCCGCACACCCCAGCAGAGGCTGGCCGCCTCCGACGCCCTGCTGGAGCAGGTCGAGCGCTGCCGCTTGCAGGCCGGGGCCGCCGTTGCGAGTTGGGTCTTCGACCAGGTGGCGACGCTGACTAGTTCGGTTGACCCGGGGTTGCGCGCGGCGCTGGGATTGCGGAAGGATCCCGACCACGTCGGCCGGATCCTGTTCCAGGTCCAGGCTCGCTTAATGCGGGCCGCTCAGGACGAGCGCTGCCGAGGGCTGGCAACTGTCATCCCCCTCTTCCCCGCCTCGTAGTCAGCCCCGGGAGGGAGTGCCCCGCTGGGTCATCACCGCCGCAGGGACCCTTGGGTTCGATGATCTGACCACCCCGGCTGGCTCGAGGACCGCGCTTCCGGGCGGGTCAGCCCTTTACTTCGCGCTAGCGGCCCACCGCTTCTGCGAGGTGCGCCTGGTGGCCGCCGTCGGGACCGATGGCCGGGCCCTCATCGATCTCCTCGATGCGGCGACGATCGACCGTTCCGGTGTGGTGCAGATGAACGGAGATACCTACCGCTGGCGCGCTGAGCACCATCCCGCCGAACCGGTCCCGATCCACCAGGAGCAGCGCCTTGGGGTATATCTCGACTGGGAGCCCGAGGTACCGCTTCTGGCCCGAACCAGCGAGATTCTCTTCCTGGGGTCGATGCCGCCCCAGCGCCAGCTCGAGGTCCTGGCCCAGTGTCGGCCGACTGAGCTGGTCGCCCTGGACACCATGACCGACTTCATCGCTACCGACCGGTCGGGGCTGGAGGAGCTCCTGGAGCGCTGTGACATGCTCTTCGTCAACGAAGAAGAGCTGCGAAGTCTCTTCCCCGTGCCACTGCCGGATGCCCTGGACTTGGCCCGGGAGGCGGTCGCCCACTGGGACCTTCGCATGCTGATCCTGAAGCGGGGAGTGCTCGGGGCCGTGCAGGTCTCCCTCGACGATACCCGGGTCTTTCCGGCGCTGGCGGGGTCGCCGGTGGTGGATCCGACGGGTGCTGGCGATGCCCTGGCCGGGGGCGTCCTCGGTCGCTTGGCCGAGCTCGGGCGCCGCGACGATGGCGCCCTCGCCCAGGCGATGGCCGCGGGGAGTCTGGCCGCCCGGGCCACGATTTCGGCGTTCGGAGTCGAGGGTTTACGGGGGGACCCAGGCTGAGGCAGGTTCACTGCCCCAGCCAGCAGTGCGCGGGCCGGCGTGGGGCCCGGAAGTCGCTTCTCGAGTTGAGGTGCGATTCCTGAGGCCCGGATGATGGGTGGTCGGAGGCAAGAGCTCCGCTCGTGAGGCGGAAAGCCCGGGCGGTCGCGTTTTGACCCAAGTGCTAACGCTGACCCCCGAGTCCATGCGGCGTTGGCGGCCGGGTGCCCGACCCGGGCCAAGCCGTTTTGGGCAGGAGTGAGGACTTTCTCCCCTCGAGGCGAAGCCAAAGCCGACTCCGAATGGGTACTTCGTCAGGTACACGCGTTCTCTTCTCAGCATGTGGAACGCAGGCATAGGCAGCGGCGACCCCCTCGATGGCTGGCTGGAACGAGAACTTCCAGTCGCCTTGGCGGACGCGCGACTTCCTGAGGGCGGTCGCCCTTCCCTCAGCGGCGTCCATAGACGGCATCGCGTCTCGGCCTTGATGGCGGTGACGGCCCTCGCCGCGGTCGTCGCTGTCGCAGTCTCGGCGGCAGCCCCTCGCGCCGGTCAGGGGATAGGGCCGCTCGGACTCGCGGGTTCGTCTCGCCCGTCCCACTCCCCACTAACTTCGCCACCGGTCTTTCACGGTACTGATCCCGGCGGAATCGGGTACCTCCGGATGCGAGGCCTCAGCGCCGGCAGCCGGGTGCGAGGACGGGGACCGGTCGCGGTCCCGCCCGGCCATCGGCGGGTCGGGACGTCGCCCGGGCACTCTCAGCTGCCACCGCCTGCCGATCCGGTCCACGCGATCGGCCGAGGGCCCGTGGCGTCCCCACCGGGGCGGCCTTGAGAAACGGGCTGCTCCCGGGAACCGAGGTCCACTGCCTGGAGCGGGCGGAAGGCCGGAGGAGGTCGCAGGGTGGCCAGGTGGCAGTGTTATTCGCCCTCGCGGCGATCGCAATCGTGTCCATCGTGGGCCTGAGCATCGACGCAGGACGCGACTTCGTGGACCAGCGGGTTCTGCAGGCGGCGACGGACACGTCTGCCCAGTCGGGAGCAAGCTTGCTAGCGGCGGACTTCCACGCCTGCGTGTCCGGGGAATCCCTGCCCTACGGGGACGCTCAAATCTCCGCCGCCGCGACCAAGATCACTTTTGCCGCCGCAGCGGCTCAAGGCAAGGTGACCGGATCACCGACGGTCGACTTCGTGAGCTATCCAAAGGCTGGTGTGGTGCCCTCGCTTGGACCCGTCTCCAGCTATGCGCAGCCTTATTGCCTCGCCAACGCGTGGGTGGGACCGTCCGGTGTCGAAGTCACCGCGCAGGACGCACACACTACCCTGATTCTGCGGATCATCGGGGTCAACAATGCGACCGAGGGCGCGACATCCACCGCGCTGTTCGGCACCGTGGCGGGAGGGTCCGGCGCGCCCTTCGCGGCCTGGGACGCATTGTGTTACTCGGGCAGCGGCGGTCCCTTGGCGGTCACCGACATTGTGGTGCTCCTAGACCCGTCCTGGGACAAGTACACCTGTGGCTCCGGTCCCCCAGCCAGCTTCAAGGGATACATCGACCCGGTGTCGCCGATCACGCTCCCCTTGGCGCCTGGCTCCTGCATCCAGACTGGCCCTGGAGTCGGCATCAGGAACCCTCCCGCCTTGATCGTGGGCCAGCCCTACCTGATCCCGATCATCAGCTCGTACCAGAAGGGGTACTGCCCCGGCTACTCCGCGAGCAACGCGGGACCGTACAAGCTGACCTACTCGGGCATGATCGAGGTGGTCGTCACCTCGGCGTCGCGGGTGCAAATCTTGGGCCAAGTCACGAGCACCAGTCCCAGCGTCCAGGGCCTGACCATCTGCCCGGCAGGCGATCCTTCTTGTGCGCCGGTCACCAACACCTCCCCCACCAGCGTTGAGCTCTACCAGTAACCACCGTGCCCGTCCGCGGGGACAGAGCCTGGTTGAGTTCGCTCTCGTCCTGCCGCTCCTGCTGCTGCTCTTCAGCGGCGGGGCCGATCTGGCTCGAGCGTACTTCGTGGGTATCCAGGTAGCGGACGGCGCTCGCCAGGCGGCGGTCTACGCCTCCGGAAACGCTCCCACCCTGGACCCCTCAGGATCAGGTTACCTGGCCGGAACCGGGTATACCGCGGCTCAGCTCCAGACGATCGCCGAGAACAACGCCGGAGCCGGTCCTCTCAACTGTCCGACTTCGGGCCTCACCGTCACATCCTCACCCAGCAGTCCCATCCCCGGTGGGGCCCCGTACTACGAGACGGTCACGGTGTCCTGCCGGCTGCCGCTCTTGACCCCGCTCCTGCCCTCGCCGGTGACGATCGGTTCCACGGCCCAGGTGCTGGTGGTTCCAGAGCAGTGAGAGTCGGTCGGCGATTCGCTCTGATTCATCCCGGGAGCGCTCCCCGGCACCGCTTCCGTCGCCGGCGCCAGATCGGGGCCACAATGGTCGAGTTTGCGGTGGTCGCGCCGCTCTTTTTCGCTGCCGTGGTCGGCATCTTCAGCGGAGCCACCTACGTGTTGGAGGTTCAGGTCGCCAACGATTCGGCCCAGGCGGCCGCGCGGTGGGGGGTGGCAAGTGTCAATTGGTCGACCACTCCGACCCACTCGCCGCAGTGCCCAGGAGCCCCGCCTCCGGCGGCGATGGTGGCGTCGGCCCGAGCCGCCGCGGGACCGTTCGCGACGACGATTACGGCGGCCACGCTCACCGACCGGGCCGCGCCGGCGCCCAGCTCAACCGGACTGCCGGGGGGAACCTACGGCTGCGAAATCCAGGTGACGCTGCCCTACGTGAATTTCGCGGGGTACTTCGGGCTGGGGCCCCGAACGATCACGGCGACTGCGATCGATTACGTTACCTAGCCCTGTCACCTGATCGGCATCGCCCCGTGTCGTCGGGCTGGTCCCGCTCGGGATCCCACGCGCCATACTCGCGCTGGTGGCTGCTGAGGAGTATCAACCCGGGTCCGCGGCCGACTTCGATCGTCTTTATCGGGATGAGCGTTCGAGGTTGCTCCAGACCGTTCGCGCCATCGTCGGCGACGACGCCGAGGACTGCGTCCAAGATGCTTTCGTCCAGGCGTTCCGCAACTGGACCTCCTACCGGCCCGAGGCCCCGGCGGCGGCCTGGCTGCACCGCATCGCCATCAATCGGGCGGTCTCGGTGCGCCGCCGTCAGAAGCTGCGAGGCGTGGCGGAATCGATCCGCCGACTGGGTCGTCCCGAGTCTCCGCCGGACCCGGGAAACGTGGCGACTTCGCTTGACCTGGGACGGGCTCTCCGGAAGCTGCCTCCGCGCCAAGCGGCCGTCATTGTCCTTCGGCACCTCCACGGGTACAGCAATCGCGAGATTGGCTTCGCCCTGGGAATCCCGGAGCGCACGGTGGCCTCGCGCCTGGTCGCCGCAAAGGCGAAGCTGATGATCGAGCTGGAACTAGATCTAGCCACCAGTACGGGACGGGATTCCACGCCGCGCCAGACACCGCTGGGGTCCGAGTCGCGGACGGGGCAGGTGCAGGATGCCTGACGAGTTTGATCGCTGGCTGACCTCGCAGCTGCAGAGCGCCTTGCCCGAGGAGTCCCAGCCGCCGCACGAGACGGCTCGGTACCTGAGACGCGGACCTGGCCGATGGGGGCAACTGGTCCGCAGACTCCGCCTCGCACCCCGTGTTGGGGTGATCGTCGTCGGACTTGTCGGCGCCGCCCTGCTCGCCGGCGGCGCGACGGCGGCGGTGCACCTGATCACGGCCCCGGCGCGACCGGCGCCCTCACCAAGCCACCCCGCCGCCGCGGCCGGCTGCCCGACGGCAAGGGACTGCAGCGGTCCCTCGCCGTCCCCTGACCGTCATCGCGGAGGCTCGATCGGGTCGCCGTCGCCTCCCCGGCCGGGCGGGTCAGCTGCCTCCCGACTCTCCCCCTCCAATACCCCAGGATCGGGTCACCGTCACGGACGACCCTCGTCGCCGCCTGGCAAGGGATCTGGCGCCAACGGCAAAGGCAATTCGAGCGGAAACGGGACTGGAAGTGGAGGCGCCCCAGGACACCCAACTCCCACCCCGTAGCGCGGGTCTGTCCATTGCCCGACGCAGGCCGCTCCCGCCAGAGTGCGGACCCGCCCCTGCCCGGTCGATGTCAAACCTTACCGACTGGCACCCTCAGCGAACTCCGGTACTTCTCTCGGTGGGGACTCCGGAGGTTGGACCGGATCGTGCGTGCCGGCCAGGGGGGTGATCCTTTGACGTGACGGGGGAGGCTCGATCAAGGCGTCGCACCCCAACTGGGGCGATAGCTATCGCGGGCACGGGCACGATCCCAACTCGGCGCCCCTTCTCTGCAAAGCTTGACCGCGCGCGGCAGTATCCCAAGGCTGCGAAGGCGGTTTCGGGGTCCAACCACAGGTCAGTTCGAGTTCGAGGCGCCGGGGCTGACCCGGCGATCTTCGGCATGGGCTCAGTGGCCGAGCGCCAGCTGGCCGATCTTGACCGCGAGCAGGACGACCGCCACCACCAGGTAGGCGCGGAGTCCGTACATCCCGACTTGCTGGGTTCGGGACCAGCTGGGTGGTCGGAGGCTGGCCAAAGGGGCCATCCGCCAGAGCTGACGGTCTCCTCCGATCGAGAGCTGTCGTTCCGGGTCCGCTCGCCGTCGCTTTCGGGAGGTCCAACCCAGCCAGGCCAGGCCCGCTCCTCCCACTACCACGGTGGAGATCGTAAACGGACCCAACGGCAGGCGGGGGAAGACAGTGGTTACGGTGAGGATGAGCGATAGCAGGACCAGAACCGAGACGATCAGACTGGCGACCACGTTTTGGCGGGTCGAATTGACCCAGGGGCCGAGCACCTCGGAGTCGTTGCAGAGAAGCAGGAGGAAGACGATCGCGGAGGGCAGGAGCACACCGGCCAGCACCTGGACTCCAGTCGTCATGAGCCCGAGCGGAGCGCCCGGAATCAGAACAATGCCCGCCGCTAGCGCGATGAGCACCGCGAAGGTGACGTAGAAGCCCTTCGCGTCGCGGACGCTTCGGTGGAGGGAGTGGCGGAGACCGAGGACGTCGCTCAGGGCGTAGGAGGTGGCCAGGGTGACCGCGGATGCCCCGATCACCGAGGCGTTAACCAGGATCAGAGCGAAGATCGCCCCCGATGCTGAACCCGCCCGGGCGCGCAGGCCGTCAGCCACCGTCAGCCCGGAGCCAAATCGGCCGGCGTACCCGCTGTGAGAAAAGGCGAAGGCGGTCGCCACCATCAGAGCCGCGGCGCCGGCCGTGGTCAGCACGGCTCCAATGGAGGTGTCCGCGAGCTCGTACTTGAGCCAGCGGGTGGTGATTCGCTTGTCGATCACATTCGACTGCTGGAAGAAGAGCTGCCAGGGAGCGATGGTGGTGCCCACGACCGCGATCACGAAAAGTACCGAGGTCGAGTTGAAACCGCCGGCCACACCCGGACGCGTGACGCCGTTAAGAATCGGGGCTGCGCCCGGGTGCGAAAGCGCCGCCAAGGGAAACATCAGCAGGCTGGTGGCGACGAAGACGAACATGAATCGTTCCCAGCGCTGGAAGCTGCCGGTGGCCACCATGGCGAGAAGTCCGACGGCGACGATCGGGACCGACGCCAGTGGGTTGATCCCGAAGTACCGGAGCCCTAAGTCAACGCCGATGAATTCGGTCACCAACGTTAGGAAATTGAGCAAAAATAGATCACCGACCGAGAAAGCGGCCCAGAACGTTCCGAAGCGCTCTTTGATCAGGCGAGCGTGGCCGACGCCGGTGACCGCTCCCAGGCGCACCACCATCTCCTGGGCGACGATCAAGGTGGGGATAAGCAGCACCAGCACCCAGAGCAGGCTGGCGCCGTAATTCTGGCCCGCTTGGGCGTAGGTCGAGACGCCCCCTGCGTCGTTGTCGCCCACCATCACGATCAGCCCCGGCCCCATGATTGCGGCCAGGGTCAGGAGGCGGCGCGACCAGGAGCGGGGACGGTCGGGGGACCACGCCGGTACTGTCCCCAGGGCGCCACGAATCTCACCCTGATGGGCGGAGTCGGGGAGACCCTGACCCGGTGGCGCGACCGGCAGCCGCTCCTCTGACAACTCTGACCTCCTAGCGGGCTAGCGAGTACTCGACGTGCTTAGCGCGCGCCGGGAGGCCGCCGACGTACTGCTAGAGGCTCACGGCGGGCGCGAGATAGGGTGGGCCAGGCGGTCTACTTGAACCGTCCATGCGCACCTCCATGCTCAACGGGCCGACGACACCCCAAGTCCGGCTCGAAGCCAGGAGCAGCGTCGGAGATCGCGCCGCAGCGCCGCTTTATGCTACCAGGGTGAACTTGAGACTCGGCCCTGCCGACCGAGCGCGAGTCGACCTCGCTTCTAGCTAATCGTGGCCACTCAGCCCCGGCCGCCAACGGCCCGACCTCGTAGACGGCGGCGGCGCCTGCTGACCACCCGGTCGGTGCAGGCGTCGCTGGTTTCGCTGAATCAGTTGCGCGCACTTTCCCCGACCGACGAGGACGGTCGGGGGGCTGGTCGGCTGCTCGATGTGGTTGTCCGCTGGACGGGCAGCGAACCGTACCCCCTGGTGACCGGGATCGTGCTCCAGCTTGGAGATCAGCACCTGTTTTACCCGGTCGCTAGCATCCTTCGGCTCGACGCGAGGGCGGTGATGGTTCGCCAGGGCAAGTCGGGTGGGACCGGATTCGTACGCCGCGAGGGCGAGTTGTGTCTGGTCCAAGACGTGCTCGGCAGACAGTCCGTCGACGTGGACGGGGTCAAAGTCTTCCGTGCCGAAGACCTGTTCCTGGCTCCCGTGGTCGGTCGGCTGCGGCTGGTGGCGGTCGCCGGTGAGAGCCGACCCTGGTGGGCGCGGGTACTCCCGGTCGCCACCCAGGAGCGCCGCCGCCTGGTCGACTGGTCGGCGGTCCACCCCTTCGGGGACCCCGGATCCGAGCTTCGCTTGCAGGTGCCCAACGAGGGGCTTCGTCGGCTCAACGCGGGCGAGCTTGCTGACCTCCTGGAAAAGCTTGACCAGCCGGCCCGGGACGAACTCACCACAGCCCTCGACCCCGAGGCGGTCGCCGACGCGCTCGAGGAGATGGAGCCGGATCAGATTGAGGACATCCTCCGGGATGCGCCTCCGGAGCGGGCCGGCGCGCTGATCTCGGCGATGGAGCCCGACGAAGCGGTCGACGTACTGCGCGACATGGAACGGTCCGAATCGGACGCGATCCTGGCCCACGTCGCACCCGAGGTTGCCCGCCAGCTGACGGTTCTGCTGGGCTACCCGGAGACCATGGCCGGTGGGTTCATGACGACAGCTCTGGCCAAGGCCTCCCCAACCGCAACCGTGATGGATGCGCGCCGAGATCTGGCCGCCCAGAGCGCTCACCGCGCGGACATCGACTCGGTCGCGGTGGTTGACGACATGGGGCGCCTGATTGCCGACCTGCCGCTCTTCGACCTCCTGGTCGCGGCGGACAGTACCCCCCTTGGCGAACTGGTCCCGGCCACCCGGCCGGTGACGCTGCATCCGGAGGCCTTCCTGGACGAGGTGGTCGACCGGCTCACCGAGGCCCGCGCCTCGTCAGTCGTGGTGGTCGACGCCGAGGGGCGGCCGATCGGCCGAGTTCTAGCCGACGACGTCATCGACGCCCTCAAGGATGGGGGGCTCCGGCTGAAGTTGCCCTGGCTCTTTCGCTGACCGGGAAGCGGACGGCCCCGGGGGAGGGCGGCGCCGACTAGATATCCTGGGTTACCAATGTCCGTCGACCAGTTGGCGAACTTCGAGCGCGCGCTGGTCATCGTCGCCCACCCTGACGATGCCGAGTTCGGGGCCGCCGGCACGGTCGCGCTCTGGACCGATCGGGGAGTCGAAGTCAGCTACGTGATCTGCACCGATGGAGCGGCCGGGGCGGCCGACCAGGAGGTGAATCTGGCTGAGCTGGCCGGCGTCCGCGAGGCGGAGCAGCGGGAGGCGGCCAACGTACTCGGCGTCAAGGACATCGTCTTCCTGCACCAGCCGGATGGCCGGCTTGCGGTTACCGACGAGATCCGCCGTGAGCTGGTCAGGCTGATTCGCCAGTACCGGCCCGACCGGATCATCTGTCAAAACGCGGTGCGCAATTATTCCAACCTCTACGGGAACCACCCGGACCATCTGGCCGCGGGTCAGCTGGCGATCGAGGCGGTCTACCCCTATGCCCGGAACCCGCACGCCTATCCCGAGCTCTTGGCGGAGGGGTTGAGGCCGCACTCGGTACGCGAGGTTCTGGTCGCGGGGACCGAGTCCCCGGACTATTTCGTGGACGTCTCGGCAACGGTCAACCGGAAGATCGAGGCCCTGTCCCGGCACCGCAGCCAGCAGGCCCCCGGGCAGGACTTCTCAGCCCGGGTGCTGGAGCGGATGGCCAAGATGGGGGAACCCCAGGGAATCCCCTACGCAGAGTCCTTCCGGCTCTTGGCGAGCGCATAAGGCGTGGCTCGTCCCACAATCACGGTCCTGCACGGGGATCAGACCGGCGAGGAGCTCCTGGTGGAGGCACTCCGGGTCCTGAGCTTGCCCGGGCTGGCCTCGCGGTTGACCCTGGAGCATGTCGACCTCAGCCTCCAGTCGCGCCAGGCGAGCGCCAACCAGGTGGTTCACCAGGCGGCTCAGATGATGTGTGCTAGCCACTTCGGGCTCAAGGCGGCGACCGTCACGCCTGAGGGGATCGGTCAGATCGAGAGCCCGAACGCCATCCTCCGCGCCGAGGTCGGCGGAGACGTCATCGTCCGCACTGGGCGACGCATCCCCGGGGTCGCCCCGCTGGGGGGGGTCCATTCCCCCATCACCGTGGTCCGCATGGCTGTGGACGACGCCTATGGGGCCCTGGAGTGGAGGCAAGGGGAAGGTGCCAACGAGCTTTCCTTCCGCACCACCAAGATCAGCCGGGAGCACTGTCGGCGGGTCGCTGAGTACGCCTTCGTGGAGGCGGGTCGCACTGGGGCGACTGTTTTCGGGGGTCCGAAGTTCACGGTTTCGCGGGTCTACGAGGGGATGCTCAAGGAAGAGATGGATGCCGCGAGTGGACGCCATCCTGCAGTCCGCTACGAGCCTCAACTGATCGACGCGACCTTCGCCTTGATCCTCACCCGGGACGACCGGCTGGTGATCCCGGCGCTGAACCGCGACGGCGACATCCTCTCCGACCTGGTCCTCGCCCTTTACGGCACCCTGGCGGGGAGCGAGTCGCTGCTGATCGGATTTGACGAGTCAAGTCGGCCCAATCTGCTCATGGCGGAGGCTCCCCACGGGACCGCTCCCGCTCTGCAGGGGCGGCACATCGCCAACCCGATGGCCATGATCCTGGCCGCCGCGGCGCTGCTGGAGCACACCTCCGACCCGTTCCTGGTCGACTTCGGTGGCAAGGTCCGGGAGGGCACCATGGCCGCGGTGTTCGATGGAGTCCGCACCGCTGACCTGGGTGGACACGCCCGAACCGAAGAGTTCACCGCCGCCGTGCTGGAGCGCCTTCCCAGCTGAGCCCGGCCGGCCGGGCTCAGCTCAGTCTGATCTCAGCCAGCCTGGGTATACTCGAGGGGAGGAAGAGATGGATATCTTGGCATTCCTGCGCGAGAGAGCCGGAGCGTTTCGCTGCCCAATGTGCCGCCGTTCCCTGGCGGATTGCAAGCTCAGGGAGCTCGACCACGAGGGCCGCAAGTACACCGTCGAGGTCACCTGCCGGAACTGCGAGCTAGCCTTCTTGGTGGCGCTGGAGCTGGCTCCCAGCGACGAGTCCCAGAGCGAGCAATCGGAGCTCGAGGTCGGGCTGGCGGCGCCGCCGGCCTCGGAGGCGGATCCCATCAGCAATGACGAGTTGCTGGAGCTCCATCGGACGCTGCGGGAGCATGCCGGTCCGTTGACCGCACTTCTCAAAGAGCGCGCCAACGACTGACCCCGTCGCCCTGGAGGCGGCGCCCCCCACGATCTATCTGGATCATGCCGCCACCACCCCGATCCGGCGCGAGGTCCTCGAGGCGATGGTTCCGGTCATGTCCCAGACTTTCGGCAACCCCTCGAGCGTCCACGGTGCCGGACGGGCGGCCCGGGCTCTGGTTGACGGAGCTCGAGATCAGTTGGCGGTCGCCCTCCACGCGCGACCCCGGGAGATCGTCTTCACTGGGGGCGGAAGCGAGTCCGACAACCTTGCTCTGCGCGGGGTCGTCCGCCAGCTGGGGAAGCCGGCCGGCCACCTGATCATCTCCGCCATCGAGCACGAGGCGATCCTGGAAACCGCTCGCGATCTGCGTCGCCAGGGATTCGACCTAACTGAGCTCGAGGTGGATGGCGCCGGTAGGGTTCTGCCTGAGGTTCTGGAGGCCGCGCTGAGGCCGGATACCGTGCTGGTGTCGGTGATGCTGGCCAACAACGAGGTGGGCACTCTCGAGCCCATCCAGGAGCTGGCCGAAATCACCCATTCGCGGTCCCGGGCAGTCTTCCACACCGATGCCACGCAGGCGATGGGCAAGCTGAAACTGGACGTCGGCGAGCTGGGGGTGGACCTTCTCACCGTCTCCGCCCACAAGATCTACGGCCCCAAGGGGGTGGGAGCCCTTTACGCCCGGCACGGGACGGCGCTGGATCCGGTGATCACCGGAGGCGGTCAGGAGCGGGCTCGGCGCTCGGGGACGGAGAACGTCCCCGGGATCGTCGGCTTTGGGATCGCCGCCCAGCTGGCGGAGGCCGAACGGGAGGCCGAGATGGATCGCCAAGCCGCGCTCACCCTCGAGCTCGGGCGGCTGATCAGCACCGGGCTGCCCGACGCCATTCCCACCGGTGCTCCGGTCGGTGAGCGGCTGCCCAACTTTTGCACCTTCGCCTTCCCGGGGGTCGAGGGCGAGTTGCTCCTGCTGCGCCTGGACCGGGCCGGGCTCTGCGCCTCGGCAGGCTCGGCCTGTGCCAGCGGGTCGCTAGCTCCCTCGCACGTTCTGCTGGCGATGGGTCTGACTCCCGACACGGCATCCGGCCACCTTCGCCTCTCGTTGGGCAGGTCGACCTCGGCGACCGAGGTGGCCCGAGCGGCCGGTCTGATCTGCCGCGAGGTGGCCGCCCTGCGCCGGAGCGCGCTCGCCGTCTGACCCCAAGTAGGCACGCCGTCGCGGCCTGGCAGGAGACCGGCTTCCCCTTCCAGTGGGCCGGGACTCGGGCCCGGCGCCTAAAATGGCTGCGTGCCAGTCGGATTTATCGGCCCGACCCCGGTCGCGATGCGGATCTCGTCCCGGGCCCACTACGGGCTCCGGATGATGACCGAACTAGCCAAGGGGCACGGAGGGCCGCCCCTGAGCCTGGCCGAGATCGCCCGGCGAGAGGGAATGCCCCTGGCCTACCTGGAGCAGCTGATTGCGCCGCTGCGCCGCGCCCGGCTGGTCGAGGGCACCCGCGGATTGCACGGTGGGTACAGGCTCGCCCGGACCCCCCAGGATGTGACAGTTCTTGAGATCGTAGAGCTCATGGAAGGACCGGTGGCCCCGGTCGAGTGCTTGGCTGAAAACTACCAGTCAGGGGCCTGCTCCAGGGAGCCTGAGTGCCTCAGCCGGCCTCTCTGGGGAAGGCTCCAGCACGCGGTCCAGCAGGTACTGGGGGGAACCACGCTCGCGGACATGTTGCGTGAGCCGGGGTTCCTGGACCCGGAGTGCCCGGTCGCGAGCCTCCCCTTTAGCCGCGAGCTGGGGCAGCCCGCGCATGTCTGAAGCGACCGCCGCCGGCGCCACGCTTGAGATTCGCGATCTGGAAGTCGCCGTCGATGGGAAGCGAATTCTCGCCGGTGTTAGCCTGGCCGTGCCCCAGGGAGAGGTGCACGCGCTGATGGGTCCCAACGGCGCGGGCAAGACCAGCCTCGGATACGCCGTTATGGGTCATCCCAAGTACCAGGTGACCGCTGGCGAGATTCTCTGGAAGGACCAGAGCCTGCTGGGCAAGCTCCCTGAGGACCGAGCCCGGATGGGACTTTTCCTGAGCCTCCAGTACCCGACCGCGATCCCCGGGGTGACCACGGTCAACTTCCTCCGGGCGGCGCTCAAGGGTCAGGGCAAGTCCCTGCCGGCCCGGGAGTTCCTCAAGTTGGTCCGCGATCAGATGAGTGCGCTCAAGATGGACCAGGCCTTCATGTCGCGCTATATCAACGACAACTTCTCCGGGGGAGAGAAGAAGCGGATGGAGATTGTCCAGCTCGCGGTGCTCAGACCCGAAATGGCGATCCTGGACGAGACCGACAGCGGCCTCGACGTGGACGCTCTTCGGACCGTAGCCGAGGGCGTCAACCGGGTGCGCAGCCAGGGTATGGGCGTCTTGATCATCACCCACTACCAGCGGATCCTGGACTACATCAAACCCGACCGGGTCCATGTGATGGCCGCCGGAAGGGTCATCGCCTCGGGGGGGAGTGAGCTGGTGAACCAGATCGAGAAGGACGGGTACGACCCCATGCTTCGCCAGGCGGGATTGGAAGTGAACGACGCGTCCGCGGCCTAGCCGGGTAAAATACCAAATAACAGGTCGGAATTACTCCTCTCGGTGGGGATGAAGCGAGGAAGGATCAAATGGCAGTCGCCGCGAAGGACCTGACCAAGGACTACAAGTTCGGTTTCAACGACGGGGACGAGTTCGTGTTTCGGAGCGAGCGTGGCCTCTCCCCCGAGGTGGTGGCCGACATCTCGCGACGCAAGTCAGAGCCGGCCTGGATGCTGGAGTTCCGGCTCAAGGCGCTCGAGCACTTCCGGCAGCGCCCGATGCCGAGCTGGGGAGCCGACCTGAGCGGAATCGACTTCGACGAAATCTACTACTACGTCAGGCCGGCCGAGGAGCAGGGCCGGACCTGGGACGAGGTCCCGGAGGGGATTAAGCGCACCTTTGACCGGCTCGGCATCCCTGAAGCCGAGCGCAAGTTCCTGGCCGGAGTATCTGCCCAGTACGAAAGCGAGGTCGTCTACCACTCGATCCGAGAAGACCTGGAGAAGCAGGGCGTTCTCTTTTGTGACTGCGACACCGGGTTGCGCGAGCATCCGGAGATCTTCCGCAAGTACTTCGGCACCGTGATCCCCCCTAATGACAACAAGTTCGCTGCGCTCAACTCGGCGGTCTGGTCGGGGGGCTCTTTTGTCTACGTCCCCAAGGGGGTCCGCGTGGAGATCCCGCTCCAGGCCTATTTCCGGATCAACACCGAGAGCATGGGCCAGTTCGAGCGCACGCTGATCATTGCCGAGGAAGGCAGCTTCGTCCACTACATCGAGGGCTGCACGGCGCCCACATACAGCAAGGACTCACTCCACTCGGCGGTGGTGGAGATCATTGCTATGCCCAACTCCCACGTGCGCTACACGACGATTCAGAACTGGTCCAACAATGTCTACAACTTGGTGACCAAGCGCGCGATCGCGAAAGAGCACGCGGTCGTCGAGTGGATCGACGGAAACCTGGGCAGCAAGGTGACCATGAAGTACCCCTCCATTTACCTCATGGGTGAAGGCGCCCACGGAGAGGTTCTCTCGGTGGCCTTCGCCGGGGACGGCCAGCACCAGGACGCCGGCGCCAAGGTGATCCATGTCGCCCCCAACACCACCAGCACGATTGTCAGCAAGTCGGTCAGCAAGGGGAGCGGGAGGACCTCGTATCGCGGGCACCTGAAGGTCTACCCCAAGGCCCATGGGGTAAAGTCCAGCGTTCGCTGCGATGCATTGCTGCTCGACGAGCAGGCTCGCAGCGACACCTACCCCTACATGGACGTCGAGGCTCAGGACGTCCAGATAGGCCACGAGGCGACCGTGAGCAAGGTGGGCGACGAGCAGCTCTTCTACCTGCAATCGAGAGGGATCTCCGAGCAGGAGGCGACCGCGATGATCGTGAACGGCTTCATCGAGCCCTTCGTCAAGGAGCTTCCCATGGAGTACGCCCTCGAGCTGAACCGGCTGATCTCCCTGCAGATGGAGGGCAGCGTCGGGTGAGGCCGCCGCACAGGGCGGGTCGCCCTGGGAGCTCCTGAGCCGGTCTTGGCCGAGACCGCTCATGCTTACCGGCTGACCCGGGAGGAGGCAACCGCAGTCGCACTGGCCGGCGGCGATCCGGTCTGGTTTGCGGAGCTTCGCGAGGCGGCGCTCGCCGCCTACCGGGAAGCGCCCTGGCCGTCGTCTGGCCGGGACGAGGACTGGCGGCGTACCCCCCAGATCGACCGGCTCGATCCCGCCAGTTTCTCGGAGCCACTGCCGCTCGAGTCCGGTGAACCCCCGTCGTATCTGCTCGCCGCCCTCCTAGGACCGATCGCGAAAGGAGACGTGGCCGCCACGATCGTCTCCGATGAAACGGGCAACCTCCCGACGCCAGGGACGTCCGCCGGCACGGCCGGCGCTCAGCTCGCACTCACCCTTGCCGCCGGGCTCGCGGCCGAATCCGATACCTGGCAGGCGCTCGCCGGGAACGTGGCCCCCCCGGGGCTGCGCAAGTGGGTCTCGCTGAACACCGTCGCCACCCGGGGGGGGGCTTGCGTTCATGTCGGTCGGGGCCAGCAACCCCAGGGTTATGTCCGGCTCCTGCACGGGGTCAGTCGCGGCAGTGCCAGCTTTCCCCGGACCCTGGTCAAGCTCGAGGAGGGAGCGAGGCTCACCCTGGTCGAGGAGTGGATCTCCCCAGACGGAGACGCCTCACTGCTGAGCCCGGTGGCCGAGGTGGAGCTCGCCCGGGGGGCACACCTCACCCACGTGATCCTTCAGGGCTGTGGGGACCAGACCGTGGTCCAGTCCACCATCCGGGCCAAAGTCGGACAGGAGGCCTGCTACGAGGCGCGCTGGAACATGCTCGGGGGCGCCTGGCAGAAGGCGTACGTCGAGACGTTCATGTTGGGCGAGGGCTCGAGCACCCGCATGGTCGGTCTCTGCGTCGGTCGACAGCGGCAGCACCACGACCTGCAAACCTTGCAAGACCACGTGGCCCCGGGAGCGACCAGCGACCTCCTTCACCGGGTAGCGGTGGCGGACCGCTCGCGGTCCGTCTACGCCGGGCTGATCCGGGTCGAAGAGGGAGCGCAGAAGACCAACGCGTATGTGCAGAACCGCAACCTGCTGCTAAGCCCCCAGGCCAAAGCCGACAGCAATCCCACGCTGGAGATTCTCGCCAACGACGTGCGCTGCACGCACGGCTCGACCGCCGGGCGCATCGACGACAACCAGCTCTTCTACTGCGAGAGCCGGGGGATTGAGCGCCAGCAGGCGCGCCGGCTGATCGTCGAGGGATTCTTCGCCGACGTTGTCGACGCTCTTCCCGAGGGTGTGATTAGGGAGGTC
>Ga0307373_10006412_pt1 | contig 18748 bp, 14 predicted proteins | sample OX2MG_FD_202534 | JGI IMG/M metagenome (GOLD analysis project Ga0307373, IMG submission 202534) | Soil microbial communities from Risofladan, Vaasa, Finland - OX-2 | ecosystem: Environmental > Terrestrial > Soil > Coastal area > Acid sulfate soil | place: Finland: Risofladan, Vaasa | collected...
GCACGGCGACTTGGGCGCCGTCCTCGCGGCCGCGGTCGCCGGACCGCCACTGCCCGTCACCACGACCTCACCGCTGCTGCCGCTGGGGCTGGCCCTGCTGGCCTTGGGCGTGCTGCTGCGCCCACCACACCATTTCCGCGTGCGCGCGCTGATCGAGGCCGGCGTGGCGCTGGTGCCTGCCGCCTGGCTGATCATCGGCATGCACTACGACGGCCGCATCGGTCACGTCGCTGCCGCGCTGATCGCGGTCGGCCTGGTTTACGCGGCCGCACTGGAGTGGCGCGCACGCCCACGCGACTGGACCCTGCTGGCCCCCGCGCGTGCCTGGGCCGTGCCGCTGCTGCCGGCGCTGGCGGCGCTGCTGGCCTGGGCCATCCTGCACGGCGCGGCACCGGAGCCGCCGTCTGCGCTGCGCTATCTCGGCTGGGCGCTGTTGCAGCAGTTCATGCTGCAAGTCGTGGTGGCGCGACGCCTGCAGGTCGCCAGCAATCGCGAGGTGGCTACGTTGGCCACGGCAACGCTGTTCGCCCTGCTGCATGCGCCCAACACGCCGCTGATGCTGCTGACCTTCGCCGCCGGGCTGCTGTGGACGGCGTGGTTCCTGCGCCGGCGCGCGCTGCTGCCGGTGGCGCTGGCACACGCGGCAGCGGCGCTGCTGATCGGCGGCCTGCTGGCACCCGAAGGCTGGCTGCGCTCGCTGGAGGTGGGCGCGCGTTATCTGCGCTGAAGCCGATCCAGCACCGTGGCCAGATCGGCCGGCAGCGGCGCCGAGAACGCGTAACCGCGGCCGTCGAGATCGAACTCGAAGCGCGCCGCGTGCAGGAACAGGCGCCGCAATCCGGCCTCGCGCAAGCGCCGGTTGACCTCGCGATCACCGTATTTCTCGTCACCGGCCAGCGCATGGCCGGCGTGTGCGGCATGCACGCGGATCTGGTGCGTACGGCCGGTGCCGAGGGTGGCCTCGGCCAGACTGGCACCGGCGTAGCGCTGGATCTCGCGGAAAAAGGTCAGCGCCGGCTTGCCGTCCTCGGCCACCCGCACCATGCGCTCGCCGCCCTGCAGCTCGAACTTGCGCAGCGGCACGTTGACGTCGAACTTCGCCCGCCGCGGCTCGCCGCCGAGCAGGCACAGGTACTGCTTGGTCACCTGGCCTTCGCGAATCAACCGCTGCAGGCCGGTCAGGCCGGAACGGGTGCGCGCCAGCACGATCACGCCCGAGGTATCGCGATCCAGCCGGTGCACCAGTTCGAGGTGCTCCTGCGGGCGCGCCGCGCGCAGCAATTCGATCAGACCGAAGCGCACGCCGCTGCCGCCGTGGCTGGCGACCCCGGCCGGCTTGTCCACCACCAGGAAGTCACGATCCTCGTGGATCACCGCCTGCGCGACGCTGCCCGCCAGTGCCGCCGGCGGCGGCCCGGACTCGGTCTCGGCGGCGGTGCGCACCGGCGGGATGCGCAGCTGATCGCCGTCGGCCAGACGCGTATCGGGCTTGGCGCGACGTCCGTTGACACGCACCTGACCGGTGCGCAGCAGGCGGTAGATCAGGCTGCGCGGGACGCCCTTGAGCAGTACCGCCAGGCAGTTGTCGATGCGCTGGCCCTCGCGCTCGGGGCCGACCGTGATCAGCCGCACACCAGGGCCGGCGTCACGCGAAGTAGCCGTCTGCATTGATAAATCCGGTCGTTGGCGGATAAACTTGACCGGCGTCTTGCAGTGCACGCCGGGTTCGACCCGGCGGACTGCACCCCGCCGGGCACGCCGGCGAGGAACGCGCCGGACGTCCTGACCGGAGCCGGCCGTCACCCTCCCATCGTACCCGGTCCGGGTCGCACACCGGCCTGCCACCGTCATGGCGGCAGGCGGCGGCGATGGCGCAAGGGCCCTGACATACACCGCCGCAGCAGCGGATCGCTGCGGCACGATTGCCGCGTTCGCGGCGCGATCCCCGGCCGGCCGCCTCGCGGCGCCGTCGCGGAGCGCAGCCGCGGGCGGCCGAGGAACAACACAATGAAGCGCATGCTGATCAACGCAACTCAGCGTGAAGAGTTGCGTGTGGCCATCGTCGATGGCCAGACCCTGTTCGATCTCGACATCGAGATCCCCTCCAAGGAACAGAAGAAATCCAACATCTACAAGGGCCGCATCACCCGCGTCGAGCCCTCGCTGGAAGCCTGCTTCGTCGAGTACGGCGGTGAACGTCACGGCTTCCTGCCGCTGAAGGAAATCACCCGCGAGTACTTCCTGCCCGGTGTCGACCCGCACAAGACCGGCATCCGTGACCTGCTCAAGGAAGGCCAGGAGCTGATCGTCCAGGTCGAGAAGGAGGAGCGCGGGACCAAGGGCGCGGCGCTGACCACCTTCATCAGCCTCGCCGGCCGCTACATGGTGCTGATGCCCAACAACCCGCAGGCCGGCGGCGTGTCGCGGCGCATCGAGGGCGAGGACCGCCAGGCGCTGAAGGAGGCGATGGAGCACCTCAGCCTGCCCGAGGAGATGGGCCTGATCGTGCGCACCGCCGGCCTCGGCCGCGACGCCGAAGAGCTGCAGTGGGACCTCGACTACCTGCTGCAGCTGTGGAAGGCGATCGCCGAGGCGGCCGTCGACAAGCCGGCGCCGTTCCTGATCTACCAGGAATCGCGGCTGATCATCCGCGCCCTGCGCGACTACCTGCGCAACGACATCGGCGAAATCCTGATCGACCACGAGGAGCTTTATCAGGAGGCCCGCGAGTTCGTGCAGCAGGTGATGCCGAACAACCTGCGCAAGCTCAAGCTCTACAGCGACACCACGCCGCTGTTCTCGCGCTTCCAGATCGAGAGCCAGATCGACAACGCCTTTGCGCGCACGGTGCGCCTGCCGGCCGGCGGCGCGATCGTGATCGACCAGACCGAGGCACTGACCGCGATCGACATCAACTCGGCACGCGCCACCAAGGGCAGCGACATCGAGGAAACGGCGTTCAACACCAACTGCGAGGCGGCGGTCGAGATCGCCCGCCAGCTGCGCATCCGCGATGCCGGCGGTCTGATCGTGATCGACTTCATCGACATGGACAGCCCCAAGCATCAGCGCGAGGTCGAGGACACGCTCAAGGAAGCGCTCAAGCTCGACCGCGCGCGCGTGCAGGTCGGCCGCATCTCGCGCTTCGGCCTGCTGGAGATGTCGCGCCAGCGCCTGCGCCCGTCGCTGGACGAATCCACCCAGATCGTCTGCCCGCGCTGCGACGGTCACGGCCGCATCCGCGGCGTCGAGTCGCTGTCGCTGTCGGCATTGCGTCTGGCCGAAGAGCACGCGATGAAGGAACACACCGGCCAGGTGCTGTTGCAGGCGCCGTCCGACGTCGCCAACTTCCTGCTCAACGAAAAGCGCGCCAGCGTGGTCGAGATGGAGCTGCGCCACAAGGTGCATGTGGTGATCGTTGCCGACCCCAAGCTGCAGACTCCGCATCTCGAGATCAGCCGCATCCGCGAAAGCGAGATGGGCGAGCACGCCAAGCCGAGTTACGAACGCACGACCATCGCCGCACCGACGGCGTTGCCGAAGGTCGGGCAGATCGACGTGCAGGGCGAACAGCCGGCCGTGTCGGGTGTCACCCCGACCACTCCGGCTCCATCGCGGCCCGACGGGGAACCCGCTGCGACGCGCGCGCCCATGCCGCGTGCCGCATCCGCCCCGACGGCAACGCCGATGCCCACCGCGCAGGGCGGTGGGCTCCTGAAGCGCCTGTTCGGCTGGTTCAGCAGTGACGCGACAGCGGTGCCGACTGCGCCGCGTGCCACGCCGCGCCCGCCGCGCCCGCCGCGTGTGGAACGCGCCGCACCGCGCCCGCCGCGCGACGAACGGCGACCCACCGGCTCCGGCAGGACGCAATCCGCGCGCACCGGCAAGCCCGGCACCGGCGGCGAACGCACCCGTGCCGTCACTGCCATACCGTTGCCACAGGCAAAGCCGCGAACCGAACCCTCTCCGGCACGCGAGCCGCGCAGCGAGCGCCCGGTACCCGCGCCACGGCCAGTGCCATCAGCAGCGCGGACGCCGGCTGCCAGTACCGAATCGAAGCCGCTGGCCGCCGAGCCGGCTGCAAAGTCTGACGCCATGCAGACGCCCCCCTCGGGCAGCGACGCTCGCACCGACACCGCCGGCGAGAGCACCCGCGCCCGCCGCCGCGGGCGCCGCGGCGGCCGCCGCCGTCGCCGTCACGACGAGGGCAATGCGGATGGGCTGGACGTCAACGCCCAGCCGGCCAGCGCGCACGACTTCGATGACGAGGAAGACGACGCCATTCCGGCTGCAAGCGCGGCAACCGATTCCGCACGCGTTGAACGTCCCGCCATCGATAACCCGGCACCGCCGCATGCGACAGCGTCTGTGGCCATAACGACAGCGCCGCCGCCAGCCCCGGCCACGACGGTTGCGCCAACGCCCACAGCGCCTGCGACAGCCACAGCGACAGCCACAGCACCAAGCTTGCGCGAAGCAGCGTCCGCTGCGGCCGTTGCCGCTGCGCCACCGGCGCCCACGTCCGCAGTCATCCTGCCACCGACCCCGATGCGCGCTCCGCCAACGCCCGCCATGCCCGTGGTGACGGCTGTAACGGCACCCATGCCGATACCGATGCCGATGCCGATGGCGGCGCCGATGTCGATGCCTGCTCTGCCAATGGCGCCAGCGCCGATGGCCGCTGCGGCCGTCAGACCGCCGGTGCCCGCGCCGACGCTGCCCGATGCAGCAGCAGGCACGCCGCCCACCCCATCGCCGCTGCAGCCCAGCCTGCTGCCGGAAGCACCGAAACCCGCGCCGGTGCCGGCGCGTCCTGCAGCCGCGATGCCGTCACCCGCGGCGGCGAGCGCGGACCCGGATCACGGCAATCCGGGTGGTGGCACGCCGCCGCAGCCGTGATTCCCTGTACCCGCGTCGTCGCATGACGACGCGGGTCTGCGGTCAGCCGGCCGCAGTGCAGAGGCGAACCAGATCCTCGTAGCCGCTGAAGTGAGCCGCGGCGCCACAGCCCGGACAGGCGGCGTCGCGCGGCAGCAGCAGTTCGCGAAAGCGCATGCCCAGCGCATCGAACAGCAGCAGGCGCCCCACCAGCGGCGTGCCGATGCCGAGCACCAGCTTGAGCACCTCGGTCGCCTGCAGCACGCCGATCACGCCGGGCAGCACACCCAGCACGCCGGCCTCGGCGCAGTTGGGTGCATCCGCCGCCGCGGGCGGTTCGGGAAACAGGCAGCGATAGCAAGGCGAGTCCGCGCGCCGCGGATCGAACACGCTGACCTGACCGCTGAAGCGCTCGACCGCGCCATACACCAGCGGCAAGCGCAGCCGCAGGCTGGCAGCCGCCAGCAGGTAGCGGGTCGGAAAATTGTCGGCACCATCGATCACCACGTCGTGTCCGCCCAGCAGCATCTCGACATTGGCCGCCTGCACGCGCGCTGCGCGCGTCACGATCTGCACCTTGGGGTTGAGCGCCGCCAGCGTCATGCGTGCCGACTCGACCTTGGCCATGCCCACGCGCGCATCCGCGTGCAGCACCTGCCGATGCAGGTTGGAGCGTTCGACGCGGTCATCGTCGATCAGCGTCAGCGTGCCGACCCCGGCGGCGGCGAGATACAGCGCCGCCGGCGCACCCAGGCCGCCGGCGCCAACCAGGGCTACCCGAGCCGCGGCAAGGCGTGCCTGCCCCGCGGCACCGACCTCGGGCAAACGCAACTGGCGGGCGTAGCGGTCCTGCGCGTCGGCATCGAGCGCGCCGGCCTGCACCGGCAGACCGGCGGCAAGCCAGCGCCCGAAACCGCCCGCCACCGAGGCAACCCGGTGATAACCCCGTGCACGCAGCGCCTGCGCCGCCCGCAACGAGCGCTGTCCGGCCGCGCAGAGCAGCAGCACCTCGCGCTCGGGTGACGCCAGCGCGGCGATCTCCCGCGGCAGGCGCTCGCCCGGCATGCCGATGGCGCCGTCGGGCGTGCCGAGGGCGCGCTCGGCGTCGTCGCGCACGTCGATCAAGAGCGCACCGGCCTGCTGCCGCCGCCGCGCCTCGACCCCGTCGATCTGCGCGATCCCGGTGCCGGGGGCATCGAACGCGCTCACGGCCACAGCTCCGGCAGCGGCAGCACCTCGATCACGCTGCCGGCGGCCAGCTCGCGCGCCGTCTCGGGAATCAGGCCCAGCGCGACAGACGCCGCCAGCCCGGAGAGCTGGGCGGAGCCCTGCCGCGCATGCGCCGTGAACTCCAGGCGCGCATCGGCGCCGCAGCGCAGACTGCCGCGCAGGAATTCGACGCGCTCGTGAGGCTTGAGAACCGCATGCGCCAGCACGGCGTACAGCATCGACGACGGTTCGCGTCCGCCCAGATGCCGCAGTGCCGGACGCACCAGGGTCAGAAACGTCGCTGCCGTGGACACCGGATTGCCGGGCAACGCGAACCACAGCGCCGACTCGATTTCGGCACCCAGTACCGGCATGCCCGGCTTGATGCGCACCTTCCAGAAATGCACCCGCCCGTGGCGTTGTGCCAGTTGCGGCAGCAGATCCGCATCGCCGACCGAGGCGCCGCCGCTGGTCAGCAGCACGTCGGCTATTGCGGCCAGTTCGCGCAGGGCCAGCTCGGTGGCCTGGGCATCGTCGCCGACGTGGCGCACCGCCACCACCTCGGCACCGCTGGCGCGCGCCAGCGCGACCAGCATCGGGCCGTTGCTGTCACGCAACTGGCCAAAACCGGGCACGGCCGCAGCCGGCACCAGTTCGTCGCCGGTGGTCAGAATCGCCACCCGCGGCCGCCGATACACGCTGACTTTGAGCACGCCGAAACTTGCCAGCAGCGCCAGCGCACCGGCGTCCAGAACGCGCGCCGCCGGCAGCACTTCGGCGCCCGCAGCGAAGTCCTCGCCGACCGCGCGCACATTGGCGCCCGCGGCGGTCCCGACGCTGACGATGACGGCATCGCCCGCAAGACGCACGCGTTCCTGGATCACCACGGTATCGGCACCGGCAGGCAGCGGCGCGCCGGTAGTGATGCGCACGCAGGTGCCGGGCGCGACCGCCGGTGCCGGCGCCGTGCCGGCCAGCTGACGACCGATCAACGGCAGCCTGCGTTCGCCCGTCGACGGCAGATCCGCGGCGCGCAGCGCGTAACCGTCCATTGCCGAATTGGCGAAGGTCGGCAACGCGTGCGGTGCGCTCAGCGCCTGCGCCAGGATGCGACCGGCAGCAGCATCGGTGGCGATGCGCTCGGTCGGCCGCGGGCGCGACGCCGTCAGCGCCTGCACGATCGCGCGCGCCTCGTCGAGGCTGATGTGCTGTGGTGTGCTGGCGAGGATCGTTGCGCTCATGGGTACAAGCCTAGCGCGGTGCGGCAGCGTCGGCGTCAGTGCTTGCCGCGCACGTGCTGCAACAGGCGGCGGCGCTTCTGCTGCTGGCGTTCGCTGAGCACATTGCGGCGGCCGGCGTAGGGATTTTCGCCCTCGCGGAATTCGATGCGCACCGGCGTGCCTTCCAGCTTGAAACGTTTGCGGAAGAAATTTTCCAGATAGCGCCGGTAGCTGTCGGCGATGTGCGCGGTGCGCGAGCCGTGGATCACGATCGTCGGCGGATTGTGGCCGCCGGGATGCGCGTAGCGCAGCTTGGGCGCGTGGCCGCGCACCAGCGGCGGCTGGTGGCCGGCGTAAGCCTGTTCGAGCGCGCGGGTGAGCGTCGAGGCGGTCAGTTCACGGGTGGCCGCGGCATGCGCGCGATCGACGGCACGCATCAGTTCGCGCAGGCCGGAGCCGTGCAGCGCCGAGACGAAGAGCGTCTTCGCCCAGGCCACGAAATCGAGCCGGCGCTCGAGCCCGCTGCGACACTGCTGGCGCTGGTAGGCGTCGAGTCCATCCCACTTGTTGGCGGCGATCACCAGCGCGCGACCGGCATCGAGGGCGTGGCCGATCAGGGCCAGATCCTGGTCCGTGATGCCTTCGCTGGCGTCGATCAGCAGCACCGCCACCTCGGCCGCCTCCAGCGACTGCAGGGTCTTGATCACGCTGAATTTCTCCAGCGCCTCCTCGACCCGACCGCGGCGCCGCACGCCGGCGGTATCAATCAGCACATAGCGGCGACCGTCGCGCTCGAGCGGCACGCGGATCGGATCGCGGGTGGTCCCGGCGACGGCCGACACCACCAGGCGGTCCTCGCCCAGCAGGCGATTGACCAGGGTGGACTTGCCGACGTTGGGGCGACCGAGAATGGCAACGCGCACCCCTTCGTCGGCGGATGCTTCCGGTGCGGACTCGGCGCCGGGCGGCAGGTGCGCAGCGAGTGCCTCCAGCAATCCATCGATCCCGCGCGAGTGCGCCGCCGCCAGCGGCAGGGTGGCGGCAACGCCCAGCGCGGCGAATTCGGCCAGCGCGTCCTGCTCGTCAAGGCCGTCGGTCTTGTTGACCGCGATCAGCACCGGCTTGCCGCTGCGGCGCAGCTCGTCGAGTACGCTGCGATCCTGCGGCAGCAGGCCTTCACGGGCATCGGTGATCAGCACCAGCACCGTCGCCTCGGCGATCGCCAGGCGCACCTGGCGGGCGGTCAGCACATCGATGTCCACGTCGCGCCCCGACAGGCCGCCGGTATCCACCACCACGAACGGCGCGACGCCGAGCCGGCAGACGCCGTAGTGGCGGTCGCGGGTGACGCCGGGCAGATCCGCAACCAGCGCGTCGCGGCTGCGGGTCAGCGCGTTGAAGAGGGTGGATTTGCCGACGTTGGGACGTCCGACCAGGGCGACGACAGGCAGCATCGGCGGCGGCGTGGCGTCATTGCGCCTGGATGCGATAGGCGGCGATGTGGCCGACATCGTCAGCGACCACGGCAACGTCGCCGACGATCAGCGGGCGCGCGCGGATGGCCTTGCCGGAAAGCTGCTCACGGGCTGCGAACTGGCCGCTGGCGAGATCCAGCCAGTGCACGTAGCCCTGCAGATCGCCGACCACGACGTACTTGCCCTGGATCGCAGGCGCGGACAACCAGCGCCAGTCCAGCGCGTTCTGCTTCCACACGTCCGCACCGCTGGTCTTGTCCAGCGCCCAGATGTTGGAGGCATCGTCGATCGCGATCAGGGTGCCGCCGCCCACTGCGACGCCGGTATAGCCTGACAGCGGCCGCGACCACAGTACGCGCCCGCCCTCGGCCTGCACCGCGGCAACGCTGCCGTGGTAGGCGTTGGCGTAGAGCACGCCGTCGTCAAGCACCAGACTGCCGTCGGAATCGTCGAGGCGCTGGATCTCCGTGCGGCCCTCGCCGGTCGCCAGGCGCTGCTCCCACAGTGAGCTGCCATTGGCCAGACTGAGGGCCACCAGCTTGCCATCGTCGCTGCCGAAGAACACGGCGCCACCAGCGACCAGCAGGGTACCGTTGCCGCGCAGGCTCAGTGCCGGAACGCTGCCGCGGTCGTACAGCCAGAGCTGCTTGCCGTCACCGGCGGCCAGGGCGTAGACGTGGCTGTCGTTGCAGCGCACCAGCACGCGATCGCCAACGATCACTGGCGGGCTGATTACCTCGGACGAAACGGTGACCTGCCAGCGCGGCTTGCCGCTCTTGGCGTCAAAGGCGTAGACATGACCGTCGAGGGTGCCGACCACCAGCAGATCGCCAACCACGGCCGGCCCGCTGCTGTAGCGGGTGTCGCGCTTTTCCCGCCAGTGCGTGCTGACCGACCACAGCCGCTTGCCGCTGGCGAGCGCCAGCGCCTCGATGTCGCCGTCGGTGCTGACCGCATACACCACACCGTCGGCAACCGCGGGCTGCAGGCGCACACCGGAGTTTCCGGCACCGTTGCCGACGCCGGTTTCCCACAGGCGCTTGACGGTCAATGTCGGCGTGAATTTGGCCAGCGGTGTCGGCGGCTGGATGTTGTCCTTGGTCTTGAACAGGCCGCAACCGGATAGCGCCAGCGCGCCGAGAATCACCACTGCGAATTTGCGCATCATGAACCCTGTTTCCCGGCGGCGGCCAGATCGTCGAACTTCAGCTGCACCAGCGCGCGCTCGGGCGCATCCGGCTTGAAGGCCGCTAGCGCGGCGGCGTAAGCGGTGCGTGCCTCGGCAGTGCGTTTCAGCGCCAGCAGCGCGTCGCCGCGCAGGGCCTGGGTCGCGCCGGGGTAAGTGCCCGCGGGCAGCTTGTCGAGGCGCGCCAGCGCCGCGGCAGGCTGGCCCTGGGCCAGCTCGACCTGTGCCAGGCGCAGTTCAAACAACCGCTTGAGCGCGCTGTCACCGGCATGCTGTTCGGCCCAGATCAGCGCGCTGGCGGCCTGCGCATACTGGCCCGCGGTGGCCGCGCGCTCGGCGCGTCCGGCCACCGCGAAAGTCGCGAACACCGTATCCGGGTAGTCCTTCATCAGGCGCTCGGTCGCCGCCGTCGCCAAGGCATCGTTCTTGTCCTGCAGCGCCTGCTGCAGCACCTGATACTGCGTGGCTGCGGCCATCCGGTAGCGCTGCTGGTGCGCACGCCACTGCTGCCAGCCGAAAATCAGCAGCAGGCCGAGCACGATGCCAACCAGAATGGATGCGGCGTTGGCGCGCAGCCACTGGCGGACCTGTTCGCCCTGCTCGTAGTCGTCGTATGCGTCGAAGGCCATCAAATCACCGGCAACGAGGGAAGACGCGCAGCGCAGGGGCGCGCGCGGGGAGCGCGGAGGATAGCGCAAAAAGCCGCTCAGGCGCGGCCCGGCGGGGCGTCGATGCTGAAGCTGGCGACGTTGGCGTGGCGGTGACTGTCGAGCGGATAAGGCTCGCCGTCGAGCTCGACGGTGGCGGCATCGGCGTTGCCGATGCGCACCTGCAGCGTCTGCGTGCTGCGATAGGTGCGCGTGGTGCCTGCCGGCAGCAGCGCGTACTCCAGGCGCTGACCATCGGCATCGGTGACCTCGACCCAGCTCGGTGCCGACAGGCTGATCTGCAGCTGATGACCTGCGGCATCCGCGGAAGGCGCAGACGCCGCAGCAGGCACCGGAGTCGACGGTACCGACTCCAGCGCCGGGAACGCCGCAATCGAAGCCAGCAGCGGCCGCTCGCTGCTGGCCGCCGCCACGGGTCGCGTCGCAGTCCGGATGTCGGCGCGCACCGGCTGCCTAGGCACCGGCTGCCTCTGGGCCAGAGCCGGCGCATCCAGCGGCTCGATATGCACCAGATCGCGATCCAGGCCACCGCGCAAGCCGAGCCAGACTACCGGCACCGCAATCACCGCCGTCAGCACGATGTAGGTGGCCGCGGTGGCGTAGCGCTCGAACGCCAGCCGCAGATGCGACACGTTGCCAGTCATCACCAGCGGCGGTTCGCGCGTTGCCAGCTGCGCCAGCGCGACGTCAACCTCGGCGGCTGGCACGCCCAGCAATCGCGCGTAGCCGTGCAACTGACTGCGCAGGTAGATCGGCGAATCGCCAGAACCGATGCCGCGCTGTTCAATCCGTCGCAGCACCGCCGTCGGCAGCCGCAACTGCTGCGCGCAGGCCTGAAGGCTCAGGCCGCACGCCTGACGGGCGGCCATCAGCCGTGCGCCCAGTGCGGCGCTCCCCGGCGTATCGGTGACGGCGAGGTGCATCTCGACGGACACGGCTGCGCAGTCGTGATGGCGGCCGGGCGACACAGAGGTATCAGCGGAGGTCATGGCGATGAACCGGAGGGTAGGCTGCGGGCCTGTTCCGAATCCGGGAACTGGTCGCGCAGCCGGCGAGCGTACGAACGGGCAGCCTCCTGGTCACCCAGTTTGGTTTCGACTTCATAGCCGAGCTTGAGCACGTCGGGGCTGGCCAGACCGAGAGCATCGAAGCGCTGCACAAAGGCACGCGCATGGAAGTCGTCGCCCTGCTTGTGCAGGATGACGGCGGTCTGGTAGAGGGCATCCGGATTCTTCGGATTGAGCGCCAGCGCGCGCTGGAACTCGGTCAGCGCCGGCTGCAGCCGGCCCACCTTCAGCAGGCAGGTGCCGGCATTGGTGAATGCGGCATCCGGCGTGTGATAGAACGGGTCGGCCACCGCGCGCTTGAAGTAAGGCAGCGCCTCGTCGACCTTGCCCATCCGGCACAGAAAGGCGCCCAGATTGTTGTTGACGTCGCCCTTGGTCGGTTCCAGAGCATAGGCGCGCTTGTATTCCCGTTCGGCCTTGGGGTAATCCTTGATACGTTCGTAGAGCACGCCCAGCACGGTATGCTCCGGCGCATAGCTGTCATCGTACTTTTCCGCCAGCAGCAGTTTTTGCAGCGCCGTCTGCAGATCCCCGCGCTGCAGATATTGCTGGCCCAGCTCGGTGTGGACCTCGGCGGCCTGGCGCGCTTTCTGCTGCGAGGTCTCGCCGCGCAGCCCGCTCACCGACTGGCAGCCGGCAAGGACGAGGCCGCATACCGCCACCAGCACGATCGCACTACGCCGCATGAGCCGTGGCCTCCTCGATGCGCCTGCGGAACTCGGCCTGGCGCCGGGTACGATCGAGCACCTGACCCTTGAGCTGGCCGCAGGCGGCGTCGATGTCGTCGCCGCGCGTGCGCCGCACCATGGTCAGCACGTCGGCGTCGAGCAGGATTTTCTGGAACGCGGCGATCGCGTCCGGATCGGAACGCTCGTAACCGGTGCCCGGAAACGGGTTGAACGGGATCAAGTTCACCTTGGCCGGAAGCCGGCGCATCAGCTTGACCAGCTGGCGCGCCAGCTCCGGGCTGTCGTTGACGCCCTTCATCATGGTGTATTCGAAGGTGATCGAGGTGCGCGGGCGCTTCGCCGCATAGCGCGCGCAAGCCGCCAGCAGTTCGGCGATCGGATAGCGCTTGTTGAGCGGCACCAGCTCGGTGCGCAGTTCGTCGTTGGGCGCATGCAGCGACACCGCCAGCGACACGTCACTGACCTCGGACAGGCGGTCGATCATCGGCACCAGGCCGGCGGTCGACAGGGTGACGCGCTTGTTGGCGAGGCCGAAGCCGAGGTCGTCGCGCATCACGCTCATCGCGCGTACGACGTTGTCGAAGTTCAGCAGCGGCTCACCCATGCCCATCATCACCACGTTGGTGATGCGGCGCTGCTGATGAGGCTGGTTGCCCAGCGCTTTCGCCGCCACCCACACCTGGCCGATGATCTCGCTGGCGGCGAGGTTGCGGTTGAAGCCCTGGGTGGCGGTCGAGCAAAACCGGCAGTTCAGGCCGCATCCGACCTGCGAGGATACGCACAGCGTGCCGCGCGTCGGTTCGGGGATGTACACGGTTTCGACGGCGTTGCCGCCGTCCATGCCCAGCAGCCACTTGCGCGTGCCGTCGATCGATGTCTGGTCAAGCTGCGACTTCGGCGGCGCGACCTCGGCAACCTCCGCGAGCTTGCCGCGCAGCGCCTTGCCGAGATCGGTCATCTGCTCGAAATCATCGACGTGGCGGTGATAGATCCACTTCATCACCTGATCGGCGCGGAAGGGTTTCTCGCCGATCCGGGCAAACAACGCGCGCAGACCTCCGCGATCGAAATCGAGCAGGTTGACCTTCGTCGCCGCGTTCACGTCATCGTCCTCAGCCCCGCGGGCAGATCTCGGTGGTGGCGAAGAAATAGGCGATCTCGGCGGCCGCAGTGTCGGCAGCGTCGGAACCATGCACCGCGTTGGCATCGATGCTGTCGGCGAAGTCGGCGCGGATGGTGCCCGGCGCCGCCTTTTCCGGATCGGTGGCACCCATCAGGTCGCGGTTCCTGGCGACGGCACCCTCGCCTTCCAGCACCTGGATCATCACCGGGCCGGAGATCATGAACTCGACCAGCGCCTTGAAAAAGGGACGCTCGCGATGCACGACGTAGAAGCCCTCGGCCTCGCGGCGCGAGAGATGTTTCATCTTCGCCGCGACGATGCGCAGACCGGCCTGTTCAAAACGGGCAAGGATCGCACCGACCGCGTTCTTGGCCACGGCGTCCGGCTTGAGGATGGAAAGGGTGCGCTCCAGCGCCATGCGGTGATGCTCCGGAAGGTTGTGTGAAGTTCGGCCGGGTATCGGCGATGATGCTGTAAACCTGCGTCAAATTGCGGGCTTAGATCACGGATTGTTGACGTTTTCGAGCTCCTCGGCAAGCCCTGCGTGCGTCCCGGCAGATGGTTTGACCACACTGCAAAGCACTCGTATCCTTCAAACGGTCGTTTGATCGAGCACCGGCTGCCGTGAACGCCTCCCAGTTTTCCACCAAGCAACGCATTCTCGGTGCCGCCGAGGTGCTGTTTGCCCGCTACGGCTTCGCCGGCGCCTCCCTGCGCCAGGTGACCGCCGCCGCCAATGTCAACCTGGCCGCAGTCAACTACCACTTCGGCTCCAAGGAAAACCTGATCGAGGAAGTATTCCGGCGCCGCCTCGACGACCTCAACGCGCGCCGCCAGGCGGCGCTGGCCAAGGTCGAAAAGCGTGCGGACGCCACCCTCGAAGACGCGCTCGACGCCTTCATCCGGCCGGCGCTGCAGCTGTCGCTGGACCGCAGCGGCGGCGGCGCCTTCATGCGCGTGCTGGCGCGCGCCTATGCCGAGCATGACGACCGCCTGCGCCGCTTTCTGTCCGACAACTACGGCCACGTACTGCGCGAGTTCGTGGTCGTGTTCCACCACATGCTGCCGCATCTCGACAAGGAAGAGCTCTATTGGCGGCTGGATATCGTCGCCGGCGCGCTGACTTACGCCATGGCCGACTTTGGTGTCATCAAGCGCAAGGGCGGCAGCAGCGAGCAGAGCCATCGCGAACGCGCCGCCGAGCATCTGGTGCGTTTCGCCGCCGCCGGCCTGCGCGCTCCCTGATTGCCGATCCGCCCGCACCCGGCCGCCGGCCGCGGTCACGCTTCCGTTTTCTCACCCTGGAGCTCCCATGAATCCACCCTCCCTCCGCATCCGCAAGGCCGCCGTGCTCGGCGCCGGCGTGATGGGCGCGCAGATCGCCGCCCATCTCGTCAACGCCGACGTCGAGACGTTGCTGTTCGACCTCGTCGCCAAGGATGGCCCCGGGAATGGCATTGCGCTGAAGGCGATCCAGAACCTGGGCAAGCTGTCGCCGTCGCCACTGGCCGACAAGGCGCGTGCGCAAGCCATCGCGCCAGCCGACTATGGCGAGCACCTCGCACTGCTCGCCGACTGCGACCTGGTGATCGAGGCGATCGCCGAGCGCCTGGACTGGAAGCTGGATCTCTATGCGAAGATCGCCCCGCATCTCGGTGCACACGCCATCGTCGCCTCCAATACGTCGGGGCTGTCGATCAACTCGATGGCCGAGGCGCTGCCGGCGGCACTGCGCCCGCGCTTCTGCGGCATCCACTTCTTCAATCCGCCGCGCTACATGCATTTGGTCGAGTTGATCCCCGACCGCAGCACCGATCCCGCGGTACTCGACGCACTGGAAGGTTTTCTGACCACCACGCTGGGCAAGGGCGTGGTGCGTGCCAAGGACACCCCCAACTTCATCGGCAACCGCATCGGCGTGTTCTCGATGCTGGCGACGATGCATCACACCCGGCAGTTCGGCCTGGGCTTCGACGTGGTCGATGCACTGACCGGCCCGGCGATCGGACGGCCCCGGAGCGCCACCTACCGCACCGCCGACGTGGTTGGTCTCGATACCATGGCGCACGTGATCAAGACCATGGCCGACACCCTGCCGGACGATCCCTGGCATCGCCACTTCAAGGCGCCGGAGTGGCTGGCCGCGCTGATCGCCAAGGGCGCTCTGGGTCAGAAGACCGGCGCCGGCTTCTACCGCAAGGCCGGCAAGGACATCGTGGTCCTCGATGTCGAGACGCAGGACTACCGCGCTTCCGCGCCAAAGGCCTCCGACACGGTCGCCGCGATTCTCGCCATCAAGGATCCGGCGGAGAAGTTCGCCCAGCTGCGCGCCTGCGCCGACCCGCAGGCGCAATTCCTGTGGGCGACCTTCCGCGATCTGTTCCATTACACCGCCTATCACGTCGCGGACATCGCCCAAACCTGCCGCGACGTCGACTTCGCCATCCGCTGGGGTTACGGCTGGAAGCTGGGTCCGTTCGAGACCTGGCAGGCCGCGGGCTGGCAGCAGATCGCCGCGTGGATCGCCGAGGACATCCAGTCCGGCAAGGCCATGAGCGATGCGCCGCTGCCGGCGTGGGTAACCGACGGCCGCAGCGGCGTGCACGGCGCTGACGGCTCCTTTGCGCCCGGGGCCGGCATGTCGCTGCCGCGCTCGACACATCCGGTCTACAAGCGCCAGCTGTTCCCCGATCCGTTGCTGGGCGAACGCTACGACCGCGGCGCCACCGCGTTCGAGAACGACGGCGTGCGCCTGTGGCATCTCGGCGACGACATCGGCATCGTCTCCTTCAAGACCAAGATGAACACGATCAACGACGCCGTGCTCGACGGATTGCAGCGCGCGATCGGGGAGTCCGAGCGCCAGTTCAAGGCGCTGGTGATCTGGCAGTCCGGCGAGCCGTTCTCGGCCGGCGCCGATCTCAAGGGCGCGATGGACCTGCTGCAGGCCGGCAAGGTCGCTGACTTCGAGGCGATGATCGCCAACTTCCAGGCCACCAGCATGCGCATCAAGTACGCGCTGGTGCCGGTGGTGGCCGCGGTGCGTGGCATGGCGCTGGGCGGCGGTTGCGAGTTCCAGATGCACTCGGCGCGCACGGTCGCGGCGCTGGAGAGCTACATCGGCCTGGTCGAGGCCGGCGTCGGCCTGCTGCCCGCGGGCGGTGGCCTGAAAGAAATCGCCACACGCTGCGGTCTGGCAGGCGAGCCCTTCGAGGGCGTCAAGCGCATTTTCGAGACCGTCGCCATGGCCAGGGTTTCGGGCTCCGCGCTGGAAGCGAAACAGATGGGCCTGCTGCGCGACAGCGACGTCGTGGTGCTCAACGCGTTCGAGTTGCTGTATGTGGCGAAGAACGTCGCCGCCTCGCTCGCCGAGTCAGGCTGGCGCCCGCCGTTGCCGGCGCGCGCGATCGCGGTCGCCGGCGACGTCGGTACCGCCAGCCTGAAGATGCTGCTGGTCAACATGCTGGAAGGCCGTTTCATCTCCGAGCACGACTACGAGATCGCCGCGCGCATCGCCGACACCCTCTGCGGTGGCGGGATCGAGCGCGGCGCGACCGTCGACGAGGAGTGGCTGCTGCGTCTCGAACGCAAGCACTTCGTCACCCTGGCGCAGATGCCCAAGACCCAGGCGCGCATCCAGCACACCCTGACCACGGGCAAGCCGCTGCGGAATTGAGAGCCACTGTCCGCGAAGACCGCAAAGCGCGCGAAGGATCTTCATCTGACTGACATCTTCGCGATCTTCGCGTCCTTTGCGGACCCATGAATGCGGTTGTCCGCGAAGACCGCAAAGGGCGCAAAATTTCAGGACTTGATGCTTTTTTCACGATCCTGGCGCCCTTCGCAAACCCGCACTTCCCAGCCATCGAAACCTAAGCCCACCGGTCCACGACGCGCGCGATCGCACACGATCCATCATCGATAAAACCTTCGCGGACCAAATGCTCTGGAGACCAAGCATGACCAAGCAAATCCAGGATGCCTACATCGTCGCCGCCGTGCGTACGCCGGTTGGCAAGGCGCCGCGCGGCGTGTTCCGCAACACCCGGCCCGACGATCTGCTGGCGCACGTGATCCGCGCCGCGCTGGTCAGGGCACCGGGCATCGATCCGCAGCGCATCGGCGATGTAATCGTAGGCTGTGCCATGCCCGAGGCCGAGCAAGGCATGAACGTGGCGCGCATCGGCCTGCTGTTGGCCGGCCTGCCGGACACGGTGCCGGGCGTGACCGTCAACCGCTTCTGCTCGTCGGGCGCACAGGCGGTGGCGATGGCCGCCGACCGCATCCGCCTCGGCGAAGCTGACCTGATGCTGGCCTGCGGCACCGAGAGCATGAGCATGGTGCCGATGATGGGCTACCGGCCGGCGATCAACCCGGCCGTGTTCGACAGCGAGCACGTCGCGATCGCCTATGGCATGGGCATCACCGCGGAGAAGGTCGCCGAGCGCTGGAAGGTCAGCCGCGAGGACCAGGACGCCTTCGCCCTGCAGAGCCACCAGCGCGCGCTGGCGGCAATCGCCTCCGGTGAGTTCGGCGACGAGATCGCGCCGTACACGCTGGATGATCGCTATCCAGATCTGTCCACGCATGCGATCAAGGCCGATCAGCGCCGCATCGACACCGACGAAGGTCCGCGCAAGGACACCAGCCTCGATGGTCTGGCCAAATTGAAAACCGTGTTCCGCGCCGGCGGCAGCGTGACGGCCGGCAACAGCTCGCAGATGTCCGACGGCGCCGGCGCGGTGCTGCTGGCCAGCGCGCAGGCGCTCAAGGACTACGGACTGACGCCGCTGGCGCGCTTTGTCGGCGCCGCGGTCGCCGGCGTGCCACCGGAGATCATGGGCATCGGTCCCAAGGAAGCGATCCCGCGTGCGCTCAAGCTGGCCGGCATCGGCCACGACCAGCTCGACTGGGTCGAACTCAACGAAGCCTTCGCCGCGCAGGCGCTGGCGGTGATCCGCGACATCGGTCTCGATCCGGCCCGGGTCAATCCACTGGGCGGCGCGATCGCGCTGGGCCATCCGCTGGGCGCGACCGGTGCCAAACTGACCTCAACGCTCGTGCACGGCCTGCGCCGGCGCAGGCAGAAGTACGGCATGGTGACCATGTGCATCGGCACCGGCATGGGCTTTGCGATGGTGCTCGAGGCGGTGTGAGCCGGCTGCATCCTCGATCTGCCAGTGGCTTCCATCGCGGCCATGAAGCCGGCATCTGACGTCAGGACCTGCCGCTC
>Ga0307373_10006413_pt1 | contig 18747 bp, 19 predicted proteins | sample OX2MG_FD_202534 | JGI IMG/M metagenome (GOLD analysis project Ga0307373, IMG submission 202534) | Soil microbial communities from Risofladan, Vaasa, Finland - OX-2 | ecosystem: Environmental > Terrestrial > Soil > Coastal area > Acid sulfate soil | place: Finland: Risofladan, Vaasa | collected...
TCAGCCGCCTCAAACAGTTCCGGCGTGTCGCCACACGATACGAGAAAACCGCCAGAAACTTCCTCGCCATCGTCACAATCGCAGCTACAATCCTATGGATCAGATAATTGTCCACAGAACCTAGAGCTTGGCTTCTAGGGCCGTGGAGGGCGTCCCACTACGCACGTAAGCAACTGGGGCGGCAATATATTTTCGCTGAGCGCTTTTGTCGCTACCCCTATTCCAGTTGGAAGCGTCCTTCATTTCCGGTTTTGGCCTCTATGATTGTCGTTGGCGATATAGTATACCCCCCTATATTTTAATGAAGCTTCCATGACCCACACCATTCGTGAAAAATCCAAGCTGCTAGCGCGCGTGCGACGCATTCGGGGTCAGGTGGAAGCAATCGAACGCGCGCTCGAAGCCGAAGTGGGCTGCGCTGACGTGCTGCAGGTCATCGCCTCGGTCCGGGGTGCCGTAAACGGACTAATGGCAGAGGTGATTGAGGATCATATCCGATGTCATGTGAGCGCACCATCGCTTGCGGCGAAGGAACGTGCCGAAGCGACAGATGATCTCATCGACGTTGTCCACGCCTATCTTAAATAGACCTACCTCAGTTATGTGAGGAGTCGATCATGGCGAACACCTTTCCGAGTGCCCACAATCACGTTTTTCTCGGCGAAGGCCACGAGCAGAACGAGCGCCGCACATGGATGGTGATCTGGCTGTGCGGAGCCATGATGATCGCAGAAATCATCGGCGGTCTGCTCTTCGGCTCAATTGCGCTGGTCGCCGACGGCCTGCATATGAGCACGCATGCTGGCGCACTCCTGCTCGCGGCGCTCGCTTACAGTTACGCGCGCAAGCGAGCCGGTGATCCGAACTTTACATTTGGCACCGGCAAGTTCGGCGACCTCGCCGGGTTCACCAGCGCCATCATTCTTGCAATGATCGCACTGCTCATCGCTTACGAGTCCGTCAGCCGTCTCTTTTCACCCGTCACAATCCATTTCGCCGAGGCCATTCCGATTGCCTGTCTTGGCTTGGCTGTAAACATTGCCAGTGCGTGGCTCTTGAGCGGCAGTGGGCATCAACATCACGGCCACAGCCACGGTCACGCGCACGAGGGGCATGACCATGAAGAGGCACACCGAATTTCGACCGACGTCGGAACCATTGTCCTCGAAGTATTCGAGGATGGGGTGCCGCCGCGTTTCCGCCTCCGCGTCGAAACTGGCCCAGCCTTATCAGCACAAGCGACGTCAATTGAAACCGTGCGCCCTGATGGCACACGGCAACTGTTCGCGATGAAGGATCAAGGCGGCTATCTGGAATCGGTCGAGAAGATTCCTGAGCCGCATGCGTTTAATGCACATGTACGGTTGGGTCAGGAGGATTATCCAGTCGTTTTTGAGGAGCACGACCATGCACACGCATCGGCGGATCGGGACAACAACATGCGTGCCGCCGTTATCCACGTGATGGCCGATGCTGCGGTGTCAGTGCTTGTGATCACAGGACTGTTGCTCGCCCGCGCCTTTGGTTGGCTCTGGATGGACCCGCTTGCTGGCATTGTAGGCGCTGCCGTCATCGCAAGCTGGTCTTATGGTCTGATCCGGGATACCGGCGCGATTCTCCTTGATAGGAACCCTGATCAGCGAATGGCAACAAATCTACGCGAGGCTCTTGAGAGCGATGGCGACCAGCTCGCTGATCTCCATCTCTGGCGGTTGGGGCCGGGGCATTTAGGAGCGATTATTTCGGTCAGTACAACGCAAGCGCGTGAGCCGGACTATTATCGCGCCCGTCTCGCTCGCTTTAGATCGCTTTCGCATCTTACCGTCGAGGTTTCGCATAAAACGTGATTTTCAACGTTGATGCAGGGGCGGAATGTTCAAATTCGGGGCACCTAGTGGGGGTGTTAGCCGTTCTGCTGCCATTGGCGGTAACGGCACAAGCCGAGGAGGAGGAACCCGCTGCATACTTAAAATAGGCGGTGCCGGTGAATGGAACCTGGGCGGCGGCGGCGCGGGCCTCAGACCTTCGGCGGGCGTCGAGTTTTCTCCTTTCAGGAATTGGCCGCAAATCGAAGCGGGTGTCTCGCCGTTATTTAGCGGCCTCGTCGCAAGCAGTTTCGGAGTCACGGCTCCTGACGTGGAAAACGATCAGCGGCATGGCCGAGCCGATGACGACGGAGCGCACGGCATTTGATAGTTGATCGGCGTGTCGATTTGCGAGCGCTAAGTGTAGCGCGCCTCGGCGGCCTGTCGGAGCGCGTTACAACAAGCAAGGCCTTTTTGTCTTCGCCTTTTTGCGCAAGATCAGTTCATTGTGCGCGCCCTTATCGCGCCGGTGAGGTTTTTGTGATCCGCCCCCCTTGCCATCTATAAGTTTCAGCATGTTATCCTCAAGCCGATGATCAGCATTCCGGTCGCGTATGCGTACCTGTTCCTTTGCCTAGCGACGATTGTCGTCTGGTTGGCCCTTTTTTGGTTGAATCAAAAAGAGCGCTGGCGTCAATTGATTCTCAGCGCAGTATTTTCCGTAGCCGGCCCAGTCGGTGAATTGTTTTACATTCCAGACTATTGGCATCCCGCCACCGTCTTATCGGTCCCGATCTTTCACAGCTATATTTCGATAGAGGACTTTATTTTCAGCTTCGCAATTATGGGAATAATGAGCGCTTTGCCGACAGTTGTCGGGCTAATGCCGAAAAACGCAACAATTCAGCCGCTTTCCCTGGTTTCAATTTTGAAAATGATTGCCGTGCTAACGATAGTAGCGCTTCTGAGCTTGGGCTTTTGGTATGCGGGACTCAATTCGATATTTGCGACATCCCTCGCGATGCTTATCGCGACGTGTTTTTTGTTATGGAGCACCAAACGGATTCTGTTACTGCGGATTTCGTTCGTCAGCGCGTGTTTAATGTTACTTATGATGTTTATTATCTATTGGATAGCCTTCGGAATAATCTCCGATTCCGAGAGCATTTTGAAGACAACATGGTCACTTTACGGTACCTCGTTGGGCGTACAACTGCTTGACGTTCCGCTATCAGAACTTGTGTGGGCGTTTTGCTTTGGGGCATTTTTCTCTGTGCTATTCGTGTTTGACAACGTGCGCCTACCACAAGGATTTGATCGCTAACGTAATTGCAAGAAAGCAAAGAACCCAAAGAACGGTCGGTCCAGACGCGCCCTTAAATTCGACGCCGTAGACCTTAAACTCGATCCTCCCCGCATTAATCTCCAAAATAACTACGAGGAGGAGTGAAGCTATAGCTGCACACGGCAATCCTATTGTTGCCGCGAAATGGGCCTTTACAGTTTCTTCTACCCAAGCCTCAAAAATCATTCCGTAGACGCAAAAAATAAAGAAAGTAGCCCCACAAGCCGCGGCACCTGCTAAAGCAACGCATCGGCCAGCGATCCGCAGCCATGTTTCCCAATTTTGATCCAACGATGGACCGCTGTTTGCCGTGATGTCCTCCCACGGTTTCTGAAGGATATCATCAACGACCGCGCAATTTAAAGAGCGTTAAAGGTGGCAAGTGAAGGTTCGGTACGCGGCCGAGAGCGCGTACGCCGATGATGCTGAGGCTTTCAGCCAGCTCACCGGCCAGCAGCGAATGCGCTGGGACTTGTTGGTCATCGACTTGGCGCGTCTGCAAACCGATGCGGGCCTGATTCGGGATTTCCACGAGCGGCACCCCAACTGCACAATCCTTCTCCTTGGCGAGGACTTGGGGAACGCAACAATCACCTCCTCCCCCCAAAGCAATCCGCGGGAATTGGACGACTGGCTGACGACGACGCACTCGATCATCTCCGGATAAGAAAAGCGCATAGCGGCCGGGTTGGCAAAAATAAAAGCCGTCGGGGTTGCCCGCGGCTTTGGGTCTGCCCTCGCGGTGAGAGCGGCTACCGGCGTCGAGAGCCGGATTTGATGCTACTTACGTTCGCCTCTTGCGACGGTTGCTCGGTCTTGTCTACAGGCTCTTGCGAGGCAACTACGCACACAAATTGAGACTGCACCCCAACCGGATTACCGAGCGAGAGATTGTTCGCTCACGCGAGATGGTGTAACGCACTTTCGATTCCTCGTTGGCGCAGCGGTTCGACTCCGACCAAATAATCTCTAACAATTTCAGTGTTTGAATCCGGCGTGGAGGGCGTCACACTGAGCGGCTACAGTGCTGCAAGATTTTTTGTGGGCTTTTGTCGCCACCCTCATTCCTTACCCTCAATATATGGAGTAATTTTGATCCTCAAACGGGAGTCGAGCGGCCGTGACCAGCGATCTTCCCAACTTTTTTCAAGGCACAGAGATGCCGACTGCCGGTTGGTGGGAAGCGTTGTGGCCCGATCCTAACAGGGTACTTACCACCGTCGGAGTGAGAGCAGCTATGGACGTTATTGATTTATGCGCGGGGGACGGCTGGTTTACCCTGCAAATCGCCAAGATCGCGCATTCCGTCGTCGCGATTGACATCGACCGCAATCTCCTGGAGGTTGCGCGCCGTCGTCTCAAGGAGAACGGCGTCACTAATTGCGATTTCGTCGCGGGAGACGCCTACCATCTGGCAACGCTCGCGCCACACCCGGCTGACTTTGTCTTTATGGCGAATTCCTTTCATGGCGCCCCTGATCGGCTCCGTTTGGCGCAAGCTGTGCGCCAATCGCTCAAGCCTAGGGGTCGCTTTGCCATCGTTAACTGGAATCAGCGTCCACGCGAGGAAACGACGATCATGGGCGAGCCACGTGGACCAACGACGGAGTTGAGAATGTCGCCGGATCAGACAATCGCGGCGGTTGAAGCAAGCGGCCTGAAACTCGCTCAGCTTGTCGAGATACCGCCGTATCACTACGGCGCTGTGTTCGAGCTGCCGCGCTGAGAACGGTCATGCCACCGTTGCTCAACAACAAGAACCCATCGTCACCGTCAGTTTTTGCTCCCGCAGCACTCCTGCGCGAGGCACGGCGCCAAAAGGGCCTCGCCGTGGTCGATGTGCCGTCCCTCTGCGTCTTGGACCCCGACGGAGATATTGTGCGCCGGCTGAGGAGCACGGGTTCGGCGCAGCGCTTGGAAGGGTGGCCCTGCTACCACACGATGCTCGATGTCTTTACGCTCGCCAGTCAAACTGTCGGGATCGTTGGCTGCGCGGTCGGCTCACCTTTCGCGGTCTTGGTTGCGGAAGAACTCTTCGCAAGTGGCTGCCGCTTATTGGTCAGCCTGACATCCGCCGGTCAGATCACTCCGGTGAGGCCGACCCCATACTTTGTGGTCATTGACCGCGCACTACGCGATGAGGGGACGAGCTATCACTATGCGACACCGTCGGAATATGGCGAAGCGGACCCTCGCCTGATTGCTATGGCTTTCGATGCGCTGACGAATAAAGGTTTGCATGTCATCGTCGGTTCAAGTTGGACAACCGATGCGCCATTTCGAGAAACCGCACAGGCGATAGAATCGGCCAGATCGAAGGGGGTGCTCGCCGTCGAAATGGAAGCCGCCGCGCTTTACACTTTCGCGCGTGCCAAGAACAAAAAAATTCTTTGCCTTGCTCACGTGACCAATACCATGGGCCAAGAGGGTCAAGACTTTGAAAAGGGAGACGCTGACGGCACGGCCGATACTTTAGCAGTTCTCGAAGCAATCGCGGCGCAATTCGCAAACCACGACATTCACGTGTGATCTAACTGATACAGATAGATTCCAAACTTACTTGCCCCAAGTGCGGGCACCAATCGGTCGAGCAAATGCCGACCGACGCCTGTCAGTTTTCCTATGTATGCAAAGGTTGCGGAGAGAGGCTTAGACCGTTGCCCGGCGATTGCTGCGTGTTTTGTTCCTACGGATCGGTGCCGTGCCCACCGATCCAGAAAACCCGACCATGTTGCTCTTGACGGTCCGCTGCATGAATAATGCCAAATTACAGCTAAATCGAACCTCCCCTGCAGGCGACTTTCAAGCCACCGGACAAAACACAGTAGAGTGCGCGCGATGCACCTGAGCGTCGCCAGGCGAGAGCATCGACGCCGAAGCTGCGCCCTGGCGAGCCTGGCGCATAGAGAAGCTGGATGACGACCAAGAACAAATAGGTCCAGGGCCAATCGCCCGGCGCGTCGTAGAGCCGCAGCCAAAGGTTGATCGGCATCAGAGCACCGAGGGCTCCGCCCAACCGTGTAAACAGGCCGAGTATGAGCGATGCCGCCGTTGCCACCTCGATGGCATACACCAGTGGCCCGAACACGGCGACATTAGCCAGAAGGATGTCGCGCACGAGCTCGCTTTGTAGCTGGGTCGAGGCGTACTCGACCATCTCCTGCATCCAATGGATCAATCCCCAATCGTAGTGGGGCAGCACCTTCCAAGGTGATAGCCGAGCTGAGGTCTTGGCGGTGGAGAGCGCGCTTGCCGGGATCGAGAAGGACACTTTGCGACCGTCTCCACGCGGAGCATGAGGACCGAGATTAGAATCTGGTCAGTCCCATGCCTCCATCATTCCATCCATCCCGGTCATCATGAGCTAATCTCAGCCAAAACTCCGCCGTGAGAAGCTTTACGTCCCTCCGTTTCGGCGCGGGGCAAGCCCCATCCCTTGACCAGGCCGTAAACGGCGGGAATGACAATCAGGGTGAGAACAGTCGACGAGATCATGCCACCGACCATCGGCACTGCGATGCGCTGCATCACTTCGGAACCTGTGCCGGTGCTCCAGAGGATCGGCAGCAGGCCAGCCATGATCGCCGACACCGTCATCATTTTGGGTCGAACGCGTTCAACCGCGCCCTCCATAATCGCTTCGTAGAGATCTTGCACCGTGACCCGGCGGTCCTCCAACAGGCGGCGCTCAAGCATGGCGGTATAGGCCTGATCGAGGTAGATGAGCATGACAACCCCGGTCTCGGCCGCCACTCCGGCAAGTGCGATGAAGCCTACCGCCACGGCGACGCTCATGTTGAACCCAATAAGATACATGAGCCAAAGGCCACCGGTCAGCGCGAAGGGGACCGACAACATCACAATCAGCGTCTCGGTCAATCGGCGGAAGTTCAGGTAAAGCAGGATGAAAATAAGGAACAGCGTCAACGGCACGACGGTTTGCAGCCGCGCCTTGGCTCGCTGCAGGTATTCGAACTGCCCGCTCCATTCGATGTGATAGCCCGGCGGAAACTTGACTTGCTCGCGTACTGCCCGCTGGGCGTCGCTTACATAGCCGCCGAGATCGCGGCCCTGCATGTCGACGTAAATATAGTCCACCAGCTGCGCATTTTCGGTACGAATGGAGGGCGGCCCCTGTCCAATAGTGATCGAAGCCACCTCGCCCAACGGAATGGCGGTGCCGTCGCTTGCGTTCACGAGCACCTGACTGGCAATCGCTTGCGGATCGTCGCGCAGGCCCCGCGGATACCGGACGTTGACGCTGAAGCGCTCCCTGCCTTCGACTGTACTCGTAACCATCTCGCCGCCGAGCGCGGTCTGGACGACTTCCTGCACGTCGTTGACTCTCAGGCCATATCTGGCGAGCGCGGCGCGATTCGGATCGACATTGACATAGTAGCCGCCGAGCACGCGTTCGGCGAAAGCGCTTGTCGTCCCCGGCACACTGCGCACGACCGTTTCAATCTGCTTGGAAAGCCGATCGAGTTCGCCCAGATCGTCGCCGAAGACTTTTACCCCAACGGGTGTGCGGATGCCGGTCGAGAGCATGTCGATCCTGGCTTTGATCGGCATGGTCCAGGCGTTGCTGACGCCAGGAAACTGTAACGCTTCGTTCATTTCGGCGATGAGCTTGTCGGTTGTCATCCCGGCACGCCACTCGCTCTCTGGTTTCAGATTGATGGTTGTTTCGAACATTTCAATCGGCGCCGGATCGGTGGCGGTGTTGGCCCGCCCGGCTTTGCCGAAAACAGACTCGACTTCGGGAAAGCTCTTGATGATCTTGTCCTGGGTTTGAAGCAGCTCGCCGGCCTTGGTGATCGACATACTCGGCAGGCTCACCGGCATGTAGAACAGCGTTCCTTCATTCAGCGTCGGCATGAACTCGCTGCCAAGTTGCAACATCGGATAGGCGGATAGGACGAGAATAAGCGCTGCCACACCGATCGTCAGCGCACGCCGCCGAAGCACGAAATTGATAACCGGGCGATATATCCAGATCAGCATTCTGTTCAGCGGGTTCTTTCGCTCCGGCATGATCCGGCCGCGGATGAAGATTGTCATGAGAACCGGAACGAGGGTGACCGACAGCAGGGCGGCGGCGGCGAGGGAAAAGGTGTAGGTATACGCAAGAGGTTTAAAGAGGCGTCCTTCTTGGGCCTCCAGTGTAAAGACGGGCAAAAACGAAACCGTCATGACGAGCAGGCTGAAAAAGAGCGCAGGGCCGACTTCTATGGCGGCTCGTACAAGAACTTCTGAGCGGGAAGACCCTGCTGGCGCCTTTTCGAGCCGCTTATGCGCGTTCTCGATCATAACAATTGCGGCATCGACCATCGCGCCAATCGCGATCGCAATACCCCCAAGGCTCATGATGTTGGAGCTGATTCCGAGGACGTGCATGATGATGAAGGCAATCAACACTCCGACCGGAAGCATGGCGATCGCAACGAGTGCGCTGCGGGCATGAAGAAGAAAGATCACACAAACCAGCGCGACGATTATGCTTTCCTCGGCCAGCGTGTGCTTGAGCGTGTCGATCGCCCGATAGATCAGCTCGGATCGATCGTAGACTGGCAGGATATTCACGCCAGCCGGCAGGCTCCCCGCGATCTCGGTTATCTTCTTCTTGATATTCTTGATGACCGTCAGGGCGTTGGCGCCATCACGCTGCAGCACGATACCGCTGACGACTTCGCCCTCGCCGTTCAATTCCGTTATTCCGCGGCGCTCGTCGGGCCCAAGTTCCACGCGCGCTACGTCGCGCAACAATACCGGCGTGCCGCGGTCGGATTTTAATACGATCTGTTCAATATCCGGGATTCCTTTGAGGTACCCGCGACCGCGCACCATGTATTCGCGTTCGCTCATCTCGATGACACGACCGCCCACGTCGATGTTGCTGGCGCGTATTGCCTCGGTAACCTTCTGCAGCGGAATTCCATAGGCGCGTAATTTCACTGGGTCGACGACAACTTGATATTGCTTCACAAATCCGCCCACGCTGGCCACCTCGGCCACACCTTCGGCTTTGGTAAGCTGGTAGCGGAGGAGCCAATCCTGGATCGCACGCAGCTCGGCGAGCGTGCGTTTTGCTCCGATCACAGCGTATTCGAATACCCATCCCACGCCAGTCGCGTCCGGCCCGAGGGATGGCGTGACACCCGCCGGAAGGCGTTTTTGTGCAAAATTGAGATATTCGAGCACCCGGCTTCGGGCCCAATAAATGTCTGTCCCGTCCTCGAAGACCACATAGACGAACGAGACGCCGAAGAACGAGAACCCCCGTACCACCTTCGATCGCGGCACCGCCAGGAGCGCGGTCGTCAGCGGATAGGTAACTTGGTCCTCGACTACCTGCGGTGCTTGCCCGGCATACTCCGTGTAGACGATAACCTGAGGATCGGAGAGGTCGGGAATGGCATCGAGCGGCGTGCGGCTCACCGCATAGATGCCGGCAGCGACCACGAATGTGGTCGCCATCACGATGAGCATGGTGTTACGGGTCGACCAGCGGATGATGGTAGCAAGCATCGAATAGTCTCCGTCCGATACACGTGACAAACCACGGGTGTTCACATCTTGTCGCTCGCTGGCCGGGCGCTGGGCGTGCCGCTGTCGCCGTTTGTCGACGGCGTGAACGTTTTGAACGCGGCCCGCAGATTGCTTTCGGCATCGATCAGAAAGTTGGCGCTGGTGACCACACGTTCGCCTTCCTTAAGGCCTTCACGAACTTCGTAATACCGGTCCGCGTGTGCTCCGAGCTTCACGTCACGCGGTTCAAAGTTTCCTTCCCCACGGTCGACCAGAACCGATTGCCGGGTACCGCTGTCGATCACTGCGGATTCGGGAACAGCCAAAACCGGACTTTCGCCGATCGCGGCGCCCAACGCGACGTTGGCATACATCCCAGGCTTGAGCCGCTGGTCGGGATTGGGAACGAGGACGCGAACTTTTCCGGTCCGCGTGTCGTGCGAGACGGTCGGATAGATGAAATCCACCTTTCCGAGAAATGTCGCGCCCGGGTAAGCATTGACGGTGATGGTAGCTTCCTGGCTTTTGCGAATTGCACCGAGGTCCTGTTCGAACACCTCTGCGATGACCCACACGGTGGTAAGATCAGCTATCCGATAAAGCGGCTCTCCAGCGGAGAAACGCATGCCCTCGACCGCGGTCTTTTCGAGGACGACGCCGTCCGCCGGCGAACGCAGCGTCAACGTTCGCGAAACCTTGCCCGTGTCTTCCAGCTGCTTGAGTTGGTCCTCGGAAATATCCCAATTCTGCAAGCGAAGAAGTGACGCGTCCGCCAACTGCTTGGCTGCCGCGCGACTGTCGGTGCTGGCGCTGGTCATTCCCTGCAGAGCCCGCCATGCCAGGAGGTACTCCTGTTCCGCCACGACTAATTCCGGCGCGTAGACCTCCATCAGCGGCTCGCCGCGGTGGACGGCGTCTCCAGTCGCATTGACGTGCAGTTTATCGATCCACCCCTCGAACTTTGTGTTGAAGACGAACAGTCGTCTTTCATCCGCCTGAACAGTTCCGACCGCTCGGATCGTGTGACTCAGCGAACGGCGTTCTACGGGCGCGATCTCCACGCCTAGCTTTTGCACCTTGGCAAGGCTGATCTTGATTGTTTTGCCGTCATCGCCTTCGTCGTTCTCATAAACGGGGATGTAATCCATCCCCATTGAGTCCTTCTTCGGCACCGGCGAGGTATCGGGAAGCCCCATGGGATTGCGGTAATAGAGAATTTTTCCTTTCCCCTTGGAGGATGCTGGCGCCGCAGCCGTGGGCCTTGCGTCGTTCCCCTCGCCCTCATAGACGGGAAGGTAATCCATACCCATCGAGTCTTTTTTCGGCACCGGCGAATAGTCGGGCTTACCCATCGGGTCGCGATAGTAAAGGACCTTCTTTTCGCCCGCCGCAGGTGTGGAAGCCGCAGCCGTTTCTAGTGCTGTGACGGCTTTAATTTGAGAGGGAAGCTCTGCGTTGCGACGGCCCAGCCAATATCCTGCGCCTCCGATGCCGATCGCGACAGGAATAAGAAGGCCGGCAATTACCAAGCGCTTCATAGGTCACCTCCCACAAGCCGCTCAATCGTTGCCAACGCAGTTTGTGCGTCGGTTTCGTTGTTAAGAAGTTCGATTTGGATTTCGAAGCGCTTATGCGCTGCATCAAGTACCGAGGTCAGATCCCCACGCCCGAGCTGGTAGGAACTCAGAGACGAATTGTAGGCCGCTTCGCTTTGCTGGCTCAGCGTCGTCCGCAGCAGATTTCCCGTACGTTGCGTTTGATTCAACATCGCTAGCGCGGATTTGATTTCGCTCTCGATATTGAAAACTTCGGCGTCTAGCCGCAGCTGAGCCGCCCCCTTCTTCGCCGTTGCGGCTTGCGCTTGGGCGTCGCGGACTCCCCATTGAAGCGGCACTTTGAGACCCACTCCGCCGACAAATCGAGGCCCCATGCCGGGTAACGAATCATTGCCCGCTGTCACCGTGACATCCGGATACCAGCTCCGGTCCACGAGCTTCCGCTCTGCTTCGGCCCCGGCAATCTCGGCCCGCGCCGCTGCGAGCTTCGGGTTTCGATCGCGCGCTTTGGCAACGAGAACAGGTAGCTGAAGGACGCTGACTGCGGGGACCCGACGAAGGGATATCGGACGCGCCAGCGGCGCGTCTGCCCGCCGCGCGATCAGCGCGTTAATCTTCGCTTTAGCGCTGTCCCTGGACTGCTCAAGCTTGGCTAGGTCAGTGTCGAGGCGTGACTGCTCAAGGTCGGCTCGGATCACATCCGATTGGTTGACCACACCTTGGGCATATCGCGCGCGGGCCGTGCCGGCGACGGCGTGCAGGAGGCCATGAATGTCATGGGTGACTGTTATCGCGCGGTCGGCCGCATAGTATTGCGCAAACGCCGTCTTCAACCGCTCTTCGAGCTGGATCTGGACATTATCTTGCTGGCCCTTGGTCGCCCGCGCGGCGGCCGAGGCAACGTCGGTACGAAGCCCCAGCTTTCCCCAGAGCGGAAATTCCTGAGAGATCGTGGACATAGTTTGGAGGAAGCCCTGGTCTCGCGTTACGTGCACCGTCGGGTCGTCCAACGACCCCGCCGGGATAATCTTGGCGATCGCTGCTTCGGTATCGAGCGCTGCGGCCGCCAGCTCCGGATTGAATTTGCGCACAAGCGCGAGCAATTCCTGCACAGTGGCGCCGGGCGGAGAGCGAGATACCGGCGCCGCGTACAGCGACGAAACGGTCATCGAGGTCGCAACGGCGGCGAAGATTACCAGCCTATGGCCGAGCTTCCGCTTGGCCCCTCTGTTTGATATTCCGCTCATGTCACTTCTGAACCGGCATGATCGCGGTCTCCCCGTACGGTTTCCGTCTGACTTTGAACTTTGGCCGCAACTCATTCGCCCATTTACCCAGCATCGAAGGTTGGACTTCGAACTGACAGACGGCGGATCGATTGGAGGCAATGTACCGGCACTGTTATTGGTGGTGGCCGGCATTTGACGATACAAGGGTATTGCGACGGGCTTCACGGCCGCACCTTGAGCACAAGCTTGCTTTCGATGGTACCGTTCTCACCCTGGACTTTTGCCCCCAAGGAAAGCTGCCAGCGGCCGGCCATGGAAAGATCGGTCTTGAAGCGATAGACCCCCGGCTCGGCCGCAGGCAACGGCTCGAGACTTTCCTGCATGTCCTCCATGCCTTCGGGCGCCATATCGATGCGCTTGGCAAAGATCACTGCGTCCGGCACGGTCTTGCCGGTTTTCTTGTTGACAAGGCGGACAGCGACGATTGCGCCGGCCCCTTTCTTCATCTCGCTTTGTACGAGCTGAAATTCGTAGTCCTTCACGTCGGCAAACGCCGGCAACGCAAGTGATATCCACAAAAGCCCGATCACCGCCGCAAGCACGGCCGGCTTTTTGCTCCGCGTGTTCATGTTCCCAGTCCTCAGGTTTCAGGATCGCCCGCGCCGATGGCGTTCGGGCAAATGCCACGTGCATTCACCGCCTGCGCTCAGCCGCGCAAAGCGATTCGCCCGATACGTTTTGCGTATCGGCCTGAAACTAGATCTTGGGGGGCTTTCGAGGGGGAGGTCGAGCGACGCTCGCAAGGCCGGATTGGTCGGTCGGGAAAATGATCCTCAGAAGCGCGAGAGGAACAATCAAACTAGTCTGCGAGACAACTTGAAACGGCATGGCACTGCAAAGCGCTATGAACGGACAATCCTTGCCGCAGTCGGCAGGGGAAGGTTTGCCAAGACAGCACGGCATATCATCCATCGTGGACGGCGCCATCGAAGCCGTGACCATGAGTTCACCCATGGACGCATGCTTAGCCGCAGACATGGCCATCGCCGGCCGGACCATCGGCGCCAGCGCAAGCCCGCCGATAGCAAGCAACGTGAAAAAAAGTCCTAGGACGGATCGCCCTCTCATCGCCTCCGCATATCACAATTCGATGACGCTTAAAATAGACATTTGATCTCGTAACGTTCACAAGGTGCTGACTAGGGATTCCAGGTGCTTTAAATTGAAGAAACGTGAAGTTGTGCTGCCGTTCTGATTTTGCGTTCTATGTGTATTGCAATGAATTAGTACGCACACCGCAGGGGCGACTGTCGCTGCCCTCATTAACTATCCACACAATTTCTGCATCAAATGGGAATCGAAGCACCGCCATGGGCTGCTCACCGAACATTCAACACGCTACCACACCGGCCTTCGATGGTCGTCCGCAACCTCAACACTCCGCGCTTTGCGTGGCTGAGGCAATGTCAACTGAACGGCGAAAACCCGACTCGTTAGCGTACCTTTCGTTCGGCCACTGCGGCGCCGAGACTGACTTCCGATAATCACCACATTTGATCTGAGCCACTAATCGCTCACAATTGGGGCCGTCTCACTTGGGTGCATAGTAACTTCGTAGCAGCCTGTAGCGGCCACCCGAGGAACTATAGACTTCATGCAAGCAACCAGACGGCTTGCAAAACGAAGCTTTCTGATCGCAATAGAAATATTCGAAACGCAGCACAATGCGGTGCGAATTTTCCGAATATTTGGCAAAATCGTGCAAGGCTCTTGGCGTGTTGCACCGACGCATGATGGTGTTGCGGATTTCGGGAGGAAGGCTGTCAATGTGTTGCGGTTTGTAGCGGTCTTCCGTGTGATAGCTGCCGCCTTTGGCTAACGACAGAGTGCAAAAGAGCAACAACACTATTAACGCGCAGAAGCCTCTCGCTATGATCACGCCGTACAAGTTGGCAGAGTCCCATTTGCCCTTGAAGGTCATATCGACACGTACATCGCATTCATCGAGTTGCTCAGCCTCTCGCACACGTCGTCTTATCCTGCCGTCTGCTCTTGTATGCCCGGAGGCAGTGTTCCGAGCACACTAACGATGATGAGGATGAGCGCGCCGATTGTGGCCTCAATCAAACTGTTGATTCGAAGCTGACGTAGGGGTTCGCTACTCTGTGCCCGAATGATATGGGGCGTCAGTAGCAGACGATTAACGCTGGCAATTGCCAACATAACGAGGAAGAGCACTACCTTTGCCAACAGCAGGCGACCGTAATCCGTCCCGATGAGAACCGTCACGCTGCCTACGAGCATCAGGGTGTTGATGATCCCTGTCGTCATCAGCGTAACAACGCTGACAATACCGAGGGTCGAAAACCGCAGCACTGCCTCGCGTGCGATTGTGATCGACGACTCCTCGACCCTGTGCTCGGCTGCCGCCAACAGACCAGCAAGCGGTACAAGTGCTCCGATCCAGGCGGCTGCCGCGATGAGGTGAAGGCCATCCGCGATCAGATGGAATGTACGAGCGAAGCCAGTTCCCGCTGCTGCGTGCCCAGCCCAGGCCAACGTCGCCACAAGGCCGGCCGCGAAAGATACAGCGATAAGTCCCTTCCATTTCGAGGCGATCCCGCGGGTGGAATGCACAGGAAGCAATGCGGCGGCGAGGAGTATGGCCAGGAAGAGCCGCGTTACCCAGTCGTAGCCGAAGTCGGTCTGGGTTAGGACCGTCCAAACCGCGGCGTTCGAGAACACCTCGGCGAACGGAATGTCGTTCATCCGGGCGGTTGCGATAAGGAGCCAGGCTGCGCCCGAGATCAGGACAAACGTCAGTCCGATCCACGCCGAGTAAGCCAATCGACGCCGTACGATGGTCGGAAGGTGGGTATCGCCTCCGGATTTGCGAAATGCCGGCTCGGCGACAAAAATTAGAAATAACACCACGCCCGACACGAGTAGCGTGCTCACGAAGTGAACAGCGCGCACCAAGATCAGCGAATCGTCCAAGCCGCCCTCCTCTTGGCCAGGGCCAAAACTCCCAAACCGTCATTGGCCGACGCGGAAAATGAAAGCGCCTTCAGCCCTGTGCGTGTCGGCCGTCAGCACCCGCCATTCGACGATGTAGATGCCCGGCACCAACGGCGTTAGCGAAACCCGCATCGTCGTCCGGTCGCCTGTGTCGAGGTGCGCGTCGGCCGTGTCGACGCGTTTGCCGACGGAATCGCGGACTACAACAGAGCTGAATGAGGCTTCTAGTGACTCGCTGAAATTCAACAGCACCTCCGAAGGCGCCGTTCCAACAATCGCTGCGGGTGCCGGTACTGCACGGCGGAGTTGAGCGTGGGCGAAGGCGACGTTTTCAGAAAGGAGGATGAGAGCTGCTACGATTGCACCGGTGATACGACGGTTGTTGCGCATGTTGGCCTCGTTGTCCGTTTAAAACACTTTCGCGCTCACTCACCTCGCCTTTTCGATTTTTGTGAGCGTGTACTGTCCGTTCACCTGCCGGACTTCGAAGTTCACTTTGTCGCCTGACTTCACTGCGGTGAGCATTTTCGGATCAGGAGCGGCATAGACCATGGTCATACTTTCATCCATGCCGAGCTGCGGAATCGGTCCATGTTTTATCGTGATCTTCTTTGCCGACTGGTCGGTTTTGATGACCACGCCAGTGACCATGGACTGCGCGAGCGCCGCTTGCTGGTCAAAAACCAGCGCTGTGGCGAGAAGAAGAGCGGGAAAACTTCGCATGACATTTCTCCAATTGCCGATGGACGTTGATACGTTGAACTGTCGATTGCCGCGATCGGAGACAATCTACGGGCGACGCGGCGGTTCGGCGCTCGCGCCTTTGAATTCGTAGGCGACGGTCCCTTCGGGATTTTTGTACGGCCCTGGATCGCGGTAGTCATTGGCCCCGAGCCCGTCGCGTACTTTCATGACGGTAAACATTCCGCCCATCTCGATCGGCCCGAATTGACCAAACCCGGTCATCATCGGCAGCGTGTTGTCCGGCATCGGCATTTCCATTCCGCCCATTTCTGCCATGCCGGTCGCGCCCATCGGCATATAGTCGGGTACGACCTTGCGGATAGCCTTCGTCAACTCTTTCTGCTTTGCGCCGATGAAATTTCTAGTGTCATGACCCATCGCATTCATCGCGTGGTGCGTTTTATGGCAGTGGAACGCCCAATCTCCGGGATTGTCGGCAACAACATCGAAAGCGCGGATCGCCCCGACCGGCAGGTCGATGGTCGTTTCCGGTCGCTGCGCGGCCTCCGGCACCCAGCCGCCGTCGGTGCACGTCACCGTGAAATGATGGCCATGCAGATGGATCGGATGGTTGGTCATCGAGAGATTTGCCATTCGCACGCGCACACGGTCGCCGAGCCGTGCCGGCAAGGGGTCGATTCCCGGAAAGACCCGGCTGTTAAAGGTCCACATGTTGAAGTCGGTCATCTCCGAGACTCGCGGAAGTGAGGTGCCCGGATCGACGGCGTACGCGCTCGTGATGAAAACAAAATCGCGATCGACGCGCCGAAATGTCGGATCGCGGGGATGCACAATGAACATGCCCATCATGCCCATCGCCATCTGCACCATCTCGTCCGAATGGGGGTGGTACATGAACGTGCCGCTTTTCTTGATCTCGAACTCATAGACAAAAGTCTTGTCCGCCTCGATGTGCGGCTGCGTGAGGCCGCCGACGCCATCCATGCCGTTCGGCACCAGCATCCCGTGCCAATGCACGGTCGTGTGTTCGGGAAGTTTATTGGTGACGAAGATGCGAACCTTGTCGCCTTCAACCGTTTCAATGGTGGGACCGGGCGACTGGCCGTTGTAGCCCCACAGATGCACCGTCATGCCGGGAGCGAACTCACGCTCTACGCGCTCGGCCACCAAATGAAATTCCTTCCAGTCGCCATTCATCCGCCACGGCAACGTCCAGCCATTTAGAGTGACCACAGGTTGATAGTCCGCGCCGTTCGGTGGGAACAGCGGCGGCTGCATTGTGGTGGTGGTGGTTGTTCTCGGTGCCTCGGGAAGGCTTGCCGCTTGCGTTCGGCCGCTCACGGTGCCGGTACTGACAAGAACGGCGGCGGCTCCAAACAGACCTCGTCGCGTGAACATCCTTGCTCTCCTGTGTTTCTTACTTGCTGGCTGTAGAGCCCGCCGAGTTTGTGATCGGGCTATCGTTGCTTAAAGCGGCTCCCCCAACTATCGCAGCGTCGAGGTCGGTAGTTGCGAGCCAGAAGTCTCTTTGCGCTTCGATTGCGGCGATGTTTGCCGCGATGCGTCGTTGTGCCTCCGTCAGCAGCGCGAACACATCGATCTGCATCGCGCCATACCGGAGCATGGTCTCGTCGGATATGACCTTGCGCAGTGGCAGCACCTCTCTGCGGTAGTAGTTGGCGATATCGTAGCTGGATCGATATGATTGATACGCCTCGCGCGCTTCCGAACGTACATTCACTGCTTTTTCGGTCAGGCGATTGACGGCTTGCATGTAGGTTTCGCTGGCCTCTCGGAGGCGAACCTCGCCGAAATCGAAAATCGGAACCTGGAAATCAACCTCGACACCGCCGCCGGTGCCGCTGACGCCACCTTCGCGCTGCGTTCGAGACACGCCGGCGACTTCCAGCAGGTTGATGAAGCGCGTGGCTTTCGTCAGCCCGTAGGATTTGGCGAGCGTGTCCGCGTCAATGCGCGCGATCTGCAGATCGACCCGTCGCCGAATTGCTTCGGTTTCCACGGCAACGAGGGCGCGGGGCTTCCCGGGGAGTTGCGGAAGCATTTGAGGCAACTTGACTGCCGGCTCGCTTCCCGGAAGCCCTAATGTGCGGATCAGTCGCTCCCGCCCACTGGCCGCGCTCCTACGTGCCACCGCAAGCTGGGTGACGAGATCGGCATGAAAGGCGACTTCGCGCGCTTGATCGAGCTTGTTCATGGCGCCTGTCTCGCCGAGCTGTTTGGCAAGCTGCGCGGCCGCCTCGGCGGCGGACGCGGCCTGGGCAAGCGCGGCCATCAGCTGAAGCGCCGCTACGGCCCGATAGTAGCTTCGGCGCGCCTCCGTGCCGACTTGCAACGTCTGCTCTGCGGCACGCAGTTGTGACTGGCGGAACCGTTCGGCCGCAATTTCCGCACGAGCCGGCAGCGTGACCAGCGAGAGAATATCGGCAACGATGCGCCTTTCGATATCGAGCTCGACCGGCGTCGAGATCCCGCTAAGCGAAAACGTCGGGTTGGGCGGAAGGCTCGCCTGGACCATTACGGCCTCGGCGATACCTAGCTCG
>Ga0307373_10006416_pt1 | contig 18743 bp, 19 predicted proteins | sample OX2MG_FD_202534 | JGI IMG/M metagenome (GOLD analysis project Ga0307373, IMG submission 202534) | Soil microbial communities from Risofladan, Vaasa, Finland - OX-2 | ecosystem: Environmental > Terrestrial > Soil > Coastal area > Acid sulfate soil | place: Finland: Risofladan, Vaasa | collected...
GGGCGCACGATGGTTATCGCGCGGATGGATCGATCTCAAGATCGCCGAAGCGGCGCCCGACAACCGAGCCAGGGTCGTGCTTTACTGCCGTCGTGCGATCGAATCGGTTCTGGCCGCCGAGACTTTACGTAGGCTGGGCTATCGCGATGTCGCAGTGCTCGACGGTGGCTTCGCGGCGTGGCAGGCGCGCGGTCTTGCGGTCGAGGACGGCCTCGGCGCGCAGGGCGAACTCGAAGAAATCGCCGCGGCCGAGGTTGGCTTGTTCGGCGCCGGCAAGTTCGGCTACAGCAACGACCGGATGGCCCGTTATCTCAAAGACGAAGAGGCGCTCGGCCGCCGCCATCATCCCAAAGCGCACCAGCAAGCCTGATCGATGATGCGGGCGGGCGGCGTGCGGTCATTCAATCATCGCGCCGTCGCCGCTTCGTGCGACGGTTCGGTCAGCAACCGGGCCACGTCGTTCTCGACCGCCGTTCCCCTGAAAAAATCGGGATTCATGCCCGCCCACAACCGCGCATTATGCTCGAACGCAAACCGACGGAAATCATCGGCGCCGATGGCTCCGTGCTCGACCATTTCATAAGCTTCCTCCGCCACTTTGTTCATGTCCGGCACATCCCAATGGCCGATATCGGGGCTGAAAATCGCGTTGAGTCTGGCTGCGCACGGATTGCGCTTGGTATCGTGTACCTAGATATTTGAACGCACCCGCCTGCCAAGTCCAGTCCGTGTCGCGGCAGCGTCGCAATCGAGGTAAGCCAACATGAACCGAAGCGGTGGGAAGCGGCCCGAACCACTCGAACGGCTAGCGCGCCATGAGCTGATGCTTGGTCTGTTCCTGCCGCTGCAGGAAGGGGCGTGGAGCCCTTCAACCGCCCCGCGTGGAACGTCGTGGACGTTTGACTACAACGCGCGCTGCGCTCTGCGCGCGGAGGAATTGGGCTTTGACCTGGTGTTCGGGTTGGCGCAATGGCTCGGCAAGGGAGGATACGGCGGCGCGATGCATTTTCGCGAGCATGAGATCGATCCGTTCATCACGACCGCGGCTTTGGCGCCGCTCACAAAGAACATTATCCTGATCAGCACGGTACACATTCTCTATGGATGGCATCCGCTGCATCTGGCGAAATACGGCGCCTGCATCGATCATATAAGCAACGGGCGCTGGGGCCTCAACGTGGTGACCGGTTACAAGCCGAGCGAGTATCGGATGTTCGGAATGAGTCCAATTGCGCACGACCTGCGCTACGAGATGGCGGAAGAATTCACCACGCTGATGGAACGGCTGTGGGCGGCGGATGAAAACCTGACGTTCGAGGGCAAATTCTGGAAGACTGAAGAGGCCTACGTCGCGGTCAAGCCGGTTGACGGACGGCCAATCCTGGTGAACGCCGCCTCATCAGAGGCGGGGCTCGACTACGCCGTTAAGCATTCGGATTTAATCTTCATCACGAGCCCGGCCGGCGCCGATCCGCGTGAGGCATGCGAAGCGCTGCCCGCGCATAACCGCAAGATCAAGGAGATGGCGAGCGCACAACGGCGTGAAATCAAAACCATAATCAATCCCCACGTAATTTGCCGTCCGACCGAAAAGGAGGCTTGGGACGCCTACCGGATGATCCTCGAGCACGAGGACGCCGAGGCCAGTAGAAATTTCGTCGAGATGTTCAGGACCGGCGACGCCGCATCATGGCGTGGCCATAAAGGGAAGCAGTGGGTGATCGGCGGCAACATCCATCTGGTCGGGTCGCCCGAGCAGATGGTGGACTGGTTCGCACGGCTCAAGCGCGCGGGTTGCGACGGCGTGCAGGTGAATTTTTTCGATTACGTCCCCGACCTCGAGTTCTTTGGAAGCGAAGTGTTGCCGCTGATGCGTCAGGCCGGATTACGGGCGGATTAGCTTTTCGCGAAGCGTCCGTTCCCGCTGGATGGATTGCGTCAGCCCGCGGCGCCGCAGCACGGGAAACACCCCTTCGATGAAATCCGCGAACGAGCCGGGTATCCATTCATCTTCGCCGATTTGATTTCCACTCTCGACCATCTCACCAAGGGCCGATCCCCCGGCCGCACACCAAAACACGACCTCAGGCGACTTTCGCTCGATTCTCGTTATGCCGGTGCATGCGGTGCCCCTTGGGCAAAGGGGCACCGCACAGATGGCTATTTTCTCAGGCCGCGGCCTGCGTCATGAGCTGGCGGGAGTAGTCCATGAGAAGTTTGATGTCGTAAGGGTGTTCCTCGAGGGTGAACGGGTTCCATGTGCTGCGGCCCGCGAAATTCAACAGGTCACCGCCGTAAATGTGGATTGCGGAGGACACGCGATCGAGCGGATTCGCGATTGCGTGAATCGCGTCCTCGCCAAGTACTACCACATCGCCGGTTTTCAGATCTTTGCCGCCGGCCTTTTCCAAACCCTTCCCGCTGCGCCGATAAAAGGTATTATCCTCCTGCCCTTCGTAGGTGCCAATCACGGCCCACATATTGTGATTATGCGGCGGTGTTTTGAACTTGGGCGGCGTGATGGCCTTGAGCACTGTAAGCGTCGGCGAGCGAAAACAGATCAGATCGGCGATACTCGCCTTGGAAAGGTCGCGGCCGGCGAATTCGGCGTCCATCGCCTGTTTGACGCTGGCCGGATCGCGCAGTGCCACCGCAATCATCTCCTTGACCGCCGAAGCCGGTTTACCTTTGCAGTCCTCGATAAACTGTTTGAGTTCAAACATCGCTATTCCTCCTGTTTCTCCGGTTAAATTGGACTTCAGTCAAAGTGCCGAGCCGCATGCCGCCGGGGTCTCTGAAGACCGCCGGCGCGCGCGACTGCGCGCCGAATCGCGTCACGAACGAAGGGCCTCTGGCCAGTAGGATTCCTCGATGCCAATCTGCCGATAGATGTGGCGCGTGCGGCCGGGCAAATCGACCGGCCATTCGATCGTCGAGCGGTTCAGCCAGAGTTTGTTGATGGTAAACTTCTCAAGGGCGGCCAGATCGGCCTCGCGCATCAGCGGGAAAAGCCGCTCGTTGTCGGCGATCAACTGGCGCTTCTTGCGTTCCCGTGCGTCGGACGGCCCGCTGTTGAGATATTCGCGCATGGCGGGAAAGAGAAAAGACAGATGGCCGGCTTCCTGTTCGATTTCGTGGGGCGCCCATGCGCTGAGCACCGGATCGATGCTCAACAGCGCGCTGTAGGCGCCGCCATCCTCGGCCGCATAGGCTTCCGTATGGAGACCGACCACCGCGAAAAAGCCGCCGAGGTCGCGCTCCAAAATGCTCTTTTCATCCGGATGAACCAGACTCGCCTTACTGTCGATACCGTTCCAGTAGTTCTCGTCGCTGTAGCGGCATCCTCGTGTGATGAACGAGGCGGCATGCTGCATATCCTCGTAGGCCTGCTTGAGGATGCATGCGCGCCAGGCACCCGGCATCTCGTGATGGGTGGCCGCATAGCTGCAGCCGAGCACGATATGGCGGAGTTCACCCCATCCGACGGCGGCCAACAGCCGGCCGAATCGCTGCTTGCGCCCGGCATCCCATTGATCGACGGCAACGGCGGGCGGCTTTTGCAGCCGATCGCGGGCGGCAATCCAGCGCCGGCGCCAACTGGGATCGGCGGCCACGACTTCCGGAACTTCGGCGGGGACTTCCGGAAAGGTAGATTCGCCGTACTCGACATCTTTGCGCAGCAGCCCGGGCAAGGCATTGACCAAGTCAAACATGCTCATAACCTCCGTCGCTGCCGCCGCGCCGCCACTGGCTACTTCGGAGCGCCCATCGTCGTGACATGGCGGCGCATGATCTCGCGCATCATTTCCTCGCTCTGGGCGCCGCTGAATGAATATTCACCGAGGAAAAATGCCGGCACGCCGCTAACGCCGCGCTGATGGGCGAGCAGCGTGTCACGTTCGAGCCGGGATGCGTAGCGCTCCGATTCGAGCGCACGGTCCAGCTCCGCGCGGTCCAAGCCAACCTCGGTCGCCAGGTCGCCGAGCACACCTCGCAAGCCGATGTTCAGACCGTCGCTGAAGTAGGCCCGATAAACCAAATCATCGAAAGCGTCGCCCTGGCCATTTTCGCGTGCGAATTCGACCGCCTGAAGCGCGAGACGCGAATTGGCCAGAACCTCGGGGGCTTTCATCGCGACGCCGGCGGCCTCGGCCAGTTCCTGAATATGCGCCCAAATCAACCGTCGGGCTTGCGGGTCCATCATTCGCGGGTGCTGTGCGAGCGCCAGCCCCTCGGGGGGCCATTCCGGATGGATCTGAAAGCCGTGCAATTCAAGCTCAAAGCCGAACTCAGGCTGCAGCTTGCGGACCGTGGCGCGGCCGATATAGCAAAACGGACAGATGAAATCCGAGAACATCTCAAGCTTGAAAGCCATCGTGTTTTGACCTCCGCGTATATGTCAGGTCGCGCTGGTCGACGCCTCAGGTAATGTTCGCGTGAACTAGACAACCGGTTATCTAGTTAAATAGAGTGATCTTGTCAAGCAAATCGGTCCTGAGGTAAGTGAATCTGGTGGAAGCGGAAAGCGAACGGGCAAGTAGTACGGTGATCGCGACGGCGCGCCTGGGGCTCTGTCTTGACTTCGCCAATACGCTGGCCGGGCGCGGATCTGTGCGAGCTGAATCGCTGCACAGCCTGAGCGATCTAATTGGCTGGGGTCTCGCGGGCAACCTCATAGCGCAGGGAGCGGCCGCAGCGTTGTTAAATTGGTCGCGCGGCAACCCTGCGCGGGCGGATTCTGTCTTCGCTGAGGCGATCGCCTTGCGCGAGGCGATCTACGGAATCTTTGGCCATCTCGCTGCGGGATGTGAAGTTGAAGAAACCGACCTGAACTGTCTGAATCGCGCGCTGACGGAAGCCCCCGGACGATGCTTGGTCGCACCCGCCGGCACGGGCTTCGGCTGGCGGATCGAGTCCAGCCCAACGAGCGCCGTAAACATTCTTGCGCCTGTGGTGTGGTCGGCCGGCGACCTCTTGACCGGAAGGCACCTTGAGCGAGTACGCGTTTGCGCCAACCATCAATGTTTGTGGCTATTTTACGACGACAGTCTGCGCGGTGCCCGGCGCTGGTGCTCGATGCAGGTGTGCGGTAATCGCGCAAAAACGCAAAGGCACTATCTGCGCTGCAAAGGCGCGTGAGCGGGTTGCCGCGGCGCATCTGACTCGAACCGGGACCGGGCAGCGCCGTGTTTCCCGACCGTACGCAGACGGCGAATAAGTTTCCCGCATGTGGCGGGACTGCCGACAATCAGATTGCCCGTGCAGCCATATTAAGGGCGGCCCTTTTCCAGCGGTCCGATAAGTCCAGGTCAGCCTGTTGAAGGTGACTGTTTTCCGCTCCGGAGTGTGCGCCATGGCCTCTACCATCGGTGAACTATTCGCCTGACGGCAGGTTTCGCGCGCGGCGGTCGGCACGAAGGCTATGCGATAGTCATTTTTACCGGGGCGATCCCGTCAAAGTTCTTGCGCAGGTAATTCCAGTGCGCCTCGCGCGGCTGCACGCGTCCAGCCTCATCCGTCGCCCGGCACAGCACCGAGCAGGCGCCGGGCGCGGTGAAATCCCAGGGCAGCGACCAGCGCGTCCAGAGCCACTTTTCGCGTGGCTCTTCCAGATGCGCGGCGTGCCAGCTTTTGCCCTCGTCGAGGCTGACTTCGACCCGCGTGATCCTGCCGGCGCCGCTCCACGCCAGACCGCGCAAAACATGGCGGCCCTTGGCCAAGGTGGCGTCATCATCGCGCGGAAACGTCAGTATCGACTTCACCGGCATCCGCGTGATCATCTCGCGGTTCGGATCATCGGGAGACTGGCTGTAGTAGTAATACTCAGTCTGATACCAACAGGTCGCCGGCTTATCCAGCACTTCGAGCCGCTGCAACCATTTAACCGACCAGTTCCCCGGCCAGCCGGGGACGATTAGCCGCACCGGCGCGCCATGAAGATGCTCGAGCATCTCACCATTATGCGCCCACGCGAGAATCGTATCCGGGTGCAAGGCCTTTTCCAGCGGCAGCCCTTTGTCATAGTTGAAAGGCGCTACCGGCTTGTCGGACGGCGGTAGCCCGTGCGCCACACGATCGGGTGAGCCATTGTCGCGGCCTTGCGCGCGTAGGTGGAGCGCGTTGGGCTTGAGTCCCACCTTCTCGAGCACGCTGGCGAGCGGTACCCCGGTGAATTCTCCGGCGGAGAGGAGTCCGCCGTGCCAGCGCCTGCCCTGATACTCCGGATCAAGATTGCGCATCAGGCCGATGAACCGTTCGGCAGACTGCGCGTCGAAGAATTGCGCGTCGTTGCCCGAGCATTCCAGCACCATGCGTACCGTCCGGCCGGGTAATTCGCGCAGCTCGTTGAAGGTGAGCGAGATCGGTTGCCTGACATGGCCGTCGATGAGCAATCTCCACTGTTGCGGATGGACCACCGCGGGAACGTCAAAATGCTGGACGACATAGGACGCTTGAGTCGGAGTGATGAGGCCTTCCTGATCGAGCACTGGGGCCATCGCGCGAAAGATTTGCCCTTGCTTGTTAGTGAAGCCCTTGGCTTGCAGCCGTTTATGGCTCTCCCAGCCCATTACCGATTCGGTCTCGCGCTCAGTATGTTTTGGCATGATTGGGTTTCTCCTCGCTGACGCCCTCAGCCAGGACTAGCGCGTGACCTCGCGCAGGTTGCCGGGTGTCGTCTAACGACCTATACGAGGTTCATCGGCGCAGCAGGAAGATCTGGTGGAAGGGATTTTTCACCGGCAATTGCGCGAACCGCGAGAAGCCGGCCTCCCCGGCCATCGCGCGCGCCTTGGCTTCGCCGATTACCGAACCCAGACCCTCGCCGCCCTGTGCCAGCGATACGGTCATGCAATGCATTGTGCTCGACGCATACATCGTGCGCCCTTGTGGGGTGAGATTTTCCTCCAACCGGTCGCCGGCCTGCGCCTCGGCCCACAAGGCCGCCCCCTCCGGCCTGACGATCCGGTGAAGCGCGGCCAAAACCTGCCTTGGTCGGGCCATGTCGTGGATACAATTGAAGGCCATCACAAGGTCGAAGCGATCGGCGAGCGATAGTTCCTCCGCCGCGATGCGCTCGAAGGTGACGCGGTCGGCAACTCCTGCCTGGGCGGCCTTTCGGCGCGCGCGATCGATCGACGCCTGATCCACGTCGTAGCCAAAAAAGCGGCTGCTCGGATAGGCCATCGCAACCGGGATGATACATTGCCCGGCGCCACACCCGACTTCAGCCGCTTCACCTCCGGCGAGCAGGCGCTGATGAATATCCGGGACCGCCGGAATCCATTGCTGAGCGACCCAAGTCTCGTATCCCGCGTGGAACATTCGCTCGATACCTTCGACGATATCGCTGCCGAAATCGGTGAACGGGACGCCGCCGCCATGCTCGAACGACTCCATCAGCTTGGCGAGCTGGCGATAACAGGCCACCGCGTACTGAAAAGCTCCGCCCATGAAGAAGGTGTTGTCCTCCCGCGCCAGCACCATCGCCTGCTCGGAGTTTAATTGAAAAGTTTCATCGGCGGGCTTGTAGTCGAGGTAGCCCGAGGCCGCCATGGTGGCGGCCCATTCGCGGACATAGCGCTCGCTCAGCCGGGTGCGTTCGGCGAGTTGCGGGGAGGTCATCGGCGTGCCGTCGGCCAAGGCCTTGAAGATGCCGAGACGATCGCCGATATACGCCAGGGCAACGGTCAGCGATGCACCGAAATCAACTCCGACCTGCCGCGTCAGCGCGGCGGCTTTTTTTCGATCCGGCGTGATATCATTCATGGCAGTGCGGACTGTAGCCAGCGCGGGCGTTCGCCGTCAAAGTCAAAAGCGGGCCTCGCGACCACCCCGCCGCAGTAACGCGTGAATTTTTCGTGAGCGCGGACCCCGCGATTATAGCCGAACGTGCCAGGTTTCTGGTATCAGTCAAACTGTCGCAGGTCATCCCAGAGGGACAATTGCCATGGAACCAATTCGTTACGTCGAAAGGCTCAACGCGCATTACCAGTCGCAAGGATTCCAACCCTACCGCTGGACCGTGAACGAGGACGCGCCACTTACGCGGCTGGGCAAGCCGCTCGGCGAATGCCGGATCGCGTTGCTGACCTCCGGCGGCGTTTCCCACCGCGATGCGCCGCCCTTCAATCCGCTCGCGCGCAACGATCTCAGGGTGGACGCGCTCGCGAGTGGCGTTTCGCCGCGATGTCTCGTCATCAATGACGCCTACTACAACCATTGCGACGCCGACCGCGATATCAACTGTATCTTCCCGCTCGAGCGCCTGCGCGAACTGGCCGCCGAAGGCATAATCGGCGCGGTCGCGCCAAATCATTACAGCGGCTTCATGGGCCGCATTTACACGCGGGCGGCGGTAACCGGCGAAGCCGCTCCTGCACTTGCCCGTCGGCTCCAAGAAGAGCAGGTCGACGCCGCCGCCCTGGTGCCCGCTTGACCGGTCGATCACCAGACCGTGGGTCTGGTCGCGCGGGTACTGGAAGCAGCAGGAATCCCGACCGTTGTGGTCTCAACCGCGCGTGATATCAGTGCCCAGGTCAAGGCGCCGCGCACGGTGTTTGCTAATTTCCCGATGGGCAATCCTTTCGGCCGCCCGCTCGATCGGGTCCGGCAGCGGGCGGTTTTGCTCGATGCGTTGCGGAGACTCGAGGACGCGCGACTTGGCGGCGAACTAATCGACCTGCCTTACGCATGGGGCGCGGAATTCAATCTCAATCTGGGTGATTACGGGCAGAGTGCGAATATTTGAGATTGGCGCGTGGTACGCGCTCCAGTTCGTTCGGTCGATTGAAACCATCCAGATCGGCAACACCGAGTCGCGCAAGAGGATAAGGATTCGATGGCCCTTAAGTTGAAGAAATCCGTCAAGGACTTACTGGCCGAGGCCAACGCCGAAGTCGCAACGGTCAGCGCGGAAGACGCTCTGAAATTGAAGGACGACCCCAACCTGGTCCTGGTCGATATACGCGATATCCGCGAACTCAATCGCGACGGCCGCATCCCCGGTGCGTTCCACGCCCCGCGCGGGATGCTGGAATTCTGGGTCGATCCCGAGAGCCCTTATTATAAGGATATCTTCGGCTCGGGCAAAAAATTTCTCTTCTTCTGAGCGGGCGGCGGACGCTCTGCGCTGGCAGCGCAGATCACTCAGCAGATGGGACTCGAACCGGTGTGTCATATGGGCGGCGGATTCCGTGCATGGAAAGCTGCGGGCGGTCCGGTGGAAGGTGGCGACCAAAAAGAGCCGTCCTAAGCTCACGCCAGTCGAAGCAGGTATGCCGCGCCGTTCGGTCCTGCCCGCCACCGTGTAAACGAGGTTTTTGGAGTAGTATCGCTGCGTCACCCGCGCGGGGCGGGCAGTGGCCCGCCAACTTCGCCGTCATCGAGGACGCACGCAGTGGATCACCGACGGCAGGGGTGAGGCGGCCGGGAACTGCTCGCCAACAACTTACGCCTCGTGACGTGGCCAGCAACCTCGGCGTATTCGTCCCGCACGCTCACCGCTGGGTTCCAGCTTCCGCTAATGCTCAGCGGGCCTTATTTTCCGGTTTCCGCGGCGCCCCCGGGAAGAGCATCCTGGCGATGTTAGAGAGTATGGTGTCGTTGGTGATCCCCATGACGACTCCGGCCCGGGCGTCGCGAAAATATCGATCGAAGGGCAGGCGGCGCGCGTAAGCTGTGCCCCCACCCAAGCCCATGATTTCGGCCGTGACGTGAACGGCCATTTCCGAGCAGGCCACCTTGGCCTGGGAACAAGCCAGAACGCTGGTGGGCTGCGCCCGATCGAAAGCGGAGGCCGCGGAATAAAGTAGCGCGCGCGCGCACTCGATCGCGACGCTGAGTTCAGCCATGCGGTGCCGGATCACCGGATTATCGATCCGCGGTTTGCTCTCGTCGTCGCCATACTCGAGGAACTGCTTCGCCTCGTCAAACGCCCCCGCCGCCACGCCCAGGTAGACCGCCGCATACGTGCTGGTGACCACCGGAAGAAACTTCCGTGCCTGGTCCTTCATCAAGGCATGTTCCTCGCCGACGAGGTTCGCCTTCGGCACAACGCCGTTGAAGATCACGGGACAACTATTGTTCCCGCGCATCCCAAGTCCGTCCCAGGGCGCATCGATTTTCCAGTCGATCTTGTCGCGCTCGACGATCAGCGCGCTCACTTTATCGGGGGTGGCATCCTTGCCAATCCGGCACAGGAAAAAGTGGTGCGTGGCGAAACTGGCTGAGGTGACATAGCTCTTGCGAATATTATCGAGGCGGTAGCCGTCGTCAATCGGGACTACTTGCGACATCGCATTGTTCTGGGCGAACGCGCCGCCACGGCCCGCGGCTTCGGAACCCGCCACCGTGTAAAGCGCGGTGCCTGCCACGATCGGCCGCACCATGCGGTCTATCTGGTCGGGTGTACCAATACGGGCGACCAGCTCAGATGCCTCAAGATGCATCTTGAAGCACAGCGACGTGGACGCGCATCGTTTTGCCAGCGCCTCTGTGACGAGCACGGTGGTCAGGAGATCTGCTTCCCGTCCTCCATGCTCGCGGGAAACGCGCAGACCCCAAAAGCCCGCTCGCTTGAGGGCTTCCAGACCGTCTAACGGGAATTGCCCGGTCCGATCGGTCTCCGCCGCTCGTGGTGCGAGATCGCGCTGCGCAATCTCCGCCGCGCGCTCGGTCCACTCATGTTGCTCATTGGTAAGAGGAAAGTAACCGTTTGCCATCCGTCGCCTCGCTACCGGTCGCCAAGGACGCTGGTAAAGTTGTCGAACCGATTAAAATTTCGTCAGGCCGTGGCGCGCGCCCTGAGCTGGCGCGAGTACTTCATCAGCAGCTTGAGGTCGTGGGGGCGCAGCGCAGTCTCGACCAACTCCTTGACGCCCGCGGCCGATTTGCCCTTGCGGTCCTCGATAAATTGTTTGACGTCGAACATCGTCGTTGCTCCGGTTAAGCCGGTCAAGCTGTGCGGCGGCCGTTTTCGCAGCCGGTCTGCCAGTGGGCCGAGCTTCGCGCGCGTTCTCAATTCCGGTCCTCGCCGAGCGACCGCCCCGGCTACTTTTCCGCCCGTCCTGCGCAACCGCGCAGCATTGCCAAGTCCTTGCGGAAACTCAACAACCGGTTGTATAGTTCGGGCTGTCGTATTTGTCAAATAAATTGACCGTTCGGCAACTGAAATCAGCGAAGCAAAACCAAGCGGTTGGGTGGCCTTGCGGAAACCCGTTTAGGATTTGGTTCGACTTCGCAGAACCAACCGTCTGACGTGACGCTGCACAGAAATATCCGCGGAGCAGGTTCGACATGGCCGAAAGTACGATTCGATATCATGATTCGGAAGCACTGGTGCAGACCGCATGGCTCGCGGCGCACCTTGACGACGCCAACTTGCGCATCTTCGATTGCACTACGCACCTGCTGCCGGCGGAGCCCGACACCGACGCGCCCTACCGCATCGTCAGCGGGAAGGCGGAGTATGACGCGGCACATATTCCCGGCGCGGGCTTTATCGATCTGCAAGGCGAGTTATCCGACAATACGACGAAGCTGCGCTTCATGTTGCCATCGGCGGAGCAGTTCGCCGCGGCCATGTCACGCCGCGGAGTTGGCAATGGCACGCGCGTTGTTCTGTACAGTGCCGACGGCATCATGTGGGCGACCCGCGTGTGGTGGATGCTGCGGGCGTTCGGCTTCGATAACGCTGCGATTCTCGATGGCGGATGGGAGAAGTGGCAGGCCGAGGGCCGGCCGGTTTCCACTGCACCGTGTGCCTATACGCCGGCCAAGTTTGTCGCGCGGCCGCAGCCAGAGCTCTTCGTGGGTAAGGAGCAGGTGCGGGCGGCGCTCGCGGATACCGGCACCGTGATCGTGAACGCTCTCCCTTCCGAGCTTCATCGCGGGGCGGGGCCAAGCCGCTATGGCCGGCCCGGGCGGATTCCCGGCAGTGTGAATGTGCCGGCCGGCAGGTTACTCGATCGCAATACAAAGACCTTTGTGCCGTTGGCCGACGCGAGCGCAAAGTTCAGCGCGGCGGGCGTCGAGAGTTCCAGGAACATCATCTGTTACTGCGGCGGCGGGATTTCCGCCACGGTCGATTTGTTTATGTTGTATCAGCTCGGATACAAGCACCTCACGCTCTACGATGGTTCGATGGGCGAGTGGGCCGGCGACCACTCGCTGCCGATTGAGATCGATTAGGGTTGCGCCGGGCGCATGCCGCGATGTGAATCGCGCAAAGCCGATGCATTCTCGGTCGTCAGGCCGAAACTTTATTCAGCGAGTAGTCAATGATCAATCTAGTACCGATCGAAAAGGTCGAGATTCATGTTCTGGTCGACAACGCGACGGATAGCCTTTCGACCATTCCCAAGCACGCCGAATCCGAGTTCGCCTATCTCGAACGCAATGGAATGCAGGAACTCTCGGGCGATTGCCTGTGCTGCGCGTGTCATGGTTTTTCCCTGTTAATCACGGCGACTCGCGGCGGACAACGCCATACGGTGCTCTTCGATGCGGGGCCGGAAGAGTATGCGTTCGAACGCAATTCCACCCGGCTGGGCGTGGATTTGGGCGCAGTCGAAAGTATCGTGCTTTCACATGGACATTGGGATCATTCCGGCGGAATGCTCAAAGCCCTGGATCTTATTCGCGGCCGCAACGGAGGGCGCACGATTCCGTATTTTGCTCACCCCGGGATGTTCCGGTCACGCGCGCGGCGAGTGCCCAATGGGGCCATGTCCCCGATGAAGGATGTTCCAGGTATCCAGGCGCTGACGGCGCGTGGCGCGGAGGTCAACTGTACCCGCGAGCCCCTGGTCCTCATCGATAATATGTTTTTTCTCAGTGGTGAGATCCCGCGCGTGACACCATTCGAGCGCGGCCTGCCGGGACATTTTCAAAAGACCGAAGCCGGCGAATGGGCGCCCGACCCGTGGTTGATCGATGAGCGATTCCTGATGGTCAACGTCGCGGGCAAGGGATTGGTGGTGTTCACGGCCTGCTCGCATGCGGGATTGGTCAATGTGCTGACACACGCGCGTAATATCTCTTCCGGAGATCCGCTCTATGCCGTCGTGGGCGGGTTCCATCTCGCCGGCCCCAACGAAAAAATCATTCCTGAGACGGTTCAGGCCGTGCAGGAATTCAAACTGTCCACCATTGCCGCCGGGCACTGCACCGGATGGCGCGCGGTCCGGGCATTTGCCGACGCCGTCGGCGAGTCGGTGCTGGACCCTTCCGTAGTCGGCAAGCGTTACACTTTCTGAGCGGCGGCAGTCGGCGCGCGAACTGGGCGCGCGCGGCGCATGAAATCAACCTGGAATAATTTGCCCGCAACTCTTTAGAGGTAGCCAATAAAGATGTCTCAACCCAACCGTGTCTGTGCGCTCCATCTGCCCGAACTTGAACGGGCGAAGCTTAATCCCGACACCCAGAAATATTTTGCCAAGTGCGACGAGAAGCTCGGATTCGTGCCCAACGTCTTGCGCGCCTATAGCTTCAATGCGGACAAGCTGACCAACTTCATGGCGATGTATAACGAGCTCATGCTCGGGCCGTCAGGACTGAGTAAGCTTGAGCGCGAAATGGTTGCGGTCGTCGCCTCTTCCATCAATCATTGTTTTTACTGCCTGACGGCGCACGGCGCCGCAGTGCGCCAGCTTTCGGGCGCCCCCGCGCTGGGCGAGCTGATGGTAATGAACTATCGTGCCGCCGAACTTTCACCGCGCCAGCGTGCAATGCTGGACTTCGCCGCCAAACTCACCGAATCGCCCGATAAGATGGTCGAGGCGGATCGCCAGGCGCTGCGCAACGCCGGATTCAGCGACGCCGATATCTGGGACCTTGCCGCGGTCACGTCATTCTTCAATATGTCCAATCGCCTCGCGGCGGCCACAGACATGATGCCTAACCCCGAATACCATGGCCTTGCTCGCTAGCGCGTTGGGTTAGTATGAAACTCGGTGAAGTGGGCGGATCAAGGGTCGGCACAACAAACGTTCAAGATGCAGCTGGGGTGAGCGGCACTTCGCAATCTGGGACCGGTGTAAGAGGGTTGTCCGATACCGGCGCCGGCGTGAATGCCGAGGCCATTAGTGGCGTGGCGTTCAGAGCGACCAGTGCAAACAACTTCGCCATATATGCTACCAGTCAAGATGCAGACACCATCAACGCTACGGCCAATTCGGCAGGACATGCAGGGGTCTCCGCCAATAACAGCAACACCAGTGGTGGCTTCGGAGTCTGGGCGAAAGCGCGAACAGCCGGACACTTTGAAAGCAGTCTCGGCTACTGCGTTGAGGCCATGGGCACGGCGGATATCGATGCGATCGATTCGACCACCTCCTCGCCCAACCACGCGGCGCTTGCAGGGCATAATAACGGAGGCGGCTTCGGACTCTGGGTAGCCAGCGATACCAAGACCGGTCAAGTGGGTGGCATCGGCATTTATGCTAGGGGCGCAACGCATGCGGCTCAGTTCGATGGCCACATCCAACACAATGGCGATGTGCACCACGCTGGCACAGTCTACGCCAAGACGGACGTCGTCCTTGGCTCTGATTGCGTCGAGGATTTCGAAATAGACTCGGCCACCGACGTCGAGCCGGGCACCTAATGGTCTTAACGGATAACGGCGACTTGGAAGCAAGTCAGAAAGCCTACGACAAAAAGGTGGCAGGAGTAATTTGGGGGCAGGAGATTATAAGCCTGGTCTCATTCTCGGCAGAGACAGTTCATCGCGGCAACGGATGCCACTCGCGTTGGTCGGAAAAGTGTATTGCAAGGCCGACGCACAGTACGGGCCGATAAAGGTCGGCGATCTGCTCACAACCTCTCCTACGGCCGGCCATGCAATGCGAGCCGTAGACCCATTGAGGGCATTCGGCGCGGTCGTTGGCAAGGCTTTGCGGCCGCTTACAATGGGGACCGGTCTGATTCCAATTCTCATCGCCTTGCAGTGAAACGCACGGGGATGCCGGAGGCCAGACATGGCCGACTTTACGATCAGTTTTATAAGCATCAAGCAGATGACCGACACGTCACCCAACATGCAAGGTCCAGATCCTCTTCCAAATCACAGGTCCGCACACCGGCATCGATTTGGTGCAGGTGTACGCGATCCCCGCCCACGACCTCCTCGAATCGCCTGCCGCCGAGCTCTGCCGGACGCGGTATCTCACCGCCACGCCTTCGAGCGTTTCACCCGGCGCGCGTACCTTCTCGATGTCGAAGGTAAAGAAATCGTCGAGGTCGACGACTTGAGCGGCTATGAGATCAGAGGTGGCCGCCGCCTCGTTGTCGCGGCGAACGAGGTCCATGTCTTTCGTGGTCCGCGTGCGTTCTCCCAACCGGAAGTCGAGGGCCAGCGCTCCCTTGAGAACCCAGCGGCCTGGCGCAGCAATGGCAAGGCGCACGAAGAGGCGGTCGAAGACGACGGCCTTTCGCAGATGTCGCCCCTCGATAACTTGTCGAACAAGGCGCTCGACTCGACCTCCACGGGTCTTTGCAACGCCGAGAAGTTTTGATTCGGTTGCTGCCATGCCTCGGTCGAGTGCTTGGCTGACTGCTGCCATTTTCTGCTCTGGGGCGATTCCCGCCTGGGCCGCATCTATGATAGGGCGGGCTGGTGCGGTCACTCGGATTCCGTCGCGGACCACGACGTCGGACTTTCCAAGGCGCCGCGTCGTCGTGTGTATCGCGACCCCCGGAGATGCGGAGCGATAACGCCTCACTCGGGGGACGGTGAGATGAACGACCTCGGGCACCACGTCGGAAAGCCCGAGGATGTCGAGCGCGCTGTCATGTGACACTACGGCCACTTCTCTTCCCGTCACAAGCCACCCGGCGACTACGTCCTCGCGTGGTGGACCCGGAGGAAGCGACCGGACTTGGCGTGATGGGCGAGCAGCGCCTTGCTGAAACCGCATGCTCGCGCCTGAGCCGCCGTAAAGTATCCACCCTGCTCGGGGGGCAGACCACTCGAACGTCGAGGCATCAAGAAATTACCAGAACGGCACGATGTCGGGTGCGCCATCAGCGCTCTGCGGACGAACAAAAACTCTTGGACGCGATCGCGGCCAGCCGCTCACCCGCACTACTTCCTCTGTTCATACTCGCCATAGATACGGGCCTGCGCTTCCGAATTGAGATCGCTCACCCGGAGCGATCTTTCGATTGGCGAATGGAAAAAGGCTTGGCGGCTTGCGTTCGAGGAAGCTGGAGTCCGGTACCGCTGGCACGATTGTCGGCACTCCTTCATTTCGCGCCTTGCCGAGAATCCTCACGTCAGCGAGGAAACCATCAAGTCACTAGCCGGCCATGTCAGCAAGCGGATGCTGGAGCGGTACAGTCACATCAGGACCCAGGCCAAGCGCGATGCGATCGCAGTCCTGGACGGACGAAATTCTGACCTTGCGTGGGCACATGATTGGGCACAGTCCACGGCCCAAGTCCGGATGAACAGCAAAAAGTCCTTGATTTTATTGGTGGGCGGTGCTGGGATCGAACCAGCGACCCTCGGCTTGTAAGGCCGATGCTCTACCGCTGAGCTAACCGCCCCATAAGCGCGAGGAACTTGATTTGCCTGTTCGAGCAAAGGCGCCGTTTCGAATCTGCCGCGCAACAGCGGATAATCCGGGGCTCCGAGAATTAGAGCTGGCTCGTGGCTTATACGGTGGTTGCGCCCGTGTCCGAACCGCCCTCGGCGAGGCCTTCGTTGAGCGAGTCCTTCAATTGCTTGCCGGCGCGGAACTTTGCCGTGCGGCTGGCTGAGATCTGAATCGATTCGCCGGTTTTCGGATTACGCCCGACCCGCGCCTCACGAGCCGCGATCGCGAATGTTCCGAAGCCGGAGATATTCACCCGATCGCCCTGTTTGAGCGCGTTGACGATATCGTCGAGCAGGACGTTGAGCACGCGCTCCGCATCGCCCTTGTTCAGCCCAATCTTGTTGGACAATCCCTCTATCAGCTCGGCCTTCGTCATTTGGCCTTTCCCCCGACCCTTACCCAGCCTTGATAGACGCGTCCGCCGGAGCTTGCCGGCGGACGCGCGCTTTTCCGTTCCTTAGGAGAGATTGGTCGATACCGCAGAGTCGTCCTCTTCGCCGGGCTCGTCCATCTGATCCTTGCTTCCCACCGTAGCGCTGAAGTCGAGCGGCCTCGGCTTGAAGAAGGCCTCGGGATCGCTCAGCACCAGGGCGTGTCGCAGGACCTCGTCCATGTGCTCGACCGGGATGAGCGTCACGGTCTTGAGGACCGGCCCCGGAATCTCTTCCATATCCTTGGCGTTTTCCTTTGGTATCAGCACCGTGCGGATTCCGCCGCGATGGGCCGCGAGGATCTTTTCCTTGAGTCCGCCGATAGGCAACACGCGCCCGCGCAGCGTTATCTCGCCGGTCATCGCAAGGTCGTTGCGCACGCTCACCCGGCATAGCGCGGAGACCAGCGCGGTCGCCAGCGTGATTCCGGCCGAAGGGCCATCCTTGGGCGTCGCACCCTCGGGAATATGAATGTGGATGTCGATCTTCTGGTAGAAGGTCGAATCGAGGCCCAGCGTCTCGGCTCGCGATCGGACGTAGGAAAGCGCCGCCTGCGCGCTCTCCTGCATCACTTCGCCGAGCTGGCCGGTGACGGTCAACTTGCCCCGCCCGGGAACTATCGTAACCTCGACGCTCAAGAGCTCGCCGCCCATCTCGGTCCATGCAAGTCCGGTCGCGACGCCAATCTGCGGCTGCGTCTCCGCAATTCCGTAGCGGAAGCGTGCCGGTCCGAGATACTTGGCCAGGCTCGTAACGCTCATCTTGACGTGCGCATTGCGGTCGGTCTTGACCACTTCGACCGCGACCTTGCGGCAGATCGAAGCGATTTCGCGCTCCAGGTTGCGGACTCCGGCTTCGCGCGTGTAGTGGCGGATTATCCCCAGCAGCGATTGATCCGAGAACTCGATATTCTCTTCCCGAAGCCCGTTGGCCTCGCGCTGCTTGCGCACCAGGTAGCGCTTGGCAATGTTGAGCTTTTCGGTCTCCGTGTAGCCCGGAATCCGGATTATCTCCATCCTGTCCTGCAGCGGACGCGGAATTCGATCGAGCGTGTTGGCGGTCGTGACGAACATCACTTTCGACAGATCGTAATCGCAATCAAGGTAATGATCGTTGAAGTTGCAGTTCTGCTCGGGATCGAGCACTTCGAGCAGCGCCGACGACGGATCGCCGCGGAAGTCGGTCGACATTTTGTCGACTTCGTCGAGCAGCAGCACGGGATTCCCCGAGGTCGCCTTGCGCATGCTCTGGATCACCTTGCCCGGCAGCGCCCCGATATAGGTGCGCCGATGGCCCCGGATTTCGGCTTCGTCGCGCACGCCGCCCAGCGATACACGGACGAACTTGCGCCCGGTCGCACGCGCGATCGACTTGCCGAGCGAAGTCTTGCCCACTCCCGGCGGACCCACCAGGCACAGAATCGGACCTTTCAACTGGCCGACCAGCGTCTGCACCGCCAGGTACTCGAGGATGCGCTGCTTGACCTTGTCGAGGCCGTAATGATCCTCCTCGAGGATTCGTTCCGCCTCCTTGATATCGAGCTTGTCCTCGGTGTACTCGAACCACGGCAGCGCGAGGAACCAGTCGAGGTAGTTGCGCACCACGGTCGCCTCGGCCGACATCGGCGACATCATCTTGAGCTTTTTGATCTCGCGCTCGCACTTCTCGCGCGCTTCGGCCGGCATCTTCTTCTGCCGCAGTTTCTCTTCCAACT
>Ga0307373_10006417_pt1 | contig 18740 bp, 19 predicted proteins | sample OX2MG_FD_202534 | JGI IMG/M metagenome (GOLD analysis project Ga0307373, IMG submission 202534) | Soil microbial communities from Risofladan, Vaasa, Finland - OX-2 | ecosystem: Environmental > Terrestrial > Soil > Coastal area > Acid sulfate soil | place: Finland: Risofladan, Vaasa | collected...
CGGATTGTCACCGAGTTCCTGACCCGGTAGAGGCCACGGCCCCGGTTCACAACCATTCGCCGGCGACCTGCTCCAACCAGTCGCGCCATTGCCCGACATCCCAAGGGTTGCGCGAATCCTCGGCCGACGTGCTCCCCGGGTCGGTGTTGCGCCTGCCGAACAGCTGGTTCCAGATGTCCGCGGCGCAGCGGCGTACCAGCGGGACCATCCGGCTCACGTCCATCTTGTGCACCGGACCGCTCACCGATACTGCCGCGATCGCCCTTCCCGATCCTCTGATCGGTGCGGCGACGCAGCGCGTGCCGGGGACGTTCTCCTCGGTTTCGAGGGCCCAGTGCGCGGTCCGTACCGTGCCAAGCTCCTGGCGGAACAGCTCCGGGACGACGATCGTGCGCCCGGTCCGGCGTTCGAGTCCTTTGCTGATGACCTCGTCGACCACCTTGTCCGTCGAGAAGGCCAGGAGCACCTTGCCGGCTGCCGTGCAGTGCGCCGGCATCCTGCCGCCGACCCGGGTCGGCAACGAGGGGGCCCCGTGCCCCCAGAGCTTCTCCAATATGACGACCTCTCCGCCCTCCAGGATGCTGAGGTGCACCGAGTGGTGGGTCGCCGCCTGGAGGTCCTGGAGGTAGGGGAGGGCCCGTTCCCTCATGTTGGCCCTGGTGTGGACCAGGCCGCCGACCTCGAAGAAGCGGATTCCGAGGCGGTATCCCGTGGTCGTCCTCTCCAGCCAGCGGAGGTCGACCAGCTGGTCGGCCATGCGGTGGACGGTCGACTTCGGGAGCCCGGTGCGCTCCGTCATCTGGCTGAGAGTCAGCGTCGGCGAGCGGGCGTCGAACGCATCGATGATCGCTGAAATACGCTCCGCTACGGATTCGCGGTGGGTGCGCTCGTCCTCGTGCGCTTCAGCCTTCGTCGTGCGACCTTCGCCCCCCACATCCAGCGCCACGGCACAAGCGTACCGCTGGGTGGGAGGGCGATGACCTCAGGTTTCGGCGATGTCAGCCACCGGCGCTATCACCTTCTCGGCGTAGCGGTTGAGGGCATCCACCTTCTGCTGCAACGTCTCGGTGTCAGCCTCGCGGCCGTAGGGGTTGAACGAACTGAACCCGCCGACCGCGTGCGTGACCCCGAGGTCGGCGAGGCGCCTGACGCCGTCGGCAGTGAAGGCGTCCATAGAGATCGCATGCACGGAAAAAGGTAGGTGGTCGCGCTCGTAACGTTTGCGGAGCTCCCTAAGGCTGGACATGGCAATCGCCAGCTCGTCCGTCGACATGCCGGCGGGAAGCCAACCGTCGCCCAGACGCGCCGCACGTTCGAGACTGCGCTGCGAGTGCCCCCCGATGAGGATGGGCACCCGGGCACCGGGGTTGAGGCGGATGGAGCGGAAGTCGTAGAACTCCCCGTGGTGCTCGACGTACTCGCCGCTGGACAGGGCGGCGACGATCTCGATGCACTCCTCGAACCGGCGGCCCCGACCCTCCCATGGGACGCCGCAGACCTCGTAGTCGTCAGGCCAGGGGCTGATCCCGACACCGAGATCGAATCGTCCTCCGGTGATCGCCGCCAGCGACGTGACCTCCTTGGCGAATATCACCGGGTTGCGTATCGGCAGCTTCAGCACCGCGGTGTGGAAGCGGATCTTCGTGGTCACGGCCCCCATGGCCGCAGCGCAGATGAGCGGTTCGATGAAGGCCTTGTTCTCGAGGAACTCACGGGAGCCGTCGGGTGTGTACGGGTAGGTCGAGTCGGATTCGCGGGGGTAGCAGATGCTGTCGGCGAGCCCGATGCTGTGGAAGCCGGCCTCCTCGGCGGCCTGCGCCAGGGGCGCGTAGTACGACGGGTCGATCATCGAGTACATCGTCGTGAACCGCATGGTCCGGCACAGTAGGCCCGCCCGCGCCGTGCCTACCGATGGTCACGTCTCGCTGGCCGGAACAGGCCGTTGGTGGGGTGCATGCGGATGGGCCATCCTGGGACGGTGCCCGGGATGACCCCTGACCAGCGAGAACAGGCCGCGGAGGCCCTCTGGAACGCCGAGCGCGAACGGGAGCCAATCGGGCCGCTGACCCTCGATCACCCGGGCATGGACGTGGTCGACGCATACGAGATCCAGCTGATCAACATCCGCAAGCGGCTCGCGGAGGGACGCCTGATCAGGGGACACAAGGTCGGGCTCTCCTCGAAGGCCATGCAGGAGATGATGGGCGTCGACGAGCCGGACTACGGGCACCTGCTCGACGACATGTTCGTCTTCGAGGACGACGAGGTCGACACCGCGTCGCTCTGCTACCCCAGGGTCGAGGTCGAGGTCGGGTTCATCCTCGGTTCGTCTCTCCCGGCTCCGGGATGCAACGCGGCGGATGTGTTGCGCGCCACGGAGTACATAGTCCCGGCCATCGAGATCATCGACTCGCGGATACGGGATTGGAAGATCTCGCTGTGTGACACGATCGCCGACAACGCATCGTCGTGCAGGGTCGTGCTCGGTGCCCGTGCCACCCGCATCGATCAGGTCGACCTCAGGACCGTCGGCGCGACGCTGCGCCGCAATGGCACCGTCATCGCGACCGGCAGCAGCGGGGCTGTGCTCGGCAACCCGGTCACGGCAGTGGCGTGGCTCGCCAACAAGGTTCACGCCTTCGGCGTGCGCCTCGAGGCCGGGCACGTCGTGCTGCCCGGCTCGTGCACCCGCGCGTACGACGTGGCCACTGGGGACAACATTCGTGCCGACTTCGACACGCTCGGCGGGGTGTCGATCAACTTCAAATGAGAGACGGAGGCGAACTATGGCGAAGGTGACGGCGGCGATCGTCGGTTCGGGAAACATCGGTACCGACCTGCTGTACAAACTGCTTCGCTCGGACTGGATCGAGCCCCGCTACATGGTCGGGGTGGACCCCGAGTCACGGGGTCTGGCGGACGCCCGCCACCTGGGCCTCGAGGCATCTCACGAAGGCGTCGACTGGCTCCTCGGCCAGCCGGAACTTCCGCAGATCGTGTTCGAGGCGACCTCCGCCTACGTGCACCGCGCCAACGCCACCCGCTACCACGACGCGGGGATCCGGGCGATCGATCTCACGCCGGCGGCCATCGGTCCGTTCGTGATACCGCCGGTGAACCTGGTCGAGCACATCAACGAGGCGAACATCAACATGGTCACCTGCGGCGGGCAGGCCACCATCCCGATGGTCCACGCGGTGTCGCGGGTCGTCGACGTCGACTACGCCGAGATCGTCGCCACGGTGTCGTCGGTGTCGGCGGGACCGGGAACGCGTCAGAACATCGACGAGTTCACCCGCACGACCTCACGTGCCGTCGAGGTCCTCGGCGGGGCGGCGCGCGGAAAGGCGATCATCGTCCTCAACCCGGCAGATCCGCCGATCATGATGCGCGACACGATCTTCTGCTCGCTGCCGGCGGCCGCGGACCACGACAAGGTCGACCGCTCGGTGCGCCAGATGGTCGAATCGGTACAGGCTTACGTGCCCGGCTACAGGATGCGAAGCGACCCGCAGTTCGACGAGGTCCCCGACGGGAAAGGCGGAACCACCGGCCGGGTGGCGATCTTCGTGGAGGTGGAAGGCGCCGGCGACTTCCTGCCGCCATACGCGGGGAACCTGGACATCATGACGGCCGCTGCGGCGAAGGTCGGCGACGAGATCGCCCGCCACATCTCATCGGGAGAATAGAGCGATGCCCTACTCCGACACACTCGACATCCGCGTCACCGACACATCCCTTCGCGACGGGTCGCACGCCAAGCGCCACCAGTTCACCGAGGACGACGTGATCACGATCGTGGAAGCACTCGACGCAGCGGGCGTCCCCGTGATCGAAGTGACGCATGGCGACGGGCTGGGGGGCAGCTCGTTCAACTACGGCTTCTCGCTCGTCGACGAACGCAAGTTGATGAAGGCCGCCGTCGCGACGGCAAAGAAGGCGAAGATCGCTGCGCTGATGCTCCCCGGAGTGGGCACCAAGGACGACATCACGGCCGTAGCCGAGCTCGGCATCTCGGTGATCCGCATCGCGACGCACTGCACCGAAGCGGACGTGTCCGAGCAGCACTTCGGCCTGGCACGCGAGATCGGCCTGGAGACGGTCGGGTTCTTGATGATGGCCCACAGCCAGCCGCCGGAGATCCTCGCCAAGCAGGCTCGGATCATGGTCGACGCGGGGTGCCAGTGCGTCTACGTCGTGGACTCCGCCGGCGCCATGGTCATGGAGGACGCCTCCGACCGGGTGGCCGCGCTGGTGGCCGAGATCGGCTCGGAGGCCCAGGTTGGGTTCCACGGGCACGAGAACCTGTCGTTGTCGGTCGCCAACACCGTTCTCGCCGTTCGTGCCGGTGCGGTCCAGGTCGACGGCTCCACGCGCCGCTTCGGCGCCGGCGCCGGCAACACGAGCGTCGAAGCGATGGCGGCCGTGTTCGAGCGCCTCGGCATCCGCACGGGAATCGACGTCCTGGCGATCATCGACGCCGCCGAGGACGTCGTGCGGCCGGTCATGGACGGCGAGTGCACCCTGGATCGCCTCGCCCTCATCATGGGTTACGCCGGCGTGTACTCCAGCTTCTTGAAGCACGCCTACCGCGCCGCCGACCGCTACGGCGTTTCAGGCGCAGAGATACTCCTCGAGTGCGGCCGCCAGGGGCTGGTCGGCGGGCAGGAGGACCAGATCATCCAGATCGCCGCGGAGCTCGCGAAGCAAGCGTCGTAGGGTTGATCGGGCAGGGATCCGGCGTGGTCGACTAGTTGACCATGCGGTCGGCGCCGCCCCAGTACTGAGCCCGCAGCGCCTTCTTGTCCGGCTTGCCGAGCGGGCTGACCGGGATGGCGTCCACGAAGTCGACGGTCTTGGGAGCGGACACCGGACCCTTGCGGTCCTTTGCGAGCGCTATGAGCTCGGAATCGGCCACTTCGCTCCCCGGCTTGCGGACGACCACCGCCTTCACCGCCTCACCCCACTTGTCATCGGGAACGCCGATGACAGCGGCAGCGGACACGGAGGGGTGCGACGAGAGGACGTCCTCGATCTCCCGGGGGAAGACGTTGAACCCTCCGGTCACGATCATGTCCTTCTTGCGGTCGACGATCGTGAGGAAGCCCTCCTCGTCAGCACGGGCGACGTCGCCTGTGTGCAGCCAGCCGAACCTCAGGGCTTCGGCCGTCTGCTCAGGCTTGTTGAGGTACTCCTTCATCACGAGGGGGCCGCGAACGCAGATCTCGCCAGGGTCGCCCTGGGCGACCTCCTGGCCTTCGTCGTCGAGCAGCGCGACGTCGAGCCACGGAACGGGGCGACCGCAGGTGGAGAGTCGCTCCCTGTCGCCCGGGGTGTGCTCCTCGGTTCGCAACACCGTGATGGTCATGGGGCACTCAGCCTGCCCGTAGTACTGGAAGAAGATCCGGCCGAGTAGGTCGATGCCCTCGTCGAGACGGGTCGGCGACATGGCAGCGGCGCCGTAGTAGAGCATCTGCAGGCTCGACAGATCGGACGTCGCAGTCTTGGGGTGGTCGAGCAGCACGTAGATCATCGTCGGAACCAGCATGGTTGCGGTGATGCGGTGCTTCTCGATGGTGTCGAGCACCCTCTCGGGGTCGAAGTGGGGGAGGACGTAGAGCGAGCCGCCGCGCAGCAGTGTCGGCACGAAGAAAGCTGCGCCAGCGTGGCTGAGCGGCGTGCAGCAGAGGAACTTCAACTCGTCCGGCCACTGCCACTCGGCCATTTGGATCGTCGTCATGGTCGACATGCTCCGGTAGGTGCCGACCACACCCTTGGGCCGGCCCGTGGTGCCCCCCGTGTAGGCGATCGAATAGGGCGCGTCGGGTGCTGCGCCGGCGGGGCGCAGGGTGCGGGTACCGAAGCGGGCAGCCGCCGTCGGGACGTCCTCCGCGGCATCGGTCGGTGCCAGAGCGATAACCCGCTTGAGTCCCGGGACCTTCTCCTTGAGGGCCATGGCCCTCTCCTCGTAGGTGGAGGGGTCGTAGAACAAGGTTTCGATACCGGCGTCCTCGAGGATGTAAGAGTGGTCGTCGAGCGAGCCCATCGGGTGCAGGGCAGTGCCGCGGCAGCCGGCCACCATCCCGGCCCCGATGGCGAAGAGGACCTCGGGACGGTTCGCTGCGAGCGTCGCCGTGGGGCTCCCCTGAGTGATCCCCCATGCCTCGTACGCCTGGACCCACCTGCTGATCTCATCTGACATCTCGGCGGACGTGAGCACCCGGTCACCGAGGTAGACGGCTGGCTTGGACGGGTTCCGCTTCAATCCTCGAACCAGCAGATCGCCGCCGTAAGCGGGGCGGTGAAGATCGTCGGTTGCCGGTGCCATCGCCGTGGGTCCCCCTCGGTGTCGTCGTCTAGGCTAGAAGCTTATTCTTGTTCTTGAAGAGGCCACCACCGCGCAGACGATCCCGGCGCTCCTAGAAGCGGTCGCCGCCGCGTACCCCGAAGCCGAAGCGGTCGTCGAGGGTCAGGCCAGGATCACCTACCGCGAACTGGCGGAGCTCGCCATGGATGCCGCCGGCGCTCTGGTCTCCTGCGGGGTCGAGCCCGGCGACAACGTCGCGATCTGGGCCCCCAACTCCGCGAACTGGATAGTGGCCATGCTCGGGATCGCATGCGCCGGCTGTGTCCTCGTGCCGCTCAACACCCGGTACCAGGGTCCCGAGGCCGCTCATATCCTCAACCGCAGCAGGGCCAAGCTGCTCATCACGGTCAGCGACTTCCTCGGGCGCGACTACCGGGCCACTCTCGAAGGAGAACAGCTGCCGCACCTGCGCCGGACGGTCGATCTGGTGACCGAGTGGAGCTCGCTTCTCGAGTCCGGCCGGAAACGCGCAGCGGCCAGCGAGGCACGCCGGCGCGCGGCGGCGGTCCAACCCGGCGACACGTCCGACCTCATGTTCACCTCCGGTACGACGGGCGCCCCGAAGGGAGTCCCCCTCAAGCACGGCGCGACGATCCGTTCGTACCGCTACTACGCGCAGAACCTGGGCATCACCTTCGGGGATCGCTACCTGCTGTCCAACCCGCTGTTCCACACGTTCGGGTCCAAGGCGGGACTCGTGGCGGCGATGACAGCCGGGGCGACTCTGTTCCCCGTGCCGGTGTTCGACGCGTCGAGCGCGGCGGAGCTGATCGCGCGCGAACGCATCACCGTCTTCCCCGGGCCACCCACCGTCTACCACTCGCTGCTGGCGCTCCCGCCGGAGCGAAGGGAGCAGCTGCGGTCACTGCGCTTGGCCGTAACCGGGGCGGCCGCGGTCCCCGTGGAGCTGCTGCGGCGAATGCGCGAGGAGCTCGGGTTCGACGTCGTCCTCACAGCTTACGGGCTGACCGAGACGACCGGCCTCGTGACGATGTGCCGTGCCGGCGACCCTCCCGAGGTGGTGTCGGCTACATCAGGCCGGGCGATACCGGGGGTCGAGGTGCGCACAGTCGACGCGCAGGGGCGACCGACGCCGATGGGCGAGGCCGGTGAGATCGTCGTACGCGGTTACCCGGTTACGGAGGGCTACTTCGAGGACGAGGCGGCCACTGCGGAGACGATCGACACCGACGGGTGGCTGCACACCGGCGACGTGGGGATGCTGGACGGCGACGGCGGGCTGAAGATCACCGACCGGATGAAGGACATGTTCATCGTCGGCGGGTTCAACGCGTATCCGGCGGAGATCGAGGCAGCTCTCATGGAGTTCCCCGGTGTGGCGCAGGTAGCTGTGGTCGGCGTGCCGGACCAACGACTCGGGGAGGTCGGTCTGGCCTTCGTCGTGCCGAGGCCCGGTGAGACGGTCGTCGCCGACGCGCTCATCGACTTTGCCCGTGGACGCATGGCGAACTTCAAGGTGCCGAGGCGCGTCGAGATAGTCGCGGCGTTGCCCTTGAACGCCAGCGGGAAGGTCCTGAAGAACGTGCTGCGCCAGAAGGCGCTAGAGGAGAGAGGTGTGCTGTCTTGATCTGCGAGGGAAGGGTCGTGATCGTCACCGGTGCGGGCCGCGGCATCGGGAGAGCCCATGCCTTGGAGTTCGCCCGGCAAGGCGCTGCCGTCGTGGTCAACGACTTCGGCACGGCCCTCGACGGCGCCGGCGCGTCAGCCACGCCAGCGGAGCAGGTGGTCGAGGAGATCAGGTCTTCCGGAGGGAAGGCCGTCGCCAACTTCGACGACGTAGCTGACTGGGAGGGTTCCAAGCGGATCGTTGCCAGCGCGCTCGAGTCGTTTGGCCGGCTCGATGCCGTGGTCAACAACGCAGGATTCGTGCGGGACCGGATGTTCGCGAACGCCACGGAGGACGAGTGGGACGCCGTGGTGAGAGTCCACCTGAAGGGGCATTTCTGCGTCGCGCGCCGGGCTGTCGCGCACTGGCGTGACGAGGCGAAGGCAGGCCGGGGCAACGACGCAAGGATCATCAACACCTCGTCCGGTGCCGGTCTGCTCGGGAGCGTCGGGCAGTCCGCGTATTCCGCTGCAAAGGGAGGCATCCTGTCGCTCACCCTGGTGCAAGCGGCGGAGCTCGGCCGGTATGGAGTGACCGCGAACGCGATCGCTCCCGCCGCGCGCACCCGCATGACCGAAGACGTGTTCACCGAGACGATGAAGGCTCCAGAGCCCGGTGCCTTCGACGAGATGGCCCCGGACAACGTCTCGCCGCTGGTGGTCTGGCTCGGCTCGGCCGAGTCCGCGTGGGTGACAGGGCGGGTCTTCGAGGTCGAAGGCGGCCGAATCGGTGTGGCGGACGGTTGGCAGCACGGGCCCACCTTCGACAAGGCGGCGCGGTGGGAGCCTGGCGAGGTCGGAGCGGTTGTCAAGGATCTGCTGGCGGAAGCTCCTCCGCCGGCGCCGGTCTACGGCGCGGCACCCCCGCAGGGGTCGAAGCCTTGAGCGACACGGGTCTGGCGAAGCAGCCGGAGTACGTGTCCGGCCACGGGCTGCTCGATTCGAAGGTGGTCGTCGTGACCGCCGCGGCGGGCACGGGCATCGGGTTCGCTACCGCCAGACGCTGTGTGGAGGAAGGCGCCACTGTCGTGGTGAGCGATGCGCACGAACGCCGTCTGAGCGAGGCGGCGGATCAGTTGGCCGCTATGGCCGGGGAGCGCCCTCTGGCGATCCCTTGCGACGTAACCGACGAGGCCCAGGTGCAGGCACTCTTCGCGGCCGCAGTTGCCCGCCATGGCGGCATCGACGTGCTGGTCAACAACGCCGGCCTCGGGGGGACCGCGGACCTTGTCGACATGACCGACGAGCAGTGGGGCAAGGTCGTCGATGTGACCTTGAACGGCACGTTCCGCTGCACCCGCGCCGCCCTGCGCCACATGCGCGAACGCGGCGAAGGTGTGATCGTCAACAACGCGTCGGTGTTGGGGTGGCGCGCTCAGCAAGGGCAGGCCCACTATGCCGCGGCGAAGGCCGGTGTGATGGCTCTGACCCGGTGCGCTGCCACCGAGGCCGCGCCTTACGGGGTCCGTGTGAACGCGGTGGCACCGAGTCTCGCCATGCACCCGTTTCTCGCGAAGGTGACCACCGAGGAGCTGCTCGAAGAGCTGAAGTCGCGGGAGGCATTCGGTCGCGCGGCAGAGCCGTGGGAGGTCGCGAACGTGATCGTCTTCCTGGCGAGCGGCTATGCCAGCTACCTGACCGGTGAGGTCATAAGCGTGAGCAGCCAGCACCCATGACCATCGGGCAGGGCACTACCGGGAAGTCGGTCTTCGAGACACCCGACGAGCTGATCGGTGCCGCCGGGCGCCACCTCGGGGTCACGCCGTGGGGGACCGTTGAAGCGGCGGAGGTGAGTGACTTCGTCGACGCCACAGGTGTGCCGGCGGCGAACGGTGACGTTCCTCCGCTGATGGTGCTGTCCTTGACGAACCGCTTCCTTCCGGATCTGCTCGAGGTGCGCGGCGTATCCAGCGGCGTCAACTACGGCACGGGCGCGGTCAGGTTCCCCGCACGTGTGCGCGAGGGAGACAGGATCCGTGCCTCGGCGTGCCTGGCCGAGGCCGTGGAGGTCCCCGGCGGGGTGCAGACCACCGTCGAGATCACCATCGAGGTGGAGGGCTCGGAGGCGCCTGCGTGCGTGGTCGAGTCGTTGTCGAGGTGGATGCGTTGACCCGGGTGGGGCGGGTGGTCCTGGTGACCGGAGGCGGGCGGGGGCTCGGCAAGGGACTGGTCGAAGCGTTCGCGGAGGCCGGCGATCACGTGGTGGCCTGCGGCCGCAACCAACCTTCTGCGGGCACCCTGGCTGCGTCTTTTTTCCCATGCGACGTCCGCGATCCGGAGCAGGTGCGCAGCCTGGTGTCGGCGGTCGTCGCCGATCACGGTCGCGTCGACGTCCTAATCAACAACGCCGGCGGGACGCCCTACGCCCCGGCCGCCACCATGAGCCCGCGCCTGTTCGAGAAGGTCGTCGCGCTCAACCTGCTGGGCCCCTTCTACGTGGCGCAGCGTGTCAACGAGGTGATGCAGGCCCAAGACGACGGCGGCGTCATCATCAACATCGGCAGCACGGTCTCGATGCGCCCCTCGAAGGACGTGTCCGCCTACGTGGCTGCCAAGGCCGGTCTCGTCGGGCTTACCCGCAGCCTCGCGCTCGAATGGGCCCCGAAGGTGCGGGTGAACCTGGTGAGCCCCGGCCTGTTGCGCACGGAGCTGCTCGAGGAGACCTACGGGCAGAACCCGGGCGCCGTCGAGAAGACGGTCCCTATGCGGCGCTTCGCGACTGCACAGGACGTGGCCGCGGCGTGCCTACTCCTCTCGTCACCCGGCGTGTCGTACGTGACGGGCGCCGAGCTCGTCGTGGACGGCGGGGGAGAGGAGCCGGCGTGGCTGGGTGCGGTCGTTCGCGACGCGGGCGGAGAGGAGCTGTAGCGCGTGGATCTCACGTGGAGCCCGGAGGACGAGGCTTTCCGCGCGCAGGCTCGGGCATGGCTCGAGGAGAACGTTCCCCGGCCGGCGCTCCCGTCCGGTGACACACGCGAAGGGTTCGCGCTGCACCTCGCGTGGGAACGCCGGCTTCACGAGGATCGCTGGGCGGTCGTGTCGTGGCCTGAGCAGTACGGCGGTCGGGGCGCGTCGCTCTGGCAATGGCTGATATTCGAGGAGGAGTACTACCGCGCAGGAGCGCCGCAACGGGTCACACAGAACGGCATCTTCCTGCTCGCGCCGAGCATCTTCGAGTTCGGCACACCGGATCAGCAGTCGAGGATCCTGCCGCGCATGGCTGCCGCGGAGGACCTGTGGTGCCAGGGATGGTCCGAGCCGGGCGCCGGCAGCGACCTCGCGGGCATCAGCAGCCGGGCCGAGCGAACCGAGCGCGGATGGGCACTTCACGGCCAGAAGATCTGGACGACGCGGGGCGCGTTCTGCACCCACCTGTTCGGCTTGTTCCGAACAGACCCCGAGTCCAAGCGCCATCGAGGTCTCACATACTTCCTCGTCTCGCTCGACGCTCCGGGGGTCGAGGTGAGGGGATTCGGCCGCCTGGACGGTGACGAGGGATTCGCCGAAGTGTTCTTCGACGGTGTCGAGGTGACCGACGACGACGTGCTCGGGGGGGTGGGTCAGGGTTGGTCGGTCGCGATGGCGACCACAGGGTCGGAGAGAGGCCTGACACTGAGGTCGCCGGGTCGTTTCCTGGCGGTGGCCGACAGGTTGATCTCGCTCTACAAGGAAAAGGACGCCGCCGGCGCGGTGGCAGACCGATCGCTGCGTGAACATGTCGCGCAGGGATGGATGGAGGCGGAGGCTTACCGGCTGTTCACTCTCCAAGCGGTCACATCGATCGTCGACGGCGCCAAGCCAGGAGCAGAGTCGAGTCTCAACAAGATCTGGTGGTCAGAGATGGACGTGCGGCTCCACGATACGGCGCTCGCTCTTCAGGGCGACGATGGTGAGCTCGACGACGCGTGGATGAGGGGATACGAGTTCTCCCTGTCGGGTCCGATCTACGCCGGGACCAACGAGATCCAGCGCAACATCGCCGCCGAGCGACTGCTCGGGTTGCCGAGGGGATAGGCGTGAGGTTCGCGTTCGAGGACCACCAGGTTGCGGTCCGAGACACCGTCGGCTCGCTGCTGGAGAAGCGCTGCGACAGCGGGATGCTCGAGCGGTGCTGGGAGGTGGGCTCCGCCGAGCCGATGCTGGCGCTGTGGCGCGAGCTGGCGTCTGTCGGTGCCCAGGGGTTGCTCGCCCCCGATTCCGCCGGCGGTTCGCAACTCGACGGCTTGACGATGGCCGTGGTGCTGGCCGAGTGCGGCCGCGCCGCTCTGCCCCTGCCGGTGATGGAGACCGCAGCAGTGGCGGTCCCCCTGATCGCCGCCGCGGGCGACCCGGCGTCCGTGCTGCCCTCGATCGTCGACGGCTCGTCGATCGTGACCTTGGCGTCGGGTCCTTCGCGCCACGCACCCGCCTCCACCGTCGCCGGCTACTTCCTCGTCGCCTCCGATGGCGAGGCGGCCCTGTACCCGAGGGACCAGGTGGAGCTGGAGCCGGTCCGGTCGGTCGACCGGACTCGGGACCTCGCCGTGGTCACACCCCGGGGGGAAGGGGTTCCGATCGCGACGAAGGCGGGTGTCGACGAGCTCGCTGCTCTCGCTTCTTCAGCGGTGCTATTGGGTCTGGGCCGGGCGCTCGTGGAGACGACCGTCGCGTACGTGAAGGACCGCAAGCAGTTCGGGGTAGCGGTCGGGAGCTTCCAGGCCGTCAAGCACCATCTCGCCAACGCTCATCTGCGCACGGAGTTCGCCGCGCCGGCCGTCTGGGCCGCGTCGCACTCCTGCTATCCGGGAGAACCTGGCGGAGCAGACCGCCTCAGGATGATCTCGATGGCCAAAGCGATGGCCTCCGACGCGGCCAGCTTCGCGGCCAAGGTTGCGCTTCAGTGCCACGGGGCCATGGGCTACACCGACGACTACCCGCTGCACATGTGGCTGAAGAGGGTCTGGTGCCTGGCGGCCGCCCACGGCTCGGCAGCTGCGCACAGGTCGCTCGTCGCGACAGAATTAGGGATCTAGAGGAAGGAACCCCATGAACGAGGCTTACATCGTCGACGCTGTCCGCACGCCGGTTGGCAAGCGAGGGGGCGGCTTGTCGGGCGTGCACCCGGCAGATCTCGGCGCGGCGGCGATCAACGCGCTGATGGAACGCACCGGTGTCGACCCCGCCGCCGTTGAGGACGTCATCTTCGGTTGCGTCGACACCATCGGCCCGCAGGCCGGTGACATCGCCCGGACGTGCTGGCTGGCTGCAGGGTTGCCGGACGAGGTACCGGGCACGACCATCGACCGCCAGTGCGGTTCTTCCCAGCAGGCCGTCCACTTCGCGGCTCAGGCGGTGCTGAGTGGAACCAGCGACGTGGTGGTCGCGGGCGGGGTGCAGAACATGAGCCAGATCCCGATCACCGCCGCCATGCTCGCCGGGCAGGCCTACGGATTCGACGACCCGTTCTCCGGTTCCGAGGGCTGGAAGTCGCGCTACGGAGGCGAGGAGGTCTCGCAGTTCCGCGCCGCGGAGATGATCGCCGCGAAGTGGGAGATCAGCCGCGAGGACATGGAGCGCTTCGCCCTCGAATCGCACGAACGGGCTATCAGGGCGATCGACGAAGGGAGATTCGAAACCCAGATCGTCCCCGTCGCGGGAGTCACCGAAGACGAGGGGCCGAGGAGGGGGACGTCGCCGGAGAAGATGGCGTCGTTGCCGACGCTCGTCGAAGGCGGGCGGCTGACTGCGGCGGTGTCCAGCCAGATATCCGACGCTTCCGCGGCATTGCTGATCGTCAACGAGCGGGGCCTCGCGACTCACGGGCTGAAGCCACGCGCGCGCATCCATCACATCAGCGTCCGGGGAGCCGACCCGGTGTGGATGCTGACGGCGCCGATACCCGCGACCGCGTACGCGCTGGAGAAGGCCGGAATGAGCCTCGACGACATCGACCTGGTCGAGATCAACGAGGCGTTCGCCTCAGTCGTGCTGGCGTGGCTGGCCGACACCGGGGCCGAACACGCGAAGGTGAACGTCAACGGTGGGGCTATTTCGCTTGGTCATCCGCTCGGCGCCACGGGAGCACGCCTCATGACGACGCTGCTCGCCGAGCTCGAGAGGACCGGGGGGCGCTACGGCCTGCAGACCATGTGCGAGGGTGGCGGCCAGGCGAACGTCACCATCATCGAGCGCCTGGGCTGACTAGCCGGCTCCCGAGGCTGGGCCTAACGCTCGTCGGGGTTCGCTCTCCCGGCGAGCGAGGAGATCGTCGCGGTCGCTTCTCGGACGATCTCCTCGATCAGCTCGGAGACCGTAGGTAGCTCCTCGATCAGGCCGGTGACCTGACCGGTGGGGAGGATGCCGGCCTCGAGGCGCCCCTCCACCATGGTTGCTCGGGTGAGCATCGGCGCGTTGGCCGCCATGGCGACCTGCGCCCAGGTGAGATCCCCGTTGCGCTTCATGGCGAGCCCCTCCCTGACCAGGGCCCGCAAGGACGTGTCGGTCAGGCGCCTCAACCGCAACGCGTTGGCGACCGCCTGCATCGCCGCCGCGGGGCGGAACCTGCCTTCGAGGTGGTCGACCAGCTCGGTCCGGATCACCCGCTGTGGGGCGCCGTCGATCGAACGGGTGACGACCGTATCGGTCAACGCTGCTGCGAGATAGCGGGCCTTCACCTCGTCGGGCACCGTGCTCTCCTTGGTGAGCAGGAACCTGGTCCCCATCGCGATTCCGGCGGCACCCCACGCGAGCGCGGCGACGAGCCCCCTCCCGTCGTGAAAACCGCCGGCACCCAACACGGGCACGTCGACCGCGGCGGTGACCTTCGGAAGAAGAAGGCTCGTCGGGATCGGGCCGGTGTGGCCGCCACCCTCGTGACCCTGGGCGATCATCGCATCCACACCGAGTGCGGCCACCTTCTCGGCGTGCCGGGGTGCCGCAATCGTGGGCATGGTCACGATCCCGGCGTCCTTCAGCCTGCCGATGATCGCGGCGCTCGGGGCCTGGGCGAAGCTGGCGACCCTCACCTCCTCGCGAACCAGCAACGCCACGAACCGCTCGACGTCGGCATGGTCGCTGCGAAGGTTCACGCCGAAGGGGTTGGAGGTGCGCTCCCTCACCTCGGAGATGGCGCGCTCGAGCTGCCCGTAGGTCATCGTCGCCGACGCGAGAATTCCGAGACCGCCGGCGTTCGAGGTTGCCGCTGCCAGCCGCGCGCCGGCGACCCAGCCCATACCGGTCTGCACTATGGGGTAGCGCACCCCCAGCAGATCGCACGCCGGGGTGCGCAGGGCCCCCGCCGGGTCGAGACTCACTTGGAAAGGATCACGCAGGACCCGTGCCCGAAGAGCCCCTGGTTGATGGTGAGACCCACCTTGGCCCCCTCCACCTGGCGTTCGCCTGCCTGCCCGCGCAGCTGCCAGGTGACCTCGCAGACCTGGGCCACGGCCTGCGCCGGCACCGCCTCGCCGAAGCACGCGAGCCCACCTGATGGGTTCACCGGGACGCGACCCCCGAGGGTGGTCACTCCTTCGTGCAGGAGCTTCTCGGCCTCACCCTTTTGGCAGAGCCCGATGTCCTCGTACCAGTCGAGCTCGAGCGCAGTGGACAGGTCGTACACCTCGGCGAGCGAGAGGTCCTCCGGTCCGAGACCGGCTTCTTCGTAGGCCGCCGCGGCTATCGACTCGCGGAAGCTGAGCGCCGGCGCGGGCACCGCCGCAGCCGAGTCGGTCGCGATGTCGGGCAGATCGACCACGGTGTTGGGGAAGGTGGGGGAGACGGTGGATACCGACCTGATGCGAACCGGGTTGGCCACCCCCAGGCGGCGGGCCGCGTCCATCGACGCGAGCACGACTGCCGCCGCCCCGTCGGAGGTGGCGCAGATGTCGAGCAGTCTCAGCGGGTCCGCGACGACTGGGGACTCCATGACCTCGTCAGCGGACACCTCCTTGCGGTACCGGGCGTAGGGGTTGTGCAGCCCGTGACGGGAGTTCTTCACCTTGACAGCGGCGAAGTCGGCCGGGCTCGCGCCGTACAAGTCGATCCGCCTTCGGGCGTACAGCCCGAAGTACGCGGGGTTCGTCGCTCCGATCAGGCGGAACCGGAGCCAGTCCGGGTCGTCCCAGCGCTCACCGGCGTTCGGGGCGAGGAAGCCCTTGGGTGTGGTGTCGGCTCCGACCACCAGGGCGATGTCGCACAGCCCGGCGAGTATGCGGGTGCGGGCGGCCTCTATCCCCGCCGAGCCGGATGCGCACGCGGCGTAGCAGGTCGCGACTCTGGCGCCGTTCCATCCGAGCGCCCTGGCGATCGTTGATCCGGCGACGTAGCCGCCGTAGCCGTTGCGGACGGTTTCACCACCGACGACGAACTGCACGTCGCTCCAGGCGACTCCGGCGTCCTCGAGAGCTGCCCGGGCGGCAGCGACGCCGTAGGTGACGAATGGCTTTCCCCACTTGCCCCAGGGGTGCATCCCCGCTCCGAGGATAGCGACGTCGCCGCTCATCGAGGCTCACCCCCTGCGACGTCCCCGCCGGCTGTGGCATCAGGGGAGGTGGGCCTCCAGCGCCACACCATCTTGTCCGGCTCGTCCGCGTAATCGAGGGGCTCCACGACCAGCTCGACGGGCGCACCGACATGCAGGTGCGCGACGCCGTACCCGCTGGCTACCTGCCCGAGCACGACGAGGCGCTCCTCGGCGAGCTCGACTGCGGCGATCGCGAAAGGCTTGTACGGATCGGTCGGGGAGACGTAAGGGGCGGGGGGCTGATACTGGGCGTCGGTGTAGCTCCACACCGTCCCGGTCCGCGAAAGCGCAACGGTCTCTAGCTCGTCGCAGCTGCAGGACGGGTTGGGGCACCAGGCGCCGGTGGGCGGGAACATGTAGGTGCCGCAGCTCGGGCACTTCCTTCCCAGGAGCGCCGGTTGGTCGTCCACCGTCAGCCAACCTTCGACGGCAGGCACTCTCATCGTCATATCTCTACCTCTTCCGTCTCGTCAGTCCGGGATCCCATTCAGTCGGGTAGTTCTGTGCGGCGCAGCCCGTCGGGATCGATCACTTCCCTGATCAGCCTCAGCTCTTCCGCGCTGGGCAACCGGGTCTCCATGATGTCGGGAGCCATTGCCAGCTCGAAGCCGGTCGCTGCGACCACCTCGTCCACGGTGACCCCGGGGTGGACGCTGAGCAGCCGCATCCTGTGCGAGGGACCCCCGAAGTCGAGCACCGCGAGGTTCGAGACGACTCGGCGGAGATCGAAGAATTCGGTCGCTCCCGGCCCTGCCGCCTCCGCGCGGTCCCATCCGACACCGGTGACCACGTCGACCTTGTCCACGAACACTCTGGGGGAGTGCCCTGACACCCAGTAGCTCGTTGCGTGGTTGACGGTGTTCCCCGGAGCTCCGCGGAACCCGATCAGCTGCGTCTTGGGGGCGTGGTAGTCCGATCCGATGGCCGCGAAGTTCTGGTTGCCGTAGGCGTCGATCTGCGAGGCACCCATCACGACGTGGCGCCTGCCGGACCACACCACGTCGAACATCGAGCGGTAGGGGTTGTAGTACTCGACGATCTTTCCGTTCGGCCATGCGAACGCTTCGTCTCCTGCCACGAGAGAGGCTTCACCGTCGGTGACCATCAGGTCCGGCTCGAAGCTGGCGCGCGCCAAGCGTCCAGAGATCATCGGGATCGTCCCGATGGGGTTGGCGACGATCTCGCCATCGCCGCGGAAGCACTCGGCCAACGCGACGATGCACACCTCCGCTCGGGTGACCAGGTCGGCGATCATCGGGCGCGCACCTTCGCCTGGAACTCTTCCTCGCTCACGTCGACCCATTCCTTCTTGAAAGCGTCCCACGCCTCGGCCGACCTGGCTGCCGAGGCGTACTCCTTCTGCAGGCCCTCGTCGCGCTCGTAATCCGGTACGCACGAAGTGAAAAGCGCACCGCCCGCGCGCTCGACCACGCCATCGACCATCATCCTGGCGATGCGGAGGCGAAGCTCGGTCCCGGCTTCTCGCGCGAGCTCCGCGGTGGGCACGACCTTCTCGACGGAGATGAAGCGCCGCGTGGGCGCAGCTCGCAGCAACAGGTCGTCGAAGTAGAGGTCGGGTCCGAGGAACGCGGCGTTGCCTCGGGCGTCGGATCGGTTTAGATGGCAAATGGCCGCATCCAGGCGGATCGCCGGTACCGCCACCAGCTCCATCTGATCCTCGTACGGGGATCGGACGGTCTGGAGCATCCGATTGTGCACCAACAGGTCACTGCCGAGGCCGACCCGGCTGGGAAGGAACGGGACCCGCCACGCCGCTGCCTGCAGTCCCAACACGAACATGCCTTCGTCCCAGGGAACGTCCTCGATCATGCCGTTCTGCCTGGCAACACGGAAATGCGGTTCGAGCGCGATCGAATCGAGCGAGACGAACGGGTACAGCGCGCGCGAAACCTTGCCTGATGCACACAACAGGCCGAGGTCGGGGCCGGCGAAGCTCACGATCGTCAGGTCGCGCAGGTCGCTGCGTGCGATCGCCCGCACGATCGACATCGGCTTGCGGCGGCTTCCCCAACCGCCGATGCCGATGGTCATGCCATCTGCAAGCTGGGCAACCACTTCTTCTTCGGTGATCACCTTGCTCATCGTCCGGGTGTCGCTCATCGGGTCGTGTCGGTGTCGCGCTTGGCGACGAACGCGTCACGGTGCTCGTCGGCAACCCCGGAGAGGTTGAGCTCGAAGGTGAAGCCCTGTTCGTAGCGGTACGAGCGCTTGACGTCCCAGAGGTCG